>Ga0308161_1000051_pt1 | contig 369607 bp, 312 predicted proteins | sample PhyFR2_FD_201034 | JGI IMG/M metagenome (GOLD analysis project Ga0308161, IMG submission 201034) | Phyllosphere microbial communities from UC Gill Tract Community Farm, Albany, California, United States - DLSLF.R2 | ecosystem: Host-associated > Plants > Phyllosphere > Unclassified | place...
TGAGTGACCATTTTGTCGAATGACCGGGTACAAAGGAGTGGAGATGGTTCTACCGGCTTATCGTTGCCAGTAGTTCATAGGTGAAGTAAAAATGTTCCTTTCGACATAATTTAGTATATTACAACTTCTAAAGACTGATAACCGCCTGAACTTCTTATTCTTTATTAGAGGAATTAGAGTGAATTAATAGGATATATAGTATCTAATTCCTATTACATACCAAGCAAATGCCAAACTGGGACCTTATATGGGTCAAGCAGCCATGTATAAACATACATAGTAGTACTATCTCTATCCAAATAAAGGCACAAAAAAGGCCTAGGACTAGTCCTGGGCCTTCTCCAATTGTATGAAACACGAATAGATACTCTTATGAATTGAAATTGATAGACATTGAGTACTCGTTCATTGGTTCATTAAAATGATTAACGGTTACTTGTGCCTCCGGAATCTTCACGCGATACGATTTGAGTGCGGTACTGATCTTTGATTAAGCCGATTTTCGGGAAGATCGTATTCAGTTCGCTAAATTTAGCTTTAATCTGTGGATTATTGGAACGGAAGTCCAAATTGTTAGCGTCGAAAAATTGAGCATCTGCGATACTGGCTAAATTCAGGTTATTCTGTACATTAAACGTACCATTTTTGGGCGTAACTACAGCGCCAGTCTGCACCAATACATTATCGGAAACATTGGAGCCGTTCGGATATTCCGGATGCCAGTCGGGATTCAGAATATCCGACCATAGATTGGTAGTATATCCATATGCTGTTTTCAGATCTTTGCCATACTGCAGCCAAGCGCCGGAAGTAGGGTTTTTACTAATCAGATTCTGGGCATAGGCGCCTGTCGCTGTATAACCGCGCTGGATACCACGATCATCGATCTGTGCCGCTTTTTGAACATTGATCAACAGATTGTTACGAGCCAGGTTATCATGGCCGCCGCCTATCAGAAAGCCGATTTGGGATTGCTGGATAATATTTTTGCTGACGATATCACCACTGTCTCCATCGTCAAAGTAGAAGCCATGGGAACGCGGATTGTGATGAATAAAGTTATAGCGTAGTACATTACCATATGAAGTCCAATCCTGTGGTGTATAAAATGCACCTGTATCGCCTTCAACCAGAGAACTATTATGCACTTCATTATATTCGATCAAAAGGTTATTGTCGGAAGGGTATTTGATAGCTGCTTTGGGTGTATCATGCACCAGGTTGTGATCGACAGTGACACCGACAGATTCACGAACAACAATACCTTCCAGACTGGATAATGTACCTACACGGTAAATATGGTTATTGGTAATACGGCTGTTGGAATTTGTCAGGTTAGCACGATTACCGGCAAAACCGATAGTAATTCCGCTGGCACCCACTTCAAATACATCATTGCTCATAATCACATTGTTATTACCGTAGAAATCGACAATTCCGCTGCCGGTAATATAAGATACCTTATTACCAGCGAGAGTAATATGGTGAGAGCGTTGTAACTCAAATCCGTTACCCATACTGCCAGCCACATTAAAGCCAAGGAACTGGATATAGGAAGCATCGTTAAATTTAACAATAGAAGATTTATTATCAGAGATTGTTACCACTTGCTTGGTTATATCGCCATTGGGATAATAGTAGATTTTACCGTCTTTAAAATCCAGTGCCCACTCGCCCGGCTGATCAATTTCATCCAGAAAGTTGATTGCTTTCCATTCCTCCAGTCCACTACCCGCGCGGTAGCTGATACTGGTATCTGGAATAAACGGTACATTGTTGGGGGCTGTCAGGGCATATACGTTTGCAGTAGCCGTTATGGACGCTGCATTGATCGAAGGAATAGAAAGGATAGGGAAGCTATAAGCATCGGATAAAACAGTAGCAGGTGATGGTGCAACCGTAGGTACCGTTGAAGCAGGAGGAGTAAAAGATAACCCGGTAGATGTCGAATACCCGTTGTTAGTCACGCTATGTGGTTGAATAGACGGGCTGGAAGGAGTAATTGTTTGACTATACTTGTCTCCCATACCACCATTTGGAATATCCTGCAGGGAAATGATGGATTCGGCTGGATAAATAGCGCCGACTTTGCTGGTTACAGGACTCCAAGCTGTTCTCCAGAATCCTTTGAGATAAAGATCATGCCCTTGTTCGATTGATCTTTTCCAGCGTTCGGCCCGGCTGCTATGATCTGCATCCAGCTCGTCATCTGTTACTCCATCTTCGGGAATTCCCCCTTCACTATAATAAAAGGATTTGGAATCGGCGGATCCATTGGCTGTGGCCCATCCAGGACGATTGGCGCCTGCTGCTTCATTTCGATTTGGCCATTGAGAGATTGGTTGGCGAACACCATCAACAATCAGATCCGCAATCCCCCATTTTTCGGTAAAGGATGTTCCACCTTCAAAGCCCGTAATATTCTGGATACCCAGTGCTGCAACATCAAGTTCAAGCAGCTTATTTGCATTTACAGATGGATGTACCCGGGCTGCAGCGTCAGCGTTCAGCGGCTTCCAGAGAGTAGGGTCGATTCCTTTACCTGTAGTCAGCTGGACAGATTCGCCTGGATAACTGCGATAAATAATAGGCTTGTCAGCTGTACCGGAATCCTGAGGAAACATTTCCAGCGTGGCTGGCAGATTGTACGTTCCGCCTTTTACCCATACGGTCACACCACCGGCTGGTAAAACACCTTTATATGCGCGTACCATAGATCTCGCTTTGGTGATTGTTTTAAAAGGAGCTTCTTTGGTACCTTTACCGGTAATATCATTTCCCTGAGTATCTACATAGATGTTAGCACTTGTCTGCGGAATGCTGCCGCTGCTCAGTGCCTGGCTTGGCGCCGCATAATTGATTTTGGCTTGTCCGGGGAAGCAACTGATTAGTAGTGATGCCGACAAAGTCAGTACAGTCATTTTTTTGAAGCTAATCATGTTGTAATACCTCCTGATGTGTAATTGTACCGGTTATCGATCCGGTCAGTAAATCATCTGAAAAGTAGAAACATTTTTACTTCATTTGTGACAATATAATGGAGTGGGTTAGAAAAAATAGTTAAAGTCCTGTATGGTAAATTTGAATTTCGAAGTTTGATGATTCCGAATGCCTAATAGTTCTAGGCCTCACAAGTAAAGTAAAAGGTTCCTTTTACTATATTTAAGTATAATATGTAAAATATAAACGAATAATATACAAATATTACTATATTTTATATAAATAGTAAAAACTTGACTAGAAAGAAACGATACTGTATTTGTTTTTATCATCTTTATAAAGTCGGCCAGCTGTGTATTTGAATTTATTGCTGCATTTTCAGGATGTTACCTGCAAGAACCAACATAAAAAATACCCCTGAATGTATCAGGGGCAGGATAAGACAGCATTTTATAAAATAGGTTATTTATTTCCTTATTTTGATATGCGGTTCAGGATGGCGTAGGACGGAATTGATCTTTGAATAATCCAATCTGTGCATAGGTAGTATTAATGTCCGGGAATACAGATAATACGACAGCATTATCTGTATGCGGCTGAACAGTAGAATCAGCTTTGCTGAATCCCTGCAGATCAGTCAGACGGATATTTTGGATCCTTGTGTTGTGGGCAATCATAACGACTCCTTTTTTGGGAATAGCAATGGGTCCGGTATCGACCAGAATATTATCGAAGAACCTTGATCCATTCGGATACTGCGGATTCCAGTCAGGATCAAGCACATCGGGCCATAGATTATGCGTATTGTATCCATAGGTGGCAGCCAGCACAGTGCCGTAGCTTTTCCATGGTTCGGCAAAAGGATGCTTCTCAAGCAGTGGCTGTGCCTGTTCGCTGTCCGGTGTATAGTTGCGCTGAATGCCCCGGTCGTCAATCTGTACCGAAGCGGCGTTGATAATTAGATTCCCATAGGCCTGGTTATAATGTCCTCCGCCAAAAATAAAGGCTTTGGAGACATCGCTGATAATATTATTATAGTAGGTATCCCCGCTGTCTCCATCATCTGCGTAAAATCCATTGGCTCTTGGACTGTCATCAATATGGTTGTAGCGCAGCACATTTCCATAGGAGGACCAGTCCCTCGCGGTATAAAAGGCACCGGCATCTCCATCGATCAGGGAAACATGATGTACCCGGTTGTATTCAAATAGCAGATCATTGCTGAATGCATAACGAATCCCGTGCTTGGGCATGTCATGCAGCAGATTATGCCGGATCGTAACCCCGATCGATTCGGTGATGATCATGCCTTCCAGATGGATCAGGTTGCCGATATCGTGAATATGATTGTTGACGATCTGGGTATGGGAAGGAATCAGTTGCATTCGATCCCCTGCCTGACCGACACTGATCCCGAAGCTTCCTGTCTCATAGATATCATTGCTTCTGATGACATTGTCATGCCCGTAATAATCAAGAATGCCCCCACCGCCAACATTGCGGATGGTATTACCTGCCATTGTAATATGATGGGAGTGCTTGAGTTCCATCCCGTTATTCATGCCGCCTTCAATTGTCAGCCCGATGAACTGGATATAAGCAGCATCATTCATTTTGATAATCGGACCGGAACGATCGGCTACTATAATATCCTGATTGGCAATATCACCGTTTGGATAGTAATAGATTTTGCGGTCTTTAAAGTCTAGTGCCCATTCGCCCGGTAGATCAATCTCATCCAGCAAGTTAACGGCCTGCCATTCTTCCTTGCCTGTACCTACGCGGTAGACTTGATTAGTTACAGTAGGCGGATCCGGCTGTTCGGTATATACATCCTGATAGACGCTATCCTGTACACGGTATACACTATTATCTACATTCTGCGCACTTGACGAATCTGCATAAGAATGGAGATGCACAGAAGGACCGGAAGCCGGTGGCTCTTCAACACCAGGTGCCGCCTGACTCCATTTAGACCCGATGCCGCCTTCGGGCACATTAAGCAGCCGGATTAGATTGCGATCTACGTCAATCTTTTGTACCTTGCTCATAACCGGATCAAAGTCTGTCCGCCAAAAGCCGCGCAGATACAGGGAATGACCTTGCTCTAACGAGTTCGCCCAGCGGATGCTGCGTGCTGTTCCGTCTGCATCCAGGTCATTGGTCGTAATACCATCCTTTGGTTGACCACCAGGACCATAATAAAAAGACTGTGCATTGGCGGATCCATTCATAGTGGCCCAACCGGGACGTCCGCCGCCAACTCCCCGATTGGGATTCGGCCACTGGGATATCGGATGTCGGGCGCCATTGACGATCAGATCGGGAATTCCCCACTCCTGGATAAAAGTTGTACCACCAGGGAATCCCTCAATATTCCGGATATCGAGCGCTGTCAGATCAAGCTCTCTCAAATCTCCGGCGTACACGTCAGGATGAACACGTGCAGCAGCTTCGGGAGACAGCTGGTTCCATGCGGTTGAAGGAATAACTTTGGCTGTAGTAATGACAGCTTGTTCGCCTGGATAACTACGGTAAATCACAGGGCTGCCTTCAGAGCCTGAATCCGTTTCCTGAAATTCAAGTGGAGCAGGCAGAGCATACTTGCCGCCTCGCATCCAGACAGTTATCCCGCCCTCGGGCAGCGTGCTGTAGGTGTCACGGATGACGGATCGTGCTTTGCCTAGTGTACGGTAGGGACGTTCCAGCGTACCATTGTTGAGACCGTCACTTCCGGTTGGAGAGAGATAGATGTTGACCGGTGTGACAGGAGCCAACCCGGAAGGAAGCTCATCTATACCTGCTTGATCGGCAGAAGATGTACTACCGGCAGCATGAGCAGGAACACTGGTGGACAATAAGAGCAGTATACTTGTCATCAGACACAGCAGCTGCAGTACATAATGACCGCGTTTCATTATTTCACTCCTTTTATAATAGAGAATATGAATAGAAGAACATAACTGCTTGTAGGCAGAAGTAGAGCAGGCTAAAGTATTACCTGGCATTGATATAATAAATTATAGTTGTTTTGAAACAATTTTATGCAAATTAATCCAAAAATATTATAAATATGATAAAATATAGCACTAAGTCTTTAAAATGAGATATTGATCAGTGGTTGTCAAAAAGCAGGAATTTTATTTGAAAATAGTTGTGAAACGGGCTCTTGAAGCGGATTGAAGCAGCAGGACGCCGGGTTATAATGAAGTAATACAGTAGATGATGTATTGAAGGCGTAGAAGTATGTGGAAACAGGTATGGATTCGATATTTAAAAGACTGCCGGATCCATATATCCTGCAGTAGATATAACAAAAAAGCTGCTGTACCGAAAAGGCACAGCAGCTCAAACGTTTTAGGATTAGGCGCGATCCAGCAGAGTCTGGTAAGTGGATGCATTCATACCTTTCACAAGACGAATCAGCAGTTCTTTGGCTGCATCATAATCATCGGTATGAATAATGGAAGAAGATGTATGGATATAGCGGGCACAAATACCGATAACGGTCGAAGGAACGCCGATGCCATTCAGATGAACAGCGCCTGCATCTGTTCCGCCCTGGGATACAAAGTACTGTACCGGGATATGATGGGTGCTGGCTGTATCCTGAATATATTCTACCATTCCGCGGTGGGTAAACATGGTCGGATCATAGATACGCAGCAATGCGCCTTTGCCGATGTGGCCGAAGGCATTGCGGTCTCCGGTCATATCATTGGCAGCGCTGCAGTCCAGTCCGAAGAAAAGATCCGGCTGGATCATTTGTGCAGCGGTGCGGGCGCCGCGAAGTCCGAGTTCTTCCTGCACGGTAGCGCCGGAATAGACGGTACCCCCGAGTGTTTCACCATGAAGCGCCTGCAGCAGTTCAATCGCGAGACCTACCCCGTAGCGGTTATCCCAGGCTTTGGCCATAATTTTCTTGGGATTGGCCATTGGAGTGAACTCGCAGACCGGGACGATCTGTAGACCGGGATGGATACCGAGCGATTCAGCTTCTGACCGGTCATCTGCGCCAATATCAATATACATGCTGCGGATGTCTACCGGTTTGTTACGCTGTTCGGGACTGAGCAGATGGGTAGGCGTAGAGCCGACCACTCCTGTAATCGGTCCATCGTCAGTAATAATATGCAGCCGCTGTGCCAGCACGACCTGGCTAAACCAGCCGCCCAAAGGCTGGAACAGTACAAGACCCTGCTCCGTAATGCCTGTCACCATAAATCCTACTTCATCAAAATGTCCAGCTACCATCATTTTTGGGCCGCTTTCTTCACCGCGTAGCACACCGAACAAACTTCCCAGCCGATCCTGTACAAATTCATTGGTATACGCAGACATCTTTTCCTTGACCAACTGACGCAGTTCCCGCTCAAAGCCGGAAACGGCAGGGAATTCAGTTAATTGTTTAAACATCTGAAGTGTGTGTTGATCCATTCGATTGTTCACTCCTTAGCATGATTTGGCTCATATCAGTATGAAGGCACTGTCGAAAAATGTCCAACCATCTTCATAACCTTTTGGTACATGTAACCATTTTTATTTCATCCAAAAGTGACTCTATCCTATCCTTCATGTACAATATATGGTATACCAGTATTTCTGTTATGAAATATTCTTATATAGTAAAAATAATCCAGCAGCAGAAAATGGATTTTGTCGAATCTGCTGACTGGTGCTTTTGAATCTATGAACCTGATGTAGGAGGTTTTTAATATATGCCGGCACGTAAGGAATCGATGCACGTTATCGCAGCTGTAAGATCCAACCTGGAATCATGCATACTTGGCAAGTCTTTTGAAATAGAGCTTCTGCTGACTGCTCTGCTCGCAGGTGGACATGTCCTGATTGAGGATGTTCCCGGTACAGGCAAGACGCAAATGATCAAAGCGCTCGCAAAATCAATGAGCGGTCAATACCGACGGATTCAGTGTAATCCGGATTTACTGCCGAGTGATATTACCGGCGTATCTATTTTCCATCCACGCGATGAGCAGTTTTATTTCCGGCCGGGTCCGGTAATGACCAATATCCTGCTTGCCGATGAGATCAATCGTGCTACAACCAAGACTCAATCAGCGCTGCTGGAAGTTATGGAAGAACGCAATGTTACGGTAGATGGAGAGACGCATCCGCTGCCGCATCCATTTATGCTGTGTGCGACCCAGAACCCGATTGATTTTGAAGGAACCTATATGCTGCCCGAGGCGCAGCTGGATCGGTTTATGATGAAGATTACGATTGGCTACCCGGATGAGCAGACCGAGAAAAATCTGCTGCTTCAGCAGGGAGCTGCAGGCCAGCCAGTGGATCGTCTGGAGCCTGTAACCGATATGCAGAGTATTGCCGATATCCAGCATGATATTCGGGGAGTGCATATGGACGAATCCGTCAGCGATTATCTGGTACGAATTATCCGTGCTACACGGGAACATCGTTCCGTGCTGCTGGGAGCAAGTCCGCGTGCTACACTGTCCTTTATGATGGCTGTCAAAGCCTATGCTTTTATTCACGAACGCGATTTTGTGCTGCCTGATGATGTAAAGCGTCTAGCACCTTATATTATCGGTCACCGTATTCTGCCTCGCCCGGAAGCCCGGATGGAGCGGATGGGCGCAGACCGGATTATGCATCAGATTCTGGAGCAGATCCCGGCTCCCGTATCGGTGGGGCCATAATATCATGAGAGCATTATTTTCGTATTTGCGGCTCAACCTGCAGCGCCAGCACCAGCCGTCCAAATTGTGGCTTGTTGTGCTGGTATGGGTCGGTTGTCTATTGTATATGCTTTTTCAGGGTGGCAAAACGTCGGTCATGTTATTTTCCATGGTGACACTGCTGTCCCTTTATCTGATTGGCGGAGGCTTTCGCGGCGTGGGACGCGCGCGGGGCAGCCGTCATTTGTCTATCGGCGGTGATCATAGCGAAATTATTCATGCAGGTGATCAGGTACAGGTTCGCCTGAATGTAACGATTCCGGGATTCCTGCCACTGCCTTATGTGATTGTTCGCGAGACACTCAAGCGCCATAACGGCGAATCCTGGTCTTTTGAGGAGAGTCTGATTCCAAGTATGCGTGGCAAGGGAGAGCTGCTGTTCCAGACGCCGCCGCTGGAACGTGGACGTTATCGTTTTTATGGAACGGAATGTATCAGTGAAGATATTTTTGGATTATTGGAGAACAGAGGCAAGTTCAATGCACCAGGTGAGTTTCTTGTGCTGCCACGAACGGTTTTTGTTCCTTACTGGGAAATGGGTTCAAGACACTCCCGTCTTGGCGGACAGCAGACATCGCAGCTGATGTCCCGGCCGGAGACGAATCAGATTAATGGCGTACGCGATTACGTATATGGTGACCGTATTTCCCGTATTCACTGGAATGCCACAGCACGTACCGGCATCTGGAAATCCAAGGAGTTCGAGCACGAGGCATTGCCGAAGACGGTGCTGGTACTGGATGGCATGGCTGAACATTACGAGTCGGGTGCCCAGTTTGAATTGGCTGTCTCGGTCGCTTCTTCGATGCTGGAATATGGGATGCGTGAGCGTATGGGAATGGGACTCTTTACAATCGGGGAAGAAAATTATTCATTCCTGCCGACGGATCACGCTTCCGACTGGCACCGGATGCAGGTACATCTGGTCGATATTATGTCGGATGGACGTGGAGAGATGCTGCACAAACTGGAAAAGGATGCACGTCTGTTCCCTGCAGGTTCGCTCTTTGTTCTGATCAGCCCGCTCCAGGGAGATAAAGCCTGGGAAGCGTTCCAGTTTGCAAGACTGCGTCAGATGAATCCGGTACAGATCCGGATTGAAAGCCCGGATCAACAGGGAAATGGACAGGAGAATACGGTTGATCCTGTACGGGGAATGTCCAGCTATACGCTGAATTCGCTGGATCAGCTACCGCTGGTTTTAGGAGGTAGAACCCTATGATGAAATGGTGGAGCGGTATTCGAAGCTCCTGGTATTACTCACTGTGTCTGCTGTGGGTAATGATTATTGCTTATCAATGGATTCAATATGCAGCAGACATCTGGTATACCGAGACGACGCTGCTCGTACTCGGAACGATGGCTGCTGTTGCGGTTATAGATATTATACTGCCGGTGAATGCCTGGTACCGACTGCTGATCAAGCTGGTCGCTGTGATTGTGGTGGTCTATTATGCCCTTGACTATAATGGGATCTTTTTCTGGCAGCCGGGCGAGTCTTTCACTTCAAATCTGGAGCTGTTCATTGAGACGCTTCGGTCGTATGTATGGTTTGTCATCTCGGCCTGGGTGTTGCTGGAGGTGTCCGCGCGTATTGGTACGTCGCGCCGGGCGATTATTATGTTCGTTGGTACGAATATTCTGGCGCTCGCGGTACTGGATTCTTTTACTTCGGCGACATTATGGCAGGAAGTGGCATGGGTCGTATTTGCAGGAATGGGCTGGCTTGTTAGTAATCATTTCCGTTATTTTCAGGAAAGATTCCCCAAGGGCTGGAAGCATCTTCGTAAATACCCGCTAAAAATTATATTCAATATTGCGGTGATCTTTTCGATTGTACTGCTCGCCGGAATCAATATGCCGGAGATTCAACCGACACTCAAAGATCCATATACCGCCTGGAAAAATTGGCGCGGAGAGTCGGTAATTACGATCAATGGATCCAGTCCGCTGAATGGCCAGGGTGCTTCGTCCGGTTACAGTCGGGAAGACTCCAATCTGGGTGGCGGATTCAACTTTGACTATACGCCGGTAATGACAGTAAACACTACCAGCCGTAGTTACTGGCGCGGGGAGACCCGACTGGCTTATTCGGGTACAGGCTGGATTGACCGTTCCAGTAATGGCTGGAGGGAACTGGATCCGGTAGAAGCTGGCGACAATCTGTCCCTGGATGAAAGTTCGGATGTAGAGAAGCGTACAGTCAAGCAGCAGGTCAAAATGCTGTCCGACAATAAGACGACATATCCGGTGCTATTCGGTGCTTATACGATTGCCCGTATCGAAGACGTGAATGGTGGGGACGATACGAGCCAGCTGGACTGGCGCAGTAACAATGGGGAAGTTCACTGGAGCCAGACCCGGCAGAATCGCCAGTATCCCGAATCCTATTCGCTCGTCTCCCGAGTACCGGTTGTTCCGATAACCAAGCTTGAAAATGAAACCTATAATCAGCTGTATGAAGGCAAATCACTGGAGCCGTATTTGCAGGTTCCATCAGATTTCCCCAAACGGGTCAAAGATCTGGCGAAGGAAGTAACGGCTTCGGCAGAGACGCCTTATCGCAAGATCGAACTGCTGCAGCAGTATTTGCAAAACAATTATGCCTATACCAACAATCCCGATTTGTCCCGTAAAAAAAGCAGCGACTTTGTCGATAGCTTTTTGTTTGAAATCAAAGAAGGATATTGTGATTATTATTCCACCGCTATGGTTATGATGGCACGTTCGCTGGATATTCCGGCACGCTGGGTAAAAGGTTATGCTCCTGGTCAGGCATCCGGTTATGTCACCAATGACTATTTCCCGGACGGTGCAACGGAATATACCGTAACCAATGCAGATGCCCATTCCTGGGCAGAAATTTATTTTGCCGGTTATGGCTGGATTCCGGTCGAAGCAACACCAGGATTTGATATGCCGCTGCTGACCGAGAATGTACAGACACCTGCAGCAACTCCGGATACACCGGAGCCGGAAGCAGAAACGCAGCAGCCGGAAGCAAAAGATACCAAGACACCGGTACAAGCTTCTGATTATACTGTGCATCCTGCGATTATCTGGAGCGCATTGGTTCTGATCGCTGCCTGGGCGGGATTTATGCTGTATCGTTATCGCCGTCAACTCAAAGCAGCATACATGCGTATACGTTATGGAGAACCGATGACACCACAGCAAAAAGTTATGGAGGAATCCAAGCGCTGGCTGAACTGGATGAAGCGGCATGGCATGGACCGTCAATCCCATGAGACGCTGAGAGAATCCGTAAGCAGGTGGCGGGAAATGCGTCCCGAGCTGGGCGGAGTACTGGATAGGATGCTGGCCCTGTTCGAACGGGCGAAGTATAGTCCGGAAGTTGTCACCGAGGACGAATGGGTATCCATGAAACAGTATGTACAGGATTTACGAAAGTTATGGCGCAAATCTGCCGCAAAGTAGTATAATGAATAAAGTGCGTATTGGACGATCTCGATAGAGTATTATCCTTTATTGTATTATGGTCACAAAAGAGCCAGAGTATCCCGATCAAAAAAATACCATGAAGTTCAAAATAACGCCGCATAGCGGCGTTTCTTTTTGTCAGAGTGGTTAAATTTATGATATAGTTTGTCGTATGAAATCGAGGTGAATAAAGCTTGTTTGAATTGCTCATTCCTAAATTACGTGTAAACACTGTATTTGATATTAATCTGGAAAAGCTGTACGCCCAGGGGTATCGGGGGATCATTACGGACCTTGATAATACACTGGTTGGTGCCAAATCACCTGCAGCTACGCCTGAACTGATAGAATGGTTCGCCAAAGTAAAAAAGTACGGATTTGAACTGATTATTGTATCCAATAACAAAATGGACAGGGTGTCCCTGTTTGCGACTCCGCTGGATATTAAGTTCGTGCATGCAGCACGTAAGCCGTCCAATGCCCCTTTCCGGAAGGCGATGAAATTGATGAACTGCCGCGATGATCAGACGATCGTTGTGGGGGATCAGCTGTTGACGGATGTGTATGGAGGGAATCGTCTGGGCTTATTCACAGTTCTGGTGCTGCCTATCGCTCTCAATGAAGAGGGCTGGCGAACCCGGTTTAATCGTCAGGTGGAACGGCTGGCAAGAACAAGACTTCGCAAAAAAGGCTTATGGTCTGAGGAGGAACGCAATAAATGACAGAATTAAGCGGATTAACCGCTGGAACCAAATGCAGCGGCTGCGGTATCGTGCTGCAGACCGAATCCCCGGATCATCCGGGCTATATACCGGCACAGGCGCTTGAACGGACACCACTGCTGTGTCAGCGCTGTTTCCGTATACGCAACTACAATGAATCGTCGACAGTAACGGTAGATCAGAGTGAATTCTTACGTCTGCTTGGTCAAGTAGGGGAACAGGATGCTCTGGTAATCCATATTGTCGACCTGTTCGATTTTCATGGCAGTGTTATCTCGGGATTACAGCGCTTTGTAGGCAATAACCCGGTAGTACTCGCTGTGAACAAAACGGATCTGCTGCCCAAAGTAACCAACTGGAACAAAATCCGTAACTGGGTTCAGAAGGAAGCCAAGGAGCTCGGACTCAAAGTAGAAGATATCGTACTGTGCAGTGCCAAGCAGAATACCGGCTTTGACCGTCTGCTGGATATTGTCGGCTCGATGCGTGGTAACCGTGATGTGTACGTAGTCGGAGCAACCAATGTCGGCAAATCGACACTGATTAACCGTCTGATCTCCGATTATAGTGATCTGGAAGAAGAGTTGACCACTTCCCGTTATCCAGGTACCACACTGGATACGGTAAATATTCCGCTGGATGATGGCCATTATATTATTGATACACCGGGAATTGTATATGAATCCCGTTATACCGAGCTGGTAACCAAGCAGGATCTGGCAGCAATTATGCCGGACAAACCGCTCAAGCCGCTCGTGTATCAATTGAATGAAGGGCAATCGTTGTTCTTCGGTGCTATGGCACGATTTGACTTTGTGCAGGGAGGGCATCAGTCCTTTACCTTCTATTTAAATAATCGTCTCAAAATCCACCGGACCAAGCTGGAACGTGCAGACGAGCTGTTTGCCAATCATGCAGGGGTTATGCTGGCTCCGCCGGTCAAAGCGGATCTGGACAAGCTACCGGCATGGACACGCCACGAATTGCGTATTCCAAAAGGCAAACCGACAGATATCTTTATCTCCGGACTGGGCTGGATCAAAGCCAACAGTACGGAAGGTGCGCTGGTCGCTGTACACCTGCCAAAAGGCGTAAAAGTGATGATGCGTCCGTCGCTGATCTGATCATCTCGAAGTTATTGAGGAGGATGAGAATAATGACTGACCGGAATCAGGAAAATAAATCAAATGCTCTGCTGCTGGGAGTTATGGGTGACCCAATCGGTCATTCCATGTCTCCGGTTATGCATAATATTGCGCTCGAAGCAGCCGGACTGCCTGGAATGTATGTACCGCTCCATGTAAAGCCCGATCATCTGGCTGAGGCGGTCATCGGTGCCAAAGCGCTTGGGTTTGCAGGCTTTAACGTTACGATTCCACACAAAGTAGAAATCATGAAGTTGCTTGATGAGCTGGATGAATCGGCCATCAGCTGCGGTGCGGTGAATACGGTGGTTATTCGTGAGGGTCGTATGAAAGGCTACAATACCGACGGTATCGGCTATGTACGCTCTCTTCGCGAAGAGGCGGGCGAGCTTACTGGCAAGCAGGTTACCGTTCTCGGTGCGGGCGGAGCAGCCCGGGGAATTATCTACGCGTTGCTCAAGGAAAAAGTAGCCGGGATTACGATCATCAATCGTACAGTCGACAAAGCCGTGCAGTTGATCGAGGAGCTGAATACATCCGGTGCAGCAATGCAGACAGCCACGTATGAAGAGCTGGAGCAGTATCTGCCGCAGACCGATATATTCATTAATACGACCTCGATCGGAATGCATCCGAATGTGGACGAGACGCCTGTGGCAGCCGAGCAGATTCCGGAAGGCATTATTGTCAGTGACCTCATTTACAATCCGATGGAGACGCGTCTATTGCGTGAAGCACGTACCCGGGGCTGTCGTACGGTAGGCGGCTTGGGCATGTTCATCTATCAGGGCGCGTATGCGTATGAATACTGGACAGGTCAGGATGCACCGGTCTCACTGATGCACAGTGCGGTGCTGGAAGCTCTGAACCATGAAAATCATTAATTATAATTAAGGGGATATTCAATGTTAACTGGAAAACAAAAACGTTTTTTGCGCAGTCAGGCGCACCATCTCGATCCGATTTTCCAAATCGGCAAAGCCGGTATGAATGAAGGAATCGTTCGTCACGTAGTTGATGCGATCGAGACGCGCGAACTGATGAAGGTATCTGTACTCAACAACTGCCTGGAAGAGCCAAAAGATCTGGCAGAGCAGCTGGCTGAAGGTGCAGGTGCAGAACTGGTACAGGTAATCGGTCGTACGATCATTCTGTACAAAGAGTCCAAAGATCACAAGCAAATCGAACTGCCAAGAGGTTAATACAGGCAGCCGGTCTGCAGGAATAAAAAATGATTCGGTGGTGGGTTCATGAAAGTCGGTATTATGGGAGGTACATTCGATCCTGTGCATATCGGGCATATGCTGGCCGCAGAGGCTGCGCTGGAAGGCTGCGGACTGGATGAAGTCTGGTTTATGCCGTCACATGTTCCGCCGCACAAGCATGCGGCTGGCGTGAGCGGTGAACAGCGTCTGGAAATGGTGGAGCAGGCAATTGGCACCAATCCGGCATTCCGTACGCTGGATATCGAGCTGGTGCGCGGTGGTATATCCTATACGATTGAGACCATTCGTGCGCTGCAGGAGCGATATGACCAGCACGAATTCTACTTTATTATCGGAGCGGACATGGTGAATTCGCTGACGGAATGGCATGGTATCGAAGAACTGGCCGAACGTCTGACATTTGTTGGCGTGGGACGTCCGGGTTCGGTTATTCATACAGAGACGATGCCTGCCTATCTGCAGCCGCGGGTGATACTGGTCAATATGCCACAGGTGGATATCTCTTCCACAGACATCCGTGAACGTCTCGCTGCCGGAAAAACAATTCGTTATATGGTGCACGATCATGTGTATGAATATATCAAGAGGAGTGGAATCTATGAATCTGACACGCGCTGAACTCATTCAATCCGTCTCCTCTCAAATGCCGGAAAAACGCTGGCGCCATACCGAGGGTGTCATGCAGTCTGCTGTTGTGCTCGCCCGGCGTTATGGAGCCGATCCCGACAAGGCTGATATTGCTGCTATTCTGCATGATGTGGCCAAATACTGGCCAAGTGACCGTCAGGAGCAGCTGCTTCGCGACAAGGCGCTCAATGATGAACTGCTGTTATACGACAAGCCGCTATGGCATTCGGAGATCGGTGCTTATGTCGCCGAGACCGAATATGGTATTGAGGATACGGAGATCCTCAATGCGATCCGCTATCATACCTCCGGCCGTGTAGGCATGACGACTCTCGAAAAGGTCATCTGTCTCGCGGATTATATTGAACCTGGTCGCGATTTCCCGGGAGTCGATCATATTCGCCGTCTGGCGGAGACCAGTCTGGAAGCCGGACTGGTTGCAGGATTTGATTCCACGATTAATCTGCTGCTCGCGCGGCGTCAGGTGATTTACCCGTTAACCGTTTTGTCCAGAAATGATCTGGTCAAACAACTTGAATTGGAGGGAGAACTTTAAATGGCATTAAATCCGGAACAATTGCTGCAAATGACAATTGACGCAGCCGAAAGTATAAAAGCTCACGACCTGGTGGCACTGGACCTGAGAGGAATCTCACTGGTAGCCGACTATTTTGTAATCTGTCACGGTAATTCCGATACTCAGGTACAATCGATTGCATCCGAAGTACGCAAGCGCGCGCATGACGCCGATGTAGTTATCCGTGGTATGGAAGGTGTAAATGCTGCACGCTGGATACTGATTGACCTTGGTGATGTGGTAGTACACATTTTCCATCGTGATGAGCGTGAATATTACAATATCGAGCGTCTGTGGTCTGACGCCAAAGTGGTGGAGAAAGTATGAGCCTGGAAGCAGGAACCATTGTTACGCTTCCCATAGGGCGTGAAGTATCCCCGTATGGCTTCTTCCTGCTCGATGGTGAACAGGAAGTCTTGATGCACTACAGTGAATTGATCGGCAAAGTAAAAGTAGGCGACCAGGTAGAGGTCTTTATTTTCCATGATACTGAAGATCGCCTGGCGGCTACCATGAAAAAGCCGTTGCTGACCTTCGGTGAACTGGGCAAGCTCAAAATTGCCGATCTGCATCCGCGTCTGGGTGCATTTCTGGAAATGGGACTGGGACGCCAACTGCTGCTGCCAATGAGTGAACTGCCGGAGAAGCCCGAACTGCGTCCGCAGATCGGTGACGAAGTCTATGTGGTGATGCAGCATGATCGTCAGGGTCGTCTGCTGGCCCGTCTCGCAGGTGAAGAAGAGTTCAGTCCGCTGGTATTCCATGCACCATCCACCTGGATGAATGAGTGGGTGGAAGCACTGGTATACAAGCCGCTGCAAATGGGTACTTTTGTACTCGTAGATGGCGGTGTACTCGGTTTTGGTGCACTCGGTCTGATTCACCAGAACGAGCGCAGCCGGATGCTGCGTCTTGGTGAGCGGGTCAAAGTCCGTGTAACCCAGGTACGTGAAGAGGATGGACGTCTCAATCTGTCCATGATCCAGCGCAAGGAAATCGGACGTGACGAAGATTCGCAGCGTCTGCTCTCCTTTATGATGGATCGTCCGGACAATGCGATGCCGTATTCGGATCGTACCCCGCCTGATGTGATCAAGCAGCGCTTTGGGATCAGCAAGGCAGCCTTCAAGCGTGCTCTGGGCAAGCTGATGAAAGAAGGCGTAGTCGTACAGGATCAGAACTGGACACGTATGGTGGACAAGGATGCTCCTGCTGCTGAAGGATCGCCGGAATCCCAGTAATACAATGAACGAATGATTTCCAATACAGACGGAAAGGCGAGGACTGCCTTATGCAGTTCGAGCCTTTCTGTTTTTGCATCAGCCCGAAATACGGACGTGCAAAAACAGGGAAGGACGGTTAAATTAGTGCCATACCGTAAGTTTGCCTATGTATATGATGAATTGATGGAAGATATGCCTTATCCGGACTGGCTTCGTTTTGTACGTGAGGCCTGGGATCGCTATGGAATGCCGCGTACGGTAGCGGAGCTGGGCTGTGGTACAGGCAGTATTACAATTCCACTGGTGAATTCCGGCTTTCGGATGACAGGGATTGATTTGTCCTCGGACATGCTGTCGGTTGCCCGTGACAAAATGGAATCGACCCCGCAGGGACACCGATTGTTTCAGGATGGCAGTGTGCAGTGGATTTGCCAGAATATGACCAGCTGGCAGATGCCGGAGCCGGTAGACAGTGTTATTTCTTTTTGTGACTGTCTGAATTATTTGACTGAGCCGGAAGATGTGATTCGCACGTTCCAGTCGACCTATAATGGTCTCAAGCCGGGTGGTACTTTTATTTTCGATGTGCATCATCCGAATACGCTACGTCGTTATGATGAAGAGCAACCATTTATGCTGGATGACCGGTCGATCTCTTATTTATGGACTTGTGAGTATAATGGGGCACGCACAGAGATTGAGCATCATTTGACTATTTTTGCCCGGGTTAATGAGGATAGTCAGTCTCTCTATGAGCGCTTTGAAGAAGTGCATATTCAGCGTTCGTATGAACAGGAGTGGCTGACTACCGAGCTGTACAAAGCAGGATTCCGCGATGTGAAATGCTATGCCGACTTTGAATGGGTAGAAGCAGGCGATGATGCAGCCCGTTTATTTTTTGTTGCGGTAAAGTAATCGGATTGTGATAGAATAATGGGATAATATGTAAGTTTGAAGCTCCTGAAGTATAGGAGCTTTTTTATTTTGATAGCGGAATTCATTACATATTAGAGCAGCTGACAAATTGAGAAAAATGATGATATTTGTCGAAGCATGAATTGTGTATAATAAACATATTAGATAGAATCCTGCAACAAGCAAATAATCCGGTGAATTCAATGCTACGATGATGGGGACGAGAGATGCAGACGATTACTCAGACACTGTTGAACAATCTTACCTTTTTGACGACTGTACTTTTTTTTGGCAATCTTTTTTTGAAATTTATTGAGCAGAAATTATATAAAGTGAAATGGCTGGTTCCGCTGCTTGCCGGGTTGTTTGCAGGACTCATCGGGATTTGTATGATGAACTTTTTCTCTATCCGCTTGAATGAAGGAACCAACACGGTTATGGTAGATTTCCGTCAGTTGGCTATTATGATTTCCTTTTATTATGGAGGATCATGGAGTGGTCTGATTTCGGCAGTAATTATAGGGATATATCGTCTGTTCAGTGGTGAGCCCTTGCAATTCAGTTCCTGGATCGGCTTTGGCAATGCGATGTTCACCTATGTAGTAACTTCATTGTGTATGCGCAAGCAGCGCGAAGTATCGCTAAAAGTATGGTTCAGAGCGATCATCGCTACATTGCTCGTCTATATTGTTGCCGTCACCATTTTGCAGGCAATAGAACATATTATGATGAATCTGTTGTTTGGACTGCTGTATATTTGTGCCGGTCTGTTCGCTTATTATATTATCCGCTATATTCAGCGAGCGGATGATACATTGATGAAAACCCGGCAAGCAGCCAATCATGACTTTTTGACCAAACTCTACAATCCGCGTGCTTTTGACCGTCTGTTCCGGCAGACGATTGAAGAAGCCAAGGAGCAGCAGCAATCTTTTGCATTGGTAGTAGTAGATATCGATTTTTTCAAAAAAATTAATGATAATTACGGACATCTGAATGGAGATACGGTACTGGTTCAGGTAGCCGAGGTGATCGGACGAACGATTCGTGCTGGAGATTACTGCGCCCGTAAAGGCGGAGAAGAGTTTGCAATTATCCTGAAGGACTGTAATGAACAGGAGGCACTGGATCTCGCCGAGCAGATTCGGGCTGCCATGGCAGAGCATACTTTTGTACTGGAGGAAGGTCAGGATATTCATCTGACCATCTCGCTTGGAGTCAGCTGCTATCCATTAACCGATCCGACCCGATTGTTCCGTGAGGCTGACCGGGCGCTATATGAAGCGAAGGGGAATGGACGCAATCGGGTTGAACTGGCAGTTCGCTCAGTAGAAGAATAGATGATTATTAAAAAGGCTGTCCACTCCTGATGCTTACAGGAGAGACAGCCTTTTTGATGATTGTATTTTTATTTATGATACATAACGAATACTTGGAAAGGAGCAATGGTCATCTAGATAATCGATTCCAGTGGAACTGGAAGTTGTTTTTTCTGCAAATCAACTCTACCTGAGAAGAAGGTCGCACCACCGCCCATATCGGACAGACGATCCGGAGTCAGCGCATTGACCAGATGAGCAGGCTGATGATCGGAAGTATCCGCCCATAATCCTTGACTGACGACCACGCCAGGCAGTACGGTTTCTCCTACAGCGGCAATCAATTCACAAGAGCCATACTGGTTGGACACAATAACGGTATCACCATCCATAATTCCTTCATTTTCGGCATCAGCCGTATTCAAAAACAGTCGCGGCATTTTTTCCATACCGGCATGTTTGGCAGTATTCGAGAAGGTAGAGTTCAGGAAGTTATGCGTTGGTCCCGGTACAAAAATATAATTATGGCGATCCTGTTCCTGAAGCGGAATATACGTAGGCAGTGGTGGCAATCCTATTTGGGCCATGGTACTGGAGTAGAGTTCTACTTTGCCACTTGGTGTCTCCAGACGTTCCGGATAGATCGCCGAGCGGTTTGCCTTGAGATAATGATTGTCCTGCAGAGCATCATAATGAATCCCCTGTAAATACGGGTTAGCCGGATGATCCAGAGCCTGGCGGATCATCTGTTCATCGCTATCCTGCAGCTCGGGTTCTTCAAATCCCATTGCTGCTGCCAGCAGACGAAATACTTCGGTATTGGACTTGCTCTGTCCGTACGCTTCGATAATCGGCTGTCCAAGCTGCATGTAGTGGTGCCAGTAAGACGTATAGAAGTCCAGATTCTCGAATGAAGAGGTAGCAGGCAGTATAATATCGGCATAAGCTGCTGTCTCTGTCAAAAACAGATCATGCACTACTGTAAAGAGATCTTCCCGTTCCAGCCCTTGACGCACCTGTGCAGCGCGTGGCGCTACTACAGCCGGATTGCAGCTGTATACATAAAGGGAATGAACAGGCGGCTGCGTGTCGGTTAGTGCCCGACCCAGCTGATTCATGTTAAAGGAGCGCGTATTCCGGTTTTGCAGCAGATCCGGACGTTGCAGGGCTGCTGCATTATGAGCCAGATAAGCAGAGTTGGAACGAATGGCTCCACCACCGCGGACCAGCCATTGTCCGGTTAATACGGACAGACAGGTAATGGCACGGGTATTCATGCCGCCATTGTCATGATGCTGTAATCCATTGCCGATACGAATCATGGCTGGCGAAGTCTCGCTGTACATTCGTGCCAGTTTGTAAATATCATCTACAGGAACGCCTGTAATTCCGGATACAGTCACCGGATCATACGATTGCACATGCTCACGCAGTTCTTCATGACCAACTGTATAATTATGCAGGAAATGTTCATCTACCCGGTTCTCGGCAAATAATACATGCATCAGGCCAAGTGCCAGTGCTGTATCCGTTCCGGGTAGTATCGGGATAAACCAGTCTGCCATCCGGCCCGTCTGATTACGGTGTACATCGATGACAACGATTTTGGCACCCTGTTTTCGTGCCTGCTGGGCGAGTGTGATCTGGTGCATATTGGTACTGACTGCATTGATGCCCCATAGGATAAACAGGCGGGTATCCACCGTATCTTCTGGATCGGTTCCGATACTGCCGCCCATCGTATATTTAAAACCGGCACCTCCAGCAGCTGTACAGATCGTCCGCTCAATCTGACTGGCTCCCAAGCGATAGAAGAACCGGCGATCCATGCCTTCCGCGTTAATATTGCCCATGTTGCCGTAAAAACTATATGGCAGAATGCTCTCCGGTCCATGCTCGGTGATCAAGCTTTTCCAGTGTGAAGTAATGGTCTCGATTGCCTCATCCCAGGTAATCGGTTCAAACTGGCGACTACCTTTGGGACCTACACGTTTGAGCGGCTGGGTAAGACGCTGCTCATCATAGATCCGGTCAGCCATATGTCGTACTTTATTGCATATATTGCCACGGGTTACCGGATGTTCGGGATCGCCGGCGATTTTGGTGATTTTACCATTTTCCTTGTGAACGAGCAGTCCACACTGATCCGGACAGTCCAGCGAGCAGACCGTTTTGAAGATGCCATCCGGTTGTTGAGTATAAGCAGACATGAATCACTGCTCCTTTCGATAGAGGTTCTTTATAAGGTATGCAGAAATATTTATCCACTACCATTGCACTGGCAAGTGCACATGAAAATATAAAAATGTTATAAGTCGACAGAATTAGTCAGGATTATACTGCTACATATCATAGCTTGTCCATTATAATTGCACAATCCCATTATTGAATTAATCATGCCAACAGATAGTAATCCATAATAAAATTGTAAAATTAATACAAACTGACGTAGAATAATGTGTACACTGAAAGCAGGGAGGGACAGCGGTGAAGAATCGAATTTTACTAATAGAAGATGATGTATCGATCAGTGAATTGATTCAGACGCAGTTGATCAAAGAAGGATTTGATATGAGCTGTGTTTATGACGGAGAACAGGCTCTTGAAGCATTTTCGGAAAAGTCATTTGATATGATTTTGCTTGATTTGATGCTTCCGAAACTGGATGGAATTGAAATTCTAAAAATTATCCGGGCGCAAAGTACTGTGCCTGTATTGATTATGTCTGCCAAAGATGGAGATCTGGATAAGGCTCTTGGTCTGGGATTTGGAGCAGATGATTATCTATCCAAGCCATTTTCCATGATTGAACTGACAGCCAGAGTCAAAGCCAATATCCGCCGTGCACAGCAGTATTCTGCTCCGGTGACTCCTGCCAAGAATCAAGACAATATACATATTGGTGAACTCAGTCTGAATACGAATAATTATACAGTCTACAAAAATGAGAACGAAATCAAACTAACCGCCAAAGAATTTCGGATTTTGCAACTATTCATGACCCATCCGAAAAAAGTATTTACCAAAGCCCAACTATATCATCTGGTCTGGCAAGAAGATTACTACGGCGACACCAATGTGATTAACGTACATATGAGAAGACTGCGCGAGAAGATTGAAGATGATCCGTCTACCCCTAAATATATCCAGACGTTATGGGGAATCGGCTACAAGCTAGGAGAATTCTAAATGAATATCATTGAGGCAATTATTATTGTTATGCTTCTGCTGCTCGTTGTGTTCCAGCAGCATCGTTATAGACAGCAGCAGGCCAATCTTCTATATGCATATACCAAATTAAAAGCAATTACCGATCAGCATACCGACGAGAAATTACTGCTGCAGACCGAAGATGTTCATTTGAAAGCACTGCTTACTGAAATGAATCGACTGCTGGATCACAACCGCAAGACAACAGCCTCTTATTATCAAATGGAAATATCCATCCGCAAAATGCTCTCCAATATATCTCATGATCTGCGTACCCCACTGACAGTAGTGCTTGGTTATCTGGAAATCATATTGAATGATCCCGATCTCACCCGAGCCGAAGTGGATGTTTTGCTTGCCAAAGTTCATCACAAAACAATAGAAGTGCTTCATCTAATGAACAAGTTTTTTGACCTGGTCAAACTGGAATCCGGCGATCACGAGATTGAGATTTCCCAAATCGATGTCAGTGAAATTTGCAAAGCCAATATATTAAGCTTTTACGATATTCTAACAGCGCAGGAGATAGAAGTAGTGATTGATATTCCAGAAGATCAACCTCTTATGGCATATGTTAACGAAGAGGAACTACACCGTATCCTGAATAACCTTCTATCCAATGCGATTCAATACGGAAGTGACGGACATGTACTTGGACTATCGGTGTATCGGCATAATGATCAGCATATAGGCATTGATGTATGGGACAAAGGCAAAGGAATCGGCGAGAAACATCAGGATCGTATCTTTGAGCGAATGTATACGCTGGAAGATTCCCGAAATCGACTGTACCAGGGAAGTGGGCTGGGACTGACCATTACCAAACGGCTTGTAGAGAAAATGGGCGGTGATATTTCGGTCATCAGTAAGCCTGATGAAAAGACCGTATTTACTGTGCTGCTCAAATGTCATTTGTAATATAGACGGGTAACAGCTTCGTGGTATACAGCGAATCAGGAAATTAAGAAATAAGTAAGGGTTGATTAATAAAAAAGCAATTTCACTCCTGTAAAGTAAAAGTATCAGTCATCCATTACATGGAGGAGGTAAATCCATTGACGTATCTGATCAAAACGCATCAGTTAAGTAAAAGCTATGATGGTCATGCAGTAGTCTCCAATTTGAATATGAATGTCCAAAAAGGAGAGATCTACGGTTTGCTCGGACCCAACGGTGCAGGCAAAACAACAGTCATGAAAATGATGACCAATCTGATCAAGCCATCCAGTGGCGAAATCGAGATATTCGGTGAGACAGTAACCGAGCATTCCTACGAGATGCTGAAAAGAATCGGCAGTATAATCGAGTTTCCCGTGTTTTATGAAAAATTGAGCGCACGTGAGAATTTACAGCTGCACTGCGAATATGCCGGCTATTATGACCATCTGGCGATAGAAGAAACGCTTACACTTGTCAATTTGCAGGCAGTCAATAACAAACCGGTCAAAAGTTTCTCGCTGGGCATGCGTCAGCGTCTTGGGATTGCTCGTGCAATTATTACCAAGCCGGAGCTGCTGGTTCTTGATGAGCCGATTAACGGGCTTGATCCTATCGGTATCAAAGAGCTGCGTGGTCTGTTTCAGACGCTGTGTCATGAGTACCGGATGACCATGATCATTTCCAGTCATATTCTGAGTGAAGTAGAACAGATCGCCGATACGATCGGTGTCATCAACCAGGGCCAGCTGATAGAAGAAATTACTGTAAAAGAGATCCATGAGCGTTATACCGAATATATCGAAATTCGGAGTGATGATGTACAAAAAGCAGTGTATGTACTGGAGGAAATCCTGTGTATCGATAATTTCAGGGTGATGGATGGTGGCTGGATACGCATCTATACGTTGTCTCTACCACAAACGGAAATTGCCAAACAATTCATTCTGTATGGTATTCATATCGAGGAAATAAAGAAAAAAAGCCTTTCGCTGGAAGATTATTTTATCCATCTGCTGGATAGGGGATTACAACATGCTTAAATTAATCCGCCTTGAAATTAAAAAATATCAATTGTGGCGTTACATAAAGGGCATACTGATTGCGAATCTCTGCTTTTTGGCACTTCTGGTATTGATCTATGTAATGGAGACCAGAAGCAGTCGGATTCCTTTTGAGAGCTATGATATGGCATTTCTGATTATTGACAGTGTAGTACGGGCGACTTTCACTGTATTTGCTGCGGTGCTAATCGCAAAACTGTTTTTGGAAGAATACAAGACCGGGTCGATCTCTGTGCTGTTTATGTATCCTATCAAAAGACAGAAGCTGATGATTGCCAAGGTACTGTTAATCATGATATTCACGTTTGCTACAATCTTTTTGTCGAATCTGGTGCTGGGCGGATTTTTTTATCTGATGAACCAGATGCTTCATTTTTTGGCTGAACCGATGACGCTTGGTATATTTATGCATAACTTGCGGAATATACTGATCAGTGCGCTGGCTTCTGCCGGTATTGGTCTGATTCCGTTATATATCGGAATGCACCGCAAATCGGTACCAGCTACACTCGTATCCGCAGTATTGATTGTTGGTGTTACGAGTGCCACAAGTAATGATTTCTCCATGTTCTCTATCACAGCTGTCCCGGTGAGTCTGGCTGTTGTAGGGCTGCTGTCTGCCTATCTATCCATTCGCAATATAGAGACCAAAGACATTGTGTAATATTCATAACCATCAAGCCAATTGGCGAGGAGAGTACTGGAATGAAGCGTTCGTTATTTACAGGTATTACTATAATCATAGTAGCCGTATGCGTTATCGGCTATTGGGGCTACACTCATTTTAATCAAAAGATAAGTATTCATGAACAGAAATCCATGCCTTCTACTTCTGTTCATAGTCTGATGATCCATACCTCTGCTCCTGATGTCGAACTGCTGCCTGGAGAACAGGATCAGATTACCGCTACGCTGGATGGCAGTATATATGCTAATTCCAAAGAAAAATATTCATTCACAATGGTACCGGAACAGGGCGTTATGAATATCCAGATGGATACACAAAATAATAGACTGGGTATTCAATTGGATCCTCTCGATAATCTAAAACTGAAAATAAAAGTTCCATCCAAAATATGGAACGAGATTACAGTCATAACTTCATCGGGTCAAATCAACCTTCATGATGTGTCAGCTAACAAGATAACGACGGAGTCCAGTTCCGGAGAGCAGCAGATCTCCGGATTACAAATTGCGGGCACGGCTCTTTTCCAGACTACCAGCGGCAACATTACAGCAAAGGATAATAATATCGCAGCGGCCGCATGGGAAACGACCAGCGGGACGATTCGCTCAGTGCAGTTATCCGGCCAGCGTACACAGATGACAACTTCATCCGGTGAAATCGAGTATATTGAAGGTCAACCGGTATCGGATGTACAGCTGACCACTTCAAGTGGTGATGTGAACGCCGAGATTGGATCTGCCAGTAATTCATTGCAGCTGCTATTTACAAGCAGCTCGGGAACAGCAGATATCCAGATGAACAAAATGACGTTCAAGGAGAACTCCGAGCACCGTATACGGGGTGTGATAGGGACTGGCACAGTTCGGCAGCAGATTACGGTAAGTACCAGTTCCGGTGATATGAGGATGAGCCAATTATAGTGTACATCTGCTTAACGATTATGCAGTAGGTTTTCTTTTTTTGACCACCGGATATTTCTTTCATTGACTTTACCGGCTAACTTTTTTACAATAAAACCATTGTTACAACCGGACAGCATCTGTTGACTGGTCCATACTTAATGCTCAGTGAAAAGGAATAGTAATACCAGCAAGCATTACATAGAGAGTCGGCGGCTGGTGCAAGCCGATATGATGCTGGTGTGAACTCGCCTTGGAGATATGTGTCAGGAATCATGGGGTTGATCCGAATATTCATTTGGATGAATATAACCAATTCTGAAACACATCGGCTTCCTACCGTTATCAGGCAACTAAGTGAGTGAATGGTGAAGCATACCTGTTCGCTAACTAGGGTGGTACCGCGAGATTCAACCTCTCGTCCCTAGCGATAATATACGCTGGGGACGAGAGGTTTTTTGTTGCTTTCGGACATAGAAGCTGTGTCGTCCGGATGGATAACAAAGCGCAGCATATGGATAATGGCATTACCGAAAAGACCATACTTACTAAGAGGAGGAAATAATATGACAGAAGTACACACGTCCCAGCCGGGCTATCGTCCGCAGGAACTGGAACCCAAATGGCAAGGCTATTGGGATGAGAACAAAACATTCAAAACAACCGAGGAGCCGGGCAAACCGAAGTTTTACGCGATGGACATGTTTCCTTATCCATCCGGCGCCGGTCTGCACGTAGGTCACCCGGAAGGCTACACAGCTACAGATATCGTTTCTCGCTACAAGCGTATGCAGGGCTACAATGTGCTGCATCCGATGGGCTGGGATGCATTCGGTCTGCCGGCCGAGCAGTATGCGATCGATAATGGCGGTCACCCGCGTGAATTTACCATTCAGAATATTAATAATTTCCGCCGTCAGATCAAGTCCCTTGGTTTCTCCTATGACTGGGATCGCGAGATCAGTACAACCGATCCGGATTATTACAAATGGACCCAGTGGATCTTTATCCAACTGTATAACAAGGGCCTGGCTTATATCGCCGAGATTCCGGTAAACTGGTGTCCGGCACTGGGTACGGTACTGGCGAATGAAGAAGTTATCGACGGCAAGAGCGAGCGCGGCGGTCATCCGGTTATTCGTCGTCCGATGCGTCAATGGATGCTGAAGATTACCGAATATGCAGATCGTCTGCTGGAAGATCTGGATGAGCTGGACTGGGCAGAAAGCATCAAGGATATGCAGCGCAACTGGATCGGCAAATCCAAAGGTGCAGAAGTTACTTTCCAGGTAGATGGAACAGAAGAAGAGATTCGTGTCTTCACAACTCGTCCGGACACCCTGTTCGGAGCTACTTACTGTGTACTGGCACCTGAACACCAGCTGGTAGAGAAGATTACAACGGCTGACCAGCAGGATGCAGTCAAAGCGTATCAGGAGAAAGCTTCTCACAAGAGTGACCTGGAACGTACAGATCTGAACAAAGACAAGAGCGGTGTATTTACAGGCGCTTACGCAGTGAATCCGGCCAATGGAGAGAAACTGCCGATCTGGATCGCGGATTATGTACTGGCTGCCTATGGTACCGGTGCAATTATGGCGGTTCCGGCTCATGATACACGCGACTGGGAATTCGCGCAGAAGTTCGAACTGCCGATTATCGAAGTGGTTGCTGGCGGCGATGTGACCAAGGAAGCTTACACCGGCGAAGGCGAGCACGTGAATTCCGGTATGCTGAACGGTATGCAGATGGAAGAAGCAATCTCTACCATGATTCAATGGCTGGAAGAAAACGGCAAAGGCGAAGGCAAAACGACCTACCGTCTGCGTGACTGGCTGTTCAGCCGTCAGCGTTACTGGGGTGAGCCAATTCCAATCCTGCATCTGGAAGATGGCACGATCAAGCCGGTACCTGAAGACAGCTTGCCGCTGTTGTTGCCGGATCTGGAAGAAATCAAGCCATCCGGTACAGGAGAATCACCACTAGCCAATGCAACCGATTGGGTCAACACCATCGATCCGGAAACAGGCATGAAAGCACGCCGCGAGACCAACACGATGCCACAATGGGCAGGCAGCTGCTGGTATTACCTGCGTTATATCGATCCGAAAAACAATGACGAATTGTGCTCCAAGGAAAAGCTTGACTTCTGGATGCCGGTTGACCTGTATATCGGCGGAGCCGAGCATGCGGTACTGCATTTGCTGTATGCACGTTTCTGGCACAAAGTACTGTACGATATCGGCGTAGTCAATACCAAGGAGCCTTTCCAGAAGTTGATTAACCAGGGCATGATCCTCGGTACCAACAACGAGAAAATGAGTAAATCCCGTGGTAATGTCATTAACCCGGATGATATCGTGAATGAGTATGGTGCGGATACGCTGCGTCTGTATGAGATGTTCATGGGACCACTGGAAGCCACCAAGCCATGGAACGAGAATGGTGTGGAAGGTATGCACCGCTTCCTGGCACGTGTATGGCGTTTGTTTATCAATGAAGAAGGCGGCATCAGCTCCAAGATTGTCGACAATGGTGGCGATGACAACTTCAAACGTACGTGGCACAAAACGATCAAAAAAGTAACCGAAGATATGGAAAATCTGCGCTTCAATACGGCGATCAGCCAGCTGATGATCTTTATCAACGAAGCTTACAAAACGGATGAGCTGCCTCGTGAGGCGATGGAGAACTTCCTCCAGTTGCTGTCTCCTCTGGCTCCGCATATTGCCGAAGAATTGTGGTCCCGTCTGGGTCATAGCGGCGGCATCACCTATGTAGAGTGGCCGAAGTACGATGAAGCTTGGACAACCGAATCCGAAGTAGAGATTGTTATCCAGATTACCGGCAAAATTGTACAGCGTGTTAATGTAGCCAAAGATATGGACGCCAAAGCAATGGAAGAATTTGCGATGTCCCTCGATGCGGTCAAACAGGCGATCGAAGGCAAAACGGTCCGTAAAGTTATTGCAGTACCGGGCAAACTCGTTAACATTGTAGCCAACTGATTAAGCGTTTCTTTGTCATAAGAAACAAGCCTAACGGTTAGCCATACAGATGCCAGCAATTCATGCTTAATCGAATATCTATCGAACAGTTAACATTTAATTAGTATTACCTCCTATGCGATGGGAGACCAATTACCGGGATACCCGGTAATGAACCGGGTCCCGACAAACAGAGGTGCAGGTATGAAACGTAATATGATGTGGATAGCAGCCGTGTCGGCTGTACTTGGAATCGGCCTGATCTGCTTTGGAGCAGGACAGCCGGACGATCAGGGAACTTCGTGGGTGGTGCTGAACGAACGAGCATCAGCTTCACTCACCGAGAATCCGTCGGCTGATCAGGCAAAGAAACCTGCTGCGAATGCGCTGCCCAATGCTGGAGCTGCTGCTCCGCAGCCAGTCAGTACCCCGCCGGCAGTGTCATCAATTCCCGCCGATCAGCTGTCTTCCTCAGCCAATCAGACTTCAGAACAATCGGAGGCTTCGCTGAAGAGCAAGGATCAACAAGCAGTCGTATCCGGTTCACCAACCGGTACAGCTGCTGCTTCAGCAGGGTCGTCTGCAGAAGCAGGGAACGGCACTGATTCGTCCGTTACCGGTACAGCACACCGTTCAGGTGAGACAAGCTCCCGATCGGGTTCTGCTGTTGAATCTCCCGCCAGCGCTAACCTGGCAGAAGATACATCCGGCAGAATTAGCATCAACCAGGCAGGTTTAACCGAACTTACTGAACTGCCCGGAATCGGCGAAAAGAAGGCACAGGCTATTATCGATTACCGTAATGCACACGGTCCTTTTCGAAGTGTAAGCGAACTGGACAATGTCAAAGGGATCGGCAGCAAGATGCTTGCCAAACTGCTGCCATACGCAAGGCTTTAGATGGTTAAGGAGGAAGACCAGGATGCGTAAAGACTGGGATACGTACTTTATGGATATTGCGCATATGGTATCTACACGTTCACGCTGTCCGCGCCGTCACGTGGGATCTGTACTTGTACAGGGCAAAAAGCTGCTCGGTACTGCGTATAATGGAGCACCGATGGGTGTGCCGGACTGCTCGGAAGCAGGCTGTATGATTTCCGAAGAAGTGGAACTGGTCATATCCGGTGGCATAGAGACCATGGTCAAAAAGCAGCGCTGCATTCGTACTATTCATGCCGAGCAGAATCTGCTGCTGTTTACCGACCGCGCAGACCGGGAGGGCTCGACAGTATATGTAACGGATGAGCCGTGCTGGACATGTGCCAATATGCTGGCCAACAGCGGGATTATCGAGGTGGTCTATCACCGCGCCTATCCCAAGGATACCCGTAAAGTACATGAAATGATGCGTCAAAAAGGAATCGTATTTCGTCAGCTGCAGGCTTATGAGCCTCCGCAGCAGACTGTAGTTATTGATTAATGGAATAACATGATTTGCCATGCATACAAGCACTGTCTGTTATCTCTCATCGCACAAGAGAATACGAAGTAGAACATAATGGAAGAACCATTATTCGATCCTCGGGATGTCCGACATCCTGAAGAGAAGATAATGGTTCTTTTTTGTGCTGTTATTTGGAGAATATCCATCAAATCTTGCTGATATATGTTTGTGCAGGTGAAGTTGATGATTATAAAGGATTCTCCCATACCTCTGCTTCTATACCATTATTCTCTCTGTGTGATGGGATGGTATCAAGAACGATCTGCAAATTTGATAGTCAAAAGGAGAAGCAATGAAAACAAGACCACTGGTTGCACTCTGTATAGCTTGGGTTACAGGCTGTACGTTTGCAGCTGTTTTACAATATGGAGGCTTTGGATGGGGATTGCTGGGTCTGCTGCTGATCGCAGGGGCGCTGTGGATTAGCCTCCCGGTTCATCGGCGTTCTATTCTGATTCTGGGCTTAACACTTGTCTGTGCTGCCGTATACTGGAATTGGAATGACAGACATAACAATAGCATTCTTCCTTCATTGCTTCAGCAGTCGCCGCAGCAGATGAACGAGCAGCCCGTTCAGACAGAAGGCGTGATTACCAATCTGCCGGAGATCGATGGAGACCGGGTCAGCTTTCGGATGAGGCTATATGTACTGCCGCAGTTGGGAGCAGCCAGTAGTCTTCCACAACCGGAGACAGTCATGGTCCAACTGAAGCTGACCGCCCGTCAGGAGCTGCAAGAGGCAGCCAATTGGCAGCGTGGAGATCGGATTGCTCTACGTGGAACCTGGAAAATGCCTGGTGAAGCCCGCAACTTTGACGCTTTTGATTATCATCGTTATTTGCGGACTCAGTATATTCACTGGATGATCAAAGCCGAGGGTGCTTCTGCTGTACAACCTTCTGCACTTACGGTCAATGGGCCTGCGTCCTGGAGTTGGCAACTGCTGCGCTGGAATGATCATACCCGTCAGATACTCGGCAGCAGGATTGAACAGATTTTTCATACTGAAGACAATGGTTATATGAAAGGACTGCTGATCGGGGATGCGGATGATATAGACCCCGAGCAGTTCGCTTCTTTTTCAAGACTTGGCCTAACACATATTCTGGCGATATCGGGACTGCATGTAGCGATCTATACCGGTCTGCTGCTCTGGCTGTTTCGCAAAATAGGTCTGACAAGGGAAAGAGCCTGTCTTGTGGTTATGCTGCTGCTTCCTGTCTATGTGCTGTTAACCGGAGCCTCGCCTTCTGCTATCCGGGCAGGTATTATGGGAATGATTGCTCTCTATGCGGCCATTCGTGGATTACTTAAGGATGGACTGCATATTTTATGTGCAGCCTGCTGGGGGATGCTGCTGTATGAACCGTATTTTCTGCTAAATGTAAGTTTTCAGCTTTCTTTTGCTGTAACGGCAGGATTAATTCTGTATGTACCATTGATGCAGCCTTTGCTGCAAAAATTGCCTTCCCGTCTGGCTGGCGCGATAGCAGTTACGCTGGTGGCGCAGCTAATTTCGTTTCCGCTAACGATTTATTATTTTAACCAGTTCTCGTTATTGTCATTCGCAGCCAACTTTCTGCTGGTTCCTGTATCGAGTATGATTGTGCTGCCGGTAGGATCGATAGCCCTGGTACTTAGCTATGGCTGGCTGCAGGGGGCGATATGGCTCGGAAGTATCGTCTCCTGGATCAATATCCTATCGTTTCGGATGATTGATTGGCTGGATGGGCTACCAGCTATGTTGACGATCTGGCATGCTCCGCCGCTCACTTGGATACTATTTTATTACGTAACCTTGTATATGTTGCTTCGCTACGGTAGTGACTTACTGAGATGGAAAAAGGAACAGATTTCTGGTGACAGTAATCCGTCTGATCGTCTACATACTGCAATATCAGGCAGCGGAGATATACATCCTACAGCGCCGCTGCCTCCGGTACATCGAAGCATGAGAGAGAAACAATATGGAATATATAGTCACAAATCATATCGTATGATGTCACCATGGCTCCGTCGCCGAATAATCGGAATATTAATATCGCCATGTCTGCTGCTTGTTTTAGTAATCTATGCATATCTCAGTCCCCTGCAGCATGGGGATGGTATTGTCCAGTATCTGGATGTAGGTCAGGGAGACAGTATTTTGATTACTACTCCAGGTGGCAAGCATATTCTGGTGGATGGCGGCGGCACGATGGATTTTGGGCAAAAAGGGCAGGAATGGCGCAAACGCAAAAATCCGTATGAGATCGGGCTCAAACTGCTGGTTCCTCTACTCAAGCAAAGAGGCATTCATCAGCTGGATGCCGTTATTCTGACACACGGCGATCATGATCATGCAGGCGGACTGTTGGCAGTAGCAGAACAGATACCGATTCGCCAGTTTGTATTCAACGGGACGATGCCCAAAGGCAGTGGATTGGACAAATTAATACAGGTGCTGCTGGAGAAGAAAGTTCCGATATATGGTTCCCTGCCAGGACTGAAGCTGCAGCCAGATCAGCAGACAGAACTTTCTTTTCTGGCGCCGATTGCTGTTACTTCTGGTACAGGAGTGAATACCGAATTGTCCAGTGATACCGAACAGCCTGTTACTCACTATGCAAGTGCGCAGCAGTTCAGTAATCTTCCAGCAATCCAGCCCCTTCCACGCAAAGAAGAGCAGAATCATTATTCGGTCGTTTTTTTGATGACGATGAATTCACGTCGGTTTTTGTTTACAGGCGATGCCGATCAGACGCAAGAAAAAGGAATCCTCTATGATCTGACATCCAGATACCAATCGCAGCCTCTCCTGAGGCAGCAGAATCAGCAGCAAACTTCCGATAATCCAACCACCTCTGTACCTGTGGATGTGCTCAAAATAGGTCACCATGGCAGCCGAACATCTACTTCGGCAGAATGGCTTCATTACTGGAACCCTGCATTGTCTGTCATTTCGGTCGGTCAATATAATACCTATGGGCATCCTACCGAGGAAGTACTGGAACGAATCGAGGAAGTTGGCTCCGATGTAGCACGTACAGATCAGAATGGTGAAGTGCAGATAAGGGTAAATGCAGAGGGTCAGTTGCTGCGGCGAACGCTGCTGCCTTCTCCTGTATCATCGAAATAGCAGAAATTTCGTCGACCATATATCAAACTCTTTTACTCGGTAAGGGACTTCAGCCCGCAGCCCAAAAAGCTGCGGGTTTTTAAAGTTATGGCCCAGAAGATGACGAACAGGTCGGATTTTGGTATCCTGAATACAGCTCTCATCCGTATTGACGCCGCAATTGCTCCAAATTCGCTCCAAAAGTGATCTGGAAATGGCCCGGATTCGAATGTTTCCTACATAGGGTAAGTGTTTACAAAGCCATTCATCAGTATCTTCCGGGATGCATCAATAAATTGAAATTATTTTAAAAGTACTGCAACAATTAGACGGTGTTATACGTCTAGGGGTTGTAAGGAGAGGGGGATCCTCCGTGGTGGAGCAGGGACTCATCAAGGCCGCCCAAGAGGGAGACCGAGATGCTCTAATCACCCTATTAAGAGAGATAGAACATCATGTGTACAAAACAGCTTACTACATTTTGAACAATGAACAGGATGCTCTGGATGCGGCTCAAGAGGCACTGATCCGTATTTACACCAAAATCGGTTCCTACGAAGAAAAAGCACAATTCAAAACCTGGGTACAGCGAATCGTGACGAATATTTGTATTGATAAATTCAGACGCAGTAAACCTACCGTTTCCATTGAGGAACACGAAATGGTGTTCGAAGGTCATGACGATGTAGAGCATGAAGTGATGCGCGCCTATACATCCAAGGATGTGCGGGAAGCGATCAATCAGCTGCCGGAACATCATCGTACCGTGATTGTACTCCGGTATATTCAGGACCTGTCTTACAATGAAATTGCGGATTGTCTGGATCTACCTTTGAATACAGTAAAATCGTACCTGTTTCGAGCCCGGCAACAATTACAGAATCTGCTAGCAGATTATGAGAAAGGAGGAATGATTGGATGAAACGTGAAGTAGCGGAAGAATGGATGAGCCGCTATTTGGACGGTGACCTGAATGGGGAAGATACGAAAGCCTTGTTCCGTTATATGGATGAGAATCCAGATGCGGCAGAGACATTCCGGATTATGACGGCTTTATCGTTACGCCTGGAAAAGTTACCTGATGTCACACCAAAGTACAGCCTGGTAGATGCTATTCTGCCACAGCTCGATCTGCTTGATGAAGAACGGCGTGCAGAAAGTGCTTCCGAGATCGGTATTATGGAACCACAGCAGAACGATCAGGATGAATTGGCAGAACGCCGTCGTCAGCGTCGAACCTGGCGTGAACGATTGCCGGTACGTACAATCGGTGGTATCGTTGCTGCCGGTGTGGTACTGGGTGTATCGATCGCCAGCTATGAACCCAAAACACTTACCGACGCAGGAGCGCCTTCTTCACCATTCACTTACAAACAACAGGAAGAAGCCCAGCCGGACCCAGGCAGTATCTCTTCACCAGCGAATACAGAAAGTACTCTGGATTCGCCGGAATCAGATCAATCGTCTACCGGAAGTCAGGAACCATCCAATGGCAAGGATATCAAGGAACCTGAGACTTCATCCAATACGCCTTCTGCAAGTGAGAGCACGAAGACACCTCCAGCTTCCAAAGAGCCGGAGCGCAGCGTGACTCCACAGGAAAGTACCAATACACCGGATACCCGCGAGGAGCAACCTCCTGCATCGGGTAACCGTGGTGGAATTTCTTCAGGGGACAATGGAAATTCGTCAAATGATCGCTCACAGCAGCCAGCTTCGAATCCGAAAGTATCTTCCGAGAAGGACTCCAGTCCAGCAGACAGCACCAAAGCACCGTCTGCAGATACGGGTACTGCGAACAAAGATACGGCTCAGGATAAGCAAAGCGCAGCGGATAGCAATCCGGAATCAACCGATGCTCCTTCGATGCAGTCGCAGGAAAGCACTACACCTGATCCAAATGCATCCAGTAGCGATACACCAAAAGCGGATAATGCGCCAGCAGATACGCCTACACTCGAAACCAAGAGTACCGAACGTTCTTTGCTACCTTCCACTTCCAGTGTGAATGCACCGAAGCAAGAGCAGGAATGGAAGTCTCCGGGTGCAGATTATACGGTCGTACTCACGACAGATAATATTCTGCGGCTGGATAGTATCGCAGAGGATAACGTGAATGGACGTACGGTTGTTTCTTCCATTATGCTGAAGGGAAGTTTAATTAGCGGTAGATGGTCGGATGATGGCAAAATATTCACTTATCAGGTTAACGAAAACGGCATAAGCAAAACGTACAAAATTACGATCGGTAACGATTAACAAGAGAGATAAAAAGGTTAGAATGACCTGGAATCCTGCCGTGCTGGTATACAGGCAGGATACGGGGTAAAGCATCCTGTAGATAAAATATAGTACATTGCTGAAATAAAGGGCTTTCTGCGAGAAAAAGCAGGAAGTTCTTTGTCGTCTGTTCCTTTTTCCGTTACAATAATGATATTGAAATCAGGAGGAACGGAATATGGATCTGAAGACAGCAAGTAAAGACATTCAAAATAACAAGCCTGCCGCTATCTATGTATGTTACGGTGCGGAGAAATACCGGATCAAAGAATTTATCGACTTTGCGACCCAGCAACTGATTGAGCCGGAGCATCGCGATTTTGCACTGGCGCATTATGATCTGTCGGAGACGGCTCTCGAAACAGTCGTAGAGGAAGCGGAAGAGATTCCTTTTATGGTGCCGCGCAAGCTGATTATTATCAAGGATTCTTCAGTGCTCACAGCCGGCAAGGATAATAGCAAGCTTGAACACCGGGTAGAATCGCTGCTGCGCTATATGGAAGAGCCAGCCGAGTACTCCATTTTGCTGTTTTGGGTCAATGGAGAGAAACTCGATGAACGTAAAAAAATTGTCAAAGCGATCAAAAATCATGCCTGTGTACTGCCGTTTCAGCCGATGGGAGCCGAAGAGCTGCTCGGCTGGCTGATCCGCCATGCCAAAAAGCAGGAATGCGAATGCTCTACAGCAGCGGCTGAAGCGCTCGTACAGTCAGCAGGCACGGGACTGGGGATTTTATCGGCAGAAATGGATAAACTCTGTCTGCACGCAGGCAGAGGCGGTACGATCACTGTAGATAGTGTGCAGCAGCTGGTTGCCCGCAGTACCGAGCAAAATGTATTTATGCTGGTAGAGCAAATTGCAGCGGTACGCCTGGAACAGGCATTGACTATTTTCTATGACCTGCTCAAGCAGCGCGAAGAACCGATCAAGATCGCTGCCCTGATTGCCCGCCAGTTCCGGATTATGCTGCAGGTAAAAGAGCTGTCGGGGCAAAACTATTCCCAACAGCAGATCGCTTCACAGCTTGGTCTGCATCCATATGCGGTCAAAATCGCTGGTGAACAATCTCGCAAATTCGAAAGCCAGAAGCTGCGCTCGATCGTCGCTCATCTGGCCCGGCTCGATTACCAGATGAAAACAGGTGCTATTGATAAGGTACTCGGACTGGAAATGTTTTTGCTGCGGTTGGGTGCGTAATCGAACTTAAATAAATCAAAAAAAGCTCAGGAGCATAAATCCTGAGCTTTTTTAATCATGATCAGTAGAAGTGTGGACTCGGTACACGAATAAAATTCCCGACCAGGTACCTGGTTATAGGCTAATAGAGAGTAGTCCGATTATTGTATCGAGATATTTATTTTCTGTACCACAACAATAAACCCCTGACCGGAGAACCGATCAGGGGTTTATATTAATCAAGCTTAGGCTTGGCTGGAAATTGCGTTCAGTTTCTTAGCCAAACGGGATTTTTTACGAGCAGCCGCGTTTTTGTGGATATGGCCTTTAGATACAGCTTTATCAAGGCTTTTGGAAGCAGCAGCAACAGCAGTTTTTGCAACTTCAACATCAGTATTCACAAGTGCAGTATCTGCAACTTTCACGCTAGTACGCAGAGCGGACTTTTGTGCAGCATTCAGAGCACGACGCTTTTCGCTAGTTTTTACACGTTTTACTGCGGATTTAATGTTAGGCATTACATTCACCTCCTGTAAAGCATATACGGTTCATCGTTAAGACTCACAACTCTAAATATTTTAGCATGGACTATTATCAAATGCAATACTATCTTACTTGTAGAAATTTATTCCCGATAATCCTTTCATTTTACTTCCTGTTGTGGGATTGCTGGGATATCAACCAACTGCTATAATAAATTGATTAATGGAATGGTTGACCTTTCAAGTAGGACCGGACCATCAGCATTATATTTCAGGCTTATGTTGGGGGTAAGGAATGACTGATATTGCAGCAAGACAGCAAAAAATTCGTAATTTCTCAATTATTGCGCATATAGACCACGGTAAATCAACACTGGCTGACCGTATTCTGGAGTACACTGGCGCACTGACTTCACGCGAAATGCAGGAACAGGTACTGGATCAGATGGACCTGGAGCGTGAACGCGGAATCACTATCAAACTGCAGGCAGTACGTCTGACGTACAAAGCCGATGATGGCGAAGAGTATCTGCTTAACCTGATCGATACACCGGGACACGTCGACTTCACGTATGAGGTATCCCGTAGTCTGGCAGCCTGTGAAGGCGCTTTGCTGGTCGTGGATGCCGCACAGGGGATTGAAGCACAGACGCTGGCGAACGTGTACCTGGCACTCGATAATAACCTGGAGATTCTGCCGGTTATTAACAAGATTGACCTGCCAAGCGCTGATCCGGAGCGTGTAAAGCAGGAAGTAGAAGATGTTATCGGCCTGGATGCAAGTGAAGCTGTACTGGCTTCAGCCAAAGCAGGAATCGGAATCAAGGAAATCCTGGAACAGGTTGTAGCGAAAGTTCCTGCACCAACCGGTGATCCTTCGAATCCATTGAAAGCGCTGATCTTTGACTCGCATTATGATCCATACAAAGGGGTTATTATTTACTCCCGGATCGTGGACGGCAAAATCAAAGCCGGCTCCAAAATCAAAATGATGGCCACCGGCAAGGAATTCGAAGTTATCGAAGTTGGTGCCTTTATGCCGCGTATGACGATTGTCGATGAACTGAATGTTGGCGATGTTGGCTTTATTGTAGCGGGTATCAAGACTGTGGGCGATACGCGTGTCGGGGATACGATTACCGATGCGAAGAATCCAACCCTGGAACCATTGCCGGGTTACCGTAAAATCAATCCGATGGTATATTGCGGTCTGTATCCGATCGAATCGTCCGACTATGTAGATTTGCGTGAAGCACTGGAGAAGCTGCAGTTGAATGATGCTTCCCTGAGCTTTGAACCGGAATCATCCAGTGCCCTGGGCTTTGGTTTCCGTTGTGGATTCCTTGGACTGCTGCATATGGACGTTATCCAGGAGCGGATCGAGCGCGAATTCAATATTCCGCTGATCACGACTGCACCGAGCGTTATCTATCATGTGACGCTCACCAATGGAGACGTTATCACTATTGATAACCCATCCAACTATCCGGAGCTTGGACGGATCGAGTATGTGGAAGAGCCTTTTGTCAAAGCTTCCATTATTGTACCGAATGACTTTGTAGGAACCGTAATGGAGCTTTGCCAGACCAAACGCGGTGAATTTATCAATATGGAATATCTGGATACTACCCGTGTTACGATTACGTATCAGGTGCCATTATCCGAGATTGTATATGACTTCTTCGATCAACTGAAATCCAGCACCAAAGGGTATGCATCCTTTGACTATGAGATTTCTGGTTATCGCAAGTCCAATCTGGTCAAAATGGATATTCTGCTGAACGGCGAACAGGTCGATGCATTGTCCTTTATCGTTCACCGGGATCGTGCGTATCATCGTGGACGGATTATCTGTGAGAAGCTGCGTGAGCTGATTCCACGCCAGATGTTCGAAATTCCGATTCAGGCTTCTGTTGGTACCAAAGTCGTTGCCCGTGAGACCGTCAAAGCGATGCGTAAAAACGTTCTCGCCAAGTGTTACGGCGGTGACATCTCCCGTAAGCGTAAATTGCTGGAGAAGCAAAAAGAAGGTAAAAAACGTATGAAACAGGTCGGTAACGTAGAAGTTCCTCAGGAAGCCTTTATGGCTGTACTGCGTATCGACGACTAGTCTGTCCTATAATCAATTTGTAGCGGTGAGACAAGGGAGGGCCTGGCAACAGGCTTTCCCTTTTGTCCATTGCACCATTAAATTTGCCATAGTTTCATCTAACCATGACCATATCCTGGCAATTACAGCCAGGTTCAAAATAGAATGACGGGGAGGAAAAGAGTCATGAATAAACCATTGAATAACGACGCGCCCCGTGCGATATACATGCACATTCCGTTCTGCACGAATAAGTGCTTTTACTGTGACTTTAATTCTTATGTTCTCAAAGACCAGCCGGTAATGGATTACCTGCGTGCTTTGGAACGTGAGATGGAATATACGGTGCAGCAGCATCCACCGGGCACCATTGATACCATTTTTGTTGGAGGAGGTACGCCTACTGTCCTCAAAAATGACGAGATGGAATACTTCCTCAAGTCGATTCGCACATATTTCCCAAATTGGTCGGATAATATCGAATTTACGATGGAAGCCAATCCGGGAACAACGGATGCAGACAAGCTGGCAATCATGAAAGAAGGTGGCGTCAACCGTGTCAGCTTTGGGGTACAGGCTTTTCAGAATGAACTTCTGACCGGGATTGGACGTATTCATAACACAGATGATGTGTACCGCAGTCTGGAGAATGCCCGCAAGGTGGGGCTGAACAATCTGTCGATCGACCTGATGTTCGGATTGCCCAATCAGACGCTGGATATGCTGTCCTACAGCGTAGATCGTGCACTGGAGCTGGATCTTCCGCATTACTCCATTTACAGCCTCAAAGTAGAAGAGAATACGCTGTTCCATACCATGTTCCAGAAAAACCAGCTGCCACTGCCGGATGAAGAGAGCGAGCTGAATATGTATCTGCTGCTGATGGACAAAATGAAAAAAGCTGGTTATGAGCAGTACGAGATCAGCAATTTTGCCAAACCGGGTTACGGCAGCCGTCATAATATGACGTACTGGCGCAATGAAGACTATTATGGTCTGGGTGCCGGAGCACATGGCTATGTTGCCGGAGAGCGTCATATGAATATCAAAGGTGTCAATCCGTATAATGAAGCCGCCCAGCAGGGGCTGCCGCGTCTGGATCATGCCGAGATTGATCGCAACGAGGCCATGGAAGACTTTATGATGGTAGGACTGCGAATGCTGGAAGGCGTATCCAAGGAACGCTTTGCCCGTCAATTTGATGGTCAGCAGCTGGATGATGTATTCCAGGCACAGATTCGAAAACTGCTGAATGGTCAACTGCTGGAGCCTACCGATACGGGCTACCGCTTAAGTGAGAAAGGCCTGCTGTTTGGTAATGATGTGTTCGGCGAGTTTGTCGGCAGTCTCGTAGAAGAGACCGTATAATTTAAATATAGTTATTTATCGCCAAGCGTTGATTCCTTCCGGATTCAGCGCTTTTTTGTATATTTTACAGTTACTTGGAATTGATTTTTTGATATGATCATACAGGAAGAAATTGTAAAAATAAGAGAGGTGAATTGTATGAGCTGGACTGATCCGCGTATTATTCCAAATGAGTACAATGATGAAGCCAAAGAAATTGATAATCAATTGATTGGACTTATTAAACAGCGGCGCAAATTGTCTGTAGGTAAACGCTTTTTTCCACCGGAGGAATATTTGGAACAATGGTCTGAAGAATTTTCCATGGATATTGATAAGGTACGTTTTATTCTGCAAAATCTGGAAGAGAATCGTTATTATTATTTGCCGGATGGCCCCGGCGCCTTGAAAAGTGTCATTCCAATGATGAAGAAAACGGTATCTGGCGAGTGCGAGTACACATTGACCCATATTATGCAGTATGAGCTTGGGAGCGTTATTAAAATAGATATTAAGTACCTTGGTGAAAATCCAGATGGTGTCATGTTAAAAATGAATCTAATGCTTGAGGTTATCAGTGAGCAAATCTATCAAGTAAATCGCAATGGAAGCCATGGAGGAGGAGGTTATGGTTATATTGAATTTATGGTCGTTCCTGCGCTGCCGGATCAATTGGAAGGTATCGAGTTTTCACTGGTGCGTTCACTTGATCTTTTTGCCTATGAGCCCAGAGAAGTGATATTAAATCAGCAGGTTGATTTCTAGGTTTAAATGACAATCAAATGAAAATACTCATTAGGCGATAAAAGAAGCTGCACATGGCTCTATTCATGTACAGTTTCTTTTTTATATATTGCTTTAGTTGATTGAATAAAAATCTCAGGTTTAAATATGATGTATAAAATACAGTAATTTAATGTAAGGAATGCGTTTTACAAAATATAAGAAAACACGTCCGCAAAGTAATGGAATATCTACTTACTTCATATAAAGAAAGGATCGACGCTGATTATAGAATAGGACCTCCTGAAAAATAATTATTATTTTTTGAATAAATCTATTGAATTTAAATTTGTATTATTGTATATTTATACGTATTCATTTGACATATTATCCGTTGTATTCACATATATGAATCACTTTTTCAAATCAACCCAGGCAGATTGCTGATCGCATTCTGACCGATCCGCATCGCGACACGAGGAGGAACGTATTATGCAGGCTGTAGTTACGTGCAGAGCAGCTGTACCCGAAGATGTAGAATCTCTCTATCAATTAATTTCAGGCTATGCTGAGCGGGGTATTATGCTTCCGCGTTCCCGTGAAGCGCTGCATCGGCAGCTGCAGCATTTTGTCGTCGCAGAGATCAATAACGAGCTGGTCGGCTGCGGCTCTCTATGTCAGCTGGGGAAAGAGCTGGTAGAGATCCGCTCGCTGGGCATCTCTGACGGCCACAAAGGACAGGGCATAGGCTCCCATCTGGTAGACAAGCTTATGGAACATGCGGCGGCGCGTGGGCTGCGCAAAGTGATGGCTCTGACGTATGAAGTTTCTTTCTTTGTCAAAAACGGGTTTGAAGTGGTGGACACAAGCGTTTTCCCGGAAAAAGTCTGGGCAGATTGCAGACACTGTCCCAAGCAGGATCGCTGTGACGAGATCGCTGTACTCAAAGTTCTGGATATTTGAGAAAACGGTTGGCTGTAGATTACAAAGCATAACCAGATACAACGGAGATCACTTGCAGACCCACAACAATATAAAAGCCGAATGTCCACAATGAATAAGGATATCCGGCTTTTTGTTATTTTGATTTAACTATTTAGAGTAAATATGGTTGGCGAATGTCAGGGCAAAGATAGCCTACAGATTCCAAAGTGATATCGCGTATAAATCTCAAAGTAATATCACTTGCAAATCAGCAGAGGAAGACTTATTATATGATTAGATAATCTAATCATTTATGTAAAGGAGGAGTATACTATCGTTCGCAAACATATCAGCTATCAATCATCGCTGGATCAGTCGTTACCGCGACTTGGAAATGAACCGTACAATCAGCTGTGCGATCAAACCGCTGCTCCAGAGACTTCTGCTTCTGCTGCGCAGCTTGGTCTTCTCATGTTATGGAACAGCGATCATATTCTGGATGTTATCGATGATGTACTGGCACCCTATGATATAAGCGAAAGCAAACTTGATCTTCTCTTATTGATTCGCTTGCATGAAATACAACACAAAGTAACCGCATCTGCCCTTGCTCAGAGACTGGGGATACGCAGAGCCTCAGCGACCATTTTATTGAACAGTGTAGAAAAGAAAGGCTGGATTTACCGGCAGCAAAGCGAAGAAGACGGGCGAAAAAGCTATATTTATTTGACGTCATCCGGCAAGCAGTTGGTAGACACAGTATTACCGGTATTCTGGGAAGCATGCGCTTCACTGGTTCAGGATCTGGATGAGCAGGAACAGCAGGTATTACACAAGATAATGCTAAAGCTCAATCGAGGTATCGAAAATCGGCTTGGCTCAGGAAGATAAGAGCCGATTTTCGAAAAGAAGTAAAAGTATATTTTTTTGTGTAATTGATTAGATTATCTAACTAAAAGGAAAGGTGGACATATATGCAAATGATTGAGAATAGTATTTTGCAAAAAGAGAGTCGGTATGTATGGATAACCTGGCTGCTAAGTTGGAGTGGTCTTATTGTAATGTGCAGTTTGTATGTGACTCTTCCGCTAAATTCCCTGTTTTCGTCAGAATTCGATATCTCCGTATCCAGGGCGGCGTTGACCAGCAGTTTGTTCTCACTTTGTTTTGCTTGTGGCTGCCTTGTATATGGAGCTATAGCGGATAAATATGGACGCAAAAAGGTAGTATTGTTCGGATTGATATGTTTGGCTGTTTTTACATGTGCAGCAGGGTGGGGTCATTCTTTTGCATGGCTGCTTCTTCTGCGCGGACTGCAGGGTTTGGCTGCATCGACATTTTCACCGGTGGTGCTTGCTTATATTGTATCCATATTTCCGCAGCATCGGCGGGTCACAGCGATCGGCTTTGTCAGCACCGGTTTTTTGATGGCTGGTGTTGTCGGTCAGGTAGCTGCAGGAATAATCAGTACTCAATATAACTGGCATGTATTATTTCTTTTGTTTGGTAGTTTGTATATTGTAACTGCAGGTTTGATCCTGATTTTTTTGCCGAATGATTCTGCCCAGCAGCCGGAGTTGAATGTATACGCCTATTTAAAACAAATAAGAGCCATCCTGATACAAAAAGATCTGCTGCTCAGTTATGTTGTTGCTTTTGTTCTGTTATCTTCGTTTATTGTAATGTACGCTATTTTGAATCATTATTTGCAGCAGTCCTTGTATTCACTAAATGTTGAATCCATATTGGAAATAAAAATTGCCGGGATCGCGGGCATGCTTTTATCTCCTTTTGCCGGGAAGATTGCGCAAAAAACCAATGCCCGGTTTACGCTGCTACTTGGATTGACAGTCAGTATATGTAGTCTTGTAATGATGGCTTTATGGACTGCACTGGCAGGAGTAATCCTGTTCAGTATTCTTTTTGTAGCTGGTATAGCGATCAGTGTCCCTGCTCTGGTCGCTATCGTAGGACAGCTGGCATTGCAGCGAAGAGGCATTGCTGTATCCTTATATACATTTATCCTGTTTGCAGGTACGGCATTTGCGCCATATTGGGCTATGCAAATATTATCCTTTAGCAGTGGAAGTCCGGCTTTTATATGTAATGCCATTTTATTGCTGCCCGCATTAGTGGCAGTGCTACTGATCCGTATACCGAAGCTATAACGCCAATCCTTTTGCCTTTATGCGGCATAGGGTTTAAAAATCCAAAGTTAAACATGATAAAAATACCAAACTGACTTGACAATAAATGAGGCAGTTTGGTATTTTTGTATTAGTCGTTAGCACTCAACATTAGTGAGTGCTAACGAGGTGGATATCTTTCTCTACAAGGAACCGGTATATCCCTTATGTTGTTTCTGTTCGGGGAATCCGATTTGTAGTTGGAACGGACCCTGAATCAAAAAAACAGCATCGGCGCATATGGCCCTGATCCTCGCGGAATGGATATCATACAAAAAGGAGGGAGCCTCATGTTAACCGAGCGTCAAAAAATGATTCTGAATGCAATTGTGGATGATTACATTCGTTCGGCGGAACCTGTCGGGTCCCGTAGCATATCCAAAAGAGGCGACGTGAATTACAGCCCCGCGACCATTCGTAATGAAATGGCCGATCTGGAGGAACTGGGATTCCTGGAACAGCCGCATACCTCAGCCGGACGTATTCCTTCCCAAAAGGGATATCGTTATTATGTGGATCATCTGTCCCCGGTTGAAGCGGTCAACACCGCCGAAGTCAAAGAACTGAAGCGTTTCTTTGCTGAAAAGCTGTCCGCAGCGGAACAGCTCATGCAGCATGCTGCAATGGTGCTGTCCAATGTGACCAACTATACTTCCATTTTACTGGGGCCTGAGGTATTCCATACCTCACTGCGTCATTTCCAGCTGCTGCCACTGGATCATGAGACAGCAATCGCTATCATGGTTACCAGTACAGGACAGGTCGAGAATCGCAAAATCCGGATTCCCGAGAACGTGTCCGCTTCCGAACTGGAACAGATGGTGAATCTGCTCAACAGCAGACTGGTAGGCGTGCCTTTATATAAATTAAAAACCCGCATTTTCACGGAAATCAGCGAAGAGATGCAGCGCCATCTGGAGCATTATGAAGAAATGATGTCCACGCTGAACTCGGCATTTGATCACGAACAGGAACAGAAGATTTTCCTGAGCGGTGCGACCAATATGCTGATTCAACCGGAATTCAGGGACATGGACAAAGTCAAAAGTATTCTGGATTTGCTGGAAGAGACGCCGACGCTTACCCGCCTGATGGCAGAAGCTTCTGCTCCCCATGGCATACAGGTACGTATTGGTGCAGAGAATGCGCACCAGGCTTTTGAAAATTGCAGTCTGATTACAGCCACCTATGAGCTGGATGGCGAATCATTGGGTACTATTGGTATACTGGGACCTACACGCATGGAATATGCCAGAGTGATGGGCATTCTGAATATGCTCTCACACGATGTGACCCGAATACTCAAACAATGGTATCGTTAATTGTTCTCTCTGATGACTAACATATATCGTTTGAATGTATCAGGAGCTGTAGTATGAATCATAATGAATGACGAGCTATTATAAGGAGGTGAACAATCTTGAATAAAGAGCAATCCTTTCAAGAAAACAACAACCCGGAAGATCAGGACATGATGAATGATATCCAGGCTGAAGATAACAATGTAGCTGAAGAAACTGTAGAAAATGCAGACTCCACTACAACGTTTACAGCTGAGGAAGTAGTATCCCGTGCTGAGCTGGAGCGTGTGCAGGCACATGCAGATGACCAGACACAGCGCCTTTTGCGCGCGCAGGCAGACTTTGATAACTTCCGTCGCCGTACACAAAAGGAAAAGGAAGAACTGGCGAAGTACGCTTCTGCCCAGCTTATTACTGAACTGATCCCGGTTATTGATAACTTTGAACGTGCGATGGCAACCAAGCCGGAAAATCCGGAACTGGAATCTTTCTCCAAAGGCGTAGACATGATCTTCCGCCAGCTGTCCGACGTACTCAAAAATACAGGTCTGACTCCAATGGAAGCGGTAGGACAACCGTTCAATCCGGAATTCCATCAGGCAGTCATGCAGGTAGAGTCCGACGAATACGAAGAAGGAATCGTCGTGGAAGAACTGCAAAAAGGCTATGTACTGAAGGATAAAGTTATCCGTCCAGCGATGGTCAAAGTCAGCGGCTAAACGCTTGGCATTCGTAAGTGTAAGCAAGCAGCTGGTATGCTAAACGCGAGCAAGTGCTTGGTGCTATAAACGTATACAAGTGCCTGGCGTTATACACCGAAGCTTCTATACTTCGATAAAAGTAATTTTGCTTGAGTAAAATATCTAACATTCTTTCAAAAAACATAGACGTTACAAGGAGGAAATTAAGCATGAGCAGAGTAATTGGTATCGACCTTGGTACAACGAATTCATGTGTGGCAGTAATGGAAGGCGGCGAGGCAGTCGTTATTCCTAACCCGGAAGGCGCACGTACAACCCCTTCCGTAGTTGGTTTCAAAAAAGACGGCGAGCGTATCGTTGGTGAAACAGCAAAACGTCAATCCATCACGAACCCTGATCGTACAATCAGCTCCATCAAGCGTCACATGGGTACAGATCACAAAGAAACTATCGATGACAAAAACTACAGCTCCCAGGAAATCTCCGCGATGATCCTGCAAAAGCTGAAATCCGATGCAGAAGCTTACCTCGGACAAACAGTAACTCAAGCAGTTATCACGGTTCCAGCTTACTTCAACGACAGTCAGCGCCAGGCAACCAAAGATGCTGGTAAAATCGCTGGTCTGGAAGTTCTGCGTATCGTCAACGAGCCGACAGCTGCAGCACTGGCATACGGTCTGGAGAAATCCGAAGACCAAACGATCCTGGTCTATGACCTGGGCGGCGGTACATTCGACGTTTCCATCCTGGAACTGGGCGATGGATTCTTCGAAGTTAAAGCAACCAGCGGTGACAACCACCTTGGTGGTGACGATTTTGACCAAGTCATCATCGACTATCTGGTAAGTGAATTCAAAAAAGATCAGGGCATTGACCTGAGCAAAGATAAAGCAGCTGTACAACGTCTCAAAGACGCAGCTGAAAAAGCGAAAAAAGAACTGTCCGGCGTACTGACAACTACAATCTCTCTGCCATTCATCACGGTTGCAGACGGCGTACCTCAGCACTTGGAAGTTAACCTGACTCGCGCGAAGTTCGAAGAGCTGTCCGCTACTCTGGTAGAGCGTACACTCGGTCCTACTCGTCAAGCGATCAAAGACTCCGGTCTGAGCGCTAGCGAAATTGACAAAATCGTACTGGTGGGTGGTTCCACACGTATTCCTGCTGTACAGGAAGCAATCAAAAAACTGACTGGTAAAGAGCCTCACAAAGGCGTTAACCCGGATGAAGTTGTTGCACTGGGCGCAGCTGTTCAAGCAGGCGTACTGACTGGTGACGTGAAAGACGTAGTCCTGCTGGACGTAACTCCACTGTCCCTCGGTATCGAGACTGCTGGTGGCGTATTTACCAAAATGATCGAGCGCAACACAACGATCCCAACAAGTAAATCTCAAGTGTTCTCCACGTATGCGGATAACCAGCCTAGCGTTGAAATTCACGTTCTGCAAGGTGAGCGCGAAATGGCAGCCGGCAACAAAACACTGGGACGCTTCATGCTGGGTGATATCCCTGCTGCACCACGTGGCGTACCACAAATTGAAGTTAGCTTCGATATCGATGCCAACGGTATCGTTAACGTATCTGCAACAGACAAAGGTACAGGCAAGAGCCAAAAAATCACGATCACTTCTTCCAGCGGTCTGAGCGATGAAGAAGTAGAGAAAATGATGAAAGATGCTGAGCTGCACGCTGAAGAAGACCGTAAACGCAAAGAACTCGTTGAAGTTAAAAACAGCGGCGACCAGCTGATCTACCAAGTAGAGAAAACCATCAAAGATCTTGGCGAAAAAGCGGATGCTGGTGAAGTCGAAAAAGCAAATGCTGCCAAAGACAAACTGAAATCCACGCTTGAAGGCGAAGATGTAGAAGCGATCAAAGCAGCTACAGAAGAGCTGAGCACTGTTGCACAGGCTCTGGCAGTTAAACTGTATGAGCAGGCTGCACAGGAAGAACAAGCAGCTGGCGGCGCAGAAGGCGCTCCGAAAAACGACAATGTCGTTGATGCAGAGTATGAAGTTGTAGACGAAGACAAAAAAGACTAAGCGTCGTCTGAATAAATCAGTACGCTTTTGTTAATAAAATCGATGTTTGCATCACAAAATATCGTATACAAAGCGCTGCGTATTACAGGCGCGATCAGCTAGTGCTTAAAATGGGAAGGTCAAAGCCGGGGCATCCCGTGCTTTGACTTTCATTTTTTATGTGAACATGGTATAACACACAGAGTGCTATATTACGGATAAATAAGACCGGTGTCCCACCGGCATACCAATAGCAAACCGATAAAGGAGTGGAGGTGGACCGATGGCGGATAAGCGCGATTATTATGAGGTACTGGGTATAGGCAAAGATGCTTCCGAGGATGAAATTAAAAAATCCTACCGGAAGCTGGCACGCCAGTATCACCCGGACGTCAACAAAGAGCCGGATGCGGAAAGCAAGTTTAAGGAAGTCAAGGAAGCCTATGATGTACTGAGCGATTCATCCAAACGTGCACAGTATGATCAATATGGACACATCGATCCCAATCAGGGTGGATTTGGCGGAGGAGGATTCTCTTCCGGCGGATTTGGCGATATCTTTGATATGTTCTTTGGTGGCAATGGTGGCAGACAGCGTAACCCGAATGCACCGCAGCGTGGTAATGATCTGCAGTACACGATGAACCTGGAGTTCAAGGAAGCCATCTTTGGCAAAGAGACCGATATTACCATTAACCGTACCGAGAATTGTGATGTATGTGATGGTTCCGGCGCCAAGCCGGGTACCGAGCCGAAGACCTGTTCCGTATGTCATGGTTCCGGTCAGGAAGAAGTGGTACAAAATACGCCGTTTGGCCGTATGGTAAACCGCCGCAGCTGTTCCAACTGTGGAGGTACAGGTACCATTATCGAAGAGAAATGTAATAATTGCAGCGGTAGCGGCCGTGTAAGAAAGCAGCGTAAAATCCATATCCGTATCCCGGCAGGGGTGGATGATGGTTCACAGATGAGAGTGAATGGCGAAGGAGAAGGCGGTGTACGTGGAGGTCCTCCGGGAGATCTGTATATCGTATTCCGCGTGAAATCGCATGATTTCTTCGAACGTGAAGATGATGATATCTACTGCGAGATTCCGCTTACCTTTACCCAGGCAGCGCTTGGAGACGAAGTGGAAGTACCGACGCTGACTGAGAAAGTCAAAATCAAAGTACCTGCAGGTACCCAGACCGGCACTTATTTCCGCCTTAAAGGCAAAGGTGTGCCACGTCTGCGTGGTACCGGACAGGGTGATCAGCATATCAAGGTGGTCGTGGTCACTCCAAGTAACCTGACCGACGATCAAAAAGATCTGCTGCGTCAGTTTGGTTCACTGAGCGGCGAGAACACGCATGAGAACGAGCAATCTTTCTTTGACCGTGTAAAAAGAGCATTCCGCGGCGATTAAGCCAGCGTTTGATCAAGATAATCGATGAATGAAACAGGATAAAGCGTCCCGGTTCTATCAAGAACCGGGCTTTATTTTGCCCAAACGTAACCCTTTTGAATTATAATGTTAATCTGTAGTACAATGAAGCGTAATGTACGCTCGAAAACAGGAGGAACTTAAACTATGTTATGGCATGAATTGACTATACATACAACTGAACAAGCAGTGGAGATGATCTCCAACTTTCTGCATGAAGCAGGCGCAGGTGGTGTAACGATCGAGGAATCAGGTACACTGAACAAGCCGCGCGATACATCTTATGGACAATGGTACGAAATGCCGCTTAATGATATTCCCGAAGGGCTGGCTGTCGTCCAGGGATACTTTGCCGAAGCGACCGATATGGATGCTATTGCTGCCGAGATCGGTGAACGCACCAGTCAGCTCAAAGAGTTCGGTATTAATGCAGGCGTGGCGACCATTTCAGTGAAGACCGTGGATGAAGATGACTGGGCCAATGCCTGGAAGCAGTATTTTAAGCCGATTCGTGTATCGGAACGTCTGACCATCAAGCCTACCTGGGAAGATTACACCCCCGAGAGCCCGCAAGAACAGATTATCGAACTTGATCCGGGTATGGCATTTGGTACGGGTACACATCCGACCACTTCCCTCTGTCTGCGCACACTGGAGACCGTTATTCATGGCGGCGAAGAAGTGATTGATGTAGGGACAGGTTCCGGTATTCTGGCGATTGGTGCGATGAAGCTGGGAGCAAAAAGTGTGCTGGCACTGGATCTCGATCCTGTGGCTGTATCGAGTGCCGGGGAGAATACGCGCCTGAACGGGCTGGAGCAGGACATTACGGTCTATGAGAGTGATCTGTTGTCCGTACTCAAAGCAGACCCGGACAGCCTGAATGTGAAGCTTAACGTCACGCTGCCGGTACAGGTAGTTGTAGCCAATATTCTGGCAGAAATTATTCTGCTCTTTATCGATGATGTCTACGAAGCACTCAAGCCGGGCGGTGTCTATATCGCTTCCGGTATTTATAAAAACAAAGAAGACGATGTACGTCAGGGACTGGAAGCTGCCGGTTTTGTAGTGGAAGGTGCGCATCGTGATGAAGACTGGATCGCATTTGTAGCGAGAAAGAGGTAAGGAATGGATTTTCTGAATAACGTCTTATTTGTACCCTTGAATATTTTGCCGTTTTACGTGCTGGCACTCGTAATCGGCTTTACGGTACATGAATTTTCACATGCCTATGTTGCCAACAAGTTTGGTGACCCTACAGCGCGGCTGTTGGGACGGGTAACACTGAATCCGGCTGCCCATATCGATCTGCTCGGTATGATTCTGCTGCTGATTGCAGGGTTTGGCTGGGCACGTCCAGTGCCGGTGAACCGGGAGAACTTCAGTCGTCCGCGTCTGATGGGGATTCTGGTATCTGCAGCAGGGCCGGTCAGCAATCTGCTGGTTGCGCTACTGACAGCAATTATCTACTATGCATTGAATTACTTTGGACTGATCGGTTCGTTTGCCAATAACCGGATTGATATTGCCATTTATACTTTTGTGGAATATATGATTCTGATGAACTGCTTCTTGTTTATCTTCAATCTGATCCCGCTGCCGCCACTGGATGGTTATCGCATCCTGTCCGATTGGCTGCCTCCGCGCATCAGTGTACGTCTGCAGCGCGTCGAGCAGTGGGCCATGCTGCTGTTCCTGCTGCTTGTCTTTATCCAGCCGCTGCGGGCAGTAACAATTCAACCTCTGTATCAGCTTGCCAATACGCTGGGTGGAAGCTTCTATACCCTGGGTAATCTATTATTTGGTGGTTGATAACAAATAACCAAACAATCTTGATTGTACGATAAATATGTACTTTATGCCGCTAACTGGAGTTTATTCCGGTTGGCGGTATTTTTGCTTTTCATGAAATTCATGAAGATCAATATTCTTCATAATGGGTACTAACAGGAAGAAGCATGAAAATGCTTTGCAATCAAAAAGGATAAATATGAACAATTATTGAACTTTCACAAGGTGCCATGAACACTTCAAATGGGCAAGAAAACTAATAATCTCCTATAAAAAGGAAGAAAATTCCTTTCCAAAATGAAGATTAAGTGAAGTCACCCACATCGCTTGACATGACCCTGTGTATAGTATGATAATGATTCTCAGATTATACTTATTCTAATTACATTTTAGAATAACCAAAAAAATATTGGAATCAGGAGGAATTTTATTATGTCTCTTATCGGTAAAAAAGTAGATGCTTTCAACGCAAAGGCTTTCCACAATGGTGAGTTCATCGACGTATCGGATCAAAACTTCCAGGGTAAATGGAGCGTTGTATGCTTCTATCCAGCTGACTTCACTTTTGTATGCCCAACTGAACTGGGTGACCTGCAGGATCAATACGCTACACTGAAAAACCTGGGCGTAGAAGTATACTCCGTATCTACAGATACTCATTTCACACATAAAGCATGGCATGATCATTCCGATGTAATCGGCAAAATCGAATACATTATGATCGGTGATCCTTCCCAGCGCATTTCCCGCATCTTCGACGTTCTGGACGAAGAAGAAGGTCTGGCACAACGCGGCACATTCATCATCGATCCGGAAGGCGTTGTTCAAACCGTTGAAATCAATGCTGACGGTATCGGCCGCGATGCAAGCACACTGGTAGACAAAATCAAAGCAGCTCAATACGTTCGCAACAATCCGGGTGAAGTTTGCCCTGCAAAATGGAAAGAGGGCGCTGAAACCCTGAAACCAAGTCTGGATCTGGTTGGTAAAATCTAAGTTTAAACTGAAACGTTTAACAGTAAGGAGCATGAGCAAATGGTATTAGATGCAGAAATGAAAGTCCAATTGTCGCAGTATCTTCAGATGCTGGAAAGCGACATCGTGCTGAAAGTCAGCGCTGGCGATGATAAAACATCCCAGGAAACGCTGGCACTCCTTGACGAACTGGCTGCCATTTCGCCGCGCATCCAAGTGGAAACAGCTGTACTGGAACGTACGCCAAGCTTCAGTGTAAACCGTGTAGGCGAAGACACCGGTGTCATATTTGCCGGTGTTCCGCTTGGTCACGAGTTCACTTCACTGGTCATGGCCCTGCTTCAGGTAAGCGGACGTGCGCCGAAAGTAGATGACAGTCTGATCGCTCAGGCAAAAGCAGTCAAAGGTCCATACACATTTGAATCGTATGTCAGCCTGACTTGCCATAACTGTCCGGATGTCGTTCAGGCGCTGAACATTCTGAGTGTACTGAATCCGAACATCAAGCATACGATGATCGAAGGCGGCGCATTCAAGCATGAAGTAGACAGCAAGAATATCATGGCAGTGCCTACCGTATTCCTGAATGGCGAGCCGTTCGGCAGTGGACGCATGTCCCTGCAGGATATTCTGTCCAAACTGGGCGCAGGCCCGGATGCAGATGAACTGTCCGAGAAAGCTCCGTATGATGTGCTTGTAGTTGGTGGCGGTCCTTCCGGCTCCAGCGCAGCGATCTATGCAGCACGTAAAGGTATCCGTACCGGTCTTGTAGCCGAGCGCTTTGGCGGTCAGGTGATGGATACAGTCGGTATCGAGAACTTTATCAGTGTGAAATACACTGAAGGTCCAAAACTCGCAGCCAGCCTGGAAGAACATGTGAAGGAATACGGCGTAGATATTATGCCTTCCCTGCGTGCCAAGCGTCTCGAGAAAAAAGACCTGGTTGAAGTAGAACTGGAAAACGGTGCAGTACTGAAAAGTAAAACCGTTATTCTGTCCACCGGCGCACGCTGGCGCAATATCGGCGTACCAGGTGAAGAAGAATTCAAAAACAAAGGCGTAGCGTACTGCCCTCACTGTGACGGTCCGCTGTTCGAAGGCAAGCATGTAGCTGTCATCGGCGGTGGTAACTCCGGTATCGAAGCAGCGATCGACCTCGCTGGTATCGTTAAGCACGTTACTGTTCTTGAGTTTGCTTCGGAACTAAAAGCCGATTCGGTTCTGCAGGATCGTCTGTATAGCCTGCCGAATGTAACGGTTATCAAAAATGCGCAAACCAAAGAAATCACTGGTGACGATACGGTTAACGGTATTACCTATATCGATCGTGACACGATGGAAGAGCAGCATGTGAAACTGCAGGGCGTATTCGTTCAAATCGGTCTGGTGCCTAACACCGACTGGCTGAAAGATACACTCGAACTGACTCGCATGGGCGAAATCGTCGTAGACAAACACGGTGCAACCAGCCTGCCTGGCGTATTCGCTGCCGGCGACTGCACAGACAGTGCCTACAAGCAGATCATTATCTCCATGGGCTCCGGCGCTACCGCAGCACTGGGCGCATTTGATTACATGATTCGCAACTAATCAATACAGACAACCGCTAATTTGGCAAAAGATAACCCGCTGTTATGCTCCTTGCTTTTATTAGTGGTTGGAAGTACAAAGGCAACCTCAAAAACTCCCTTTTCCGTACCCGGATCATCCGGTGCAGGAAAGGGAGTTTTTTCGTGATTCGAATCTGCGCTACTTTCATCCCGGTGCCAAAGTAGCATGGCAAAAGGATTCCGGTGTACAATTTGAACTGAAACCCTAGCCCTCACTGTCCAAAAGTTGTATGATAGGGATTCAGGTATTTCACTCCAATAGGGTGCTGTATGGCCTTGAGAAGTCCGGCTTGTCTATACAGACCGGGCTATTTGAATGTCATTCGGAGAACGTATACCGTATCTATTGTAGTGATGAAGCAGGCTGTATAAGATAGCACAAATGTTATACCGGATACCAATCGAGGGTACACCAATTAGCTACACCATTATAGTACGAAAATGTCATACAGAAAGTGGATGAGTGATGCAGCGATATTTTGTACCGGCACAGCAGTTCAGTGAGCATGAAGTAACGATCACGGGTGATGATGCGCGGCATATTATAAGAGTAATGCGTTCACAAGAAGGCGATAAGCTGATTGCTTGTGACGGCAACCAATTGGATGTACTGGCCGAGATCAGCAGTATGGATGAAGGTGTCGTTACGGCACGCATTGTGGAACGGTTGGAGCAGCTGTCCGAAACAACCGTACAGGTTACGATTGCCCAGAGTCTGCCCAAAGGCGACAAAATGGAGACCGTGATCCAGAAATGTACGGAGCTTGGAGCTGCAGCGTTTGTTCCTTTTTTGTCAGAGCGTACAGTCGTGCAATACGATTCACGCAAAGAAGAGAAGCGTATCCAGCGCTGGAGCAAAATTGCCAAGGAAGCTGCAGAGCAGAGCCATCGCAGTCGTATTCCGCAGATCGGTCAGCCACTTAGCTGGAAGCAGCTGCTGGCGACGTTTGCGCAGTATGACCTTATCTGTTTTTGTTATGAAAAGGAAAATGGCAGCCAGCTGCGCGATGTGGTTCAGCCATTTGCTGCCGGATTGCAGCAGAAGCCGGATACCGCAGCGCAAGTGCTGATTGTAGTCGGACCGGAAGGCGGATTTGCCGAACAGGAAGTGGAGGCTGCCGAGCAGCATGGTGCTGTACCTACTGGACTTGGCAGACGCATTCTTCGCACAGAGACAGCGGCGATGACAGCGCTGGCTTGCATTATGTATGAAACCGGAGAAATGGGAGGAATTTAACTTATGCCATCTGTAGCGTTTTACACGTTGGGCTGTAAAGTCAACTTTTATGATACTGAAGCCATATGGCAGCTGTTCAAAAATGAAGGCTATGACCAGGTCGATTTTGAAGAACAGACTGCGGATGTATATGTGATTAATACCTGTACCGTAACCAATACCGGAGACAAAAAAAGCCGTCAGATTATCCGTCGTGCGGTACGCCGCAACCCGGATGCCGTTATCGCAGTCACCGGCTGCTATGCACAGACGTCCCCGGCCGAGATTCTGGATATTGAAGGGGTCGATCTGGTGGTAGGTACCCAGGATCGCGACAAGCTGATGGATCATATTCGTACCCTGCAGAGCGAGCGTCAGCCGATCAATGCTGTACGCAATATTATGAAGACACGCGAATTCGAAGAACTGGATGTACCGGACTTTGCCAATCATACTCGTGCTTTCCTCAAAATCCAGGAAGGCTGCAACAACTTCTGCACATTCTGTATTATTCCATGGTCTCGCGGGTTATCTCGCAGCCGCGCAGCGAGCAGTGTAATTGCCCAGGCGCATCAACTGGTAGCAGCAGGTTATAAAGAAATTGTGTTGACCGGGATTCATACCGGCGGTTACGGAGATGATCTGGAAGATTATGATCTGGCTGATCTGCTCTGGGATCTGGACCGGGTCGAAGGACTGGAGCGTATTCGTATCAGTTCGATCGAAGCCAGCCAGATTGACGAGAAAGTGCTGGATGTACTGAATCGCTCTTCAAAAATGTGCCGTCATTTCCATATCCCGCTGCAAGCAGGCGATGATAACGTTCTGAAACGGATGCGCCGCAAATACACTGTAGCGGAATATGCAGAGAAAATCCGTCGCATTCGCCAGTCGATGCCGGATGTAGCCATTACAACCGATGTGATTGTAGGCTTTCCGGGTGAGACCGAAGAAATGTTCCAAAATGGCTACGAGATGATGAAGTCGATCGGATTCTCCGAGATGCACGTGTTCCCTTATTCCAAACGTACCGGCACACCGGCTGCACGAATGGAAGATCAGGTGGATGAAGAAGTGAAGAATGATCGTGTACATCAGCTGATCGATCTGTCCGAGCAGATGCAGCTGTCCTATGCCGAGAAATTTGTAGGTCATGTACTGGATATAATTCCTGAGAACAACGACAAAGGATTATACGGTGAAGGCATGATTGCCGGCTACAGCGACAACTATTTGCAGATCGCTTTTGAAGGATCGGAAGATCTGGTAGGCAAGCTGTGCCGCGTAAAACTCACCGAACCCGGTGTCAACACAAGCAAAGGCCAACTGGTTCGTGTATTGGAACAGACTCCAACTCCACTGGCCCAGTAGGAACTTTTATATCGTTTTATAACAGACAGGATACGACGAAAGGATTTCACTTTACCGTTCGGTTAAGGTGAAATCTTTTGTTTTGATCAAGCATGCATCTGTGTGCATACACACAACCGGCAGCCAATTAGCAAGTTGACGGGCTGTACGGACTTTATGAGGGAGTGACCACTATTGGCAAGCATTATTTTGCATCAGAAACGTAAAAAAAGACTCGAACAGGGGCATCCATGGGTATTTGAAGGCGAGATTGCCGAGGTGGAAGGTCAGCCGGAACCCGGTCAGATCGTCAGCATTTTGAATCACCAGCGCAAATTTTTGGCTTCCGGTTATTACAATCCGGCATCCCGTATTACTGTACGCGTAGTATCCCATCAACCACTGGAAGATCTGGATACTGCCTTTTTTGCAGAACGATTTGAATGGTGCCTCAAGCATCGGACACGCTTTTTGGGTGGAGAAAATGCATATCGACTCGTCTACGGAGAAGCGGATTTTCTGCCAGGATTGATTGTAGACCGATTCGGCGAGATTCTGGTTGTGCAGCTGTTGACACTTGGTATGGATCGTCGTCGTCAGCAGATTATCGATGCGCTGGTACAGGTGATGCAGCCTGCCGGTATCTACGAACGCAGTGATGTATCGGTACGCAAACTGGAAGGACTGGAAGAAGTCAAAGGTGTAATGTACGGAGAGTGCCCGCGTCATGTGACGGTATCCGAGAACGGACTGCTGATCAAGGTCGATATTGAAGAAGGTCAGAAAACCGGCTATTTCTTCGACCAGCGGGAGAACCGCGCTTCGATTGCACCACTGATGCTGGGCTGGGGCGAACGCAGCGGTATTCAGCTGACCGAGGTGGAACAGGATGGGGAGCAGGCAATGCTGCCTGTTAACCGCAAAGGCAAAGTCGTCGATTTCCCTTATTGGGACGGCGCTACGGTGCTGGAATGCTTTTCCCACACCGGCAGCTTCACACTGAATGCATGTAAATACGGAGCCAAAAAAGTAACCTGTCTCGATATTTCGGCTCATGCGATCGAGAGTGCACGTGAAAATGTACGCCTGAACGGATTCGAAGAGCGGGTGGAATTTGTAGTTGATGATGCGTTTGACTATCTGCGCAGCAATGCCAAGGGACTGGAAGAACGCAATCAGCGTGCAGCTGCCGATTCGGGACAGGATACGTCCAAGCCGATGACAGCTGGTGGCGGAAGGAGCTGGGATGTGGTCATTTTGGACCCGCCTGCTTTTGCCAAAACCAAAAGTGCGGTACCCGGCGCCGTTCGTGGGTATAAAGATATTAACCTGCATGGCATGAAGCTTGTTAACGAGGGTGGTTATCTGGTAACGGCGAGCTGTTCTTACCATATGCGTCCTGATCTGTTCCTGGAGACGATCCAGGATGCAGCCAAAGATGCCGGCAAGGTACTGCGTCTGGTAGAATGGCGAGCAGCCGGCAAGGATCATCCACAGATTCTTGGCGTCAACGAAGGTCATTATCTAAAATTTGCGATCTTTGAAGTACGCAGCAAAAACTTTTAAATTATAATTGGATCAAGATCGGCAGTCTTCAACCAAGATGAATGATTGATCTCATAATCCCCTCTTCCGAGACACACTATATCGTGTATTGCAGGCAGAGGGGATTTACATATGAAGACTGCATATTGGTGAACAGGATTGAATTTCCCACCGAATTGTATTACTCTTAATAAGATAGATATAGGAACAAGTGTTCTTTTTTTGTTGAGGTTTTCAACGAGTATACGTACAGGTTTGAATATAGATTTTATTTTGCAGGAATGAAGGTGATTTGATGCCACTCAAGTTTATGCTCGGTCGTTCCGGTAGCGGCAAGACGACCACAATTATTCAGCGAATTATCGACCAGATCAAGGAGCAGCCGGATGGTCCACCTATTCTGCTACTGGTACCGGAGCAGGCGTCATTCCAAGCGCAGTATGCACTGATCCGTACGCCGGAGCTACGGGGAAATGTGCGGGCACATACGTATGGTTTCCGCCATTTTGCCGAGTGGATCCTTCGGGAGACCGGTGGATCGGCACGCACGCCTATCGGAGACGAAGGTAAAAAAATGCTGCTATACAAGCTGATTCATGCTCATCAGCCGGAACTCCGGTTATTTGGAGCATCCAGTGATCAGTTTGGATTTATCGGTAAACTAAGTGAGTTATACACCGAGTTCAAGCATCATGCGCTGACTTCGGAAGAACTGGCACGCTATGTACAGCAGCCGGGAGCACAGCGCTCGCCGCTACTAAGTGACAAGCTTCATGATCTCCAGCGCATTTACCAGGAGTACGAGCAGGGATTGGCAGGACTATATGTGGATCGTGACGATACACTGACTGATCTGGCCGCGGCTATTCCGCAATCGGAAACTCTCAATAATGTAGAAGTATGGATCGATGGGTTCCATAGCTTCAGTCCACAGGAATATGCAGTAATCGCAGCCCTGCTGGAAAAAGCGGTATCGGTAACAATCACCCTTACACTGGATCGTACCTATGATCAGGAGCCACCCCAGGAGATGGAGCTGTTCCATCCGACCGCGCTAACGTATCGCAAACTGTCTCAGCTGGCAGAAGCGCTGGACGGAGCTGCTCTGCCATCGATCGAGAATCTGTCGGCATCTCCCGATAGTATACCGGTTCGTTTTCGCGGCAGTTCCCAACTGGCCCATCTGGAATATGGATATCGTCACCGGAGAGTGTGGCGTCCTTCTGGTGCTGATGAGAGCACTCGGGAACAGGATATTGCGATTCACAGCGCACTGGATCGCCGTTCGGAAATAGAAGCGGCTCTGCGCGAGATGGTACGACTCGCCCGCGAAAAAGGTGCACGCTGGCGTGATATGGCATTATTCGTTCGTACACTGGACGATTATGAATCGATGATCGAGCCATTGATGCAGGATTATGATATTCCCTATTTTATGGATAAAAGACGTGGTGTTCTGCATCATCCGCTGGCAGAATTCCTGCGTTCGGCGCTGGATATTGTGATGTATCACTGGCGATATGAAGATGTATTCCGCTGCATCAAAACAGGCATGCTGGTTCCGGATGACGGCCGTGTCAGTACGGAAGATCTCGACCGACTCGAAAATGCAGTACTGGCGACAGGTATTCATGGGTCACGCTGGACGGATGGACGCCCATGGCGGAATATTCCGGGCATTCATGTGGAGAATGAAGAAGATCGAAGCGAAAGTCAGCGTGCGGCTGCCCAGCGTATCGAGCAGGCACGGGAACTGGTCACCAGTCCGCTGATGACTTTTGAGAAGAAAATCAAAAAAGCACGTCATGCTACCGAAATGTGCATCGCCCTTTATCAATTGATCGAAGACTGCAATATCGCCGGACAACTGGAACAGATGAGCGGCAGTGCTGCCCTGGCAGGCGATCCGCTCCGGGCACGCGAACACGTGCAGATCTACGGTAGCATTATGGATCTGCTGGAGCAGATGGTAGATATTATGGGTGAAGGTGAACTGGATCTGACCACATTTGCCGGTCTGCTGGAGACGGGACTGTCCGGTCTGCGTCTGGGTATTATCCCGCCTGCGATGGATCAAGTGCTGATCGGTTCGATGGATCGTACCCGTCCAATGGATATACGATATGCATTTGTACTGGGTGTAAATGATGGGATTGTTCCTTCTGTATTTGTAGACGATGGCATTTTGAATGAGATGGAGCGGACGAGTATGTCCGACGATGGACTGGCTCTGGCGCCGGGAATTACGCGCCGTCAGCTGGACGAGCGTTTTCTGATTTACAATACGCTGACGATGGCCAGCGACAAACTGTGGATCAGTTACTCGCAGACCGACCACGAAGGTAGAGGACTGCTGCCATCAGAAGTCATTACCCAGGTACGCAGTTTGTTCCCTTTTCTGCAGCATCAACATAACCATCCGTCAGCAGAACAAGAGAGCGACCGGATCAGTCATCCGGCAACCACGCTGCCGCTGTTGATTGGACAGCTGCGTGACTGGAGCAGGGGAAGCCATATGCAGCCGTCATGGTGGCATGCCTATAACTGGTATACAGCACAGGCACAATGGCAGCCCCAGCTGCATATGCTGCTTGACTCACTCTTTTATGAAAATAGTGGTCGTCAGTTGAATGAGGATACGAGTCGTCATCTGTATGGAAGTGTACTGAGAACAAGCGTCTCGGGTATGGAGCAATTTGTCTCCTGTCCGTTTGCCCATTTTGCTGCTCGTGGACTTAAGCTGCGTGAACGGCAGGAATACAGGCTCAAGGCACCGGATATCAGCAAGCTGTTCTATGCTTCTCTGACCGATCTGGCCAAAGATCTCAAAAGTCAGGGCCGTAAATGGGGAGATCTCAGCCCCGAAGAATGTATGCAGGCTGCTGAAGCTGCTGTGGACAAGCATGTGCCGCGGCTGCAGGGCGAAATCCTGTTCAGTTCCAAGCGATATGGCTATATTACGCGCAAACTGCGTGAGATTGTAAGCAGGGCTTCCGTGATTATTGGAGAGCAGTCGCGTCGTGGAGACTTTGAACCATGGTATCTGGAACTGGTATTTGGTCCGAATGGGGATTGGCCGCCGCTGCGGTTCACGCTGGAGAATGGCTGCACAATGGAAATTGTCGGCAAGATTGACCGCGTGGATATGGCAGAGAGCGATCAGGGACTGCTCGTGCGCATTATCGATTATAAGTCCAGTCAGACCGATCTGAAGCTGCATGAAGTTTATTATGGATTGGCACTGCAGATGCTGACTTATCTGGATGTACTGTTGACTCATGCAGAAGATATGCTTGGACAAAAAGCTTCGCCAGCCGGTGCGCTCTATTTCCATGTGCATAATCCGCTGCTGCAATCCGGCAATCGTCTGACGCTGCAGCAGTCCCAGCAGGAGCTACTCAAGAAATTCAAAATGAAAGGTCTGCTGCTCGCTGACCGTGATGTCATTGGCCGGATGGATATGGAGCTGGACAAAGGATACTCGGCTATTTTACCGGTAGCTGTGAAAACCGATGGAGGATTCTATAGCAGCTCTGCTGTCGCTTCTCCGGATCAGTGGGATGAACTGCTGCGTAATGTCAGACAGACGGCCCGTGATATTGGAACAGGTATTACCGATGGACAGACCGATATTACACCGTACCGGATGGAACAGGAAAAAGCTTGCACATTTTGCGCTTACAAATCGGTCTGCCAGTTTGATGAATCGATCAAAGGCAATGCCTATAATATACTGAAAAAGCCAAACAAAAATGAAACGTGGGAGCTGCTGCAAAATCAGCAAAGCACGCAGAAAGGAGATCATTCCATTGACTAGTAGACCAACCGATTATCCCGAAATGCCAAGACCGTTAGATAGTACATGGACCGAAGACCAGTGGAAAGCCATCTCCCTGCGTGGCGGTAATATGCTCGTCGCTGCTGCAGCCGGCTCCGGCAAAACAGCAGTGCTGGTCGAGCGGATTATCCGTCAGGTGACGGATACAGCACACCCACTCGATGTAGATCGGATGCTTGTAGCTACCTTTACCAAAGCGGCTGCGACAGAGATGCGTCAACGGATTCGGGCAGCACTGGACAAAGAAGTGCTGCAGCGACCGGAAGATGAACGATTGCGTCGTCAATTGGCTCTGCTCGGTCAGGCTTCGATTACAACCCTGCATTCATTTTGTCTGGAAGTGATTCGTCGTTATTATTCACTGATTCCACTGGACCCGGGTTTTCGGATTGCCAGTGAGAATGAAAGCAGACTGCTGCGTCAGGAGATTCTGGAAGAGCTATTTGAAGAAAAGTACGGCGAAGAAGAAGAACGGGACTCCAAGCAGTTTCATCGTCTGATGAATTGGTTCGGCGGGGAACGAAGTGATGATGCAGCGATTGTACTGGTTGAACGGCTGTATCATTTTGCCCGCAGTCATCCATGGCCGGAACACTGGCTGCGTCAGACGGCTGCTCATTTTGAAGCTGCCAATGGTGCAGCACTGCAGAATACTCCATGGGTGAGTTATATCATGCAGGATATCAGGGTCTCGCTGGAAGGTATGGAAGCACTACTGCAGCAAGGAATCGATACAGCGCGTCTGCCGGGTGGTCCGGCTGCCTATGCAGACAGTCTGAATGAAGATCTGGAATTGATTCATCAGCTGCAGGACGCTGTGATGCAGCAGCCATGGACAGAGCTGTACCTCACTTTCCAGAATGCCGGATTCGGCAAGCTCAAAGCAGTACGCAAGGAAGGTATTGATCCCAATCTGCAGGAGACCGTCAAGCAGCTACGGGAGAATGCCAAAAAGTCGCTGGCAGATCTGAAAACGTCCTTTTTTGGTCGTACACCGGATGAGTTCGCCCAGGAGCTGCGTGAAGCGGCTCCGCTAATGAGCGAGCTGGCTGAGCTGGTTATTCGCTTCAGTAATAAATACCAGCAGGAGAAACAACGCCGCGGTTGGGTCGACTTTTCCGATCTGGAGCATTATGCTCTGCAGATTTTGCGTGATCCGGCATCGGTGCCTGATCATGTACAGCCTTCTGCAGCCGCCCTGGAGTATCAGGAGCGATTCGATGAAGTCATGCTGGATGAATATCAGGATACCAACTCGGTTCAGGAACAGCTGATTCGTTTGATTTCCCGGCAGGAACAGGGCAACCGGTTTATGGTAGGCGATGTGAAGCAGAGTATTTACCGCTTCCGTTTGGCTGAGCCGGGATTGTTTATGGAAAAGTATCATACTTATACAGAAGACTGGCAGAGTGAGGGACGACGAATTGATTTGTCCCGCAACTTCCGCAGCCGTCAGCAGGTCGTAGATGCCGTTAATATGATTTTCCGTCAGGTGATGAATGAGAAAGTATCGGAGATTCGTTATGACGAGCGAGCTGAACTGGTGGCCGGTGCCAAGTATCCCCCTGGAGAAGAACAGGCATATGCACCGGAGTTCTGGCTGATCGATCGGGCGGGTGCTGAACGAACAGCAGATGCTGAAGATACAGCAGAACTGCCTGTGAGCTCTGCTGCCGACGAAGCGGAGCTGGAGGCAGCGCGACTGGAAGCTCAGGCTATCGCAGCACGTGTGCGCGAGATGGTATCGCCAGATGGGCGTCCACTGATGATTTATGATAAAAGTGTAGACGGACTGCGTCCGGCTGAATACCGGGATATGGTTATATTACTGCGTTCAGTATCCATATGGGCACCTATGATCGTGGAAGAACTGCAGCTGCTTGGTATTCCTGCTTACAGTGATCTGGAGCAGGGTTATTTTGAAGCAGTGGAAGTGGATATTATGCTGTCCCTGCTGGAAATTATCGATAATCCGCAGCAGGATATTCCACTTGCTTCGGTACTGCGTTCTCCAATTGTCGGCTTGAATGAAGATGAACTGGCTGCAATCCGTCTATTTGGCAAAGACCTGTCTTATTACGAAGCGATGCTACTGGCAGCCGAGCAGACAGCTGAACATCCCGGAAGCTGGAACAGCAAGCTTCTGCGCTTTATAGAGCAATTGTCCAATTGGCGTGCCTGGGCACGTGAAGAGGAACTGGGCGAATTGATCTGGCGGATTTACCGCGAGACCGGATATGTGGACTGGCTGGGCGGACTGCCTGGAGGCATCCAGCGGCAGAACAACCTGCGGATTCTATACGATCGTGCCCGGCAGTTTGAACGTTCCACCTCATCCCGAGGATTGTTCCGTTTCCTGCGCTTTATCCGCAGACTCAAAGATAATGGTGGCGATCTGGGATCGGCTGTATCAGGAACGCAGGAGAATGCGATTCGGGTTATGACAATCCACAAAAGTAAAGGGCTGGAATTCCCGGTCGTTTTCCTCGCCGGCATGTCCAAAATGTTCAATATGCAGGATCTGAATGCTTCTTTCCTGATGCATAAGGAACTTGGATTTGGTCCCAAATTTGTAGATGAGGATACTCGGGTCAGTTATCCGATGCTGCCTAATCTGGCAATCCGCCGACAGGCGCTCAACGAACTGCTGGCAGAAGAGATGCGCGTACTCTATGTCGCATTGACACGTCCAAGGGACAAGCTGATCATGATCGGCACGGTACGTGGACTGGATAAGAAAATCTCAGCCTGGAGCCAGATCCAGAATTCGGATCAGCTGGAACTGCCGGATCACCTGCTAGCACGTGGACGCAGTTATCTGGATTGGCTGGGTCCAGCCATGATGCGTCACCGTTCGGCAGCCATATTCCGTGAACGAAATGAAGCAGCAGCAGGTCCTTATTCCGATTGTCTGGTAGCCGATCCATCTGATTGGCAGATTCGTATTATAGATAGCCGCGAGCTGCGTATCACGGATGAGAATGATGAACTGAGTTATGCAGGTCCACGCGAGAATGATCCCAAATGGCAGGCACTCCAGGAAAAAACTGAAGTAACACTATCACAAATCCACGACCATTTGGATACAGATACAGATACAGATACAGATACAGATACAGATACAGATACAGATACAGATACAGATACAGATACAGATACAGAGGATTGGCAAAGGGTCGTTTATGATCGTCTGTCATGGCAGTATCCTTATGAGAATGCTGTGCATACTCCGGCTAAAACTACGGTCAGTGAGCTAAAAAGACAGCTGGCAACCGAGGATGCTCCAGATGCCGATCTATGGGAAGGCATTTGGAATCTGCAGCCACTGCTGAATTCCTTTACCAAGCATAATGCAGAATCTGACCATACAGCTTTGTCTACATCTTCATCTCAGCCGAGGGAAGCGGCCAATAACGATACAGTAGAAGACATGACGACCTACAACCAGACATCGCCATCCAGTCTGTATCATGACGGTACACTCAAGCTGCAGCGTCCCAAGTTTATGGAGAAACGCGGCTTGAGTGGAGCGGAACGGGGAACAGCTTATCATACGATGATGCAGCGTATTCCTCTGCATGCAGGTCCGGTTGATGCAGCGCTGGTAGATCAGGTTAGAGAACAACTGGTGGAACTGCAGATTTTGACGCAGCCGGAAGCCAAGGCTGTAAAAACGTCGGATATTACTGCTTTTTTCACAAGCGAACTTGGGCAGCGTCTTATCCGTTCGGAATGGGTCAGACGCGAGATGGCTTTCAGCTACGGTATTCCTGTAAATGAACAGAACGATATTATGCTTACCCAGGGGATCGTTGATTGTTTGTTCCGTGAAAATGGACGAACTATTCTCATCGATTACAAAACTGATCGCATCGCAGCTCATGAAGGTGGTCTGGAATCCCTGGAACAACGGTATCGTCTTCAGCTGGAATTATATGCACAGGCTGTTCAGGAATCGCTTGGACAGCAGGTGGATGAGTTGTGGCTTTACTTCTTTGACGGTGCAACAGCAGTTAGACTCCACGGGGACAAATAATAAGTCTACTATATATGCTTATTTTCCGTGTGCTGATCACTATTGTCTTGATCAGAATCAGTTATGAAAAGATAGGGACAGCAATATAAAGTCACTAGTATAAAGTCAGTAAAAATAGAAAAGTATAATTAACTATGATCAAACGCCATTAAGCATCACTATTTGCACAAAGCGGTGTATGCACAACTACATGCATAACCAAGTACGTAACTGTCAGGGCCGCCTGTTCAAGGGCAGCCCTGCAGTTATGATGATAGATATAGAGGAGGAGTCCCATGCGTATTTTACATACGGCGGACTGGCATTTTGGCAAAACCCTGGAAGGCCGCAGTCGGCTGGAAGAGCAGATTGCCTTTGTGGAAGAACTAACCCGGATTGCTGATGACCAGCAGGCAGATCTTATTCTGATGGCTGGTGATGTGTATGATTCGGTCAATCCACCGGCAGCTGCAGAGCAACTATTTTATGAAGCGGCAGCCAAATTAACTGCCAATGGCCGTCCAATGGTTATTATTGCAGGCAATCATGATCAGCCGGAACGAATCTCATCGGCGACGCCGCTCGTTCGTGGCCGGGGGATTCACTTATTAGGTGTCCCGGCATCAGAAGGAATACAGATTCACATTCCGCGTACATCCGAGACCGCTGTTATTGCGCCGCTCTCTTATCCATCCGAAGCCCGGTTGAATGAACTGCTCACAGACGACAATGAAGAGAATCTGATTCGGCGTGCTTACAGTGAACGAGTAGGTCTGCTGATGAAACAGCTGTCGGCAGGATTCCGCCCGGATACCGTTAATCTGGCGATGAGCCATGTGTATGTACTGGGTGGGGTAGAGACCGATTCGGAGCGTCCAATTCAGGTGGGTGGTGCTTATACGGTAGATCCGTCAGCACTGTATACTGGAGCACAATACACGGCCCTGGGTCATTTACATCGTGCTCAGGCAGTGAAAGGAGAAGGCATGATTCGCTATAGCGGTTCTCCGCTCGCTTACAGTTTCTCCGAGTCCGGACAGGCCAAATCTATTACCATGCTGGATATACAGCCTGGTGGTGTTCCGCAAATGGAAGAGATTTTTCTGACGAGCGGCCGCCCGTTGGTACGCTGGAAAGCCAAAGGTGGTTTGACCGAAGTCTATCAGTGGCTCGAAGAAGGCAGAGATCCTAATGCTTTTATCGATCTGGAGATCTCCTTACAGGAAGCACTGGCGATGAGCGATATTCAGAATTTGCGCAAAGCCTGCGGAGGAATCGTGAATATTCGTCCGGTGTACCCGGAGACCGAGATGCAGGAGCAGTTCAGTGAACGCTCGCAGCTGCCCGTACATGAATTGTTCCGTAAATTTTATGAACGTCAGACCGGTGGAGCTGTTCCGGAAGATCGACTGGTTGAGCTGTTCCTGGAACTGATTGATGCCGAAGATACGCTGGAACAATTGAATCAAGATCAGAATGAATAATATGAAGTGTATACAACAAATATACAAATGAAATAGAAAAACCAAATACACAAAAGAATTCATTATCACTTTTGTAGATGGATAAAACAGCCGAGATTTGGGCTGGATCGATCCATATCACCATTGAAATACAAGAAAGCAGATTATATGTACAGATAGAGGGGATGCAGTATGAAGCCGATTACCCTGAAATTATCAGGCCTGCAAAGCTATCGTGAACAACAGGAGATCGATTTTACCGTTCTGTGCGAAACCGGTCTGTTTGGTATATTCGGACCTACAGGCAGCGGTAAATCCACTGTGCTTGATGCGATTACACTGGCTCTGTATGGCAAAGTGGAACGTGCACAAAATGGAACACAGGGTATTCTGAATCACTCCGAAGATGCCGTTTTTGTCTCCTTTTCATTCGAACTGCTGTCCGATCTGGGACCCCATACTTACCGGGTCGAACGCCGATTCAAGCGTACAGGTGACCATACGGTCAGCAATACAATGAGCCGGTTTATTGAATGCTTTCCTGATGGAGATCGTGTTATGGCAGACAAGCTAGGTGACGTGACCCGTTGCGTCGAAGAATATATTGGCCTCAAAATGGATGATTTCACCCGGGCTGTTGTACTGCCGCAGGGCAAGTTTGCCGAATTTCTTTCTTTAAAAGGCAGTGACCGGCGGCAGATGCTGCAGCGTTTGTTCCATCTTGAACGTTATGGCGACCGTCTGATGCAGAAGCTCAGTCAGCGGGTCAAGGAAACTGACAACCAGCTGGGCCGTCTGGCGGCTGAACAGGCTGGTCTTGGCGATGCCTCCGCCGAAGCAGTGAAGCTATCCAAAGAACGACTGCAGTCAGCTGTACAAGAGGCAGAGCAGGTACGCCTCCAATTACAGGGAATCACGGCACAGGCTGAACGACTGAGCCGCATACGTGAATTAATGAAGGAACAATCGATACTTCAGGTCAAATTAAATGATCTGGATCAACACGAAGCAGATATACAAGCACTGGAGCAGCAGATTCATGGAGCGGCTGCCGCGAATATACTACTGCCACTGCTGGATGCCTGGAAAACAGCACTTGCTCGCTTGCAACAGGAAGAAAGCCGTTCAGCCATGTTGAAAGACCAGCTGCAGCAAGCTGCTCAAGCTGCTGCACATGCTGCCGAACGTGAAAATGAAGCCAGACAGGCCCTGTCCCAAAATGAGCCGCGTCTGGTGCTGCGAATCGAGCAGCTTCAGCAGGCACTAAAGCTTCAGCAAGAGTGCAGCAGCCTGGAGAAGTCGCAGACGCGGCTGAATGCTCAATTGGAGCAGACACAGCAGCAGCTGGCTGAATTACGGCGTCAGTCAGAGCATGAACAGACTATGCTGGAAAAAGCAGAAAAACGGCGCGAAGAGCTGTCGATTCAGCTCAAAGCCTGTGAGGTGCGCAACCAGGACCGTAAAGAGTTGCAGGACGCCCAGCAGCGGCTGTCTGCACTGGATGCAGCGCGTGTTCGTCTGCAGGACATCCAGCAGGAGCATGAGGGTTATCGTCAGGCAGATCAGCGTGCTGGTGAAGCATGGAATGCACTGGAAAAGCAACAATTGCAGCGTAGCCACGAAGAAAATAGATTTTACCAGGCTGCTTCTCGGTTACTGCAGCAGCATCAGCAGAATGAACAGCAAATATCCAAATTTCAAAATGTTCTCCGGGATCATGAGCAGCAGTATCATCAGGCATCCCGTGCTGCTGAATCTCATCGTCTGGCAGCAGTGTTGGCAGCGAGCTTGCAGGAAGGTGAACCTTGTGCAGTTTGTGGTTCGGTACATCATCCCGATCCAGCTGCAGTGCTTGCAGAAGCCAGCGGTTCGGCCGATAGTCATGCAGAGCAGCTGAACCAGTTGGAGAAGCTTCAGCAGGAAGCACGTCAGCTAAATGACCATATTCGTTCCCGGCGCTTTGAACTGGACAATATATTGGGCGAATGGGAAGGGAATGTACCGCATTCACAGTCTATGAACGTTACTGAGCAAGCAGACAGTGAGCTGGGAAGTATAACTCATACCCCTTTGGAAGATCCGGAGACAATAACCGATTCTGCGGCGATGAATACCTGGCTCGCTACTGCTCGTCGACAAAACGACATACTGGAGCGTGAGCTGAATATACTCAAACAGGAGATCAGATCCTGGCGTCAGCAGGAGCGCGAATGGTCCCAGCGAACAACAGCCTTGCAGACTGAGCAGCAAAGTGCAGCCCGGCTGCTGGAGCAGTCCATTATTCGTCTAAATGCTGCGCAGCAGACGGTAAATAACCTTATACAGGATTGGCAGTCCAATCTGGCTCATCTGACCGAAGAATCCGCTCGTGAAGGATTTGACCGTATTGCAGCGCTGGACGAGCAGGCAGAGAAGATTCGGGAAGGTCTGGAAAAGAGTACCCCTTATATCGAGGAACGCCAAAAAGCGCTGCGTCACTATGAACAGCAGCAGAATCAGCTGGACAGACAGCATATTCAGGACAGCACCCGGTATGAAGGCGAACAAAAATTGCTGCAGGAGAAAAAGAATCGTCTGCAGGAATGGATTGGCAGCGATTCAGCCGATCAGCTAATCGGGCAGGTGGAATCAGAGCTGGCCCGTTACCGCCAAGAATCCGAGAGCTGTGTCCGTCAGCTGCGTGAAGCAGAACAGCGCCAGCAGCAGTCTGCGCAGGCATTGGCATTATCCGAACAATCTGCTGCTTCTGCGAGAGAGCAGGCTGATCAGACCGGACAACAGTGGCAGCAGGCACTGGATGCTTCTCCTTTTGCCAGTGCGGACGATGTGAATGCTGCCCGGATGGAAGAACAGCAGCTGCAGCTCAGCCGTCAGCGGATAGATCTTCATCGTGAACAGCAGCGCGAGCTAACCCTTCATCTGCGTGAAGTAGAGACTAAGCTGGATGGACAGAGCATTACTGAGCAGCAGTGGGAAGAAATCCAGCAGCGCTGGACAAAGGCTCGTCAGGCGGATGAGACCGCTCTGGAGAATAGAGCCAAGGCTTCAAGAGACTTTGAAGATCTGGAGCATCGTCATGTGCGCTGGCTGGAGCTGGAGAATGAACGTACTACGCTCGCCGTGGAAGCCGGACATTTGTCCAAACTGCAGGCCAGTATGCGTGGCAATGCTTTTGTAGAATATATTGCCGAAGAGCAGCTAATGCAGGTTAGTCTCGCTGCCTCGGAACGTCTTCGTTTCCTGACCAAGCAGCGCTATTCGCTGGAAGTGGATTCCGGCGGTGGATTTGTTATTTGCGATAATGGAAATGGCGGAATACGGCGTCCGGTATCGACATTGTCCGGTGGAGAGACTTTCCTGACTTCATTGTCGCTTGCTCTGGCACTATCTGCCCAGATCCAGCTGCGGGGACGTTATCCATTGCAATTCTTTTTCCTGGATGAAGGATTTGGTACACTGGACCCCGAACTTCTGGATACAGTGGTAACTTCTCTCGAGAAGCTGCATACGGACCGACTGTCGGTTGGTATTATCAGCCACGTGCCGGAACTGCGGATGAGGCTGCCGCGCAAGCTGATCATTGTGCCTGCAGAACAGGCAGGCAGTGGATCCAAAGTCATGCTCGAGAAAATGTAAATTGCAAAGCAGCAAGTATTCTAATTCATCAAAAATTCAAAGGAGCTATTTCTTATGACACAATCTGACTGCTTATTTTGCAAAATTGTAGAAGGTAGTATTCCGAGTAACAAAGTATACGAAGACGAACAACTGCTGGCGTTCCATGATATTGCTCCGGCAGCACCTGTTCATGTACTGATTATTCCCAAAAAGCATATCGATTCCATGAATGAAGTAACCGAAGAAGATCTTCCACTGATCGCGGATATCCATCGTACAGCGATTAAGCTGGCTTCCGAACTGGGAGTTGCCGAGAGTGGATACCGTCTGATCAACAATTGCGGTCCGGATAGTGGACAGGCTGTTCAGCATATTCATTATCATCTGCTTGCCGGTACCAAGCTGGGTGCATTGACAGGAATCTCTGATTCTCATGCTTAATGATCGATTTTGATAGAGACAGAGTAAGAATGATTTCTATCTGTGTCCTGTGTCATTACAAGATTTACGAGTGTGGTTTTCAATAATTATTCATAAAAGTGATTAATTTCCTATTTTTAGCTAAAATTAGGCTTAAAATAGTGTTTCCAATCCCCTAAAAACCGGGTATATAATATAACGTTAAAAAAATGACTGGAAAAAGCCCTGTTCAGGTTGACACTTCGTTCAACTTTCACCTATAATGAAAGTTGATAAGCCGTGTTATTTTTCCGGACGGTCTGGTCGGAGGGAGGGAAAACTGGTGTCTGAAACGAAAGTTCGCAAAAACGAAACAATTGATGCAGCACTTCGTCGCTTCAAACGCTCCATCGCTAAAGATGGCGTTCTGGCTGAGGTGAAAAAACGCAAACATTATGAGAAGCCGAGCGTAAAGCGTAAGAAAAAATCCGAGGCTGCGCGCAAAAGAAAGTTTTAGGAGGATTTATCCGTTATGAGTCTTAGCGAACGATTGAACGAGAATATGAAGCAGGCCATGAGGGACAAGGACAAGTTTAAATTGTCTACGATCCGCATGGTGCGTTCCACGATAAAAAATCTAGAAATAGATTTGAAACGTGATGTGAACGATGAAGAAGTGCTTGATATTCTTAGCCGTGAGATCAAACAGCGCAAAGATGCCCTCCAAGAATTTGAAAAAGCAGGTCGTGACGACCTGACAAGCAACCTTAGAGCTGAAATTGAGATCATTTCAGAGTATCTTCCCGCCCAGCTTTCTGAAGAAGAAATTAAAGTCATTGTACAGCAGACCATCCTGGAGACCGGTGCTTCTTCAAAAGCCGATATGGGAAAACTGATGAGCGCCTTGATGCCTAAGGTCAAAGGTCGCGCAGACGGAAAAGTTGTGAACCAAACAGTTCAACAACTTCTGCAATAAACAAATTCAAAAGCACCTTCTTTCTATAGAAAGAAGGTGCTTTTTTCTATCTTTTTCTTTAAACGGCTAGGGTTTATCTAGTTTTACCAGAAAATGTGACATTTTGATGAAACGTATTCATTGGTTTCACGTATAATAAAAAGAGTAGTTTTACCATTTCTAACTATATTTTCGTATCGTGAGTCTGAGACCGTAGTATCCGTAGCAAGGCAACCTTCCGTATAACGAATAAGGTCTACTTGAACAGAAAGGGGCTACAATGCATGACGAACAAAACAGACGGTCGGACATATCAGCGTCGTGTTCTGATATGGATATCCATGCTACTGTTAATAGTTACGATGGGTATTACGTCGGTGCATTCGGTATTTGCCGCAGCACCATCAGCAGCTTCAACCGGTGCGGTCTATGTTATACCCGTTGATCGCGAGATTGAAGGAGGGCTGCAGAAGTTTCTGGCACGTGGTTTCCAGGAAGCACAAGATAATAAAGCCTCCTGGATCGTGCTGCAGATGAGTACACCCGGAGGAGAGATTCAAGCTGCAGAAGGCATTGGGGAAATGATTCGCAATAGTCCGATTCCTACAGCCGTCGTCGTTCAGGACAGAGCAGCCTCGGCAGGAAGTTATATTGCTCTCAATGCAGACAAAATCTATATGCAGCCAGGCAGTACTATTGGTGCTGCAGCTGTAGTCGATAGCAGCGGTCAGCCTGTCAATGATGCCAAGCTGGTTGCATACTGGAAAGGTGAAATGCGTGCTGCAGCCCAGCTCCACTCCCGTAATCCTGATATTGCAGCCGGAATGACCGATGTCAATATATCCGTAGCTATGCCGGAAATTGGTCAAACCAAGGAAAAAGGGCAAATCATTTCTCTGACAGCACAGGAGGCTCAGAAGGTAGGGTATGCAGACGGAATCGTCTCTTCGGTAAACGAGGCTGTAGCGACACTTGGACATTCGCCAGCTGATATGGTTCTTGTAGAACCGTCAATTGGTGAGAATATCGCTCGTTTCCTTACACTGCCCCTTGTAGCAACGATTCTGTTGTTTGTCGGAATCGCAGGTATCGCGATGGAGATTCTGATTCCCGGCTTTGGAGTTCCTGGTATCATTGGAGTAATCGCTTTTGGTCTTTATTTCTTTGGCGGTTATGCCGCAGGCTTCTCGGGTTCAGAGACATGGCTTCTGTTTGGAGTGGGTCTGGTGCTGCTTGTCTTGGAGCTGTTTATACCAAGCTTTGGTATACTGGGTATTCTTGGAGCAGGCAGTTTGGTAACAGGTGTCGTCAAAGCAGCCTATGATACGAGCAATGCATTATTATCGCTTGGAATCGCTTTTGCGGCTGCTGTCGTATTTGTATCCATTATGGCTTTTGTATTCAAGAAACGTGGTATCTGGAACCGATTTATTTTAAGTGAACAGCTTTCTTCGGATCAGAATTATATGTCCAATCTGCAGAGAGAATTGCTGCTTGGCATGGAAGGCGTCAGCCTTACTCCTCTCCGTCCATCCGGTACAGTAATTGTAGATGGACAGCATCTGGATGTGGTAACCCAGGGTGTCTATATTGATAAGAATTGTCCAGTACGCATTATTCGTATTGATGGCAGTCGGATCATTGTAGATGAGAAAGTCGCAGATACAGAAGGGCACGAGGGGATAGATCCACATCATGTTACCTGATCACTTAGGGCAAAGAAGAACGTAAGTTTTGCGTGCCAGCTGGCAGGCATCTTGAATGACAGTAGACTCTCTCCACCTTTTGCTGCTGGTCTGCTGCCGTTCTTACATATTTACCTGCTTGTTATAGAGCTGGATAGTTAGGGATACTGCATCTGTATAGGGATGGATATCTTGCATTTTGATTAATATTTTGAATGGATGCCGTCCAGCTATTGGGATCGTTCATCCAACGATCTGTTTTAACCAAATTTTAAATGGAGTGTGATACAGCCAATGAGCCCAAGTATTTTGAGTTTTCTGTTAATCGCCGTTGTTGTCATTGTTGTACTCAGTGTATTTTTTAGTTTCTTCCCGGTAGCCCTGTGGATCTCCGCTGTCGCTTCCGGTGTACGCGTCAGTATTATTACACTTGTAGCCATGCGTTTGCGCCGCGTTGTACCTTCACGTATCGTTAATCCGCAGATCAAGGCGCACAAAGCCGGTCTGGGACTGAATTTGAATCAACTGGAAAGTCATTATCTGGCTGGTGGTAATGTAGACCGCGTCGTGAATTCGCTTATTGCCGCTCAGCGTGCCAATATTCCGTTGGAATTTGAGCGTGCAGCAGCGATTGATCTGGCAGGCCGTGATGTGCTGCAGGCCGTACAGATGAGCGTTAATCCAAAAGTAATTGAAACACCTGTAGTAGCCGCTGTAGCCAAAGACGGTATCGAAGTTCGTGTTAAAGCCCGTGTAACGGTACGTGCGAATATCGATCGTCTGGTCGGTGGTGCTGGTGAAGAAACAATCATTGCACGTGTTGGTGAAGGTATCGTTACAACTGTAGGTTCGAGTACTTCCCACAAACAGGTACTTGAGAATCCGGATCTGATCTCGCGTACCGTGCTTCAAAAAGGACTGGATGCCGGTACGGCTTTTGAAATCCTGTCCATTGATATCGCGGATGTGGATGTAGGTAAAAATATCGGTGCTATACTGCAAACTGAACAGGCGGAAGCCGACAAACGTATTGCCCAGGCCAAAGCAGAGGAAAGACGTGCGATGGCAGTTGCACAGGAACAGGAAATGAAAGCTCGCGTGGTCGAGATGAGAGCCCGCGTAGTTGAGTCCGAATCCGATGTACCACTGGCTATGGCAGAAGCACTGCGTAAAGGTCAGATGGGCGTAATGGATTATATGAATCTGAAAAATATCGAAGCAGATACACAGATGAGAGGCTCCCTTGGCAAGGTGAACGATCCGAATCAGGGTGGCAATGATCAGCACCCGAATAAATAAGGATGTGTTGAATCAATGATGGACTGGATTTTTAGCAACATCTATATCGTAGTGATTATCGGCTTTGCTATTTTTACAGCAATCAGCAGTCGTTCAGGCAAAGGCAAAGCATCAAGGCGTCCATCTTCCATGCCGACTTTTGGTGGCAGCCCCCTGACTGGAGATCGTTCGAATCGTGAAAGCGCGCCACCTCTGCTGAATGACAATGGCAATAGCGCAGAAGAAGCACAGCGCCGTTATCACGAAGCGCAGCAGCGCTATAACACCTCTAATGACAGTTCGTATGAGCAAGATGAGAACTGGGGCGAAGAGGATCGTCGATATTCGAACGAATCGGAGCGGAGTCTTAGCAGGGAAGGTATGGGTACTGAAGGATTATCCAGTCGTCAGGCAGCATTGAATGAACGTCTGAACAGCCTGGAATCCAATCTGAATCAGCGCACGCATGGTATGACAGCCGGTGGAGTATCTTTGAGAGGCACTGATGTACAGACTGAAACGGCACAAGCTGGCGCCCAACAGGTTCAGGCTGAGCAGCTACGGCAGGGGGTAATCTGGGCAGAGATTTTGGGACCACCACGTTCACGTCAATCCCAGGTCCGAGGCCGCCCAGCTAATCGCAATTCCTGAGAGATTCCGCTTTATGGCGAGAGTGTCTACAATGATGTTACTTTTTATGAACCGGTCTCCCAGAGGCCGGTTTGTTCTTTAACCCTGCTTCAAATAGAAAGATACGGGTGAATAATAAAACCATATGCCTCCAAAAAATTTTGCATGAGCACGCATACAATGGTAAAGTTTATGAGGAAGGCAGCATATACACCAATTCTATATATTGAGGAGATTGAGGCTATTTGTCAGAGCAAACGCAAAGCGTCAGAATACCCTTGCAAAATGCAGAAGAAGGCTTGTCATTGTTCGGTGCACAGGATAGTTTCCTGAAAATTATCGAACGCGAAATGGAAGCTAATATTGGCAGCAGAGAAGCCGATATTGTGATTCAAGGTCCTGTTCCGATTGTAGATAAGGTGCAGCAGTTATTTGAAGTACTGCTGGAACTGATCCGCAAAGGATACGTTCTTACCGAACGGGATATTTTATATGCTATTGAGCTTGCGAAGGATATGCGGGCAGATCAGCTGCTCGACTTATATAAAGGGGAAATTACCCAAACGTTCCGTGGCAAACCGATCCGTGTCAAAACAATCGGTCAAAAACATTATGTATCCACGATTCAGAAACGGGACATTGTGTTTGGAATTGGCCCTGCGGGAACCGGTAAAACCTACCTGGCGGTGGTACTTGCTGTAGCTGCCCTCAAGGAAGGCAAAGTGAAACGTATTGTGCTTACCCGTCCAGCTGTTGAAGCAGGCGAGAGTCTTGGTTTCCTGCCAGGTGATCTTCAGGAAAAAGTGGATCCTTACCTGCGTCCATTATATGATGCGCTTTATGATGTTATGGGACAGGAACAGACTGCCAAGGCACTGGAACGTGGCTTGATCGAAATTGCGCCGCTCGCTTATATGCGCGGACGTACGCTGGATGATTCATTTATTATTCTGGATGAAGCGCAGAACACGACGCCGGAACAGATGAAAATGTTCCTGACGCGTCTTGGTTTTGGTTCCAAAATGGTAATTACGGGAGACGTTACCCAGATTGACTTGCCTCGAGGCAAAAAGTCAGGTCTGGTAGAAGCCCGTCTTGTGCTGGACGGCATTAAAGAGATCGGATTTGTTACATTTGGCGAGCAGGATGTGGTGCGCCATTCACTGGTACAGAAAATTATCGTCGCCTATGACAGAGCATCGGAAAATCTGGAATAGCAGGCAGGCGGTCAGTGGGTACGCAGCAGCCGCACATTTTGAATATTCAGAAGTGAGAGGACTGTATGTATGATTTCCAAGGAACCGTCCCAACGCAATTCGTTCTACTCCAGACTGGCAGGATGGAAAAGCAGCAGGGGAACCCGCTATATTTTATTTGTAGTACTGCTTGTTCTTTTTTATGGAAGTCTGGCGCCCAATCTGGTACCGCAGCGTTTTGATATTCAGGTCGGTGCGGTCAGCGAAAAAGATATCGTGGCACCTATGCAGATTCCCAATAACAAAGCGACACTGCAGGCTCAGGAAACGGCAGCGGAAAAGGTCGAAGCGGTATACACCATTGTATCTATGCATAGAGATACCGTCATGTCACAAATGCTGGAACGTATTGAGTCGCTGAATCAGGACGATCAGATTTCCAGTTCGGACAAGGCACAGATATATAGCCAGGAGATTCCACAGCGTATTCGTAATTCGGTATCCAATTTTATCCGGAATCACCGCGAATCCGGTAACTATTCGGGGCAGCTGATGGATGAAATGCAGAAGACCATTTCCAATCAGACATACAGCATTCCCGAAGAGACCTTTCTGAAGATTCCGCGTCTGTCTACGGAAGAAGTTCAGCAGTTGAGTCAGGTAGCTACATCGATTGTCTCACGGCTAATGAGTGATCAGATTACAGATGCACAGGCTGCCAGAGCACGCGTAGCAGAGTTGGTCAGTACCAGCTCCCTTAATAGCCGTACGGCACGCGAAGTAGCGCAGGAGCTAATTCGTGCGACGCTGACGGCTAACAAATTCTACGATGAAGAAGCGACCAAAGCTGCCAAAGTAGAAGCAAGGGAAAATACACCTGTTGTATATGTGAAGCAGGGAGATATCATTGTGCCTGCGGGGCAGGTTATTACCCAGGAAATGTACACGTTGCTGGATGAGAATAATCTGCTCAAAAACGAAGTGAATTACTGGCCTCAGCTGGGCCTGCTGCTATTTGCTTTTCTTCTGGTGCTGGGGATTTATGTATTCTTTCGTCAGAATGCCCAGAGAGGGACGCCCTACAATAACTCGCAGCTGCTGATGCTGATCCTGATTTTTGCGATCAGTATTGTAAGTTTCCATCTGGTACGTATTTTGCAGACCGGTAACTTCCCGTACTTTGGCTATCTGGTTCCGGCAGCGCTTGGAGCCATGCTAATTACGGTGCTGCTGGATATTCATCTGGCTTATGTATGTTCGGTAATACTGAGTATACTGGTCAGCGTAATTTTGAATATGCGGCAAAATGAAATATTTGATTACCAATTTGGAATGTTTACATTGGTCGTCTCGCTCACAGCGATTCATTGTATACATCGTGCAAGCCAGCGTTCAACTATTCTCAAGGCAGGGATTATGACCTGTCTGTTTGGAGCATTGACGGTACTTGCACTTGTGTTATTAAATGATGAGAGCTGGACACGTATGACCGTAATGTATGCACTCGGTTTTGCTTTTATCGGTGGGTTGCTGACGACTGTGCTGGTACTTGGCTTAATGCCATTTTTCGAGACCACATTTGGTATTCTGTCAGCACTCAAGCTGGTGGAACTATCCAATCCGAATCATCCACTACTGCGCAAGCTGTTGATTGAGACACCAGGTACCTATCATCATAGTGTAATGGTAGGTAATCTGTCTGAAGCAGCTGCCGAAGCCATTGGGGCGAACGGGCTGCTATGCCGTGTCGGTTCGTATTATCATGACATTGGTAAAACCAAGCGTCCTGGTTACTTTATCGAGAATCAGAACCATATGGAGAACCCTCATGACAGTATAGATCCGAAGCTCAGCAAGTCGATTATTATCGCGCATGCCCGTGATGGCGTAGAGATGCAAAAGGAATACAAGCTGCCCAAGCCGATTCGAGATATTGCCGAGCAGCATCATGGCACCACCTTTTTGCATTTCTTTTATCACAAAGCTCTCAAGCTGGCGGAAGAGCATGGAGTGGAACCTGATTTTACAGAAGATGATTTCCGGTATCCGGGTCCCAAAGCACAGACCAAGGAAGCTGCTGTGGTAGGGATAGCGGATAGTGTGGAAGCAGCGGTGCGTTCTCTGAACAAGCCGACAGTAGAACAGGTAGAGACCATGATTGAGAAAATTATTAAAGGACGTCTGGATGATCACCAGTTCAATGAATGTGATCTTACAATGAAAGAGCTGGATGTTATCGCCCAGACGCTTAAGGAAGCCGTAATGGGGATTTTCCATTCCCGTATTGAATATCCGGAAGACATCAAGAAACCGGAGATAAAGGAGAAAAAGGTATGAGTTTGCAGCTCGCTTGGGAGAATGAACAAACTGAATATGAAATTACCGGTGAGCTGATCTCGCTGCTGGAGCAGATTTTGCAAAAGGCAGGTGAGCAGGAAGCAGTCCAGGAAGGTGAGGTTGCTCTTACATTTGTCGATGATGAGACGATTCACCAGCTGAACAAGGAGTACCGGAATATCGATCGTCCGACCGATGTGCTTTCTTTTGCCATGCATGAATCCATGGATGATGAAATGGAGATCAACTATGGTACCGATTCTGCAGCAGATGGCGAACAGTTGCCGGGGGATATGCTCGGGGATATTATTATTTCGATTCCGCGTGCGATAGCACAGAGCGAGGATTATGGACATTCTGTTGAACGTGAGATCGGATTTCTGTTTGTGCATGGATTTTTGCATTTGCTCGGCTATGACCATCAGGATGATGCGACTGAAGCGGAAATGATGGGCAAACAGGAAGCGGTATTAGAGCAGATCGGACTGACCCGCTAATGAAAAAGAGAACGTGGAGAGCTGTATTTTATTCTGCGATTGAAGGCGTGATCGCAACCTTCCGTACGGAGCGCAATTTCCGTGTGCATGTGCTGGCAACATTGGCTATTATTGCAGCTGGTTGGTTTTTTCATGTCGATGTTGGAGACTGGATGCTGTTGACGCTTGCCATTGCGATGGTGCTTGGCGCGGAACTGATGAATACCGCTGTTGAAGCTGCTGTTGATTTATGCTCTCCCGACTGGCACCCATTTGCCAAAAAGGCTAAAGATGCTGCGGCAGGTGCTGTGCTGGTCGCTTCTCTTGCTGCTGCTGTCATCGGTGCAGCTGTTTTTATCGGACCGGTACGGAGCTGGTTGGGTTTTTGAATTAATGAGCTGGACGGATTGGATTTCGTCCGGCACCTATAAAGAACCTTTTTCTGAAGCCCGTAGGGGTAGCAGGAAAGGGTTCTTTTAATCGTTATGTTATAAATTTTTTGGACGAATTGAATGACTATCTGCTGAATGCAGTTTCGCTATGGGCGAATAGGCATAAATCGTGTAAAATAGAGATATACGGCTGTAGGATCAGTTACAGATTTTGGAGTCTGAAAGACAGCGATTTTCCAAGTAGACTCAAATACAGTCAATGTATACAGGGACCTCTTCAATCATGGGCAATACCATTTCTTCATACCGAAATGCTTATCTGATTATACTTGTCTGATTATGAACCAACATTATGGATGAGATGCGTGACCACAACAAGGCGCGCTTATTTGATAAAGCAAGTTGCAGACTACAGAATAGTGAACATGAAGTTGAATTTTAGGGGGACCCTATGGAAGCATCACAATTACTACAAGAAGCCATTATCGCGCGTGCCAAAGCTTATGTACCTTACTCCCACTTTTCGGTAGGAGCAGCCCTGCTGGATGCGAGCGGCAAGGTGCACCATGGCTGCAATATTGAGAATGCGGGATACTCTCCCAGCAATTGTGCAGAACGCACAGCGCTATTCAGTGCTATTGCACAAGGGCAGCGCCCGGGCACTTTCAAAATGCTTGCCGTTGTCGGAGAGACTGATGAGCCGATTGCTCCATGCGGTGTATGCCGTCAGGTAATGGTAGAGCTGTGCCATCCGGATATGCCTGTACTGCTTGGCAATATGAAAGGCGATACCCGAATGACCACGATTTCGGAACTGCTTCCACATGCATTTGGGCCATGGAATCTGGATCAATAATCATACAGATTTGCCATGCCTGAAACGGATTCATTATTTTTAACAACCCTGGCGGATATCATACCGCTGATGAACGGAGTGTAATATGTCAAAAAAACAATTTAAATCAGGATTCGTCGCTATTGTAGGTCGTCCGAATGTAGGGAAATCCACCCTCATGAATCAGGTGATCGGTCAGAAAATTGCGATTATGTCCGATAAGCCTCAGACGACACGCAACAAGATTCATGGTGTCTATACAACAGATGAGATGCAGATTGTATTCCTGGATACACCGGGTGTGCACAAACGTCAGTCCAAGCTGGGCGATTTTATGAATCAGACCGCGCTGAATACACTGAACGAAGTAGAAGCAGCATTGTTCCTCGTTGATGCGGCTGAAGGATTGGGCGGTGGTGACCGTTTCATTATTGAACATCTCAAAAAAGTAAAAACACCGGTTTTCCTTGTTATCAATAAAATTGATCAGGTTGCTCCGGAACAGCTGCTGCCGATCATCGACAAATATCGTTCGCTGCATGAGTTTGCCGAGATTGTACCGATCTCTGCGAAATTGGGTAATAATGTGAACACACTGCTGGAACAACTGGGCAAATATCTGCCGCAGGGACCTCATTACTATCCGGACGATCAAGTAACCGATCACCCTGAGCAGTTTGTCTGCGCCGAGCTGATCCGTGAGAAGATTCTCCAGATGACACGTGAAGAGATCCCGCACTCTATTGCGGTGACGATTGAAGATATGTATACCCAGGAAAACGGTCTGGTAAATATCTCGGCTGTCATCTATGTAGAACGTGATTCCCAGAAAGGAATCATTATCGGCAAGCAGGGAGCTCTGCTCAAGGAAGTGGGCAAGCGCGCCCGCATGGATATCCAGAATCTGCTGGGTTCCAAAACCTTCCTGGAACTATGGGTAAAAGTGAAAAAAGACTGGCGTAACCAGGATCGGGTCCTCAAGGATCTGGGCTTCCACCGGGACGCTTAAAAATGGGGAACAGAGCATTGATGCAATGCTCTGTTCCTTTTGTAACCTGCTGTTCATCATAGCTGTCTATTTTAATATCATGGAGTATCATAGAGCGTTCCTATTTCTTTGAGGTACTCCAGTTCGGTTAAATATACCGTCTCATTTCATTGCTCCAACCAGCCCTAGATATAAAGGCTGGAATTTTATACAGATCAGGAGATGACGCATGCTATACAGAGTGCAAGGTATCGTCATCCGCAGCATGGATTACGGGGAAGGCAACAAAATCATGACTCTCTGTACGGAAGCACATGGTAAAGTTGCCGTATTCGTGCGTGGAGCCAAAAAAGCCAGAAGCCGTCACGGTGCGCTGGTACAGCCGTTTACGTATGGCGAGTTTTCCTTTATCCGTAGCGGTACGGGGATGGGAACGCTGAATCAGGGAGAAGTGATTGAATCCAATCACAAGCTGCGTGAAGATATTACACTGGCTGCTTATAGTGCTTATGCCTGCGAATTGGTGGATAAAGCCTTACTGGATAATGAAACTGGTCATTTCTGGTTTGACCAGCTCAAATCGTACTTGTCTTTTCTCGGTGAAGGCCGCGATCCAGTTGTTCTGACTTCTCTGTTCGAGATGAAAGTACTTCAGGCAGCCGGATATGGACCACAGGTCGATGCCTGTATGTTCTCGGGAGAGACAGAGGGCAAGTTCTGGATCAGTGCTGGCCTGGGAGGCATTTTGTCGGAGAAAGAACGCCGTCAGGATCCGGCAGCTGCACTTGTATCGCCAGGAGTACTTAAGTTGCTGCGTCTGTTCAGCAGACTGGATATCCGCAGGCTTGGCAATATTGATGTCAAGGACGAGACACGTGCAGAGCTAAAAAAAGTCATGAATTCTTTTATGGAAGCTCAACTGGGTCTCAAATTGAAATCACGCCGCTTTCTGGAGCAGCTTGAACGCTACGAGATATAAATACAATCCGAATCTGCAGATATGCGCTAGAGAAAATAGATAGATACGATAAGGAACGCTATATCCATTTGTCTTGTATGTTATTCGTTCATTATTTTTGCTATCGTAGAGTGCGTTTCTGAAGGGAAAATCTTGCACATTCGGTGAGCTTGGCAACTCTGCTGCAAAACAGCGTTGACGAACTACGCTAATTCCGATATCATCTAACATAGAAATTGTGTCTTCTGAAGACACACATGATGCGTTGACCGGTATAGTAGATTACTGATTACCGTCACTAGCGAGTCAGGGATCGTGGAAGCCTGACGACGACCAGTAGTTGAATGGCAGCCGTGAGCATATGAGCTGAATATGAAAAAGTGGATGACATGCAAATGTCTTCAAATAGGGTGGAACCGCGGGAAATGAACCTCTCGTCCCTATGTCTGTAACCAGACGTAGGAACGGGAGTTTTTTGCGTGCGTTGCAGATACCTATTTCAGCGAGATCGCATGACCGGTTGCTGACTGCAGAAGCGGATACACATATACATTGTGAGCCTTTTGAGCAGTAGCAATCCCACTATGAACATAAAGGAGTAATGTCAATGAACTTCCAGCAAATGATTTTGACGCTGCAAAACTTCTGGGCCGAGCATAACTGTATGATTGTCCAGCCTTACGATACGGAAAAAGGCGCGGGTACCATGAACCCGATGACATTCCTGCGCTCGATCGGTCCTGAACCGTGGCGTGTCGCTTATGTAGAGCCTTCCCGTCGTCCTTCCGATGGTCGTTACGGAGAGAACCCGAACCGTCTGTATCAGCATCATCAGTTCCAGGTGATCATCAAGCCTTCACCGGACAACATCCAGGAAATCTATCTGGATAGCCTCAAAGCACTCGGTATTGAGCCGCTGGATCATGATATTCGCTTTGTTGAAGATAACTGGGAGAACCCGTCACTGGGCTGTGCAGGTCTGGGCTGGGAAGTATGGCTGGACGGTATGGAAATCACCCAATTCACTTATTTCCAGCAGGTAGGCGGTATTGAGACGAACCCGGTATCGGTGGAGATCACTTATGGTATGGAACGTCTGGCTTCCTATATTCAGGAAAAAGAAAATGTATTTGATCTGGAATGGGTGAATGGTATGACCTATGGCGATGTATTCCATCAGCCGGAAGTCGAACATTCCACGTATACATTCGAGGTATCCGATGTACCTATGCTGCTTAACCTGTTCAGTACTTACGAACAGGAAGCCAAACGTGCGATGGATCGGCATCTCGTATTCCCGGCTTATGATTATGTACTGAAATGTTCACATACATTCAATCTGCTCGATGCGCGCGGGGCAATCAGCGTAACCGAGCGGACTGGTTATATTACCCGTGTACGGAATCTGGCGCGCCAGGTAGCCGCCACGTATCTGGAAAATCGTGAGAAGCTTGGCTTCCCGATGCTCAAGAAAGGAGAGATGTAATCATGGCGAAGGACTTATTGCTCGAAATTGGTCTGGAAGAAGTACCTGCCCGCTTCCTGCGTGCAGCGATGAATCAGCTGCGGGACAAAACCGTCAAATGGCTGGATGATTCGCGTCTGACTCATGGCGAAGCCAAAGCATTTGCGACTCCGCGTCGTCTGGCTGTATGGGTGAAGGATGTTGCAGAGAAACAGGAAGATATCAATGAGGAAGTCAAAGGACCTTCTCGCAAGATTGCCCAGGACGAAAGTGGCAATTGGAGCAAGGCTGCACTTGGATTTGCCCGCAGTCAGGGAGTAACTCCCGAAGAATTTACATTCCGTGAAATCGGCGGAGTAGAATATATCCATGCACGCAAGAGCAGTATTGGTACAAGTACGGATGCGATTGTAGCCGAAGCGCTGCAAAACATTATTACATCCATGAACTTCCCGAAAAATATGCGTTGGGGTGCTCATGATTTCCGCTTTGTTCGCCCGATCCGCTGGATGGTAGCATTGTGGGGACATGATGTTATTGATTTTGAAATTACCGGCGTTCAGACAGGTCGTGTTACACGCGGACATCGTTTCCTCGGAACCGAGACCGAGATTGCTGAGCCTACTCTGTATATGGAAGCTCTGCGCGAGCAGCATGTTATTGCTGACGTGGAAGAGCGTCAGGCTATGATTAGCGCCCAAATCGCTCATCTGGCCATGGAGCAGAAATGGAATATTGATGTGAAGGAAGATCTGCTGGAAGAGGTATTGTTCCTCGTAGAGACACCAACCGTGCTGTATGGTACGTTTGATCCGGCTTTCCTGAATATTCCGCAGGATGTACTGATTACTTCGATGCGTGAGCATCAACGCTATTTCCCGGTACTGGACAGTGAAGGCCAACTGCTGCCTTATTTCGTAACCGTGCGTAACGGAGACAGCCGTTCTCTGGATGTAATCGCCAGAGGTAACGAGAAAGTACTGCGTGCCCGTCTGTCGGATGCGAAGTTCTTCTACGAAGAAGATCAGAAGATGAAGATCGAGGATGCGGTAGCCAAGCTTGATAATATCGTATTCCACGAAGAAATCGGAACACTGGGCGAGAAAGTACGCCGTATTCGCCAGATTGCTGATCAATTGGGTGCTGCGCTGCAGGTACCTGCTGAGCAAGCTGTTAATATTAGCCGCGCTGCCGATATCAGCAAATTCGATCTGGTTACTCAGATGGTATACGAATTCCCTGAGCTGCAGGGCGTTATGGGTGAAGATTATGCACGCAAAGCAGGCGAGAACGAAGAAGTGTCTCGTGCTGTCTTTGAACATTACCAGCCGCGCTTTGCAGGGGAAGCTGCTCCGGCATCACTGACAGGTTCACTGATCAGTATCGCGGACAAAATCGATACGATCGTAGCTTGCTTCTCGATCGGTATTATTCCGACCGGTTCACAGGATCCTTATGCTCTGCGTCGTCAGGCAGCAGGGATTGTCCAGATTTTGTTGGAACGCGGATTGGCACTGACGCTGGAACAAATTTTTGATATTACACTGAATATTCATGAAAATTTAAGGAATATGAAACGTACTTCCGATATAATACGTATAGAGTTAAATGAGTTCTTTGGACTGCGTGTGAAAAAACTGCTGTCCGAGACACTCCGTTATGACGTAGTGGATGCTGTGATTTCGGCAGGATTCAGTCATATTGGCTCTGTAGTATCACGCGGTAATGATCTGATGCAGGCTGTAACCGAAGTCCCTGACTTCAAGCTGATCATCGAATCGTTTGAACGTGTATCCAATCTGGCTGCCAAATCAGCTGGTACAGTTGTGAATCCGGCTTTGTTTACCGAAGCAGGAGAAACCGAACTGTTTGCGGCATGGGAATCGGTGAGTGCGCCTTACCATAGTCTTCTGGCGGACAATCGTACAGGCGAAGCATTAACCTTACTGGCTACACTTCGTCCAGCCATCACAAGCTTCTTTGACCATATTATGGTTATGGTAGATGATGTGGCTGTACGCGAGAATCGTCTGGCTCTGCTGGCGCTGATCGACCGCGATATCAAACAGTATGCAGATTTCTCCAAACTGGTTAAATAATATATTATATACTAACAGATACACCTATACGGAACGACGATGAGAATTGATGTCGTTCCGTATTTTCGGCTTTGTAAACGAACGTATGATCCGTGAACGGGTCCGCTGTTTCATGGAATCTGGGAAAGGAGGGCATGCATTGCAATCGGAACCGCTACACCGTATCCCGACTATTGTAGTTGATGGCGATGCCTGTCCGGTCAAAGCGGAGATTGCCGGAACAGCACGCTCTTTTGGAGTGCCTGTGCTGATGGTGTCTTCCTTTGATCACCGGATTCAGGCGGAAGAAGGGGTACGGGTTGTTCAGGTAGACCGCAGCGATCAGAGTGCGGATCTGTATATTGTGAATCATGTTCATGCCGGCGATATTGTCATTACCCAGGATTACGGACTGGCTACAATCGCGCTGGCCAAGCAGTGCCGAATTCTGTCTTTTCGGGGCGTGGAATTCCATGCGGATAATATTGAATTTTTGCTGGCTCGCCGACATGCACAGGCCAAAGCAAGACGTCAGGGTAAGTATGGTAAAGGGCCTAAACCGCTTACATCGGACGATAAGAAAAATTTTCAGGCCGAACTGGTAAAACTTTTAACAAATTTGCAGGAATTTCATTCGCAGTAGCGAATATTATTTATCGTGTGAAAAGAGATGAAGGTGGTAACGATGAACACCGGATATAGCGGTGGTATTCCTGATGAAGTCATTGAAGCGGTACTTCAGCATAATGACATTGTTGACACGGTAGGCAAGTATGTTCATCTGACCAAACAGGGCAAGTACATGAAGGGCCTCTGTCCGTTTCATTCGGAAAAGACTCCTTCGTTCACAGTCACACCGGAACGCCAGATTTTTTACTGTTATGGATGCGGCGCGGGCGGCAATGCCATCAAGTTCAGAATGGAAATTGATGGTCTGTCTTTCCCGGAAGCGGTCAGATTAATGGCAGAAGAATCACATGTCCCTTATCAGGATGGAAAAGGAGCGGCAGCCACTCCACAGAACAAGGAGCTGGAACGCCTGCTTCAGGCTCATGAATGGGCCGCCAAGCTGTTTCATTATCTTTTGAAAAATACGGAACACGGGAAATCTGCAATGGAGTACCTGCGTGCCCGCGGATTTGGTGACAAGCTGATAGATCAGTTTCAGATTGGTTATGCGCCAGATCGCTGGGATACGCTTGTGCAGTTTTTTGAAAAACGTTCGTTTGATCTGAAAGAGATGGAAAAAGGGGGACTACTGTCTCCCAGACAGAATGGTTCAGGGTATGTAGATCGCTTCCGCGGCCGGGTCATGTTCCCTATTATGAACCGCAGCGGAAGAGTAATTGCATTTGCAGGACGGATACTCGGTGAAGGTCAGCCCAAATACCTGAATTCACCGGAGAGTCGACTGTTTAACAAAAGCCGTACATTGTACAATCTGAACCTGGCTAAAGGACCGATCCGCAAGCAGGGACAGATTGTATTAATGGAAGGCTTTGGAGATGTGATTGCAGCATGGGATGCGGGGGTACAACATACTGTAGCGACAATGGGCACAGCATTGACTGAAAATCATGCTTCACTGATACGTACGCTAACCGAAGAGGTCGTGGTTTGTTATGACGGCGATAACGCTGGACAGGCAGCTGCACTCAAAAGTATCCCCATTCTGGAAGGTGCAGGTCTGCACGTGAAAATCGCTGTTCTGCAAAACGGTCTGGACCCTGACGAGTATATTAAAACGTATGGTCAGGAACGTTTTGTGGATCAGATTATTCATGGCGCAGTGTCTACGACCAAATTCCGGCTGATTTACACCAAAAAGAATTACAACTTGTTGGAAGAAGACGGCAAGGCGGCTTATGCGCAGGAGGCAATTAATGTGATCGCGCATCTGGGTTCGCCGACAGAGCGGGAAGTGTATCTCAAGGAACTTTCCACCGAAGTAGGCGTATCTCTGGAGAGTCTGAAGCAGGACTGCAATCTGGCGCGTCAGACACTGAATCGCAAGCAGCCATCATCCGGTCAGCAGGGTAATCGAAATGGCAGTGGCGGGAATGCAAGAGGCTCGCGCAAGCAGCCAACTGCTCCTACCCTGCTGCCTGCCTATCATGTGGCAGAGCGGCGGTTACTGTCGATTATGCTGCAGGATGGGGAGGCGGCTACTCATGTGGCGCAGGAGCTGGGAGAAGCTTTTAATATCCCGGAACATGCAGCTCTGGCTGCGTACATCTATTCGTACTATGCGCAGGGCAAAGCGCCTGATATCAGCCGGTTTATTGCATCATTGCATGATGATCGGCTGGAGAAGACCGCTACATCCATCTCCATGATGGATGCACCGCTTGATGAGACACTGCGGGGAATGGATGATTACATTCGTGAAATCAAAAAATTCCCCCAGCAAAAACAGATTGAGCAAAAAAGAGAAGACATGCTGCGTGCAGAGAAGTCAGGAGATTTCCTGCGTGCGGCTCAAATTGCAAGTGAGATTATCGCCCTGGAAAGACAATAAATGTTCTGAGCATTTATTTTCAGGGAGGAGGGAGTCGAAAGATGGCGAACGATCAGCATACTGAATTGGAAACCGAATTAACGCTCGAACAGGTAAAAGAGCAGCTTATTGAGGTAGGTAAAAAGAGATCCTCACTGAACTACAAGGATATCGTAGAGAGACTGGCCGCTTTTGACCAGGATGCAGAACAGATCGACGAGTTCTATGAACAACTCGGAGATATGGGTATCGAAGTAATCAATGAAGGTGACGAAGAAGTTACGAACGATTCCGAGAACGAGCGGGAAAATGGGGATAATGAGTTCAGCTTTGACGATGATCTGGCACTGCCGCCGGGTATCAAAATCAATGACCCGGTCCGTATGTACCTCAAAGAGATCGGCCGAGTACCATTGCTTTCTGCAGACAGTGAAGTTGAGCTGGCCAAGCGTATTGAGCAAGGTGATGAAGAAGCAAAACGCAGACTGGCTGAAGCCAACCTTCGTCTCGTGGTCAGTATTGCCAAACGGTACGTTGGACGCGGTATGCTGTTCCTGGATCTGATTCAGGAAGGTAATATGGGTCTGATCAAAGCCGTTGAGAAATTTGACCATACCAAAGGATATAAATTCAGTACCTATGCAACATGGTGGATTCGTCAGGCGATCACCCGCGCGATTGCGGACCAGGCTAGAACCATCCGTATTCCGGTGCATATGGTAGAGACCATCAACAAGCTGATCCGGGTATCCCGTCAGCTGCTGCAGGAATTGGGGCGCGAACCGACGCCGGAAGAGATTGCAGCCGAGATGGAACTGAGCGTAGAAAAAGTACGCGAAATTATGAAAATCGCACAGGAACCTGTATCGTTGGAGACACCAATTGGTGAAGAGGATGATTCTCACCTGGGTGACTTTATCGAGGATCAGGATGCACTGGCACCAGCTGATGCTGCAGCTTATGAGCTGCTCAAGGAACAGCTGGAAGATGTACTGGATACGCTGACCGAGCGTGAAGAAAATGTACTTCGTCTGCGCTTTGGCCTGGACGATGGACGTACGCGTACGCTGGAAGAAGTGGGTAAAGTGTTTGGTGTTACCCGTGAACGTATCCGTCAGATCGAAGCCAAGGCTCTGCGCAAACTGCGTCATCCAAGCCGCAGCAAACGTTTGAAGGACTTCCTGGAATAGGAATACTATATATCCTTTGCATAAAGGATTATAAAAGGGATCTGCTGCTATTATTGCGGCAGATCCCTTTTTGCTTCGAATAAATGGAAACCCTTTACTTTTTGCATCTATTCAGCGATATATACTATAGGTGTAAAAAATAGGAACGAATGCAGAAGTGGGGGAGTATGGTGAATCAGGATAAAAGGGGAGTTATTCTCGATGAGATTGAATACTGGCGGGAGAATCGGTTGCTGCCAGCGCATTATTGCGATTTTCTGATGAATCTGTATGATGTAAATCAGGAGCGTAGTGACAAAAAGGTATTATCTATGCAGTCTTTCAAGCAGGGCAATATACGAACATGGATTTTTACGTTTCTGATGCTTTGTTTTATTTGTCTCGTCCTACTGTACTTTACAACGTTTCCGTTTTTGGTACAGCTGGTATGTGTGCCGGTGTTTACAGCGCTTTGTTATACGGGCGGAATCCGCTGGCGCAAGCGTAATCCGATCGCATCATCATTTCTGTTGGCAGTAGGGAGTATGTTGATGCTGGGGATGGGCATATTAATTATTCGCCAGCATGGATTGGACCCGTCGCTGTGGATTACTGTACTTGTCATTGGATGTGCGTTAATCTGGTGTATAATGGGATATGTGATTTCCAGTCCGGTGCTGCTGTATATCGGGTTTGGTGCGTTTGTACTGCTGTATGCGGGATTTTTTGCGCGTATGAATCCAGACGCTTCGTGGATCGTATTGCAGGGTCTGTGGCTTCCGCTCAGCCTGCTATTGGTATGGTTTAGCTGGCTGGTTCATCATCGTGGCAAAAAGCTGGCCGCGGTCTATTTTACAAGCGGAATTGCCATTTGGTTTATGCCGGAAGTAGATGAAGTACTGCTTCGCGGACAGGTTCCGGATATTTTTGCAGTGCTGTGTGTGACCAAGATTGCACTGGCTTGCATTCTTTTATTTATACTTCGAAAAAAATGGATAGTGTGGGTGGCTGCATGAAATTATCAACAAGATTAACAAGAATTGCGGAGCAAATTCCAGCAGGGAGCCGGTTGGCGGATATTGGGTCCGACCATGCTCTTCTGCCGGTATTTGCCGTACGTGAAGGCCGTGTAATCAAAGCGGTAGCTGGTGAAGTCAACCAGGGACCGCTGGATGCGGCTCAGCGTCAGGTGAATGAAGCAGGACTCGGTCAGGTGATTGAGCCGAGACTTGGTAATGGTCTGGCTGTACTGACTCCTGGAGAAGTGGATGTAATTACGATCGCCGGCATGGGCGGGGCACTGATCGTAACTATTTTGTCTGAAGGGCTGGATAAGCTCGAAGGCGTATCCCGCTTAATTCTGCAACCGAATGTAGGAGAAGAATTTGTACGTCGCTGGCTGCTCGAGCATGGGTGGTTCCTGTCTTCCGAACAGATCCTGGAAGAGGATGGCCGTACATATGAGATTCTGACTGCTGATCGTCTGGATGATGCGGCAGAGCGTAATGTACAGCTATATCAGGAACGTCTGCTAACGAATCCGGATGGGTTGCAGGTAGAACTGCATGATTTCAGTTTGCTGCAATTTGGCCCTTATTTGCTGAACGAAGCTTCTCCAGTATTCGTAGATAAATGGAAACAGGAAATCGACAAGCTGGAAAAGGTAGCTGCATCTGTTGGTCGTTCGGATACGGATGAAGCCAAGCTAAAAGTTGCTGCACTGCAGCAGCAGATCAAGCTCGTGAAGGAGGTACTGTTATGCTTGCAAAAGGACAGACCGTAATCCAGTACATGGAGCAGTTTGCTCCCAAATCAATCGCTGTACCCGATGACCGGATTGGTCTTCAGCTGGGTACACTGCAAAAGGATATTACAGGCGTGTTGGTGGCCCTGGATGTAACAGAAGAAGTAATCGATGAAGCCATTGCGCTGAACGCCAATCTGATTATCGCGCATCATGCGATTATTTTCCGGCCTCTCAAAAGTCTGCAGACCAGTACGCCGATGGGCCGTCTGTATGAGAAGTTGATCAAGCATGATATTGCGGTCTATATCAGTCATACCAATCTGGATATTGCCGAGGGTGGAGTGAATGACTGGATGGCTGAAGCGCTGGGCCTTCGTCAGACGGTACTGATTGAGCAGACGTCGTCAGATGATTACTTGAAACTGGTTACTTTTGTACCTGCTTCGCATCTGGATGCAGTACGCAGTGCCGTATGGGCAGCGGGAGCCGGCCATATCGGCAATTACAGCCACTGCAGCTTTAATACCGAAGGTACAGGCACATTCCAGCCGGAAGAAGGAACGAACCCGTATATAGGTCAGCAGGGCAAGCTGGAGCATGCTGCCGAAGTCCGTTTTGAGACGATTATCCCGACCAGTCTGCGCAACAAAGCGGTTCAAGCGCTGATTAAATCCCATCCATATGAAGAAGTAGCCTATGATCTGTATCCATTGGCACTTCCAGGCAAAGCCTACGGTCTCGGACGCGTAGGTAAACTAGATGCGCCGGTGAGTCTGGGTGAATTTGTGGACACTGTCAAAAAAGGCCTTGATGTACCTACCGTACGCGTTGTAGGTGACTTGCAGCGTACGATCAAAAAAGCAGCCGTACTCGGCGGATCAGGCAGTCGGTATGTAAATGGAGCTCTTTTTAAAGGAGCGGATGTGATCGTGACCGGTGATATCGATTATCATACGGCCCACGATGCACTGCTTGCCGGAATTGCCATTATTGATCCAGGCCATAATACAGAGAAGATCATGAAGCCAGGTGTAGCAGGAGTGCTCAGTGCGCGTCTGCAGGCAGATAAATATACGACACCTGTACATGCCTCCGTCATCGATACCGAGGTATTCCGGTTCGTTTAAGTGAGACTTTATGATATATGCTGTAAAGATAACAATTTAGGGTAAACAAATTTGTGATTGCCTCTTGCCACCGTCAGCTGAAAATTATATAATATGCTGTGTTGCGTTCGCGGAAAGTTTAACAGACAATCGCCGGTAGCCGAAAGGCTGCGGGAGGAAAGTCCGGGCTCCGTAGGGCAGGGTGCTGGATAACATCCAGTCAGTGCAAACTGAAGGATAGTGCCACAGAAATGGACCGCCGATGGCTCGCAAGAGTACAGGCAAGGATGGAACCGAGGTGTAAGAGACCCCGAGGAACACTGGTGACTTTGTTCCTGGTAAACCCCATCTGGAGCAAGACCTAAAGAGATACAGCTTTTTTTCGGAAAAGCAGCCTTAGCCCGAGGTGTATCGAGGTTGGTCGCTGGAGCCAAATAGTAATGTTTGGCCTAGATAGATGATTGTCACCAAAAGTGGGAGGGTAGTTCCCGATCGAACCACAACTGGTACAGAACCCGGCTTATGAGAAACTTTCCCAACTAACGCCACGTTTACTCAACAAGTATGATAGCTATTTGGTCATGTATAGCGGATTTATTCGCATGTATGGAATACAGCATCATTACATTTGTACTGACCAATTCAATATCCGCTGTACAAAGGCGGTGTATCTTCCGATAATATTAGGGAGATACACCGCCTTTATGATGGAAAATAGGTAAAATCTGAAATGTTCAATGAAATCTATATCATGGACCTTCCATATACCTTGATTGTTAAGGTAAATGAAAGTAATCTATATGGTATTAAATCAATCATCTGCTGATACATTGATGAGATGATTTTCATGAACATACCTATTGGTTAAAGAAACCATAAGAGCCTGATAGGAAATGCTTAAAAATTGATGTTTGTAAACTGAAGTGGAACTAACACATGAAATGAGTTTTATGGTAGGATGTAAGTTAAATCAGGGTTAAATCATACAACGACCTAACCCAGTCTTAAAGGAACCAATTAAGGGGGAGCTACAGTCATGTCAGCTGCAAATGTCCATAAGTTGAGTGAAGGCACACGCGAAAAGTTGAAACCGGTCATCGAGAAACTGGAAGGGTTTTTGAATGAATATTCTCTAAAGGCATTGGCAGCCGAACAGGGAGAAGATACATTACCTTTTTACAAAGGGTTTCTGGCAGATCTGCGTCACCTGCTGGTATTCTCCGAAGTATCCTATGAGAAATTGGGCGTAGTTTTGCGTCGTGCTAACTTTGATGCAGAATTTGCTGAAAAAGCTCTTTATAACACGTATCATCAGTGCGTAAACAGCTTTTTCTATCCCAAAAATGAGTGCTATTCCGAAGATGGACGTTATGCCTACACAGGACAGGAAGCAATCCGTTTCCGTCAAACGCCTGTGAAGCCGGTCAGAGATATTATTCTGGATATTACCAGAACCTTTGAAGAACTGCGTGATGACCTGTCTTACTATGAAAGTGACTATTTGACACAGCGCCGCATGAATCAGCGCCACGCATAAACTGCTAGCTTATGTATTACGATGAAACTTTAACTGCTAAGGGTGCCTGAAGAGGCATCCTTATTTTTTTGTAATAACAGAATAAACTGTACTATTTTAAATCAAGTTTACATATCCAATATACATATCGATTGCTTGTTCACTATTATGATTAAAAGGAGCTTACATAGACATGGATGCAAGCAATATATCTGCAGCAGGTACAGCCTACACGAGGCGCTATCCGGCTTTTGTATACTCCGTAATGGACGGGACGATAGCGGGCAGTATTTATATACAATCCTCAAATGGACAAACCTATAAACTAAACAGCATTCCCCAACAGAATAATCATCTTCGAGCTATGCCTGCTGCATTTCATTTTATTGATAGGCCATTATGGGTGGAGACGTCTATAGGTCTTTATTATGCAGGAGGCGGGAATCCTTCAGAATCTTTTTATGCTATGGTCAGTGAACGCTCCCAGAGACGTATAGAGACCCTAGAAAGGTTTACTTTATTTTCGGGTGGTGCAATATGGAATGAAATGGTATCCCAGCTGCCTGGTGAACTTCGTCAGCTTACCAGACAGGCAATGGATTATTCTTGTGATCTCTTGTCTCAGGATCAACGAAAACGGTCTACGCTGTATGAATTGAAAAAAATAAATGAATCTGTTATTCAAAAAAGCGCGGTTTTTGACGAAAAGTATTATAGGACCTATTGGGGTTCGTCTGTCAACTATCTGCAAAACGGAATAGGTTACGCGATTTGGCATGAAAATGAAGTTGTTTGCGAATGTACGTCGATTTTTGCGAATACTTGGACAGCAGAACTGGATATCTATACAGCAGCAGCGTATCGGGGCAAAGGATTGGCGATAATAGCAGCGAAGTCTTTTATCGATCACTGCATACACACCGGTCGTCAGCCGATATGGGAATGCAGCCTGGATAATGAAGCTTCCCGACAATTGGCATATCGACTGGGTTTTGTACCTTCATATACTTACAGCGTATGGGCGCGTTAGAGAATAGTATCATACGGGAGATTGTTCCTATTTTCCACCTGGGTGATCAGAATCGTCATTCATTCTCATGCCTAACATGTGTAAAAGCAGTACACTGGGAATATAGAGAAATACTTAGACGGATAATCCACCATTCATTTACAAATAGACAGGAGCTACCAACCATATGCAAATTGATCCAAATACAGCAAAGCAAATGCTTGAACTGCGATATCTGAATGCATCAGGCGGAGGCAGCACAAACCCTGCCGCTGTAAATACAAATGATAAAGATCAGCTGTTTCAGCTGATGCTGCAGCAAAATATTGGCACATCCAGTGAAGCGCAGAGTTCGGGTGCCAGTGTGCAGGATCTGGCGAGTCTGGTATCTACAGGGACACCTTCTTCGGTAACAGGCGGCACGTATGGAACAGGATCGGCCGACCCATGGTACAATTTTGACCAGCTGCCGGAAGTAAGCCCGGAGAATGCAACAGCTACAGCCCGTGCAGGATTGACCGAAAGCAGCAGCTCGGCATCACTATCCGCTGGGGGGGATGTATCGGCACTTCAGGGAATCGGTGGCGACGATAGCGGAAGCAAAACAACAGCGTACAATGACCTGATCAGTACAGCGAGTAGCAAATACGGTATTCCCGAATCACTGATCAAAGCAGTAATCGATGTAGAGTCTTCTTTTAATCCTCGTGCAGGTTCTTCTGCCGGAGCCAAAGGACTGATGCAGCTGATGGATGGTACAGCAGCCGGACTGGGTGTGAGTAATTCCTATGATCCTGCTCAGAATATTGATGGAGGCACCAAGTATCTCTCCTACCAGTTGAAGCATTACGATAATAATGTCAAAACAGCCCTGGCTGCCTATAATGCAGGTCCAGGACGACTGCAAAGACTTGGCATTTCCAATGACAATGAACTAATGGCCAAATTCGATCAACTGCCAAAAGAAACGCAGCGCTATATCAGCAAAATCGAAAATGCCCAGAGCAAATATGCTCTTTAAGTTTCGATATTCCCTATAATAAAGCCAACTCTTCGGATAAGAATGTATGATATAATGACAGGCAGACGGTTTTAGCATCTGACTGTAACTTTCAGAAGAAATGGCAGCGACTATTATTTTTGAAAGAGATCAAAAAGCGGAGCGTTATCCGTATTTTGGTCTCTTTTAGTCTTGTCTGCTGCTCGTTTATATAGCAGGAAGCAGGAGGTAGGATACAATGAAATACTTCGATTACGCAGCTACGACACCTCCTTATCCCGAGGTCGTACGCGCGATGTCCGAGATCATGGACAAGCATTATGGCAATCCATCTTCGCTTCATCGTTATGGTGAAGAATCGGAGCGACTGATTCGCCGAGCGAGAGAAGTAACGGCAGGCTTACTGAATGTACAGCCAGCAGAGATTATATGGACATCGGGGGCAACCGAGAGCAACAATATGGCAATCAAGGGCGTCGCATTGCGCAAAGGACGTATGCAGGGACATTTTGTTACTACGATGATCGAACATCCTTCGGTTTACGAGACTTTTCGTCAGCTGGAACTGTTCGGGTTCGAAGTGAGTTATGTGAATCCGCAGCCGGATGGATCGGTATCTCCTGAAGATATACTTGCCGCTATAAGACCCGATACCCTTTTGGTCAGCGTAATGCATGTTAATAACGAGACCGGAGCCGTACAACCGATTGAACAGATTGCCCGTTTGATCAAATCCCATTATCCAAGAGTGCTTATGCATGTCGATGGTGTGCAAGGTTTTGGCAAAATCCCTGTGTCGCTAAAAGAATGGGGAATTGACCTGTACAGTTTGTCTGCCCATAAGCTGAGAGGACCCAAAGGAACCGGCTTGCTCTACGTCAAACAAGGGCTGGAACTACTGCCGCTGCTGGCGGGCGGGGGACAGGAGCAGGGATACCGTTCCGGTACGGAAAATGCTGCCGGCATAGCGGGGATGACCAAGGCGATGCGCCTGATTATCGAACAGCAGCCCCAGCAGTATGAGCATTTGTGCACACTTCGGGATGCCGTGCAGCAGGCTATCCACGATATTCCCGGGCTTGTATGGACCGAAGTTGTATCGGCTGCACCGCATATTATTCATTTTACGTATCCCGGTATGAAGTCGGAAGTAGTACTGCATAGTCTGGAGCAGCAGGGTTGCCTGGTATCTACCCAGTCTGCCTGCTCCTCGCGCAAATCTGTACCCAGCCGTGTACTGGCAGCGATGGGTATGGACCGCACGCATGCCGGCAGCGGTATCCGGATCAGTCTGGGAGACGAGCATACATTGGAAGATGTGGAATACCTGATAGGAGCGCTTCGACAGACAGTACAGTCACTGCGTTCATTGGAGAGGAGATAAACCGGTTTGATGCATAATATTAGTCGCCTGATTCTCAGAATGGGCGAGATTACACTCAAAGGAAAAAACAGAGGTCGTTTTGAAAAAGTGATTGCCGAGCATGTACGCGAAATCCTGCGTCCGTACCCACAGGCACGTGTGCACCGTGAATATGGACGAGTGTATGTAGAGACAGGGGGAGTATCGGCAGAACTGCTGATTGGTCTGCTGCGTAATGTATTTGGCATTGTGGATATTATCCCGGTCAAGCAGGCAAAGCCGGAATTGGATTCTATTATCGAAGCTGCACTGGAATTGATTCGTGAACACGATATACAGGCCGAGACAACTTTCAAAGTGACCGCACGCCGGGTATGGAAACCATTTCCGCATTCTTCCCAGGAGATGAATCACCTGATTGGCTCCCCGGTGCTGCGTGCCAATCCACTACTCAAGGTAGATGTACGCAATCCGGATATTGAACTGCGAGCGGAAGTACGCGAGGATGCAGCCTATGTATACAGTCAGATCATTCCTGCTGTTGGCGGATTTCCAAGAGGCAGCAACGGTCGGGCGATGCTGATGCTATCGGGTGGTATTGATAGTCCGGTCGCAGGCTGGCAGTCCATGAAAAGGGGACTGGAAATTGAATGTGTCCATTTCCACAGCTATCCGTTTACCAGTGAACGGGCCAAGCAGAAAGTTATTGATCTGACCCGTGTACTCGCCGGATATGGCGGCAAAATCAAGCTGCATGTGGTACCGTTCACCGAGATCCAGACTGCTTTTACGACGACAGGACAGGATAATCTGATGATTACCCTGATGCGCAGAGCCATGCTTCGAATTACAGCCCGCTTGGCCGAGCAGCAAAAAGGATTGGCTATCATTACCGGAGAAAGTCTAGGACAGGTAGCGAGTCAGACACTGAACAGCATGAATGTGATCGAGCGGGCAACCGAACTGCCGATCCTGCGCCCTCTTGTGATGCAGAGCAAAGACGAGATCATTCAGGTATCCCAGCAGATTGGCAGCTATGATTTATCTATTCTTCCTTATGAGGATTGCTGCACGCTATTTGTTCCCAAGTCGCCGGCGACCAATCCGAATCTGCGAATTGTAGAGAAGGTAGAGTCTTTCCTGGAAATGGATGAAATGATTCAGCGTGCGGTAGAACAAACCGAACTGTTGGTGATTGAAGCAGGTTCATCCACAGATTCATCTTCAGCCGAAGCAGTAGAAGAAGACTGGCTGTAATTTATCGTCTATTGCATATATAAAAGCATAACAAAACAGCTGCAACCCTATCCCAGGCCCATAGAGCCGTCGAAAACGGATTGCAGCTGTTTTTTTGTATCTATTCAATGCTCATAAATCATATAAAAATCGAATTCGTACCACAATTAGTTGGATATTTTGCACGGTATAGTGGAACGGTAGTTAAGAAGCTGTACGGTTGGCAGTCTGACGATTTTTCAAATATCCAGCCAGTAGTACACCGATAATAATGAAAACAACGAATATCCATCTCCACAGCGGGTGAGCTTCAAATACACCATGCAGACGATTTTCTTCGGTAATCATATGGGAAGCGGTATATGCAAGTACTGCACTACCCACATAAATAATCCATGGAAAACGATTAGTCAGTTTGATGAAGATCGTACTGCCCCATACTACGATAGGCACGCTGATACACAGACCAATAATCACGAGACCGATGTGCTGGTTGGCAGCACCTGCGACGGCGATAACATTATCCAGTCCCATAGCTGCATCGGCTACGATAATGGTCCAGACTGCACTCCAGAGAGAAGTGCCTGCTTTGACATCTTTATGATCTTCATTATCGGTAAGCAGCTTGTAGGCAATTACAATCAGCAGCAGACCACCAACGACAAGCAGCCATGGAATCTGCAGCAGCCAGATAACGGCAATTGTTGCTACAATTCGAATGATAACCGCTCCAAACATACCGTAGAGAATAGCTTTTTTCTGTGTTTGCTGCGGCAGCTTACGTGCAGCCAGACCGATAACAATAGCATTATCGCCTGCCAGAATAAGGTCGATAAAGATGATGTTTAAGAGTGCCAGCCAAAAGCTGGCTTGAGTAATATCCAAAATGTCTCCACTCCTTTAAGTTTGCCCAGATTAGCCGATAATAATAATATACCAGCATGTGTCTGGTTACCATGACAGGTTCATCACATGAATCAAGGTGATTCTGCAGATTGGGCATATAGGGAATGCCTGATTCCGTAAATATTCGCAGATCGTCAGATCAAGATGGCATGTTGTATTAATAACCAGAATAACCGTAATACTAACCGCTGGATCTGTTGTATACAGTGGGCGAGGTACTCCTTTCGGGTAGTCTTTTTGCGGAAGATCGGATACACTAAATGTATGGAAAAACACTGGATCAGCTGCTGTACCGGAATAAAAACGGCTGGGAGGAAAGCGTAATATGACGAATCGTAATCAGGGAGTTATCGCAATATTTATTATACTGGCCGGACTGGTCATTTTGCTTGGCAAGCTGGGTGTATTTGCTTTTATTGGACATGTTTTCTGGCCGCTGCTTATTTTGCTGCCAGGTGTACTGCTGCAGTTGGTTTATTTTAGCCGCAGCGCTTCTTCGTATGTACTGATTCCGGCAGGGATACTGACCGTATATGGGATTTTGTTTTTCTTTTGCAATATCTGGGGCTGGTCATTAATGGCCTACTTGTGGCCGCTGCTGCTGCTTGGTATTGCTGTAGGACTGTATGAATATTATATGGTTTCGTCTTCTGCCATATCTCGTAATGTTGGTTTTGCTGCGGTTGTTCTGGGTGCATTATCTATCATTTTTCTCTTTTTCAGCCTGCTGGGAGCATCGGCTTTCTACCTGATCGCTTTGCTGCTGATTGGCGGCGGAATATGGATGCTGTTCAGCCGAACTAATTCCAAAAGAGGCTGGTAATAAGTATGATTAAGCTTGATTTATATGAGTTATGCCGTATAATGAATAATGAATCAGTTTACTAATGACGGTTTTTACAATTTTTTTATAATAAATAGTAGAGCGTCGGCTTCGTTGACCGACGCTCATTTTCTGGAGAGGATTTGGAGAATTTTATGCATTTGAGAGAGAATATCCGCAATATCGCCATTATTGCCCACGTTGACCATGGTAAAACAACACTGGTGGACAAACTGTTGCAACAATCCGGCATTTTCCGTGATCACGAGACTTTGCAGGACCGCGCAATGGATTCCAATGATTTGGAGCGCGAACGCGGTATTACGATTCTGGCTAAAAATACAGCTATTACCTATAAAGATTATCTTATTAATATCGTGGATACTCCGGGTCACGCCGATTTCGGTGGTGAAGTAGAACGTATTATGAAAATGGTTGATGGTGTACTGCTGGTTGTTGATGCTTATGAAGGTTGCATGCCGCAAACGAAATTCGTACTGCGCAAAGCACTGGAGCACAACCTGACACCTATCGTTGTCGTGAACAAAATCGACCGTCCGGCAGCTCGTCCTGCTGAAGTTATTGACGAAGTACTGGAACTGTTTATCGAGCTAGGTGCTAACGATGATCAGCTGGACTTCCCGGTTGTTTATGCTTCTGCATTGAACGGTACTTCCAGCATGGAAGATGATCCTGCCAAACAGGACGATAACATGCAAGCAATCTACGAAACTGTAGTAAGCAAAATCCCTGCTCCAACCGAAGATACAGAACAGCCGCTGCAGTTCCTCGTTACACTGATGGACTACAACGAATATCTGGGTCGTATCGCTGTTGGTCGCGTTAACCGTGGTATTATCCGTCAAGGTCAATCCGTAACGGTTATTACCCGCGAAGGACAGAAGAAAACAGCACGTGTCGAGAAGCTGTTTGGATTCCAGGGTCTGAAACGTGTTGAAGTTGAAGAAGCAGGTGCAGGTGACATCATCGCACTGGCTGGTATCAAGGATATCAACATCGGTGAGACAATTGCTGATCCACAGAATCCGGAAGCACTGCCAGTTCTGAAAATCGATGAGCCTACACTGCAAATGACGTTCCTCGTGAACAACAGTCCATTTGCAGGTCGTGAAGGTAAATGGGTAACATCGCGTCGTCTGCGTGACCGTCTGTTCAAAGAGCTGGAGACTGATGTGAGTCTGCGTGTAGACGAAACAGAAAGTCCAGATGCTTATGTCGTATCCGGACGTGGTGAGCTTCACCTGGGTATCCTGATCGAGAACATGCGTCGTGAAGGTTATGAGCTGCAGGTGTCCAAGCCTGAAGTTATCGTTCGTGAAATCGACGGTACTCGCATGGAGCCAATCGAGCGTCTGATGATCGATGTGCCTGAAGAAAGCATGGGCGCAGTTATGGAAAGTCTGGGAAGCCGTAAAGCTGAGATGGTTAACATGGTTAACAATGGCAGCGGACAGGTTCGTCTGGAATTCCTGATTCCTGCACGTGGTCTGATCGGATATCGTACGTACTTCCTGACACTGACTCGTGGTTACGGTATTATGAACCATGCGTTCGATAGCTACGGACCACTGGTAGCAGGACAGGTTGGCGGACGTCACCAGGGCGTACTCGTATCCAGTGAGAATGGTTCTTCCACACTGTACGGTATTCTGTCTGTTGAAGATCGCGGTACACTGTTCGTTGAACCGGGTGCTGAAATCTATGAAGGTATGATCGTTGGTGAACATACTCGTGATAACGATATCGTCGTTAACATTTGTAAAGAAAAGCAGCTGACTAACGTTCGTTCTGCTACCAAGGATGACACCGTTAAAATGAAAACTCCGCGTCTGTTCTCTCTGGAGCAAGCTCTGGAATACCTGAACGATGATGAGTATTGTGAAATCACGCCGAAAGCCATTCGTCTTCGCAAAAAGATCTTGAACAAGAGTGAGCGCGAACGTGCTGAGAAACACCGCAAAGCAGCACAAAACAGCTAATTCCGGTCGTGAAGTTGCAATTATAATCTGAATTCTTCATTATAGTAGGTGGCTGAATCCTGAGTATGCTGGTGATCAGCATAGGATGGAGCAGCCACCTTCACTACATTATCTAATAACGATGGAACAGGTGTTGAGAGCAATGAGTACGACTACAGGAGGACTTCCGCCGCGTGCGGGGGGCAAGGCCAAATCGCAAAAAGCCGGCAATCCCAAGTCCAATAAAAAACAAAAGAAAAAAGTTAGCGGCTTTAAACGGTTTATGCAGATTCTGCTAATCGTGATTCTGCTGGCAATTGTAGGTGTTATGGCGTACGCTGGTATTCTTTATTATCAGCTGCAGGGAATGTTCGAAGGTAAAGGTGGTACAGGTCAGACTCCAGGTATTGTAGATACCAGAGTCCCTGAGAAATCTGCCAAAGAAAAGCCGATTACGATGGCTCTGCTCGGTACGGATTATCGCAAAGAGACCGGTACACGTCTTACCGACGTAGTTATGGTAGCTACGCTGAATCCGGAGACCAAGTCTGCCACAATCGTATCACTGCCGCGGGATACGTACTTCCAGCTGGATGGATATATTCCCAACAAGCTGAATGCGTATTATCCTAAATTCTATGCGGAAGATAAGAAAAAAGGCACAGATAACGCCATGCAGGAAATGCAGACCATGCTGGGGAAATATCTGGGAGTAGATGTCGATTATACGACAGTTATTAATTTCCAGGGCTTCAGTGATGTTGTAGATGCTGTAGGTGGTGTGGATGTCGATGCAGCCATGAATATGTGTTATATTGACCGTGCAGACGGAACCAATATCAATATCAAAAAAGGGCCGCAGCATCTGAATGGGGAACAAGCTCTTGGATATGTACGTTATCGTCATTCCAGCAGTTCTTGTAGCCCACGCACACAGGAATCCAGTGACTTTGATCGTAACAAACGTCAGAACGAAGTACTGAATTCTGTAGTGGATAAAGTTCAATCGTTCAGTGGTGTAGCGAAGCTGAGTTCAATTATCCAGTCGGTCGATGATAATATGGAGACGGATATTGAAGGCAGTCAGTTCACCAATCTGTTAACCACTTACTGGGATATTCCAAAAGCGAATATCAAGTATATGCCGGTTACAGGAGATTGGAAGAGCCCGTATGTATACATTAATGAAACCGAGCTGGCTAACGCCAAGCAGGCACTTCAGGATGAACTGAACGGAACAGCAACACATTCGGATCAATTTGACGGTACAGGTACTTCCACAGAAAGTACAGGTCAGTCAGCAACTGCAAAATAAAAGTGAAATATCATAAACTCCGTATGTATTGTTAATAGATCGTAAAGAAAAGAACAGGTTTCTGCTTAGGCAGCGAGCTGTTCTTTTTTTGTTGTAAAATGTCTATTTATTCCTAGCCAATGAATTATTATAGTAACCAAAGCACCTACTATCTCACATTTGAAAAGGGCAATATCTATGCTATAATATCCGTGCACCTTACTATTCGCTGAAGCAGGGATTGGAGGTTTTGGGATGCCGCAATGTATGTGTAATACACTATCATGTGATGGAGTCATTTCACATGTGCAAAATCCAACTCTTATTCAGCTGTATGCCAAAGGTGCGGCTTGCTGTGGTTTTTTCAAATTATATTATAATGATAGGACAAGTCTGGGTGCTGTATAACCCGGGCTTTTTTGTTTTATATCAAGGGGAGGGTGAGGCTTGGCGGTTCAGGAAGCGGGAAGCATAAGCTGGAGGCATCAGAGATCACAAACAATTCGTACCCAGGGGGGAATCTCCATGAAAAAGATTTTTGTATTGGATACCAATGTGCTTCTTCACGATCCGAATGCCATTTTCGCTTTTGAAGAAAATGATGTAATTATTCCCGCAGTGGTATTGGAAGAAATCGATTCAAAAAAACGCAATGCGGATGAAATCGGGCGAAATGCCCGAGGCGTCTCCCGCTCGCTGGATGCGCTTCGTGAAATAGGACATCTTCATGATGGCGTTCAGCTGGAAAATGGAGGTACACTGCGGGTTGAATTAAACCATCGCAGCTTTGCCAAAGTGCATGAGATGTTTGGCGAGATCACCAATGATAACCGTATTCTGGCTGTTGCTTTGAATTATGATTTGGAAGAACGCGAGAAAGCCGAACCTCGTCAGGTCATTCTGGTGAGTAAAGATGTACTTGTTCGTGTCAAAGCCGATGTACTCGGACTGCTGACAGAAGATTACTTATCCGATCGTGCAGCCGAACCCAATGAGATTTATACAGGCTATACGACACTTCAAGTTCATCCCGCGACTATCGATGATTTCTACAATAACCGTTATTTATCCGTGAATGCGTTGAACCTGAATTATACGCTGTACCCCAACGAATTTGTAATTCTCAAAGACGAAATGGGCAGCGGCAAGTCCGCACTGCTCAAAGTCAGTCATGATGGCAGCAAGCTGGAGCCACTTTTCCTGAGCAATGAGCCAATATGGGGAATAGCTGCACGTAATGCCCAGCAGCGGATGGCTCTGGAACTGTTACTGAATGATGATATTCCACTGGTTACCATTACAGGAAAAGCCGGTACAGGCAAAACGCTGCTGGCACTCGCGGCCTCATTATCCAAAGTAGAAGATGAGCAAAAATACAAAAAGCTGCTGATTGCCCGTCCGGTTGTACCCATGGGGAAAGACATTGGTTATCTACCGGGAGAAAAAGATGAAAAGCTTCGTCCCTGGATGCAGCCTATCTACGATAACCTGGAGTTCTTGTTTGATACCAAAAAAGCAGGAGATATCGATAAGATTCTAATGGGACTGGGCAGCATTCAGGTAGAGGCACTTACCTATATCCGTGGACGGTCGATCCCAGGACAGTTCATTATTATTGATGAAGCTCAGAATCTATCTCGTCATGAAGTGAAGACAATTGTATCCCGTGTCGGTGAAGGCAGCAAAATTGTACTGGTCGGCGATCCGGATCAGATCGATCATCCGTATCTCGATTCGATTAGTAATGGTCTGACTCATGTGGTGGAGCATTTCAAGCAGGAAGGAATCAGCGGTCATATTACTCTGGAAAAAGGAGAGCGTTCCAAACTCGCTCAGTTGGCTGCAGATCTGCTGTAATATAAATGAACAAAAAGCGTCTTCTCCAATCAGGGAGAGGACGCTTTTTGATATATTTATTCATTCTGGAGTAGTGAGCCTCCATACTTTTCTGTAGAGAGGCGATTATTTTGATTCTTGTTCCTTGTTTACTTGAGTGACAACTCCAGCTGTACGGTCATCGACTGAGGTACAATCCCAACCGAAGTCGCTTTGAGATAAGGAATGATCTGTTCAGGATAGAATCCCAGGTCGAACTCACTCTCTAGCATTTGGCAGGTTGTATCCGGTAGACGGAATCCGTTGAATATCAGCTGATCTACCCGGAAACGCATTGTATTTTGCGGAGCATTTTCAATCTCATAATGACCAATGATCTCCAAGGCCAGTTGCCCCTCTTGTCCATGAACAACCAGTCGATCCTGTTCAAAATTAAATTGCAGGCTATCTGGCAACCCGGCAGTCTGATGCAGAAAATCATTCAACTGCTGCTGCTCGATAACAATCGTATACTGCCGACCATTTGTACGAATAGCTCCCGGCTGCGATTCAAGAAATGCGGGAAATTGCTGCATGGATTGAGCCAATGCCTGAAAATAATTCTTCACTTCATACAATCCAATATTCTCCCAGTAGGCATTCATTTCATTGATCAGTTGTCTCGCAGTGTCCGGTTCGGAGCTGGAAGCAAGACCGCTGTGAATTCGGGTTTGCAGAGAAGATACACGTTGTCTCTGTTCGGTCAAACGACTGCCGATCGTACGTAACTCCGTGGAAGTACGCAGCAAATCGCTTCGTATAGACTGAATCTGCTCATATCTGGTTCGATAATCTGTCATAATTTGCTGATCATGATCCAGAATCATTTTATAGTATTCGTAAAATGCAATGACTCCCGATATACTGCCAGCCGCCCAGAAAGCATTGCGTAATTGCTCCCGCTCTCCGGTATAATAGGCAATCAGTATTTTATCGGATTGTACTTTGGCATCATTCAACTGCTGCTCACTGGTCAGAGCTTGCTGTTCCAGTTGTTGATACCGGGTACGGGCGGTATTTTCTTCCTGACGAATTCGTGTAATTTCATGATCAAGTTCAGTTACCGATAAACTGTCTTCCAACAGCTGACGAGTCTGCGGATCGAGTTGCTCTGCAGATTCTAGGGAAGGCGCCGCTGCACTAATGAATGAAAAAGGTACAAACATAGCTGCCAAAAGAGAGAAGCAAACGACGCATGCCGTGTAAACAGGTTTCATCTATCGTTTCCTCCCTGTATAATTAATGTTGTTACTGCAAATAAATTCATTATAAATAATGCAGAAGCTGTATTTGGATTGTAAATATGAATGAGTAGGTTACGATCCAAAAGCTGTATTCGGGTTATACCTATGTAGATATATGGCTGTATGTTGCATAAATCATCTACAATATAGGAAAACAGCATAGAGGATAGGGGTTATTCACAACTCATATATTCTTATTTTATCGCATACCATGTTCGGAGGGAATCACATGATTATTGATATTTTTGGAGCAGGATCTTTGGGGCTGCTCTTTTATAGTAAAATGGCTCAGACACAAGAAGATATTCTGCTAAATCTGTGGACACGTACAGAAGCACAAGCTTCACTAATCCGACAAGAGGGCATTCACTATTATCCATCTGCAGATGCGGTAGCGGATTTATCAAGTTTGTCTATCCCGGCATCTGGGAATGTCTATCCTGTATCTCATATTTATCATACAGGAGACTGGCGACCGGCAGATGTCATTCTGGTTACGGTGAAACAAACCCATATGACTCCTGAATTGATAGAGCAGCTGGCAGAGCGGGTATCGGAACGGACCTGTATTATCTATTTACAAAATGGTATACGAACAGATTATACGGGGGATAACAAGTGGCAGGTTTATGCAGGCATTACTACAGAAGGCGCCAAGAAATCAGCTCCCAACAAGGTGATACATTCAGGGTATGGAGAGACCATAATCGGACAACTAACTCAACCTCACGGTACTGTAGACAGGGGGGATGAATCGGAGGTTGCAGCTAATGGGCATTCGGACGCTATCATTTTGTTATTAAATTTATGGACTAAAGCAGGACTTAGTGCCTCTTTGTCGAATAATATCGAGATGGCAATATACCGGAAGCTGATTATCAATGCTGTAATTAATCCACTCACCGCTTTGTGGCGTATACCTAATGGAGAGCTTTTAGCCAGTGCGGAGCGCATAGCTGTGATGAGACAGCTTTATGAAGAAGCGATTCATGTATATGACAAAGCAGATATAGAATGGTCAGAATCACTTTGGAATGATATCTTACAGGTATGTCGATCAACTGCATCCAATACCTCCTCTATGCTGGCTGATGTACAGCAGGGTAGAAGAACCGAGATACGGTGGATTAATGGCAGTATTGCAGAGATTGCCCGGCGTCATCAGACAATAGCCCCTGGACATGAATGGGTATGTCATCTGATTGAGGCAATGACCATAAAGGAGGCAGATTAATGGGAGGATTTTTCGGGTGGCTGCTGAATGGAGCGATTTTTTTGAGTCTCGTTCCTTTTATCCCTTTCCTGGCTGTATATCTGATCAGCCGGTTTAAGAAAGAGCCGAAAAAGAAAGCGGCCGGAAATGCGATGGACGTGACGACTCCATTTCTTTATATTTCGGTAGCGGCGTTATTTAATATCATATTTAACAGTCAAATGGGATTTTACATATTTTTGCTGATACTGCTGCTGGCTATTGGAGTTATCGGAAGTGCGCAAAACCGTCTCAAAGGGAAAGTGGATTTTCAGCGTCTTTTCCGTGCAGTATGGCGTTTATCTTTTTTATTTTTGAGCTTAGGTTACATCGTGCTGCTTTTAATCGCTATTTTGCAATACTTGACACGGTAATCGTGTCGAAAATTGGAATATTTTTGCTTGATGTTAGGTATTCCTCCGTGAGATGATGCCTAATATACACTGCAATGTGACGAATATGTTGAAAAAACCGAAAAAAAACGCTTTTTTTAAGATTAAAATATAGATTTTTTTGACCACTGGTTGTATAATCAATAAACATATACCACAACCACATTTTTTAGGGGGAAACTGCTAGATGAAAAAGAAAAGTTGGTTAGTACTTATGACCCTCGTACTAGCTTTTAGCACCTTGCTCGCAGCTTGCGGCAGCGGTTCTGAGAGTGGTACAGGTACAAGTGGACAAGCAGGAGAAGGCACTGCATCACAGGATTTACGCATCAACATGAGTGCAGAACCTCCTACCTTTGATCCGGCTCAAGCAAAAGACAGCCAGACAAATACGGCTCTGAAGCTGATGTACGAAGGTCTCACCCGTATGGGCGCAGATGGCAACCCGGCTCCAGGCGTTGCTGAAAAATGGGATGTTTCCGAAGATGGTCTGAAATATACTTTCCACCTTCGTGATAATGCAACTTGGAACAACGGTGAACCTGTAACAGCGGAAGATTTCGCTTATGCATGGGAACACGTTCTGAGCCCGGACACTGCTCCAGCATCTGAATATGCTTACCAGCTTTACTACCTGAAAAATGGCGAAGCGTTCAACACTGGTAAAATCAAAGATTTCTCCCAGGTTGGCGTGAAAGTTGTTGACGAGAAGACACTCGAGGTTACTCTTGAGAACCCTGCACCTTACTGGCTCGGTCTGACTTCTTTCTACACATACTATCCGGTTAACAAAAAGAACGTTGAAGCTAATGACAAATGGGCTGCAAAAGCAGACACCATGGTTACTAACGGACCGTTCACTTTGACAACTTGGACAACAGGCCAACAACTGGCTTGGACTAAAAACGACAAGTATTGGGACAAAGATAACATCAAACTGAATACAATTACGGCTTCCCTGGTTAACTCCGGTGCAACCGAGTATTCCAGTTATCAAAGTGGCCAGCTTGATTATGCTGGTGCACCAACTGGTGAGATTCCAACCGACCAGATCCCTGCTGCAAAACAACAATTCCCGGATCAATTCCAGGCAAAAGGTATTGCTAGCACATACTACTATGAATTCAATAACAAAGAAAAACCTTTCAATAATGCAAAAATCCGTAAAGCGTTTGCAATGTCTATCAATCGCCAAGCGATCGTTGACAATGTAACACTGGGTGGACAAATTCCGGCATTTGGTTTTGTACCTCCGGGTATCAAAGGCCAAACAGACGAATATCGTGCTGAACACAAAGACAGCTATTTCAAAGAAGATGCAGCACAAGCAAAAACATTGCTGGCAGAAGGTATGAAAGAGGAAGGTTACACAACTTTGCCTCCAATCACACTGATCTACAACTCCAGTGAAGCGCATCAAAAAATCGCTCTGGCGATTGCTGATATGTGGAAGAGCAACCTTGGTGTAGACGTGAAAACTGAAAACCAAGAGTGGAGTGTATTCCTGAATAACCGTCAAAGTGGTAACTTCCAAGTTGCTCGTGCCGGTTGGACAGCTGACTACAATGATCCAATGACATTCATGGATATGTGGGTAACTGGCGGCGGTAACAATAACGCTGGCTATGCAAATCCTGCATATGACAAACTGATTGCTGATGCAAAAGCTACTCAGGATGCTGCAAAACGCATGGATGATATGTCCAAAGCAGAGAAAATGCTGATTGAAGATGACATGACTGTTATGCCTATCTACTACTACACTAGCATTTCTCTTGTAAAACCTAATCTTAAAGGAATCGTTGTTGATTTCAGTGGAGCAATTGACTTCTCCAAAGCATATTTCGAATAATTCAATAATTAATTTGGCAGTTAGATGATTGCTGCGGGATATATGTGGAGCTTTTCCAACCATATATATCCCGCTTTTATGTGTGTTTGACGTTTTACCATATATTGCTTTTTCTAACTTTGAATATTGCAAGTTTTTACTTGTTTTTATTAAATAATATGAATTGCAAGTTTCTTTCTTACTTAAAGAATCAAAGAAATAGTATGGTTGAACAATACGCATAAACATTACACAAAGGAGGGTTCCAGAAGAATGGTTAGGTATATTGCCGGCAAGTTTCTTTTTATGCTAGTGTCTCTATTTATTCTGGTATCACTGACATTTTTCCTGATGAAAGTTATTCCAGGTGATCCTTTCATGTCAGAAAGAGCAGTGCAGCCTCAGATCAAAGCACGTCTGATGGCTCAATATGGATTGGATCAACCCATTCCTGTGCAGTATGTACGTTATCTGGGCAATGTTGTTCAAGGGGATCTTGGTATTTCGATGAAATATCAAAACCAGGATGTAACCGGACGAATTGCTCAAACCTTCAAGCCTTCTTTGCAGATTGGTATTTTTGCTATTATTATTTCTATTATTGTCGGAATTGTGCTTGGTTTGATTGCGGCTTTGTACCATCGGAAGCTGATCGACCATGTAGCCATGACTTTGGCAATTATAGGGATCGCAGTACCGAGCTTTGTGCTTGCAACCTTGATTCAGTATTTATTTGCACTCAAGCTGGGTTGGTTTAACGTTATGGGCTTCAGCAAGCCTAGTGACTTTGTGCTTCCGGTAGCGGCTCTGGCTGTACAACCGATAGCATTTATCGCTCGTCTGACACGCTCCAGCATGTTGGAAGTTCTGAACTCCGAATACATCAAAACGGCTAAAGCCAAAGGCCTGAACGGCTTTACTATCATGACACGGCACGTGGTACGTAATGGTATCTTGCCTGTTGTTACTTATGTTGGACCGATGACGGCCAACGTTATTACCGGTTCTGTCGTCATCGAGCAGATCTTTGGTATTGGCGGTATTGGTAAGGTATTCGTCGAAAGTATTACCAACCGTGATTACACAATGATTATGGGCGTTACCATTTTCTATGGTGTTATTTTGATGCTTGCACGTTTTATAACAGATATTTTGTATGTGCTGATTGATCCGCGCATCAAATTGTCTGGAAGAAAGGGGGCTTAACCGTTGGCAGCTACTGGAAACCCAAATCCGAATAAGGCAACTGCTGATACGGCGAGCGATCCGACTATTCAGCAGAAAAGTGTATCGTTGTGGCAGGATGCCATGTACCGTTTATCCCGTAACCCGGTTGCTATGATTAGCCTGGTTATACTTGTTATTATTATTTTAATGGCCATTATTGGTCCTTATATGTTGCCTTACAACTATTACAGTAATGATCTGATGAATACCAATAAAGCTCCTTCAGCTGAACACTGGTTTGGAACGGATAACTTGGGCCGTGACATGTGGGTTCGGACATGGATGGGAGCTCGCATTTCCCTGATCGTAGGTTTCTCTGCAGCGCTGATTGACCTTGTTATCGGTATTATTTATGGTGCTGTTATGGGTTACAAAGGTGGTCGCGTGGATGAAGTAATGAACAAAATTTCCGAAATTTTGTATTCCATTCCGTATCTGTTGATCGTAATCCTGCTGCTTGTTGTTATGGAGCCTGGATTACCAACAATTATCTTTGCATTGGCTGTTACCGGCTGGGTAACCATGTCCTGGATTGTACGTGGTGAAATTATGCAGCTGAAAAACCGTGACTTTATTCTGGCAGCACGTTCCATGGGTGCAAGTGGCAGTCGTCAATTGTTCAAACACCTGTTGCCAAACGCATTGGGACCGATTATTGTAACGGTAACATTATCGGTACCAAGTGCGATCTTCTCGGAAGCTTTCCTGAGTTTCCTGGGCCTTGGTGTACAGGCTCCTGTATCTTCTCTGGGTTCCATGATCAATGATGCACTTCAGGGATGGAATCTGTATCCTTGGCGTATGTGGTTCCCTGCAGGTCTGATCTGTCTTACCATGCTGGCATTTAACCTGCTGGGTGATGGTCTGAGAGACGCACTGGATCCGAAACTGAGAAAATAAAATCTATAGGAGGTGGGCTAAGTGGAGAAAATCTTAACAGTCAAGAATTTGAGCGTGTCTTTCAGTACTCGTGCAGGCGAATTTAATGCCGTAAAAGATGTCAATTTTGAAATTGGCAAAGGAGAGACGCTGGGTATTGTTGGGGAATCCGGTAGTGGTAAGAGTGTAACAGCTCAAACGATTATGCGTCTGATTCCTTCTCCGCCTTCTAAGATTAAAAGTGGAGAAATCACTTTCCTGGGCGAGAGCCTGCTTCATAAAACCGATAAACAAATGGAAACAATCCGTGGTAAAGATATCGGTATGATCTTCCAGGATCCGATGACTTCCCTGAACCCGACGATCAAAGTCGGCAAACAGATTACGGAAGTATTGCGCAAGCATCAGAAAATGTCTTCCACAGAAGCCAAAGCATCGGCACTGGAAATGCTCAAACTGGTCGGTATCAAAAACCCGGAAGTTCGTTTTAACCATTATCCTCACCAATTCTCGGGTGGTATGCGTCAGCGTGCGATGATCGCTATCGCTCTGGCATGTCGTCCATCCCTGCTGATTGCGGATGAGCCTACTACTGCATTGGATGTTACGATTCAGGCCCAGATTCTGGATCTGATGAAAGATATGCAGCAAAAATTGGGTACATCGATTATCCTGATCACGCATGATCTGGGTGTTGTAGCCGGCATGTGTGACCGTGTGGTAGTTATGAAAGAAGGCGATGTTGTAGAAACAGGTACAACATCCGAAATTTTCAAAAATCCACAGCATCCGTATACCAAGCGTCTGCTGAATGCATTGCCTCGTCTGGATGAGCCGAAAAAACCTAAGATGGTATCTGCTATTGCAGGTCTTGATCCTACTCGTCCATTGGTAGAAGTGTCGAATCTTCGTCAGCACTTTAACCTGGGCAAAGGTAACGTTCTCAAAGCCGTAAATGATATCAGCTTCAAAATCTATGAAGGCGAAACACTGGGAGTAGTTGGTGAGTCCGGTTGTGGTAAGTCGACAACAGGTCGTACTATGCTTCGTTTGTATGAGCCAACAGGAGGAAGCGTTAAATTTAACGGAACGGATATTTTCAGTCTGTCTCCACGTAAAATGAAAGCGATGCGTAAAGATATGCAGATGATCTTCCAGGATCCCTATGCATCTTTGAACCCTCGTTTTAATGTTATGGATATTATCGGCGAATCGCTGGATATCCACGGTCTGGCGGGAAGCCGTGCAGAACGTAAAAGGCGCGTAGAAGAACTGCTGGATATGGTTGGACTGAACGCAAGTCATGCTACCCGTTATCCACATGAATTCTCCGGTGGTCAAAGACAGAGAATCGGGATTGCCCGCGCTCTGGCAGTTAATCCAAAATTCATTATCTGTGATGAGCCGCTGTCCGCACTGGACGTATCGATTCAGGCACAGGTGGTTAAATTGCTGGAAGAACTGCAGCAGCGTCTGGGTCTGACTTATCTGTTTATTGCCCATGACCTGTCCATGGTTAAGCACATTAGTGACCGTGTAGCAGTTATGTATATGGGTAAAATTGTAGAACTGGCAGAAAGTGAAGAATTGTATGCGAATCCGCTGCATCCTTACACCAAAACACTGCTGTCTGCGATTCCGATCCCTGACCCGGATGTTGAAGTGAACAAACGCAGAATTCTGCTTCCAGATGAGCAGCAGGCTCCTGTAGAGTCCGCTAATCCTGGAACACCAAAAGATCTTTTCAATTTGGAAAATTCCGAATTGATGGAAGTCTCTCCTGGGCACTGGGTAGCTCAATCGCTGGCTTAAATCAGCTTCTGCACTATATAAAAACCGTCATAATATATGGCGGTTTTTTTCTTTATTTCAAAAAGTAAAAAAGTATGCTGATTTCTTTGACTAAACGGCTATACTTTCGTTACAATCATATAAGGTATAGAAGTTACAATAAGTAACAACGATGAGGAGGACCTTACCCCATGAATGTAGTCCCGGAGAGGCTACCTGCGAATCAGCCGCTGGCAGAGCGGTATATCAATGATTTTGCATCGGTAAGCAGCTTGTATAATATGAAGGTTACTAATCCGCAGACGTGGGCTCAGCGGGCAGCGTGGCTGGATCAGAGTAAGCACTCCCGGATGGATCGTGGAGCGTTAGTAGATTGTCTGGAGCCGTATAACCTTGTACACAATAATCATGAAGAAGTGCAAAAGTCACTGCAACTGCTACGGCAGGAAGAGACGCTAACGATGGTGGGCGGTCAGCAAAGTGGATTATTTACAGGTCCACTGCTGGTGATTTATAAAGTAGTTACTCTGATTCTTGGTGCACGTGAAGCGGCAGCCAGGTTGAACCGTCCGGTTGTTCCGGTATTCTGGATTGCTGGAGAAGATCATGACTGGGATGAAGTAAACCATACGTACCTGCCGGATCGTGATGGACAGGCAGTTAAAATCCGTATGGATCATGAGCGTGGTGGCCATTCACCGGTTAGTCGTACCGCTATTGATCGCAGTCATACGGAAGGGGTTCTGAAGCAATTTGAGAGCCTGCTGCCGGACAGCGAGCACAAAAGCGAATGGATTCAGGAACTGCATCAGTGTATGGAGCAGTCAGATAATCTGAGTCATGCCTTTGCCAAGCAGCTGGGACGTTTATTCGGCCGCTTTGGTGTGGTACTGCTGGATTCGGATGATGCTCAGTTGCGTCGTCTTGAAGTACCCGTATTTCGTCAAATGATTCAGCAAAATGATGAGCTTACTCAGGCTTATCTGGCTGCAGCAGAGAAAGTTCGCACGCTTGGTTATGAAGAACAAGCTACAGTAGCAGAGGACAGTGCCAATCTGTTCTATATTCATAGTGATGAGATTTATACAAATGAACGAATTTTGCTGTTCAAGCGTGACGGTATGTTCACGGATCGTAAAGGTCTTGTGACGTTCACACCGGATGAGCTTCTGGATATTTTGGAACAGCATCCGGAGCGATTCAGTAACAATGTACTGACCCGTCCGCTAATGCAGGAATCTCTATTCCCGGTATTGAGTACAATTCTGGGTACGGGGGAAATTGCGTACTGGGCACTTACCCATCAGGCATTTGAAGTACTGAATTTGCAAATGCCGCCGATTTTGCCGCGGATGTCATTTACCATGGTAGAAGAGAAAATCCAGATGCTAATGAAGCAGTTTGGTCTTTCTTTTGATGATGTACGTCAGCGGTTTGATGAAGTTAGAGCACAATGGTTGTCCGAACAAGAAGATTATCATCTGGATGAGCGTTTTGCAGAACTTAGACGCCAGTTTGATCAGATGTATATGCCTTTTATTGAGTCTTTGGGCGAGGTTGATCCTTCATTACCTCATATTGCCGCGACCAATCAGCACAAGATCGAAGCACAAATCGAATATCTGCATCGCAAGAGTAGCAATGCGGTAGCGAAGCAGCATGAAGTAGGTTTGCGCAGATTGGATCGTATTGCTCACTCTCTCTATCCATTTGGCAAGCCGCAGGAGCGGACAATCAACAGCTATTATTATTTTGGACGTTATGGTGAGCAGTGGCTCGATCAGCTACTCGGTATCGAACCGGATCTGGATGGCGGACATCGATTAATTTATATGTAAGAGCAGAATGCATTAGAGTGGATTACTAGCTGTAAAAAGCGATTTGTTTACTCTTATGAATCTTCATTATCCATATATAATTGAACAAGAAAAATGGAGCACTCTCACGGGAGATGCTCTATTTTTATATGAGCAGCCATAGTGAAAAAGCTTATACTTGATCAGCAGAATGCAAAACGAGCCGACAGGCTGCAGCAAATAAAGATTGCTTCTTGGATAGGTATGCCTTTAAATGGAACTATCAGTGGGTTATAATAATGAGCTGGAATTATCTATATGCAGAGGAGAAATGAATATGACATTACCATCCCTTCAAAACAGCATTGTTGCCAATATGGCGCTTGCTCCGGAAGGCCACCGTAAAATTGAGTGGGTATCTTCCCATATGCCGGTCTTGAACCGGATTCGTGAAGAATTTGAACGTGATCTGCCTTTCAAGGGACTGAAAGTAACGATCTGTCTGCATCTGGAAGCCAAAACGGCTTATCTGGCCAAAGTGGTGCAGGCAGGCGGAGCAGAAGTGACGATTACCGGCAGTAATCCATTGTCTACACAGGATGATGTATGTGCAGCGCTGGTCGAAGATGGAATCACTGTTTTTGCAAAGTATAATCCTGAACCTGCCGAGTATAAGAGTCTGGTCCTGCATGCTCTGGAGACTCGTCCCGATCTGATTATCGATGATGGTGGAGACCTGATTACCCTGATGCACGGCGAACGTCCGGATCTATTGGAAGGTATTCGTGGTGGTGCAGAAGAAACAACAACCGGCATTATCCGTCTCAAAGCTCTGCAAAAAGAAGGTACGCTGCAGCTGCCGATGGTCGCTGTCAATGACGCGTACTGCAAGCACCTGTTCGATAACCGTTATGGTACGGGTCAGTCAGTGTTTGATGGTATTATCCGTACAACTAACTTGATGATTGCAGGCACAACCGTTGTTGTAGTCGGCTATGGCTGGTGTGGTAAAGGTGTAGCTATGCGTGCCAAAGGACTGGGTGCCAATGTTATCGTAACCGAAGTGGATGCGATCAAAGCGGTAGAAGCCCACATGGATGGATTCCACGTAATGCCAATGATCAAAGCGGCGCAGCTGGGCGATTTCTTTATCACTGTAACCGGCAACAAAGATGTGATTGTAGGCGAACATTACGATGTAATGAAAGATGGCGCTATTGTATGTAATGCGGGTCATTTCGATGTAGAAGCGAACAAGCCTGATCTGGCTGCACGCGCGGTATCGATTCGTACAGCCCGCAAAAATATCGAAGAATACAAAATGCAGGATGGACGCCGCATTTATCTGCTGGCTGAAGGACGCCTGGTAAACCTGGGAGCGGCAGACGGTCATCCGGCTGAAATTATGGATATGACATTTGCTCTGCAGGCAGTAGGGCTGCGTTACGTAAACGAGAACTACGAACAGCTGGGTGCTGGAGTTATCAATGTACCTTATGAACTGGATGAGCAGGTAGCACGGTACAGACTGGAAAGTCTCGGAATCGATATCGATGTACTGAGCGATGCGCAGAAATCCTATCTGGATAGCTGGTCCTAAATTTCTATACCGATTTGGATAACTTATAATTAATGGAGATGGATAATATGTTTGTCTGCGATGACAGCAAATATATTATCCATTTCTATGTAAATTACAGATTGAAAGGAAGGTTACGTATGACTCTTAACGATGAAGAATATTTGTTGAAATCCAGACTAAAGAATTTTGGGCAAAAAGAATTCTCTTTTCTAGAATGTAGTGTTGTGATGCCAAACTGTATAGAATCATTATTAAACAACATAGGAACAATAGATAGTGAATTACGGGATAATCTTATTTATATGACTTTTGCAAGATGGATTACGAGTGGACAGCTCTCTGTTGATATCATGCTGCATATTAAGAATACGATTATGGACACTACGCATATGTTCTACAGAATAGGCGAAAAGAATAACGATACTGTTTTTACTCGCTCTTTCTCTGTGCTATTCATTCCATTACTGTTGGAAAGAAATAAGCAGCAAGCATTTATGCAGCCTAACGAATTAACAGAGATCCAGGAAAAAATACTGCTTTATATCAAAGAAGAAAAAGATTTAAGAGGATTTGTAGAAAATAAAGGATGGGCTCATGCTTTGGCGCATACAGCCGATGCTATACATGCCATATCTGTGTGCAATCATCTTTCTGCTCAGCAGAGTATGCGGTTTTTGGATGCAATAAAAAATGCGATATGTACGAAGCAAGTGGTTTATACGAATCTGGAGGAAGAAAGATTAGTGACGGCAGTGGTAAGTCTGATTGCTCAAAACAAGCTATCCGATAAAGAGATTGAAAACTGGATCAGTCGTTTTCTGATTTGGGATAAGACAGAAGTATGGAATGAAGAATATAAAATCATATTTAATATCAAAAGCTTCTTGGGCAGTCTTTATTTCCGTATACATAAGCGTAACGAATTCAGTTGCACAGCTAGAGTGATTGAAGACAGATTACATACCTTCATGCAAAGCTACATAAGCTGATGCCTTTATCTTAAGCGTGTATTCAATCCCTAAAAAATAAATGATGTAATAGAATCATCGTAAAAAATGTTCAAGCAATTTACTAAGCAAAAAGAACGATATGTCCGATATAAAAAAGTCGGGCTTTTTACGTGCTTTTTTGCAAAACAAGATGCTGATTTACATAAAGATTTAAAAAAAGATGAGTTTTTGCAAAAAAAATTGACATTTAAAGAAGGGTTTTGATTTTATACGGCGAATCTATTATGCTAGATAGGTGGAGGAAAGTGGTACATAGTGGGGAACAATGGGTAAAAGGAGTGAGCCGCCAATGTTCATGGGTGAGTATCAGCATAACATTGACGATAAAGGCCGGATTATTATTCCAGCTAAATTTCGCGAACTTCTGGGTCCATCTTTTGTTGTTACTCGTGGTCTGGACCATTGTCTTTTCGTTTATCCCATGGAGGAGTGGTCTCTCCTGGAACAAAAGCTTAAATCTTTACCGCTTATGAAAGCTGATGCCCGTGCTTTCACGCGTTTCTTTTTCTCGGGAGCGCTGGAAGGAGAATGGGACAAGCAGGGGCGTGTCAATCTGCCGATTAATTTGAAGCAGTACGCCAGGCTGGAGAAAGAATGTGTAATCATTGGTGTCTCCAACCGGGTAGAGATTTGGAGCCAATCCGTTTGGGAACAATATTATAACGAATCAGAACAATCATTTAACGAAATTGCTGAGAAGCTGGTTGATTTTGATCTTGATCTGTAATCGTCTAGGAGGTTTACATCTTGTTTCATCACATCACTGTATTAAAAGAAGAAGCGACAAGAGCCCTTCAGGTCAAACCTGATGGTATTTACGTCGATTGTACGCTCGGGGGAGCAGGACATAGTTCGGTTATTGCAGCTGAACTGGGAGCAGGGGGTCGACTGATTGCTTTTGATCAGGATGATACTGCACTAAATAATGCCAAAGCGGTATTGGCACCATATGAAGACAAAGTCACTCTGATCAAAAGTAACTTCCGTCATCTGGAGGAAAAGCTTTTGGAAGCCGGGGTGCCGGTCAAAGATGGAGTACCGCAGGTAGACGGCATTCTGTTCGATCTTGGCGTTTCTTCACCTCAGTTCGACGATGCTGACAGGGGATTCAGCTATAATCACGATGCTCCGCTGGATATGCGGATGGATCAATCCATCGAATTAACAGCACGGACTATTGTGAATACCTGGCCTGAAGAAGAAATCGCCCGCATACTATATCGATATGGCGAAGAAAAGTTTTCAAAACGGATTGCCAAAGTTATCGTGAAGCAGAGAAATGTAGCGCCGATCGAGACAACAGGGGAACTGGCAGAACTAGTCAAGGAAGGCATTCCCGCGGCAGCAAGAAGAACAGGCGGACATCCTGCAAAGCGTAGTTTTCAAGGGCTGCGAATTGCTGTGAATGATGAGCTGGGTGCTTTTGAAGAAGCACTTCATCAATCCGTGCGCTGTCTGGCACCGGGTGGACGTGTATCGGTTATCACTTTCCATTCTTTGGAAGATCGTTTATGCAAACAGATTTTTGCAGAGTATCTGGAAAAAGATGTAGCACCGCAGGGCTTCCCTATTTATGTAAGCAATGGCGGTGTGCTGAAGTTGGTGAATCGCAAGCCGGTTCTGCCAACTGATGAAGAAGTAACAAGCAACAAACGGGCAAGATCTGCCAAATTACGTGTTGCCGAAAAAGTGCAAAAAGAAAATCAAGAATAATACAGTAAGGAGACGGATACATGGCTTATACACGTGGGAACCTGGCAGTCAAGCAAAAACCGGCTGAGAAGGTCGTTCGGAAATATCGTGAAACGACAAAAGTGGTTGTACGCCGTTCTGCCCTGCCGATTCAGGAAAAAATGCTTTATCTCGCAACCGTTATTTTCTGCGTTGCTATTGCGAGTGTTATTATCTGGCGTTATGCGTATATTTATGAACTTAATAAAAATGCGCAGGATATGGCAACCGCAACCGCACAGCTGCAGAAGCAAACAACACAAAATGAGCTACGTCAACATATCTTGGAGAATGATATCGTAGCGCGTGCAGCTGCACTGGGTTACATAGAGCCTACAGACACTGTACCTATTCAGGTGTCGCGGGAAAAAGGCACGGCCGCTACCTCATCGGATGTCAAAGTGAACAACTAAAGCGGGGGATCAGGCAGTGGATAAAAGAATAAAACTTCGTGCTTTATTTATAGGGGGATGCATTACCCTCTTTTTTGCCGTACTCGTCATTCGTGTATTCTGGATTCAGGTTGTCCAAGGATCAGACTGGCATAAATATGCAGAGAATCAGTGGACCAGTCAAAGTACGATTTCTGCTGTTCGAGGCACAATTACGGACCGTAATGGCAATAAGTTGGCAATGGATGCGCCTGCCTACAATGTTGGTCTTAACCCAAAGGTGATTGCCAAACTTGGTGTGAAGAATGAGATCGTAAGCAGGCTGCATGAAATTCTTGGCACGGATGAAAGTGAAATTGAGAAGCAGGCTACATCCATGACAACACCGACAGCCAAAAATCCAGTGAGCGAGCTGCGTACATGGCGCGAGTTGAATTCAGGTGGACGCCGTATCCCTCAGGATAAAGCAGATCAGGTGAATGCACTGATTGCAGAGCTGAAAGAAAAAACTGGTCAACGCTATGATGTTGGGGTACAGCTGGATGTAACGACCAAACGCTATTATCCCAAAAATGAACTTGCTTCTCATGTCCTTGGATATACCAACAATGATGGTGAAGCAGTAGCTGGTATTGAAGCTTATTATGATAAGCAACTCAAAGGTGAAGATGGTTCTATTGTTTATCAACGTGATAATCAAAAGGACAAACTGCCGGATTCGCAGGATGTGTATAAGCCTGCAGTGAATGGTAGTAATCTGACGCTTACGATTGATGAGACGATTCAGTATTATACGGAGCAGGCGATGAAAGAAGCATTTAAGCAGCTTCAGCCGAAAAGTATTACGGTAATTGCTGCCGATCCGAATACAATGGATATTCTCGCAATGGCAAATATGCCGACTTTTGATCCTAATAAGTTTAATGAAGTGACAGAAGAAAACTATGACAGCTTCAAAAACCTGGGAATCAAAGCGGAGTATGAGCCAGGTTCTACTTTCAAAATTATTACTCTGGCAGGTGCAGTTGAAGAAGGATTATTTAATCCTGAAGCGACGTATCAATCAGGTACGATTCAAGTTGGCCGTACCACGCTTCATGATATCAATCGCGTAGGTTGGGGCCCTATTACTTATCTAACGGGGCTGAAGCGTTCCAGTAACGTAGCGTTTGTTAAACTGGGTTATGAGATGCTGGGAGCAGAGAGATTACGCAAGTATATTGATGCTTTTGGATTTGGCGTAAAAACAGGGGTTGATTTGCCGGGTGAACTGTCAGGTGCAATCACTTTCAATCCGAATATTAAAACAGAGGTTGCTACAGCAGCTTACGGGCATGGTCGTGTACAGGTTACTCCTTTACAGCAGCTGGTAGGCGTCTCGGCAGTAGCAAACGGCGGTAAAGTGCTAACTCCTCACGTAGTTAAATCAATTACCGACCCGAATACCGGTGTAACTACAGATGTACCTGTACATGAAGTGCGTCAGGCTATTGATGCCGCTACTTCGGAGAAAGTACGTGGTTATCTGGAACAGGTCGTATCTGACCAGGAAATTGGAACAGGGCGTCATGCTTATATTGATGGCTATCGTGTAGCTGGTAAAACAGGTACAGCGGTCAAGGTTATTAACGGGAAATATGATTATACCAAACAGGTCGTTTCCTTTATCGGATTTGCACCAGCAGACAAACCCAAAATCGCCATGATCGTCGTTATCGACCAACCTGCCGATTCCAAGCTGGGTGGTGGTGCAGCCGCGGCTCCGATATTCAAGAAAATCGTGAGTCAGGCACTCCCGTATATGGGCGTACCGAAAGCAACCGATGACAGCGATACGCAGAAGAAAACCAAAGCAGCCACATCTGCACCAGCACCGGTTAGTTATAATGTACCTACACTTACCGGCAAAACGGTAGATGCTGCCAAAAAGAAACTGATTGCCAGTGGAATTACTTTTAAAGTAGTCGGTACAGGCAATAAAGTGGTCAAGCAGTATCCAGCTGTAGGAGCACTGATGGATGGGGGCCAAAGTGTATATCTTATGACCGAAGATCCGACCAAAATGGAAATTCCCGATCTCAAGGGTGAATCACTGCGCGATGCGCTGGAGATTCTGAACCTGATGAAAGTCGAGGTGACCACAGTAGGTCAAGGATATGTAGCCGAACAGGTAGAATCTTCAGCGAATGGACGTCGAATTATTACCTTGACACTCAAATCAGCGAGAGCGATTGTTACAGGTGTGGATGATGAGGAAGCGAACGCGCTGGGGACTAAGGAAGCAACACCAGCTGGCGGTGATGACCAAACATCAACCGAAGCAGAAAATACCGGTTCTACAGACAAGAAGACTGAAGAATCGACTTCGTCGTCAGAGACTTCGGCAGATTCGGCAGAAACAACTCCTGAATCGTTCGGTCCTCCTTCAACAGATGCAGGTACTAACAGTACTGGCGATTTTACTGAAGGAACAAAAAGCACGTCAGGAAGCACACTGAAAATTCCGGAGCCTACAGGTGCTCCAACGAACTAATGAGTTAATGCTAATTATGATAACCCGGCAGTCATCGGTAAGGGGAAGTCCTCCTTTTATTCATCCGAAGACTGCCGGGTATCGTTATTAATTTTGGAAAAGAGGAATCGCTATGTTGTTATCTGAAGCGGCCAGCCTGCTTATTACATCCCGGATTGAAGGTACTGCGGATGTTTCCATTACAGGCATGGAAATTGACTCACGCAAAGTAAAAGCTGGGGATTTGTTTATCTGTCTGCCAGGCTTCACGGTAGATGGTCATGATTTTGCAGACCAGGCAATAACCCAGGGAGCGGCTGCTCTTGTGGTAGAACGAATTTTATCGCTGGATATTCCTCAGCTGGTCGTTAGCAGCTGTCGTCACGCAATGGCTGTACTGGGAGATGCGTTTTATGAACATCCTAGTCGTAAGCTGAATATGATTGGAATCACAGGTACTAATGGCAAAACCACAACTTCTTACCTGATTGAGCGTATTATGAATGATCATCGTATCAATACAGGCTTGATTGGAACAATTGAAATGCGTTATAACGGTAAAGCGGTACCGATGCCTCGTACTACACCGGAAGCGATGGAACTTCAGCGTCTGCTGCATGAGATGGTTCAAAATGATGTGCAGTGCTGTGTCATGGAAGTATCTTCTCACGCGCTGGAACAAGGACGGGTCAAAGGAACAGATTACCGGACAGCCATTTTTACGAATATTAGTCAGGATCATCTGGATTATCATGAGACGATGGAACAGTATGTGGCAGCCAAAGGGCTGTTTTTTGCACGTCTGGGGAACTCTTATGACACGGATCCGGCAGAGCGCAAATACGCTGTACTGAATGCTGACGATCCGGCCGTAGATTATTTCCGCGGCATAACAGCAGCAGATGTGATTACATATGGTGTGGATCAGCCTGCCGATGTGCAGGCTTCAAATATTCGGATTACCGCGAGAGGAACAACTTTCCATCTGCAAACGTTCCGCGGTAATACAGATATGACTCTCCAGATGGTAGGCAAGTTCAACGTATATAATGCACTTGCAGCCATTACAGCAGCACTGATCGAGAATGTGCCACTGGAACAAATTCGTGAGAGTCTTGGCCAGATGCCGGGTGTGGATGGACGCGTCGAAGCAGTAGACGCTGGACAGCCTTTTGCCGTGATTGTAGATTATGCACATACACCGGATGGACTGGAAAATGTACTTCGGACGATTAGCGAATTTGCGGAAGGCCGAATTCTGACGGTATTTGGCTGCGGTGGTGATCGGGATCGTACCAAACGCCCATTAATGGGACAGGTAGCCGCCAAATACAGTGATTATACGCTGGTTACATCGGATAATCCCCGAACAGAAGAACCGGTAAGCATTCTGGATGATATTGAAGCAGGTCTGCGTGAACAGCAGGTGGCTGCGGATCGATACGAACTGATTGTGGATCGCCGCGCTGCTATTCAAAAAGCGGTTGAAATGGCACAGCCTGGCGATGTACTATTGATTGCGGGTAAAGGCCATGAGACGTACCAGATTGTAGGTACGGAAGTTCATGATTTTGATGATCGGCTGGTAGCCAAAGAAGCGATAAGGGGTCTTTCCAAGTGATAAATACAACAATTGATCAGATAGCGGCAATGTGCGGTGGACAGCTGATTGGTGATTCATCGATACGCTGTCATGGCGTCGTCATTGATTCAAGACAGCTGCAGGATAACTGTCTGTTCATTCCGATTATTGGCGAGAGAGTCGATGGGCATGATCTGGTAGAACAAGTACTGGCAAATGGAGCTGCTGCCGCGTTATGGCAGGCTGATCATGGCACGCCTCCTCAGGGGAATATAATAATCGTCGAGAATACGCTGAATGCCCTTCAGCAGCTTGCCAGCGCGTATCTGGAGAGTACCGAAGCCAGAGTAATCGGTATTACCGGTTCGAATGGCAAGACGACGACCAAGGACATGATTTATGCGCTTATGACCGAAGCCTATCGTGTGCATAAGACCGAAGGCAATTTTAATAGTCACATCGGTCTGCCGCTAACGATACTGGCGATGCCGGCAGATAGCCAGATTCTGATTCTGGAAATGGGAATGCGTGCACGGGGTGAGATCGAACTGTTATCCGATATTGCTCATCCGGATACGGCAGTCATTACCAACATCGGAGAATCCCATCTGGAGCAGCTTGGTAGTCGGGAAGAGATTGCGCGTGCCAAGCTGGAGATTGTTCATGGTCTTAAAGCATCCGGATTGCTCGTATATCATGGGGATGAACCGCTGTTACAGCAGGTGCTGTCGGAACCGGAATATGCGGATCAAGACATGCGCAAGATTACTTTTGGCATGGAGCAGCATAATGATCTGTATGCGACCGGAATGATGACACAGGGACAGTCCACTATCTTTACTACCAATGCACTTTCGGAAGAAGCCTGGAAGCTACCGGTACTGGGTGCTCATAATATGGTCAATGCCATGGCAGCGATTCTGGTCGCTCAGGCATATGAACTGAGTGAAGCACAGATTCGTCAGGGGTTTGCCAAGCTACGCCTGACCGGAATGCGAATTGAAATGCTGCAGGGTCGCGATGGAATCACCCTGCTGAATGATGCTTACAATGCAAGTCCAAGCTCCATGAAGGCAGCGATTGATGTACTGGGTAATCTCAAAGGGTACAAACGCAAGATGGCTGTGCTTGGCGATATGCTGGAGCTTGGAGCTGAAGAGCTGGCATACCACGAACAAATCGGAGAATATGTCAATGGGCAGGCAGATCTGCTATTTACTTATGGAGAGCGTGGACAGGCGATTGCCCGCGGCGCAGCAAGACATTTGCCGCCGGAATGTATTCGTTCCTATACATCCAAACCGAAACTGATCGAAGATCTGCAAAAAACAGCACGAGAACAGGATGTTATTTTATTCAAAGCTTCCAGAGGCATGAGACTGGAAGAAGTTCTACAGGCGCTGATGCCTGATTCAATAAGCAACGCATAGGCGCTGGAGGAGTAGGAAAATGGATTTTCAAATATTGTTATTAGCGGCGGCTGCATCGTTTGTATTATCAATTATTGCTATGCCGATATTGATTCCACTGTTACGCCGCATTAAATTTGGTCAGCATGTACGCAGTGATGGTCCACAGACTCATCTTAAAAAAGCTGGAACGCCGACAATGGGTGGTATTGTGATCATCCTGGCAGCTACTCTGGTATTTATCAAATTTTCGGTTATCGACACCAACTTCTGGGTGCTGCTGACGTCTACCGTAGGATTTGGACTGGTTGGGTTCCTCGATGACTATATCAAAATCGGTCTCAAACGTTCACTCGGTCTGACTGCCAAGCAAAAACTGATTATGCAGCTGATTTTCTCGGCGATTATCTGTTATCTGCTAATCCAAAAAGGACACAGTACAGCGCTTGGTATTCCGGGAACATCGTTCTCGTTTGACTGGGGCGGCTGGTTCTATTATCCATTTATCGTAATTATGCTGCTGGCGATTACCAACGCAGTCAACTTTACAGATGGTGTGGATGGACTGTTGTCAGGAGTAAGTGCAATTGCATTTGCCGCTTATGCGATTATCGCGATTCAGGCGACTGCACCGGCAGCTGCGGTATGTGCTGCAGCCATGATTGGTGCAGTTATCGGATTCCTCGTATTTAATGCTCATCCGGCCAAGGTATTTATGGGGGATATGGGCTCGCTCGGAATAGGAGGGGCAATCGGAGGGATTGCGATTGTTACCAAAAGTGAGCTGCTGTTCCTGATTATTGGTGGTGTATTCGTAGTTGAATTGCTCTCTGTAGTTATTCAGGTCGTTTCTTACAAAACGCGTAACGGCAAACGTGTATTCAAAATGGCTCCGATTCATCATCATTTTGAATTATCAGGCTGGTCGGAATGGCGTGTTGTAATTACGTTTTGGGCAGTCAGTCTCGTACTGGCGGCACTCGGAATCTATATTAGCAAGGGGTTGTAGTGATGAATGATCCTCAATCATATCGTGGATTACCGGTCGTAGTCATCGGTCTGGCGCGCAGCGGTGTAGAAGCAGCCAAGGCTCTGCATCGACTTGGCGCATTAGTGACAGTCAATGACTTGAAGCCAAGAGAACAATCTCCGGAAGCTGTCGAACTGGAAGAGCTGAATATCGAGGTGATCTGTGGAGGACATCCGGAAGGATTGATTCACAAGGATATCGCGCTGCTTGTCAAAAATCCTGGTATTCCTTATAGCGCGCCGCCGATCCAGCAGGCAATGGATCTGGGTATTGAAGTGATTACCGAGGTGGAGCTGGCTTACCGGATCTCGGATGTGCCGATGATCGGTATCACGGGCTCAAACGGCAAAACGACCACGACAACATGGGTAGGTCAAATGCTCGATGCCTGCGGTCTCCATCCGATTGTAGGCGGTAATATCGGTATTCCACTATGTCAGGCCGTTGTGGAAGCAGAAGAGAAAGATAATGCGATTATTGTAGCAGAACTGAGCAGTTTTCAGCTCAAAGGTACGCGTGATTTCAATCCAACCATTGCCGCTCTGCTCAATGTAGCCGAGACGCATCTGGATTACCACGGTACGATGGATGATTATGTCACGTCCAAACGCAAAATTTTTGAAAATCAGGGCGAAAAGGATACAGCGGTACTGAACTGGGATGATAGTTACTGCCGCAGCATGATTCCTTATATCAAGGCAGGTCGCATAATTCCATTCTCTGTCAACGAGGAGCTGGGAAATAATGCAGCTATGGCCGCAGCATTGTCTGCTCAGTCAGGCATGTCGGTAGGCGCAATGTATGTCTCTCCATCCTATGTGCCGGATATGGAGGATGATCTGGAGCGGACGATCATGTACTGGGATGAAGAGCAGGGAGCTGTACCGATTCTGCGTGTGGATGAACTGGGTATTCCAGGTCGTTACAATGTAGAAAATGCACTGGCAGCCTGCGCAATTTCGATCGTTGCCGGCTGTCAGCCCAAGCAGCTGGCAGATACTCTGCGCACTTTCCGTAGTGTAGAGCATCGTCTGGAATATGTAACCACGCATAACGAGGTAGCTTACTATAACAATTCCAAAGCTACCAATGCCAAAGCAACAACGATGGCATTATCCGCTTTTCAGGATCAGGGGATCATATTGATTGCCGGCGGATTGGATCGTGGGTCGGATTATATGGATCTGCTGCCTGTATTTCAGTCGCAGGTCAAGGCGCTGGTTGTACTGGGACAAACCCGTCACAAGCTGGCACGAGTAGCCGAAATGGCAGGGGTTGCTTCGATACGGATTATTGAGGAGACCGATCAGGCGGAACAAGCTGTGTATCAGGCAGTTCAGCAAGCTTCAGAACTTGCAGAAACCGGTGATATTGTATTACTTTCACCTGCCTGCGCCAGCTGGGATATGTTCTCTTCCTTTGAAATCAGGGGCAATGTATTCAAGCAGGCAGTCAACGAACTATAGATTCCTGATATATACATCTATGGTAATTCTGCGTATAGCCATGTGAACTATTCTGCTATACAATATGTAACTCAGAGACTAAGATACGCAAATTTAAATGAAAGGAGGTGCGATAAATGCGAGTTATATTAACTGGCGGTGGAACCGGAGGACATATATACCCTGCGCTGGCTATTGCCGAGCAATTCAAAGAGCAAGGTATCAAAGCGGAGTTTCTGTATATTGGCGGCAAGCGCGGACTGGAGACCCGAATCGTTCCAGAGACCAAAATGCGCTTTGAAACGATCGATATTACAGGTTTCCGAAGACGACTATTTTCACTGGAAAATATCAAGACAATCAATCGATTTATACAGGGTGTCAAAATTTCCAAAAAGCTGATTCGTGAATTCAAGCCGGATATTGTAATTGGTACTGGAGGTTATGTGTGTGGACCCGTAGTATATGCAGCTGCCAAGCTGGGGATTCCTACCATGGTACACGAGCAGAATGCGATTCCGGGACTGACGAATTTGTTCTTGAGCGGTTATGCCGATACCGTGGCAGTGAGCTTTGAAGAGGCGATCTCCAAGTTCAAACGGGCCAAACATGTACTGTTCACCGGAAATCCGCGAGCGACTATGGTGCAGCATGCCGATCGTGAAAGAGGACTTGCTTCACTGGGACTTCCGGCAGATTCCAGAGTAGTGTTAATGGTAGGCGGCAGTCGTGGTGCACGGGCTCTTGTAGAAGCGATGGTGCAGGCAGCGCCTCTGTTAAAGTCCAAGCCGGATGTTCATTATGTGTTCGTTACCGGTGAAATCTACTATGACGAAATCTATGAACGCATTAACCAGGCGACCGATTCCATGCCGAATTATCTGCATGTACTGCCGTATATTCCGAATATGCCGGAAGTACTGGCAGCGACTTCTCTTGTGATTGGTCGTGCAGGTGCTTCCTCACTCGCGGAGATTACATCACTGGGGACACCTTCTTTATTGATTCCTTCACCGAATGTCACTAATAATCATCAGGAAGCCAATGCGCTGGCTCTTCGAAAAGCCGGAGCAGCAGAGATGATATTGGAGCGTGAGTTAAACGGAGCGACTCTGATTGCTCACATTGATAAAATTATGGATCATGAAGAAGAGCGACAAAGGATGTCCGAGGCTGCTTCTACTCTCGGTACGCCACAATCGGCCTTTTTGCTGGTTGAAGAGATCCAGCGTATTTGCAATGCTTCTGTGGTAACCCAATAAGGATGCTGGACCGTTACATAGCAGTCGTTCGTGTCAAAGCAGAAATAGTTTACCCCCTATCGGACGACTGGCACTGTGATAAACAGTTTTCGTGATATGCAGGCAATATCGGGAGACATTTTACGCTGGTTGGGGATTCCAAATGAGGCATGCTATAATGACGGAGAAGTTCAGGTACAATCTGGCTGCAATACAGATGGAATTGAAATAAGACTTATTGGAGAATTGCCATGCCAAAGCAAAAACTAGTTGTTCTTCCGAAAAAAGAATCTTCTGCAGAATCGCGTCCTGCTGCGGGCCGCAAATTATTCGGACGCAAAAATCGACTGATCATTGTGCTAAGTATCTTTTTCCTGCTGGTACTTGGGATTGTGTTCTGGTTTTCACCGCTGGGCAAAATATCAGAGATTACTTTCAGGGGTAATGCGTTTACGTCCAAGGAAGATCTGCTGTCAGCAACCCGTCTGGCCAAAGGAAATGCTTTTTACGGTACATCTGAGGATACGCTCAAAGAAAGGCTGCTAAGCATCCCGGCAATTGAAAGTGCTACAGTGACCAAGCATTTTCCAGGCAAAATCGATGTTACGATCAAAGAGTATCCTGTGGTTGCCTATGAACTGGCAGGATCCGGACAATTGACAGCTATTTTGCAGAGCGGAGCTGCGGTACGTGCCGATACGCGCGGGGTAGCTGTAGAAAAGCCCGTCCTTACCCAATGGTCGGACTACGAAGCGCAAAAGGTTCAGCTGTGCAAAGTACTGGGTACGATACCGAGTGAGCTAACCTCGGATATCTCGGAGATTATTCCTTCACCGACGCCTTCATTCCCGGATCGAATCATGATGTATACCCGCTCGCGCTTTGAAGTGATTACAAGCATATCGCTGCTGGCGGATAAAGTGGAATACCTGAATCAGGTAATCGAGACACAACCGCCCGGTGTGATAACAATGCTGGAAGCAGATGCCTATACACCGTTCAATCCGGATGATATCAAAGATCAGACAGAAGAAGTGCCTGCACAGTAACGATTTTGACATCTTTTGTCGGCAAAATGTACTTTTTGACAATGTTCGGGCTGCAATACTTTCTGTGGCGTCAGAAAAATGCTAGAATAGGCTGTATAGATATTAAAGAATTGTAAACTTTAATACTGGCTTAACAATTTTCTGAAGTACCCGGTGAACTCTTTCTTTTTTCTCCAGACTTTTAACGTTTTTCGGAACCTCAAAAAGTTTGCAGAAAAAAGAGGGAAAGCATATGAAATGTGGAATACTAATGTAGAGAGCGTTTTATGGAAAATGATTTTCGGAAATTGAATTTCCAGCTTTTAGGCAGCAAGCCCGGAAGAACGGAAATGCACTATTTTAATTCAGGAATTTACAGGAGGTGCCAAGGGCTTGAGCAACAATGACATCATTGTTAGTTTGGACATCGGTACATCCAAAGTTCGTGCTATTATCGGGGAAATGAACAATGGAACCTTTAATATTATTGGAGTTGGATCTGCCGACTCGGAAGGAATTCGCAAGGGCGCGATCGTTGATATTGATCAAACCGTGCAGTCCATCCGAAATGCAGTTGATCATGCAGAGCGTATGGTCGGCATTCAAATATCTGAAGTGATTGTAGGTATTTCGGGCAACCATATCGGACTTCAAACGAGCCACGGAGTAGTAGCCGTATCCAATGAAGACCGCGAAATTGGTGAGGAAGATATCGAACGGGTGCTGAAAGCGGCAGAAGTGATTGCCCTTCCGCCGGAACGGGAGATTATCGATGTAGTCGCCAAGCAATACGTGGTGGACGGACTGGAAGGAATTCAGGACCCGCGCGGTATGATTGGCGTGAGACTGGAAGTAGAAGCTACCATTATTACAGGTGCCAAGACATCTATTCATAATCTTCTGCGTTGTGTAGAGAAAGCGGATCTGCACATTAAGGATCTGGTATTGATTTCGCTGGGAGCGGGGCAGCTGGCACTGTCCAAGGACGAAAAGACAATGGGAGCTGTTCTGGTCGATATTGGAGCAGGATCATCCACTATTGCGATTTTCGAAGAAGGTTCGCTCAAAGCAACTTCTACCTTGCCAATCGGCGGCGAATTCGTCACGAACGATATCGCTTATGGTCTGCGCACGCTGACAGAGAATGCGGAGAAGGTAAAATTGAAGTACGGCTGTGCACTCCATGAGGAAGCGGCTCCCGATGTAGTATTCAAAGTACAACGCATCGGCAGCAACGTGGACAAGGAGTTCACACAACAGGATCTTGCAGCGATTATCGAACCGCGTGTACAGGAAATTTTCGAATTGATTCGTCAGGAAGTTGTACGTCTCGGTTATCATGAGCTGCCGGGTGGTTATATACTCACAGGAGGCACTGTATCCATGCCGGGTGTTCTGGAGATTGCCCGTGAAGAATTGGCAGCCTCTGTCCGGATTGCAGTTCCTGATTATATCGGTGTACGTGACCCTGCCTATACGAGTGGAGTCGGTATCCTGTATAATGTAATTCGCAATATTCGTAGCGGTGGAAGTACAGCGGGCGCCAATAAAAAAGCACCGGCTCGTAACAAAGCTGCATCGACCCCGGAGAGCAATGCAAAACCGGGCTTGATTGAACGGCTCAAAAATATGTTCAGTGAATTCATTTAATAAGGAAGTTCATTCTAGCTTGGAACGAGCCATTCATGGACAATGAGGGGGAGATGGAAGAGTATGTTGGAATTTGATTTCGAAATGGAAAGCCTGGCCCAGATTAAGGTCATCGGTGTTGGCGGCGGCGGTAGCAATGCAGTCAATCGGATGATCGAAAATGGTGTTCAAGGCGTGGAATTTATAACAGTAAATACAGATGCACAGGCACTGCATCTGGCCAAATCCGAACATAAACTGCAAATCGGCGACAAGTTGACTCGCGGTCTGGGTGCAGGAGCAAATCCTGACGTAGGTAAAAAAGCAGCCGAAGAATCCCGTGATCTGATCAGCAACACGCTGAAAGGGGCAGATATGGTATTCGTCACTGCAGGTATGGGCGGCGGTACAGGAACAGGTGCAGCCCCTGTAATAGCTGAGATTGCCAGAGAATGCGGCGCCCTGACGGTTGGCGTAGTTACACGTCCGTTCACTTTTGAGGGTCGCAAACGTTTCTCCCAGGCAGAGCTTGGTATTGAAGCGCTCAAGGAAAAAGTAGACACACTGATCGTTATCCCGAATGACCGCCTGTTGGAGATCGTTGACAAAAAGACTCCAATGCTGGAAGCATTCCGCGAAGCGGATAATGTACTGCGTCAGGCTGTACAAGGTATTTCCGATTTGATCGCTGTACCGGGTCTGATCAACCTTGACTTTGCTGACGTTAAAACCATCATGACCGAGCGGGGTTCTGCCTTGATGGGTATTGGTGAAGCAACAGGCGAGAACCGTGCAGCAGAAGCAGCACGTAAAGCCATCATGAGCCCACTGCTGGAGACTTCGATCGAAGGCGCACGCGGCGTTATCATGAACATCACAGGCGGCAACAACCTGTCCCTGTATGAAGTCAATGAAGCAGCCGAAATTGTAATCAGCGCTTCCGATCCGGAAGTAAACATGATCTTCGGTGCGATCATTGACGAGAACCTCAAGGAAGAAATCAAGGTTACGGTTATTGCGACTGGTTTTGAACACAAACCGGCACAGCCAATGCAGCCGGCACGTCGTCCATCTGCATCCCAGCCACAAGGACAGCAACCAACTTCCAGTGAGGCACCTGCTGAAGAAAAAGCGCCTAGTCAGCGCCAATTCAGCAACAATCAACAACCAAGCGGAGATCAGCTGGATATCCCGACTTTCCTGCGTAACCGTTCCCGTCATAAAAACGACTAGAACTGGTAGTATTGACAGCAGGACACCGATCGTAATGGTAAATGTACCCGATACAAAGATGTACCAGTGTGTTATGGAAAGGACTTGTTTTCTACGGAAAACAGGTCTTTTTCATTTCAGCAGCTTTTATGTATTTTGTTGAATATTCGTACAGAAAAACATCTGTACAGGAATGCCGGAAATGAGGTATGTGGATGGAACCGTTTATTCATACAGTAGAAAATAACAGACCAGAATTGTTTAGACTGGACTGTTCAGCATATAGCAGCGGATTGACTGCAGGCTTTACCGGGAGACAGGGTGGAATCAGTCAGGTGCCGTATAATTCCTTTAATCTGGCTTATCATGTGGAAGACCGTGCAGAGGATGTACTGGCAAACCGTAAAATGCTTTGTGATGCTCTTGGCTTTCGTCAGGAAAACTGGGTATGTGGAGAACAGGTACACAGTAACCATATTGAAATCGTTACTGCTGAACATGCAGGCAAAGGCTGGGCAGATCGGGAAAGCGCATTTCAGAATACAGATGGGCTGGTCACCAACGTACCAGGGATATTACTCACTTCCTTTTATGCGGATTGTGTGCCATTATATTTTATAGACCCGGTAAATAAGGTCGTAGGACTGGCGCATGCCGGCTGGAAAGGCACAGTAGCCGATATTGCCGGAGAGATGATCCGAACGATGACAGGGCAGTATGGAAGTCGTACAGAAGATATTCGTACCGCCATCGGACCTTCTATTGGCAGTGATCATTATGAAGTGGATCACAAAGTTATGGATGCCGTAGATGTTTGGACAGCAAAGCTTGAGGGTAATGGTCAGCAGCTTACATACGCGAGACCGGGCAAGCCGGGCAAAACCTGGCTCGACCTCAAACAATTAAACCGTGAAATTATGATTTTTGCAGGAATACAGCCCCAGCATATCGAAATGAGTAGTTGGTGTACGTACGAAAACAATGATTTGTTCTTCTCCTATCGTGCAGATGGAGGACGTACAGGACGTATGGCTAGCTGGGTTGGCATAGAAATGGAGTGAACTACAGATTGGGACTACAGGAACGTATTGCTCATGTACAGGAGCGTATTCAGGCGGTCTGTGAGCGAAGTAATCGTCATGCCGATGAGGTTCAGATTGTCGCTGTGACCAAGTATGTATCGCTGGCAAAAACAGCAGATGTACTGGATGCAGGACTGATGCATTTGGGAGAAAACCGTTGGCAGAACGCCCAGGCAAAATGGGAAGCACTGCATGATCGCGGTGTATGGCATTTTATCGGTCATTTACAGACCAACAAAGTCAAAGACGTTATTGGCAAATTTCAATATATTCATTCTCTGGATCGCCTGTCGCTCGCCAAAGAACTGGAAAAAAAGGCAGCCGAACTGGATATCCGTGTCAATGTATTCGTACAGGTCAATATTTCCGGAGAAGAGTCCAAGTATGGACTTGCAGCGGAAGAAGCTCCTGCTTTTTTGGAGTCTTTGCAGCAGATGCCACATCTGAATGTGGTTGGGCTGATGACAATGGCACCCGAAGTAGAGGATGCGGAACAGACACGTCCTGTATTCCGCGGACTTCGTGAACTAAGAGATCGCTTAAATGAACTGAAGCTGACGGAACAGCCGATACAGCATTTGTCGATGGGAATGTCGGGCGACTTTGAGATAGCAATTGAGGAGGGGGCGACTTTTGTACGCCTCGGCTCCATCCTGGTGGGTAAAGAGGAGGATTAACGATGGGTGTAATGAATCGCTTTATGAATTTTTTGGGACTTCAGGAAGAAGAGGAAATTGTAGAACGCGAGCAAATTATTGAGGAAGATGATGAGCCCCGTGAAACTTCTCCGTCCGATCTACGTAAGAACAGTAGAGCGAATAATGTCGTTAGTATTCATTCACAAAAAAATGTGAAAGTCATTTTGAATGAGCCGCGCAGTTATGATGAGGCGCAGGATATTGCAGATCATCTGCGTTCGCACCGTTCGGTTATTGTTAATCTGCAGCGTGTTCGTACGGATCAGGCGCTGCGCATTATTGATTTTATGAGCGGAACAGTCTATGCACTGGGCGGTAGCATTTCCAAGATCGGCGGTAACATTTTCCTGTGCACACCGGATACGGTAGAGATTGAGGGCACAATCGCGGAGATACTTGGTGAAGATTTTGATTATAACAAGATGAGGTGATAAGACTTTGGATACGCTTCTTACGGTATTATACTATCTGTACCAAATTTATACGTATATGCTTATTATTTATATCCTGCTGTCTTGGTTGCCAAGCGCACGCGAGAGTTCATTTGGACAGCTACTGGCACGACTGGTGGAGCCTTATTTGGCACCGTTTCGCCGTTTCATTCCACCAATCGGCGGGGTACTGGATATTTCGCCAATCGTGGCGTTGTTCGTATTGAGATTGGCTTTTAGCGGCTTGCAGTATTTGTTGATCAGCCTGTTTTATTAAGCGGGAGACAAGTTCTGAATACCATTTTTTCGTCTTGCAGCAGTTAGGCGAGGATATGTGTCTACAGTACAGGAGAGATCGCAAAATCACTCCACGAAAGGTAGTAACCACTCATGCATAGTAATATTCAACATCATTTTCATCCGGATGAGCGGGAGTTTGTAGAGCGGGCTGTGGAGTGGGTTCATAACGCAGCCCGTTATCATGAGCAGAAACTGACCGATTTTCTCGATCCGAGACAGGCGTATATTCTGTCTACGCTGATTGCCAGAGAACCGGATGTTCAGTTGCGCCTGGAAGGCGGTTCACCGCATGCAGAGCGCAAACGGGCATTGGTTGGTCCGGACTATCTGGATCTGGAATCGGAAGACATGCAGATAGAAGTGTTATCCATTACGCCGGAAGGTCAGAAGTTTACCGAACTGGAACATGGCGATTATATGGGTTCTATTCTGGGCCTCGGTATCAAGCGCGGCAAAGTAGGAGATATCCATGTGCTGGAGGATGGCTGCCATACTGTCGTAGCTTCCGAGATTGCTTCGTACCTGCATCTGCATCTGACTCAGGTGCACCGGCTGCATGTGATGACCGAACTGCTGCCGGCAAGTGCATTACGGGCAGCTGTGCCGGATATCCAGACAATGGAACTGACAGTGGCTTCCATGCGGCTGGATGGCATCGCCAGCGATGTCTACCGGCTGAGCCGCAGCAAGATTCTGGTGCCGATCAAAGCCGGGCGCTGCCGGGTGAACTGGAAGCCCGAAGAAGATCCTTCCCATCCTCTCAAAGAAGGGGATATGGTCTCTGTGCAGGGAATGGGCCGCTTCAAGGTGCTTGAACTGGATGGTGTAACCAAAAAAGGAAGATACCGAGTCAAAATCGGCAAATTTGTGTGATAAACAGTAGGTCTTTCTTTTACGTTTTACCGCATCGGCGGATAATATCCTCATGCTGATTGCAGAGAGATAACATCACTATGCAGTCCATAGATGGATAAGCAGGCAGAAGGGTCAACAAAAAAACGGACCGTATCATCATATACCGGTCGGTTTTTTTGTACCCGGCTGTTATTTCCGATATGAATAAAACGTAAAGCGGGATTAAAAAGCAGGCGGTATCAGCCAATACATGCTAACATGCAGTCTTTCGGCATAAGAGTATATTCAACTTTGCTGAAATACAGTATGATAACAGTAATGAGGCAATTTAAGCGGCCTGAATATTATAGGAGGTGTCTATTATGCCATTAACCCCGCTGGATATACATAATAAGGAATTCTCGCGTCGGCTGCGTGGTTATGACGAAGACGAAGTGAATGAGTTCCTGGATCAGGTGATCAAGGATTATGAGGGAATGATCCGCGATAATAAAGACCTGCAAAACCAGCTGCTGGCTGTACAGGAGCGTCTGGATCATTTCGCCAATCTGGAAGAGACACTCAGCAAAACAATCATCGTTGCCCAGGAAGCAGCAGATGAGGTAAAGAACAATGCCAAAAAAGAAGCTCAGTTGATCATCAAGGAATCCGAGAAAAATGCGGACCGGATTATCAATGAGTCTCTGTCCAAGGCACGCAAGGTCTCGATGGAAGTGGAAGAACTCAAAAAGCAGGCTTCCATTTACCGTACCCGTTTCCGTACATTGGTTGAAGCGCAGCTGGAACTGCTTAGCCAGGACGGTTGGGACGCACTGGAGAATCAGACCCGCGAACTGGAACGCACCAGTAGTGAGCGCCAGGAACGTAATGAGCGTGAACGCGAACAGTGGAATCGTGAACGTGAGCGCCTGGAAGATCGCGAAGCGGAAGAATCCCGTTCCTCCGGCGATGTGTACTAATGATGCCAAAGATCAGGTTGACATTTTCAGCCTGAAGCGCTATAAATATTTTATACCTGTGTCTGGATTAGGTATTGGATACAGCCGACTGTTCTGAGTAATTATCAGACAATCGAAGACAGTGAAATAATCGATATAACTTATAAATTCAGTGATGGGGCCAGTACAGGCTGTCATTGTTCCCAGAGAGTTGGCGGAAGGTGCAAGCCAATGAACAATGCGCTATGGAAAATCTCCCCGGAGAAGCGCGGCTGAACCGTAATTGCAGTAAGCCAAGCCGGAGTGCCTGTCGTTAACAGGGCACCGCATAGTATAGTGCGGGTACAAGTGTCATTTTATCTGTGGAGATTCATTCTGCAGCCGAACGTGCATTTTTGCGGATTGTTCAGTTCATTCATGTGCTGATGTCGGCAAAAGGGTACAAGAAGCGAGCAGGTGATTTTCAGCCTCAAAAGCAGGCAGATCAAATGGAACAAGGGTGGTAACGCGAGCAGCCTCGTCCCTTTTTGGGACGGGGCTTTTTTATGTTCTGGAACAGACTGATTACAGTGAAGAAATATACACGAGATAAGCAGTCAAGTAGATAACCAGACCGAAGATCGCAGCAAAATGAGACAGACCGAAAGGATGAAATGGACATGCAAAAAGTGGATATCAAAGAAAAAGCACGGGCACGCGACCTGCGTATCCTGAACAAATGGAACAGCGAGCGTACTTTCCAGCGCTCCATCGAGAGCCGCGAGGGCAAACCGAACTTTGTATTTTATGAAGGACCGCCAACTGCAAACGGCAAGCCGCATATCGGGCATGTACTTGGCCGCGTTATTAAAGACTTTATCGGTCGTTATAACACGATGAAAGGATATCGTGTTGTACGTAAAGCGGGCTGGGATACCCACGGTCTGCCAGTAGAACTGGGCGTACAGAAAAAGCTGGGCATTTCCCACAAATGGGAAATCGAAGATTATGGCGTCGAGAAATTTATTAATGAATGTAAAGCCAGTGTGTTCGAATATGAACAGCAGTGGCGTGATCTGACCGAAGCCATCGGCTACTGGACCGATATGGACAATCCATACATCACACTCGATAACAACTACATCGAGAGCGTATGGAATAACCTGGCTACCATTCATGACAAAGGACTAATGTACCGTGGACACCGTGTAAGTCCTTACTGTCCTTCCTGTCAGACGACACTGAGTTCTCATGAAGTAGCGCAAGGGTACAAAGACGTTAAGGACCTCAGTGCAACTGCCAAGTTCAAGCTGGATGACAGCGGCGAATATGTGGTAGCCTGGACAACCACTCCATGGACATTGCCTTCCCACGTAGCGCTGGCAGTTAATCCTGATATGGAATATGCACGTGTTAGCCAGAATGGCGAAGTATACATCATGGCGAAGAACCTTGTCGAAGAAGTAATGAAAGATAGCAAAGGCGATTATGAAGTACTGAGCACCATGCCAGGTTCTGATCTGGTAGGCAAAACGTATGATCCTCCGTTTAACTATATCAAAGCGGAAAAAGCGAATATCATCCTGGGTGCAGGATTTGTTACCGATGCCAGTGGTACAGGTATCGTTCATATGGCGCCGGCTCATGGTGAAGATGACTATCGTGTCTGCCGCGAGAACGGTATTACTTTCGTGAATATGGTCGACCTGGAAGGTAAATTCGTGGATGCGGTGACTGACTTTGCCGGACGTTTTGTCAAAGATTGCGATGTGGATATCATTCGCTACCTGTCCGAACACGGACGACTGTTCAGCAAAGAAAGATACGAGCACAGCTATCCATTCTGCTGGCGCTGTGATACACCGCTGCTGTACTATGCGATGGACAGCTGGTTTATCCAGACGACAGCGATCAAGGATCAGCTGATCGCCAACAACAACGAAGTGAACTGGTATCCAGGACACGTACGTGAAGGTCGTTTTGGGAAATTCCTGGAGGATCTGGTCGACTGGAATATCAGCCGTGACCGTTATTGGGGTACGCCGCTGAACGTATGGGTATGCGAGGAGACCGGTGAGCAGTTTGCACCGCACAGTATCGCCGAACTGCGTGAGCGTGCGATCGGTGATGTGCCGGAGAACCTGGAACTGCATAAGCCCTATGTGGATGATATCAAAGTTCGCAGCTCCTGTGGCAAGTACGAAATGAAACGTACACCGGAAGTCATCGATGTATGGTTCGACAGCGGATCTATGCCGTTTGCCCAACAGCATTATCCTTTTGAAAATATGGAGACCTTCGAGCAGCAGTATCCGGCCGATATGATCTGTGAAGGTATCGACCAGACGCGTGGCTGGTTCTACAGTCTGCTGGCGGTATCGACTCTGATGACCGGCAAAGCGCCATACAAAGCTGTTATGGCAACCGGACACGTACTTGATGAGAACGGACAGAAAATGTCCAAGTCCAAAGGTAATGTTATCGATCCTTGGGAAGTCATCGAAGAGTATGGTACCGATGCATTCCGTTGGGCGCTGCTGTCCGATAGTGCACCATGGAACAGCAAACGCTTCTCCAAAGGCATCGTCGGCGAAGCCAAATCCAAAATGATCGATACACTCGTGAATACCCATGCGTTCCTGACGCTGTATGCGACGATCGATGGATTTGATCCAGCAGAGCATCCGTTCCAACCATCGGCACACAAGCTGGATCGCTGGATTGTATCCCGTCTGAACAGCCTGATCGTTCAGGTGGAAAAAGCACTTGCCGTAAATGATTACCTGAATTCTTCCAAAGCGATTGAAGGTTTTGTAGATGAGCTGAGCAACTGGTATATCCGTCGTTCCCGTGACCGTTTCTGGGGCAGCGGATTGACTGCAGACAAGCTGGATGCATACCGCACACTGACTGAAGTACTGCTGACCACTGCCAAGCTGGTGGCTCCATTTACACCAATGCTGGCTGAAGACATCTATCTCAATCTGAGCAGTGGCGAGAGCGTGCATATGGAAGACTATCCGGTTGTTAACGAATCCCTCGTTGATCTGGAACTGGAGCGCGATATGGAGACCGCGCGCCGCATTGTCGAGCTGGCACGTAACGTACGTAACGAGACCGGTATCAAAAACCGTCAGCCGCTGTCCGAGCTGATCGTGTCGCTGGACAAAGACTTTGATCTGGCTTCGTATGAAGACATCATCAAAGACGAGATCAACGTCAAAGGTATCCGTACCGAACATGACGATGCAGGCTTTGTTGACTTCAGCTTCAAGCTGAACCTGAAAGTAGCCGGTAAAAAATACGGTAAAAATGTAGGCTTCCTGCAAAATTTCTTCAAGGAAATGTCTGCCGAAGAGACTCGCAAAGTAGTCGCAGCCGGTGTATTGAACATTACTTCTCCGGAAGGCGAAGAACTGCATGTCACCAGTGAAGAACTGCTGATAGAGAAAAAAGCCAAATCCGGCTTTGCTTCTGCATCCGGTTATGGTCTGACCGTTGCACTGAACACGGATATCACGTCTGAACTGGAACAGGAAGGCTGGGTTCGTGAAGTCGTGCGTACCGTCCAGGATTACCGCAAAAAGCTCGACCTGCCGATCGAGAAATATGTTCATCTGACGCTGAACGTGAACGATGAACTGCGTGGGGCAATCGAAGCATTTGACCATGTACTGCGTGAGAATGTACTCGTAACCGATGTAACATTTGGTGAAGTGGCAAACATGGAGCAAGTAGAGCTGGTTGGTCAAAAAGCAGGTATTCATATTAACTAAAAATGAATAAGGCCGTTGTTCGTGCTAACCTGAATAATGTACAGGTAGCACGAACAACGGCCATTTTTAAATTAAATAATCATTCATTTCATTTATTTAGAACTAAAGAACAAAGAGTGTATTTTGTTAGCCAGTTGTATACCTTTCTGATCTGCAAATTTATATACAAGGTAGGATGCAAAAGCCAAAAGAGGAATAGATATTAGACAGCTAATGGTTACAGAAATACTGTAAGAATAATAAGGAGCCAATTTAACAAACAGCCAACTCGTAAATGAGCCCAGTACTATTACATGAGTTAAATATAAAGCAAAAGAAAATTGACCCAGAATAAAGAAAAATCTAAGTGAAAATAATCTTTGAAGATGTTCTGAACAGAGCAAAATTAATACAATCAAAAATGCTCCGATAGTATGATAAAAAACAATCATATTATAATCATCTGTAAGTATATATTTGTAAATAGAGTTGTTTATTGAGTTAGGTGATATGCCGGTAGGATAAGAGGCCATATATAATCCTAGAAGCAGCAATACAATTTTAATAGCTATTTTTTTGAAAAATAGTTTATCAAAAAAACTTTCTTGTTGCTGTAAATCGGCTAGTAGCATACCAAGAATAAATCCAAGATAAATAGTATCATAAAGCAATAAAGCAATTGAAAGATATAAGATCCAACGGTTTCGCATGGTTCCAAACAATGCAGCAAAAGAAAAAACAAGAAATGAACCATATAATTCATAAGTCATTGTCCATAAAACTGTATTATATGAAGAATTGTGAAAAAACAGCGTCGAGATAAGTCCAGTTTTTAAAGCATCCCAAATATCGGGAGTGAAATTCCAAAAACTTCCAAGCCACCACTCAGATAAACTTATGTCTGCTGCCTGCCTATTATAAAATAAAGGTATTTTAATAAATACAAAAACAATTAATACAGAGAAAAGGACGGGAACAGCCAGTCGAAAATATCTTTTGACAGCACTGTTTTTCAAAAAATGAATATCCCCTGTTTTGAAAAATTTGTATGTGAGTACATATCCACTTAATACGAAAAATATACATACTGCAAAATTTCCATTATATAACAAGTTGAAAGGAGTAGGGGCTATCCGTAATTCCAAGCTGTTACGAGTATGTATCTGATCTGGAACACCATTATAGAGTGCAGGATAGAAAGCTACTACAAAATGATTTATTACTACTAATAAAGCCGCTAAACCTCTTAAACCATCTAAATATTTTAGTTTATGCATTGATTACTCCTTTCAATCTTGGATAATTATACTTTCAAACTTTTAAGATTACAATTCTTTAAAAGAGGAGATAAGCAGAAAACTGATCAATAGACGCATCATTTCTCCCTATGCTACAATAGGAAAAGCTGTGTTCATGATGCAAACGGACAAAATGATAGTTAATATCCGCTGCCGCCGGCACAGGGATTGAACAAACAGGGTGGAGGATGAACGTGATCTATTATGTAATTGCGCTCGTGGCTATTATTATCGACCAGATCAGCAAGCACTTTGTGGCCACACGAATGGAGCTAAGAGAACAAATTCCGGTAATCGGTGACTTTTTCCTGATTACATCACATCGTAATCAGGGTGCTGCCTTTGGTATTTTGCAAAATCAGCGCTGGTTTTTTATCGTTATTACTATTGTTGTAGTGGTTGCAATTGTATGGTATATCCAAAAAGTGAAATCACGTCCGGATAAGCTGCTGCCTTTGGCATTGTCGCTTGTGCTTGGCGGAGCGGTCGGCAATTTTATAGATCGTGCACGTATGGGTGAAGTAGTTGATTTCTTTCAGTTTAACTTTGGAAGTTACACCTTCCCGATCTTTAATGTAGCGGATTCCTGTATTGTTGTCGGTGTGGCGCTTATTATTTTGGACGCACTGCTGGATATGATCCGTGAGAAGAAACAGCCTGTTAATCAGGAAGAGGAGAATGTATAAGTGAGCAAGCAGGATAAGCATAATCAGACCGACGGTCTGGAAACGGTAGAAGAGATGGATACGCTGGAAGTTACGGCAGAGCTGGACGAGATGCTGGAAGACGGCGAAGAAGCAGGTGCGGAACTGCTGGAATGGACAGTTGCTGCGGATGAAGCCAAAGCACGTATCGATAAATATATTGCAGATCGTCTGCCGGAAGGCATTTCCCGGTCCCAGGTACAGCAGTGGATCAGTGGCGGTCACGTAACCGTGAATGAGCAGCCTGTCAAAGCCAATCGCAAACTGGTAGAAGGCGAACAGGTCACTGTACGTGTACCGGATCTGTCGGCGGTAGAGATTGAGCCGGAAAATATTCCATTGAATATTGTATACGAAGATGCGGATGTAATTGTTGTGAACAAAGCCCGCGGAATGGTTGTACATCCGGCAGCAGGGCATTCTTCAGGTACGCTGGTGAATGCGCTAATGCATCATTGTACGGATCTGTCCGGCATTAATGGCGAGCTGCGTCCAGGCATTGTACATCGGATCGATAAGGACACTAGTGGACTGCTGATGGCTGCCAAAAATGACAAAGCCCATGCTTCCCTATCTGCCCAACTGAAGAATCATACCGTTACACGTAAATATATTGCGCTCGTACATGGCAATATCGAGCATGATCACGGAACTATTGATGCGCCGATTGGCCGTGCTTCGCAGAACCGTAAAATGTTCACGGTAACCGATCGCAACGGCAAGCGCGCAGTGACCCATTTCGCGGTAACCGAGCGTTTTGGTGACTTCACGGTAGCCGAGCTGCGTCTGGAGACCGGACGGACGCACCAGATTCGTGTGCATATGAAGTTTATCGAGCATCCATTGGTGGGTGATCCGATGTATGGACGCGTTCGTGCCAAGGCTTCTTTTGTCAAAGGACAGGCACTGCATGCAGCGATCCTTGGATTCGAACATCCGACAACAGGGGAATATATGGAATTTGAAGCGCCTATTCCAGACGACATGGAACAGGAACTGCACGCACTACGTAATCGCTAAGTTGGTTATTCATCCAGTAAGATTGTATGGATAAAATGCGAAATAACATACCAATTAAGTCTGTCTTTCCGATCAGGAAGACAGGCTTTTTTATTTGTGTATGACATTAGATCACAATAATATCTGGCATAGTAAAAAATATAAATATCTATAAACCGTTGGGATTAACCTTCAGAAAGCAAAGAGTATCCGTACCTTACGCATGATGATAAATGTTAAGGTTGACATGACTTCACCTTTCTGTCATAATTCAATGCAGATGAATAAGCACCTTTAATTCAGTCCCGTGAGACTGGCAAGGTAACGTGAATGATGTTCACTGTAAGTACACCCTTTGATGGAGCGGTGATGTTGCAGTGCGTCTGAGTATGACAGTCATGACTGCGGTCGATGACTCGAGACTCCTTGCCGTTTTGGGGCAGGGAGTCTTTTTTATATCCTGTACTCATACGGTAAAAGGCTAGACTCGAGATCAGTCCAGCAGTCGAATGTTAACCACGGGGCCTTAGGTGTACGAAGCATAAACCTGAGGAGGATATTAATCATGACGATGGATACACACATTATCATGGACGAGACGGCAATTCGCCGTGCTCTGACCCGTATAGCACACGAGATTCTGGAGAAAAATAAAGGGATTGAAGATTGTATTATCGTAGGCATTCGTACCCGCGGTGTCTATCTGGCAAGACGTATGGCAGAACGAATTCAGGAAATTGAAGGTGCTACTGTTCCTTACGGCGAGCTGGATATTACAGGCTACCGGGATGACCGCAAGCAAGAGCAGGCAGAATTAACAGGTCGCACAATGCTGACTCCGGAGAATCTGAATATCAGCGGCAAAAAAGTGATACTGTTCGATGATGTACTTTACACCGGCAGAACCATTCGTGCAGCGATGGATGCACTGATGGATTGCGGCAGACCCGAGCAGATTCAGCTGGCTGTACTGGCTGATCGCGGACACCGTGAACTCCCGATCCGGCCTGACTATATCGGCAAAAACGTACCGACTTCCAAACTGGAAGAAATCGAAGTTCGCCTGAGCGAAGTAGACGGTAGCGATCAGGTCAATATTATGCAGAACCGGGAGGTGACTGTATGATCATGGCAGCACCTACACTGAATCAACGCAGTCTTCTCGGTCTCAAAGGCATGAGTGCTCATGAACTGACGTCGATCCTGGATCGGGCAGCCTACTGGGATGCCCACACAGAGAAGCAGGTATCTGTCCTGCAATCCAAATTCGTCGCAAATATGTTTTTCGAGAATAGCACGCGTACCCGCTTTTCTTTTGAAATGGCAGAGAAGCGTCTGGGTGCCGAAGTACTGAATTTTACGGCCGCCGCTTCCAGTGTGGAAAAGGGCGAGTCGATCTATGATACTGTACGTACACTGGAGAGCATGGGCATTGACGCAGGCATTATCCGCCTCAAGCCTGCTGGTGTACTGCAGGAGCTGGCTGCTAAAGTAGGTGTGCCGCTCATTAACGCCGGGGATGGTAACAACGAGCACCCGACGCAGGCGCTGCTTGATCTGTATACGATGCGCAGTCATTTTGGCGAAGTAAAAGGTCTGCATGTAGCCATTGTTGGTGACATTCTGCACAGCCGGGTGGCCCGCTCCAATTACTGGGCACTGAATGCTCTGGGTGCCAAAGTGAGCTTCTGCGCACCGGATAACATGAAGGCAGATGATCTGCCGGATGCGCGCTATATCAGCATGGAAGAAGCTCTGCAGGCAGATGTAGTCATGATGCTGCGTGTACAGCTGGAACGTCATGCCACAGGAATGCTGAAGTCAGCCGAAGATTACCGGCTGCAATATGGACTAACCGAAGAACGTGCTGGCAAAATGAAAAAACATGCAATCATTATGCATCCGGCTCCGGTCAACCGCAATGTTGAAATCGATGATGCACTGGTCGAAAGTGCACAATCCAAAATCTTTACCCAAATGCAAAATGGCGTACCGGTTCGCATGTCTGTTATCGAACGCGCGCTGCGTAACTAAAGCCTGCAGTACGGTGGACTGAATCAATCAGGTATCCGCTTCTGCAGGAAATATGCTGGCAGGAGCGGATACCGAAAATAAACGAGCGAATCCATCTGATAGATCAGAGAGGGAGACCGCCAAATTTCGGAGGGTAATAATGACACTTTTCATAAAAAATGCGAATGTACTGAACGGACAAGGCCAATTGGAAAGCACTCATGTATGGGTAGAATCCGGCAAAATCAAAGCGATCTTCCCGGGTACAACTTCGATTGACGAGATTCTGGTTACTGCTGAAGACAAGCAAATTACACAGATTGATGCATCGGGTAAGCTGCTGACACCGGGATTGATCGATATGCATGTGCATCTGCGCGAACCCGGCTTTGAACATAAAGAAACAATAGCTACAGGAACACAAGCTGCGGCTAAAGGCGGATTCACGACAATCGCATGTATGCCAAATACCAAGCCGGTCATAGATAAGCCGGAAGTAGTGCAGCTTGTACTGGACAAAGCAGCACAGGCTAACGGAGTCAAAGTACTGCCGTATGCAGCGATTACGTATAATGAACTCGGCCGCGAACTGACCGATTTTGCAGCACTGAAGCAGGCAGGTGCGATTGGATTCACCGACGATGGTGTAGGTGTGCAAAATGCCCAGATGATGAAGGATGCAATGGCTCTGGCAGCTTCGATGGATATGCCGGTTATCGCTCACTGTGAAGATGATTCCCTGGTAGTCGGTGCAGCCGTAGCCGAAAGCGAATTTGCCCGTAAACACGGTCTCAAAGGGATCCCTAATGAATCGGAAGCCATTCACGTCGGCCGCGATATTCTGCTTGCGGAAGCAACCGGCGTTCATTATCATGTCTGCCATGTCAGTACCGAGCAATCGATCCGGCTGATTCGTATGGCTAAATCGATCGGTATCAACGTCACTGCAGAGGTGTGTCCGCATCATCTGATCCTCTCAAGCGAAGATATCCCGGGTCTGGATGCCAACTGGAAAATGAATCCGCCGCTGCGCTCGCCGCGTGACGTGGAAGCCTGCATCGCTGCTCTGGAAGACGGTACACTGGATATGATCGTTACCGACCATGCACCGCACAGTGCCGAGGAAAAAGCGAAAGGCATGGAGCTGGCACCATTTGGTATTACCGGATTCGAGACAGCGTTCCCGCTTCTCTATACCCAATTTGTCAAAACCGGACGCTGGTCACTGGAAATGCTGGTACAGCGCATGACAGCAGATCCTGCAAGAGTATTCCGTCTGGAAAGTGGACGTCTGGAAGAGAATGCACCGGCTGATTTGACACTGATTGATCTGGAAGAAGAGCGGGCAGTAGATCCGGAAGATTTTGCTTCCAAAGGAAAAAATACACCATTTACAGGATGGAAGCTGCAAGGATGGCCAACGATGACGATTGTAGACGGTCAAGTCGTATGGTCACAAGAAGTTATAACTCCTAGTGCATAAATATACTATAATGTGATATAATTATTCATAGAGCATACAGAACGGGTGATATGAACTGTATACCCGTTAATAATAACTTTCGAGAATGACAGAGGAGTGAATCGGAAATGCAGGCAAAATTGTTATTGGAAGACGGCACATTATTTACCGGCCGGAGCTTTGGAGCGGAAGGTGAAACGACAGGCGAGGTTGTATTCAACACAGGGATTACCGGTTATCAGGAGGTACTATCCGATCCTTCTTATTGCGGACAAATCGTTACCATGACCTATCCGCTGATCGGGAATTACGGCATCAACCGTGATGACTTTGAATCTGTACGCCCGTTTATTAATGGATTCGTCGTCCGCCGGCATGAGCCTGTTCCCAGCAATTGGCGTGCCCAGTACACGATTGATGAACTGCTGCGGGAATATGGAATCATCGGCATCAGCGATATCGATACACGGATGCTGACCCGTCGTATTCGTCACCAGGGTACGATGCGCGGGATTCTGACGACAGCTGCTCTGTCTCCGGAAGAATTGATGGAGCGTCTGCAGGCGACCAGCTCGTCGATCGATCAGGTTAGCCAGACATCGACTCGCCATATCTACAGCAGTCCGGGTGCCAAGGAACGGATTGTACTGATCGACTATGGCGCGAAAAGCGGTATTATGCGCGAACTGACACAGCGTGGATGCGATGTGGTTGTTGTTCCTCAGGATACTACAGCAGAACAGATTCGCCGCCTGCATCCTGACGGTATCCAGCTGTCCAACGGCCCTGGGGATCCAAAAGATGTGATGGCAGCTGCCGGCGTTATTGCCGAACTGCTGGGCGAATATCCGATCTTCGGCATCTGTCTGGGTCATCAGTTATTCGCACTTGCCTGCGGCGCTGATACCGAGAAGCTGAAATTCGGACATCGCGGTGGTAACCATCCGGTCAAGGATCTGAGCACAGGCCGCTGCTACATCACTTCACAGAACCACGGTTATACCGTCAAGGAAGAGTCGATTCAGGGAACGGATCTGGAAGTGACTCATATCAATAATAATGACAAGACGATTGAAGGACTCAAGCACAGCAAATACCCGGCATTCTCGGTACAATATCACCCGGAAGCAGCACCAGGTCCATTTGACAACAGTTATCTGTTCGACCGGTTCCTGGAAATGATCCGTGAACATAAGCAGCAAAACCCCAAGAAAACACGTCAGGCTGAGATGATGGCCGCTGTGAAAGGAGCTCGCTAAGTATGCCGATAAATAAAGAACTCAAAAAGATCCTCGTTATAGGTTCCGGTCCAATCGTTATTGGCCAAGCCGCTGAATTTGACTATGCAGGCACACAGGCCTGTCAGGCACTCAAAGAAGAAGGCGTAGAGGTTGTACTGATTAACAGCAACCCGGCGACCATTATGACCGATACCAATATGGCGGATAAAGTATATATCGAGCCGATTACACTCGAATTCGTAACACAGATCATTCGTCAGGAGCGTCCGGATGGACTGCTGCCTACACTTGGCGGACAGACGGGTCTGAATATGGCAGTCGAACTGGCACGCGCCGGCGTCCTGGAAAGTGAAAATGTAAAACTGCTCGGTACCCAGTTAAATTCGATCGAAAAAGCGGAAGATCGTGATTTGTTCCGCGACCTGATGCGTGAACTGGATCAACCGGTTCCGGATAGCACAATCGTTACTACCCTGGAAGAATCCATCGTTTTTGCGAATGAAATTGGATATCCGATCATTGTGCGTCCAGCGTATACATTAGGCGGTACAGGTGGCGGTATCTGCATAGACGAAGAAGAACTGCGCGAGACCGTAGCAGCGGGTCTTCGCTACAGTCCGATCGGACAATGTCTGGTAGAGAAAAGCATCGCCGGTATGAAAGAAGTCGAGTACGAGGTTATGCGCGATGCGAACGATAACTGTATCGTAGTATGTAATATGGAGAACTTTGACCCGGTTGGTGTACATACCGGTGACAGTATCGTCGTTGCACCGAGCCAGACGCTCTCTGACCGTGAATATCAAATGCTGCGCTCTGCATCGCTGAAGATTATCCGTGCTCTGAATATCGAGGGTGGCTGTAACGTACAATTCGCTCTCGACCCGCAAAGCTATCAATACTACGTCATCGAAGTGAATCCGCGGGTTAGCCGTTCATCCGCGCTTGCTTCCAAAGCGACAGGTTATCCGATCGCCAAAATGGCAGCGAAAATTGCGCTTGGATATACACTGGATGAGATCATGAACCCGGTTACGGGTCAGACATATGCTTGCTTCGAACCGACACTGGATTATATTGTAGCCAAAATTCCTCGCTGGCCGTTCGACAAGTTCACGGGTGCCAACCGCAAACTGGGTACCCAGATGAAAGCGACTGGCGAAGTAATGGCAATTGGCCGTACTTTTGAAGAAGCGATTCACAAAGCTGTGCGTTCACTGGAAATCGGTGTGCATCGCCTGCATCTGGCAGGTGCTGACGAGATCGAAGACAGCAAGCTGGATGAACGCCTGACCAAGGCGGATGATGAGCGTCTGTTCCTCGTCGCTGAAGGATTCCGCCGTGGTTACAGTCTGGATCAGATCCAGGAACTGACGAATATCGACTGGTGGTTCCTCGACAAAATCGAACGGATCGTCGCTTATGAATCTGTCATTACAATGGAAGATGAGCTGACTGACGAGACTCTGTATACAGCAAAACGCCTTGGTTTCACTGACCGTTCGATTGCTGAACTGCGCCGTCAGAACAAGCCGGAAGACAAGTTCAGCAATGAACATGAGATCCGTGCTTATCGCAAGCAAAATGGCATGATGCCTGTCTTCAAAATGGTAGATACCTGTGCTGCCGAGTTCGAAGCAACAACGCCATATTACTACTCTACCTTCGAGACCGAAAATGAAGTTACCCAGGCAACCAAAGAGAAAATCGTCGTCCTCGGTTCCGGACCGATTCGTATCGGACAGGGTATCGAATTCGATTACTCCACAGTGCATGCCGTATGGGCGATTCAGGAAGCGGGTTATGAAGCAGTAATTATCAACAACAATCCGGAGACCGTATCGACCGACTTTAATACATCGGATCGACTGTACTTTGAACCATTATTCTTCGAGGATGTTATGAATGTCATCGAACAAGAACAGCCGATAGGGGTTATCGTACAGTTCGGTGGCCAGACAGCGATTAACCTGGCTGCGCCTCTGCAGCAAGCCGGTGTCAAAATTCTGGGTACCAGCCTTGAAAGTATCGATGAAGCGGAGAACCGCAAAAAATTCGAAGCTCTGCTGTCCCGTCTGAATATTGCCCAGCCGCAAGGCAGCACCGTACTGTCTGTAGATGAAGCGGTTGAGACAGCACAGAAGCTCGGCTATCCGGTACTGGTGCGTCCATCTTACGTACTTGGCGGACGCGCGATGGAGATTGTCTACTCGGATGAGGAACTGCTGCGTTATATGGTAGAAGCAGTCAAGATCAACCCGGAACATCCGGTACTAATCGACCGTTATATGCTCGGCAAGGAAGTTGAAGTGGATGCGATCTGTGACGGCGATACAGTAGTCGTACCGGGAATCATGGAGCATGTAGAGCGTGCAGGTGTTCACTCCGGTGACTCGATCGCCGTCTATCCACCGCAGCATCTGTCCGCAGAGCTCAAGGAAAAAATCGTCAGCATCACGATTCGCATTGCCAAGGAACTGAAAACGGTCGGTCTGGTTAATATCCAGTTCGTTATTTTCAACAATGAAGTGTACGTGATCGAAGTTAACCCGCGTTCATCCCGTACTGTGCCGTTCCTGAGTAAAGTGACCAATATCCCGATGGCGAATGTAGCGACACAGGCAATTCTGGGCCGCAAGTTGGCAGATCTGGGTTATGAAGAAGGAATGTGGCCGGAGAGTGACCATGTATCGGTCAAAGTACCAGTATTCTCCTTTGCCAAGCTGCGCCGCGTAGAACCAACACTCGGACCGGAAATGAAATCTACCGGTGAAGTCATGGGCCGCGACCTGCTGTATGCCAAAGCACTGTACAAAGGTCTAATCGGTGCCGGTATGAAAATACCATCCACCGGTGCACTGATTGCTACAGTAGCGGACAAGGACAAAGATGAAGCGGTTCGCCTGCTCAAAGGCTTCTACCGTCTTGGTTACAAAATTATCGCTACCGGCGGTACAGCAGATGCACTCAAAGCAGCCAATATTCCGGTAACGGTAGTTAACAAGCTGTCCGAAGGTACGCCAAACATTCTGGATCTGATCCGCAGTGGACAAGCCAACTTCGTTGTTAACACACTGACCAAAGGCAAAACGCCAGAGCGTGACGGATTCCGTATCCGCCGTGAAGCGGTAGAGAACGGAGTCGTATGTATGACTTCTCTCGATACAGTTGAAGCACTGTTGACCATGCTGGATACTATCAACTTCTCCTCTTACGCGATGCCTTCCCTGAGCAAGGAAAAGCAGCAGGATAAGGAAAGTCTGGATATTCAGGCAGTTGTCGGTCAACTGGAAGATCAAGAGACGATTCTCAGCTAATAAGATGATTAATCACATATGCGGCGGACCTTACTTGCGTCCGCCGTCATTTGTGTGCGCATATTGGTATCGATTCACCAATTTGGATATAGTAAAAGAAGCAGGATAAAAGGGAGTGTAAGGATGAATCAAGCTCTACATACGGCAGCCCGACGGTTGATCGTCGCACTGGATTATCCAAATGCAGACGAAGCAAGACAGCTGATTACCCGGCTGGAAGGCATCCCCTGTTATATCAAAGTAGGCATGCAGCTGTTTTATACGGCAGGTCCTGACTTTGTCCATGATCTGAAATCTCGAGGATACTTGGTCTTTCTGGATCTGAAAATGCATGATATTCCTAATACTGTAAAAGGCGGTGCCCACAGTATTACCCGTCTTGGCGTGGATATGTTCAATGTTCATGCGGCTGGAGGACGTCAGATGATGACAGCAGCCGTAGCGGGTATGGAGCAGGCACTGAGCGAGGATTCCACCCTGCAGCGTCCTGTACTGATTGCAGTTACCCAGTTGACGAGTACATCACAAGAAGTAATGAACAGGGAGATTGGCATTGCCGGCAAAGTGGAAGATACTGTCGTACATTATGCACAAATGGCTCGCGAAAGTGGACTGGATGGCGTCGTTTCTTCACCGCTGGAAGGGCCGGCAATCAAGCAGATCTGCGGATCTTCCTTTGTCACGGTAACCCCGGGGGTTCGTCCTGCCGGCAGTGAGGTCGGTGACCAGACACGTATTATGACACCTGGACAGGCAATAGCAGCAGGTAATGATTATCTGGTTGTAGGTCGTCCGATTACAGGAGTAGCAGACCCGAGAGCAGCAGCTGAACAAATTATAGAGGAGATGAATCAACATGTTAACGATTGAAGAGATTCCAGCTCATATTGCCGCAGCCCTGCTGCAGATTGAAGCGGTCGCATTGCGTCCGCAGGAGCCTTTTACCTGGACATCCGGTATCAAGTCGCCCATCTATTGCGACAATCGGTTGACTATGTCCTATCCGTATATCCGCGATCAGATTGCTGATGGATTCGCCATGATTATTCGTGAACAGTATCCCGATACCGAAGTCATTGCCGGAACGGCGACAGCCGGTATTCCTCACGCTGCCTGGGTGGCTCAGAAGCTGGATCTGCCAATGGCTTATATTCGTGATAAAGCCAAAGGACACGGCAAGCAGAACCAGATCGAAGGACTGATCAAAGAAGGGCAGAAAGTAATCGTCATCGAAGATCTGATCTCGACCGGAGGTAGCTCAATCAAGGCAGCCGAAGCCGTCCGAGAGATTGGTGCCGATCCGCTAGCTGTGCTGGCTATCTTCAGCTATCAGTTGGACAAAGCGGTACAAGCTTTTGCAGATGCAAATCTTCCGCTGCAGACGTTGTCTAACTATACAGCTCTAATCGATCAAGCCGTGAAAATGGGTAAAATACAGCCGGACGATCTGGAACTGCTGCATTCCTGGAGAGAAGACCCGGCTGCATTTGGTAAATAACAGTATCGTGTATCTTTAAAAACAAAGCAGCCTATAAGATGATGCGGCAGAATGATGCTGTATGATAAACAATATGCAATATTAAGAACGCCAGCCGAGAGTGATGTAGAGCGATATATCCCCTTGAGCTGGCGTATTATTTATGTATACATTTCAGTACAAGGGACAAGATGAATCGGCTACCTATGACAACGAATCAATAGCAGAAGAGAGCCCATGACTTCGAACTACAAGCTGTTGTGAAAAAATATTGACAGCGGTAAATGAGATGCGTTATATTAATTAAGTCGCTGTTTACTTGATGAACCAGAAGAGAACGCTCTTTTTGGTCATAGGGGCCTATAGCTCAGTTGGTTAGAGCTACCGGCTCATAACCGGTTGGTCGGGGGTTCGAGTCCCTCTGGGCCCATAATGAGAAAAAGGACAATCCACTGTCAGATTATGACATCAGGGATTGTCCTTTTTTTATGCAAATATAAATTTAACGTCTACCGCGTCTTCGTAACAATATAATGAGCAGGACGATAACAACGATAATCAACACGAATTTCATGGATCAGCCACCTCCTCAAATTCAGCGGCCTTTCCTCCAATTTTATTCACGAAGAATTAAAAAAGTATGCAGGACGCGTTAAATATAAATTTCTGTAGTATACGTTATTGGACCGAGTACGATATTAATAAATAAAGGTCAGAACCTATACCGTCACGAGTACTGCTGACGATTATATAGATTATATACGGGAAGGTTTATCTTTATCGGTCTCGTCATCTTTATCCGTAAAGTCTTCACGTACCTTGTTCACGGCCTCACCGACAGCTTCCTCCAGCAGATCCTGGGCGGAGCGATCGTTATTCGGATCGGGATCAGGGATAGGATCGACACCTGCACCGCGTTCTTTATGAGAGTCTTTATATTCATCTGGTTTGTTCATTATTATTCATCCTTTCTGTATCATCTATGGGTAGGAAAGAAACTAAAAAAGAATCAGAATTTAGCCGTCTCGCATATTTTTAAGCAAGGACTAAAAAGAAATCTATGTTATCGAAATAAACCATTGCAGCATAGACTGAATCATTTTGTTGAGAGTACCAGCCCTAAAAACAATAACAGAAGGCTTGGAGAAATGCAGGAAAATGTAAAGAAGGATGAGGAGATACAGAGACTTTAAAAGTATCTTGAAAAAAATCGCTTTACAGAACGTTCAAATTGTTATATTATATGTTGGTGACTGAAACGCACAGGTTCATATCATGAGATGATATACTACATAGCAATTAATGATAAGTATTCATACACCTGAGTGATCCAGCACATGAATTGATAACTTGCCGGGGTGGCGGAATTGGCAGACGCACAGGACTTAAAATCCTGCGGTAGGTGACTACCGTACGGGTTCGACCCCCGTCCTCGGCATACTACAAAAAAAGCTCTTTCTTCTTAATTTCAAGGAGAAAGAGCTTTTTTGTGTTATAAATTTTTTGTTCTACATAATACTTTTTCGGTACACTACATTTGTGACTTTGTGACTTTGTGACTTTGTGACTTTGTGACTTTGTGACTTTGTGACTTTGTGACTTTGTGACTTTGTGACTTTGTGACTTTGTGACTGCGTAGCTCACCTGCTGCCTACATTTATATTCAATTTATAAAGATACTGAAATTATAAAAAATAACCACTCAGCAGCTAAAGTAATAAAAAGAAAGCCTTTTACAGATATAGAAGAGTACGCAATCTATCGTTAAGGAGTGTAAGGCATGCAAAATATCAACAATCATTCAAATCAGGGAACCGTTTCATCCGGAGGTAGTTCATCATCATCCAATAAACTCGCGCTCATCGCCACTATTCTGGCTGCTATTGCACTTCTCGGTTGTATCGCTTTGGTCGTGTGGAACATGAATCTGAAAAACCAGCTGTCTACGGTACAGAAGGACAACGAATCACTGCATACCAAGACGGAAACCCTAACAGCCAAAGTAAAAAAATCGGATTCGGAGCAGGCCAAGCTGAAGAAAATCGCACTGCTCAGCTATATGTCCCATAACCTTGAAGATGCTGTAGTTACGAATGATTTTGTAATTGATAAAATCTATTTTACGGCAAATAATAATGGTGATGTGGAAGCCATTACAATCGATTTGGAAAATCAGCCGATGATGGCACTGGTCTATGAAGGAGATGGTGTATACAGTATCTCCAATCAGGCAGTTAGTGCCAAAGCTTCAGAACTAATCAAAACGGCCAAATCCTATTATGGCAACGATAAAGATGTTCCTGCCTGGACAGATGCTACCACAGTAAAATTGACGGTCAAAAATTATGATCTTGGTGAATATGCCAAAGGTTCCTTCAAGTTGGCAAATGGAAAATAAAAGAAATAGATAAGAAGCAAATATAACAGCCAAAAAGTATCTCAAAACACTATCTAAAATAATCATCATTTTTAAAATTAAAATTTCAACATATGAAAAATTCATAATAGTAAATCTAAAAAAAAGACCGTGTCCCAACGAAGGGACTGCGGTCTTATTTATGCACAAATACCGTATCTTTGCGTGAATAGAAGGTTACATCCCCATCTTCGTTCTTCAACATTATGTAATCCTCGGTAATTCGCTCGATGATACCGTGCTCTACACTGAATCCAGGCTGCCAGGCATATACCTTGGCTTGGAACAGGGCAGCTGCAAAGAAATGGGCATTGGTCGTCAATTTGCGTTCCGTGCTTTCGTTCATGGGCGTTATGCACCTCCGTACATAGACAAAATAAAATCATCATAAAAAGGCAGGATAGAAGATGCCGATCCCGGACCGATAGGCGAATCGGAATAGCTTGTTTGTAAGCCTGCTGTCTAATATAGTACCAAACTGTTTCGCTGATCACAATGGCGCGACTACGAGGATCGTCCTCACTCAGAGAATAACTTTTATATTTTAGCGTAGATCGGAAGGAGTACGTCCACGAAGCTGACGAAATACCCGGTTAAATGTGCGTACATTACCGAATCCCGATTCCAGTGCAATATCAATCAGTTTGCGGTCTGACTCCAGGATCAGCTGCTCGGCATGGCGAATCCGCAGTTCATTGATATATGTATTATATCCTACGCCGGTAACTGTTTTGAAAAAACGGGAAAAATGAAAAACGCTCATTCCTGCATAATCGGCGCCATCCTGCAAAGTGCATGGTTCGGTGCAATGCTGTTCAAGATGCTCCAGCAGCTCCTGCATGACCTTGAGATGAGCGAGCGTACGAGAATGGTGTCTGCGAACACCAGGATCATCTGTAGACAGATAACGAAGCGCCAGACCGCTCAATTGATGCAGCAGACCGGTAATAATCAATTCATACTGTGGTGCATGCTCCTGTACTTCCGCATCGAGAGACCGGATAATCGGAGCCGCCTGCTGCAAAAAGGATTCATTCTGCGATGCTTCCGATCCGTTCTTGGTCACAAAGCTGGAGCGAAGCTGGCGTTCCTGCGGCCAGCCAGCCGGACTGCCTATCAGCCTTGGATTGAAGATAATCAGCAGAATTGTCGATTCCAGACCGGTGCTATCATAATAATGAATATCTCCACTGCCGCATAATGCGATTTCCCCTTGATGCAATACGCGAGTCTCCGAGTTAATTCCCATCCGCACAGATCCTTCATAGACATACATAAATTCAAGATCATGATGCCAATGTGCCAGAAAATTGATATTCCGGATCTGCATGGCCTGAAACGGAAATCCACTCTCATAGAAGTATAAGCGATTCTCGTGAAAAGCACGCATATTCTCACCTCAAATGGAATTGTAGATTGTTACGGAACAGAAGACTTTGTATTCGATCCTGATTTGGCAGAATTGATCGTATTTTCAGATGATAAAGGTTCGTACCAAATTAAATGAATAGTAGCAAAAATTGTCCATCAATACAACAAAAATGACGCGCAGAGCCTCAGCCTTTTCCTTACAATACATAGTATGTAAGCGTTACAAAAATAAGATCTGTACAGGATCACACATAGGAGAATCAGTAGATATGACAAAACAGGCATTGATCGTCAGAGGTGGCTGGGATGGACATCAGCCGGTCGAAGTATCCGAATTATTCGCAGAATGGCTGAGAGCAGAAGACTTTGAAGTAGAAATTGCCGATACATTGGACGCATTTCTGGACGAAGAGAGATTGAAGCAGCTTGATTTGATCGTACCAGTATGGACGATGGGCGAGATTAGCGACGAACAGCTGCAGCCCGTACTGCGCGCAGTTGCTTCCGGTGTAGGTCTGGCAGGCTGTCATGGCGGTATGTGCGATTCGTTCCGTAATAGTGTAGATTGGCAATTTATGACCGGATCGCAGTGGGTAGCCCATCCATTTAATGACGGAGTGGAGTATCAGGTACGGATGGTCAAATCAGCAGACAGCCCCTTGATAGAGGGTATTCCCGACTTTACCGTCAAATCGGAGCAGTACTATCTGCATGTCGATCCAACTGTACATGTACTCGCTACGACTACTTTTGTAATCAGCGATGGTCCTCACTCCGCCAATGGAGAAATTCGCATGCCGGTGGTCTATACGAAGCGCTGGGGTGAAGGCAAAGTGTATTATAACTCCCTTGGTCACCAGGCCAACATTTTTGATATTCCCGAAGCCAAAGAACTGATGAAGCGCGGATTATTATGGGCAGCACGCTAAATTGATAAAAGGAGGCTAATTATTTATGGAAAAAGTAAAAATCGGTCTTATCGGCTGCGGAACGATCAGCGATATTTATCTGCAGAATCTGACGCATACCTTTGTAAATACCGAAGTATATGCCTGTTCGGATCTGAATCAGGACAAAGCCAGAGAGGCCGCAGAGAAATACGGAATACCTCATACATGGACAGCAGACGAGATTATTGCCAGTGAAGAGATACAGATCGTTGTGAATTTAACGACACCACAGGATCATTTCCAGATTTGCCGTCAGGCACTGGAAGGCGGCAAGCATGTCTATGTAGAGAAGCCGCTTTCCCTGTCACCCGAACAAGGCAGTGAACTGGTGAAGCTGGCAGCGGAAAAAGGATTGCTGTTGGGCGGAGCACCGGATACCTTTCTTGGTGCCGGACTGCAGACCTGCCGGAAGCTGATCGATGACGGATTCATCGGTGAGCCGTTGTCAGCAACAGCTTTTATGGTAAACCATGGACATGAGAGCTGGCATCCTGCGCCGGAATTTTATTACAAAAAAGGCGGCGGTCCGATGTACGATATGGGTCCCTATTATCTGACAGCGCTCGTCTCCTTACTGGGACCAGCAGAACTGGTTAGTGGTATGACCCGAACTTCTTTCAAGCAGCGGACGATTACGAGCGAGCCTCTGTTCGGCCAGATTATTGATGTGGATGTACCTACACATATTGCGGGAACCATCCAGTTCCGCAGTGGTGCAATCGCCAGTATGATTACCAGCTTTGATGTGTGGAGCAGTACGCTTCCGCATATCGAGATTTATGGTACGCTGGGTACACTGCTTGTGCCTGATCCGAATACCTTTGGAGGACCTATTCGTCTGCGGCCTGCCCAGGGTAGCGAATTTATGGAGATTCCAGCAGTACACCAGTATGAAGAGAATAGCCGTGGCATCGGAATCTCGGATATGGCAGATTGCCTGATACATGGAGGTACACCACGTGCCAATGGACAGATTACCAACCATGTGCTGGAAATTATGCATGCTTTCCACAGTAGCGCGGATTCACGCCGATATGTAGAATTGACAACTACCTGCGAGCAGCCACAGCCTTTGCCTTATGGACTGGTAAAAGGGCATCTGCGTTAAGCCTTTTGATTGCGAACAAAGTCCATAGGTATGGATACACTGAACATAACATCAGAACATGGATTAATCTCTATGTGCATATTAGGTAGAGGTTATGCAGTGGATGATATTCACCATATGGATCTTTATTGCATACTTATTTATTCTCAGACCACTTTTATAATATTCTCACCACTCATGCCTAACAAAAAGCGACCGTCTCCCATAGAGGTGGTCGCTTTTTGTTGTGTAACAGTTATATGCAGCAGCTGTGCAACTGTTTTTCTATATTATAAACGGTGCGGATTTTCTATCTGATCAGATCGCGTCATCCAAAAGGGGCGTTTATTCGTTTCATTATATATAGCTTTCAATCCAGCCATAATCTATCGTCCAAAAAAAAGCTGAAACCATAATCGAATTGCATTATGATGAATTTGGGGTAATAACTGAGACAGGTATCAGCGGGCAGGCTGGATACAGAAATTATTGATCGGCAGGATGGCCGATACAGAAAGGATGTCGATGTATGTTTGGTAACGATTGGGATGATATTCTGGAGGAGGAAATGAAGCAACCTTATTTCCAGGAACTGATGAACTGGCTGGATACGGAATATGAGCAGCATACGATTTATCCACCCAGAGATTTGCTGTTTCAGGCGTTTCGTCTGACACCGTATGCAGAAGTCAAAGCGGTAATTCTTGGTCAGGACCCTTATCACGGAGCCGGTCAAGCCGAAGGACTCAGCTTTTCTGTGCAGCCGGGAGTCAAGGTGCCACCTTCACTGCGCAATATCTACATAGAGTTAAAGGAAGATGTTGGAGTCGAGACTCCCAATCATGGTTCGCTGGTGAGCTGGGGTCAGCATGGTGTACTGCTGCTCAACACAGCCCTCACTGTACGCGCTGGCCAGCCTGCTTCTCATCGTGGTAAAGGATGGGAACGATTTACCGATGCAGTGATCCGGCTGCTGAACGAGCGCAAGGAACCGATGGTATTCCTGCTGTGGGGCAATCATGCAGCAGAAAAGCAGGAGCTTATCAATACGGATCATCATTTGATAATCCGCTCGGCGCATCCAAGTCCATTTGCCGCACGCAAAGGATTTTTTGGCAGTCGTCCTTTTTCACAGACCAATCAATTCCTGGAAAAGCATCAGCTCGAGCCAATCGACTGGACGATTCCACAGTTATCCTGAGGAGGACAGCAGATGGAGGTGGAGATGATGAAGCACTGGGAAGGCAAAAAAGTCGTGATTACACGGGATGATGAATATCATTCCAGATTATATGGTACCATACAACACTGGGATATTGAGAAAAACCGATTGGTGCTGCAGCCAGGTTCGATTCACATTTTGCTGAATGATATTCTGCATATCAAGGAGCTTAAAATGCTGCCACAGGATCTCAATTCAGCAGCATGGGAACTGAATTCGGTCGGTTATCTAATGAAGCAGCCCGTTCAATTTGATAATGCCATTTTGTTCAGCTCCAAAGTCATGATCTGGAAAGATGACCAGTTGATCGAGCCATTTGCCCGATTGGTGCGTCATAATCGGGAACGGGTCATACTGGATGACCATCGTACATTTACCAAAGCCGATCATCAATTTGTCGTACGATCACGCAGAGGATGCTAACCTGTTTGATTGGATAATAGAACATATCAATACAAGACTATCGTTCGCTATACAGGACGATAGTCTTATTTTGGAAATTAAATGGCTTTTTTTACAGCCAAACCTTCAATCTGGCGGTCCTTCCTCCGATATTAGTAAAGGAATGGATACAGACGATACTATACTAAGGGGAGAAATAAATGACACGTACTGCTAAACTGGGAAATTGGATGCTTGCACTGGTATTGGTCAGCACCATGCTCTTTCCAAGCGGAGTATTCGCAGCGGATACTGCTGCGGTATCACTAAAGTTTGATGATAATAATACGCTGACTTTGTCACTTGAAGATGATGGACAGGAATTGAATGTATACACTGTGGACGGTTCGGGAGACACTACAGATGTATCCGACAAAGCAACATGGTCTACCAGCAGTGCTGCTGTAGCTACAGTAAAAAATGGCGAAGTTACACCATTAAGTGTAGGTACAACAACGATTACTGCCAAATATGGCGACCTTGCTGCAACCAAGAAAGTGACAGTAACATCACCTTATACCGCGCTCACACTGTCTCCGGCAGCTGGAACCAATGTAACCATTGGCGAACCTGTTGAATTTACAGCAACAGCTACCAAGCAAGACGGAAGCACAGTAGACGTAACGGATAGCGTTACATGGTCTACATATGATATTAAAGTAGCCAAAGTAGTCGAAGGAACCGTCACCGGAGTATCCCAGGGAACGACTTCCCTTACAGCCAAATATGCAGGCCTAGTAGCAACAAGCGACCTTTATGTTCGCTCTTCGTTCCAGGGACTGATGCTGACACCGGAAGATGATCAAGTTATGTTCATCGGTCAGCATCCCAAACAAATCGTGGCTGAAGTTGGAGATGCCAGCCGTGTGCCTACCAATGTAACGTCCAAGGTCACATGGACCTCTTCCAACCCACTGAATGCCACTGTTGAGAATGGCGTATTGACTCCATGGGTAGAAGGTACTTCTACAATCAAAGCTCAATATGAAGATTTCACCAAGACATTCAAAGTAACGGTCTACAAAACGATGACCAAAGTACAAGCCAATGTAGATTCAATTGATCTTATTACCGGCGGCTCGGCAGCACTGCCAAAAGTAACCGGTACAGCAGTAGATGGTACAACCAAAGATCTGTCCAAACTGGTTGATTGGACAATCGACAGCTCTATCGCATCGGTAACCAGCACCAAGCTGGAAGCGGAAGGCGAAGGTGATACTAATCTGGTCGGCAAAATCGGCGATATGACGGTAACCGTCCCGGTAAGTGTCAAGACCAAAGCACTGACGCTGACACCAAGTGTATCCAGTCTGAGTATTGTAGTTGGCTCTACAGTGAATCTTCCCAAAGTAGAAGCGGTAACAGCAGATGGCAACACTATTGATGTAACCGATGAAGTGGAATGGACACTCAGCTCTGATAAAGCATTGATCCAGGAAGGCAAAATCAAAGCCCTGGTTAAAGGCAGCACTTCCCTCAAAGGAACTTACCTGAACAAAAACGTGCGTGTAAGTGTAAAAATGGAGAGTAAAATCAATTCCATTACCGCTACACCGGCGATTATTGATCTGAACCTGAACAAAAGCAAATCCATTAACGTCAAAGGCGTATATGTGGATGGCAAAAAAGCAACTCTATCTACCAAAATGAACTGGGTATCCTCCAATCCGACTGTAGCAACTGTCAAAGGAGCAAGCGTAAAAGCAGTGGGTGTAGGTTCTGCGACACTTACAGGTTCCTATCAGGGTCTTACTGCAACGGTCAAAGTCAATGTAACATCCAAGCTGAAAAAGCTGACGATTTCCGAGAAATCCCTGAAGCTGACTACCGGTGATGCGAAGACCGTAACAGTGACAGCCGAGTATGACACTGGCGAAATCGTTGATGTTACCAAAGGCGCGATCTGGACAACCAGCAAAGTAACTGTAGCAACAGTAAAAGAAGGCAATATTACAGCAGTAGGTAAAGGTTCTTCTTCCATTAAAGCTGATTTTGGTGGCAAGCGCGCTTCTATGACTGTAGCTGTCAAAGATGTGGCAGCTGCCAAGTAAAACAGCCATTATAAATAAAAATAAGTATGAGTACGTCTGTAGACAATTAGCTTGAACATGAACCCCCTGCTTGTATAAAGCAGGGGGTTTTTGTTATCTGATCAAAAAAACAACAAATCTATCCTTGCCAAAAAGCAATATACTCTATAAAATATAGGAACATACGTTCTTTTCAGATATGAAATATTGAATACTAGAGGAGTGGGAAATATGCTGGACGATCAGGAGAGGAAGCTGCTGCGTGTTCTGTACAACTTTTTTGCCCGTCATCGCCGGATGCCTGGCTGGCGTGAACTATCCGCCATAACTTATCGATCCATCGATGAACTGATACATACATTGACTGTACTGGAGAACAAGCGCTACATATATTGGGACAACAAAGAAGACCTGGAGACTCTTATTATGATCGACGGCTGGGAGCGTGAGACCAGACGACCACGAACACCGACACCACGATCAGAAGATGCTTCATATTGGACCCAATATTAGAAGAGGATAGAGAATTATATCGCGACATGGAATGAACCCGTATGCTAAGACCTATCGCTGCCTTGTACATCATATGATGCTGTTTGTACCTGCGTCTTATTGTCATCCCAAGCAGATAATCCGGCTGTACAGGCTAGCGAGTTAGATATTGACAGTCTTGATGTGATTTGGTATATTACTTCTTGTGATTGTTATACGACCTGTTAGCTCAGCGGGAGAGCACTATCTTGACAGGGTAGGGGTCAGTGGTTCGATCCCACTACAGGTCATACCGAGAGAGTCCTTGAATATCAAGGGCTTTTTTTATTGCTGTTTTATATCCAGTTGCCAGATAGAATTGTGACGTGGAGTCTATTTGTTCCCGGAATAGCTTCTGACCATGACTTTCTCTCCATTAATATCCAACTCTCCATTAAATCGAAAGCCAAATTTCTCATATAAATAAAGCGCTCCCTGATTATCCTCAAACAGGCTAAGATAAATATCAGCAGGACCATATACATGATGAAGATGATCAATTAAGGCAGTCAGCATGATCGTACCAAGTCCTTGTCCCTGATGGTGTTCATCAATCAGAAAACGGTCCAGCCATACCCGTCCTGCATTTCCTTCACCCGGGAACCAGCCATACATAGCAAAGCCAACAAGTGTATGATCAGCATACAAGCCTGCCGGTTGGTAAAAGGAACACTCTTCTGCTTCTTCCAGACACTCGGCTGTATTCTCAATATAAGAAACTTGATTTGGAGCTACATGCAGTGCCAGAACAGCCTGAAGATTATCTGCTGTTACATTTAGAATTTCTATTTTCATACCAGTCACCTGAATTTCTGGAGATCACGGATGGTATCTCCTCATTTTGGTCATTATGTTTTAGAATAAAGTATACCGTAACCGGATAGTCAAGGAGGCAATATGAAGACAACTCCAAACGAAGTATACCTAACAACAGGTGAGTTTGCACGTTTGTGCAAAGTAAATAAACGAACACTTTTTCACTATGATGAGATTGATCTGCTTAAGCCTGTATACACTAATGAGAAAGGATATCGTTATTATTCTCATCGTCAGCTGGATGTCTTTCTAATTATTCATATTTTAAAAGAACTGAAGATGCCGCTCAAAGACATCCGTTATTATCTGGATCATCGTACTGCAGAACAATTGATTGAGATCGCAGATAAAGAAATGCTGCATATTGAGCAGGAAATTACCAAGCTGCGACAGATCCAGCGTGTGCTTCAGGAAACTGTGGATTTTACGGCGAAAGGACTCAGTGCCAAACACGGCGAAATTTGCATAGAAGAACAGCCTGAAGAGAAGCTGATTCGCAGTGAGATGTTGATAGATGATAATCAGCATAACAGTTATCTGGAATGGACGAATCGGTTTCGGGAATTCGATCATTTTACTCAATCGGTAGCTTCTTCATTCGTAGGTACAATGATGGACACGAGAGAGCTGCTATCCGGAGAACAACAGACGGCTTATTTTTTTGTGAAAACAGACTCTATTCATACGGATCTGCAGACATTCACCAAGCCGAGAGGCCGGTATGCTGTTGCTTTTCATCATGGTACTTACGATACGCTTGATACTACGTATACACGCTTGCAGAATTTTATAGAACAGCAGCATTTGCAGCCTGGTGAGTATGTGTACGAAGAGTATTTGATCGATGAAGTGGCTGTGACGAGTGAAGAGGATTATGTTACAAGAATAACCGTCGAAGTTATCAATCATGGATAGATATAGCAGTAAAGGAGATATAACGTATGAATGAAACAGCGTATGCTTACATTGATCGTACAGCCGAAGAGGTATTTCACGTACTGGATGATTATGAAGTAGCCTGTAAAGAAGCAAAAGGATCAGTCATCGAATATCGTGGTGAGCATGCTGGCGGTTATCCAGTCGTTAATCAACGGCAGCTGATCATATACGCCGGACGACGAATCGAAAAGGAGAACCAACCGATTCCGGCTTATATCCAGGCAGCTATTGATGCACTCCTCTGAATTTCTCTTCATGCAATTTTGTAGCTTCCGGTAGCGGGAGCTTTTTGCTTTGTGTATAATGGAATTTTGAAATAACCGCATTTTATATAAAGGAGATAACATCATATGGGTCAACGTTACCGAATTACCCGGGAAATGCAGCAGGAGAACGATGCAAAACAGCCGATTACTCTTGAAGAATGCAAAGCTTATTTTGAATTGCAACCCGATATCGTATATACACCGGTCTTCACAGTCAAAGGTGAAACCACCATGTCAATCGAAGGAGACTTTTTCCTTTGGGAGATCGAAGGAGCAACAATTCCTTTCCGTCATTTTGATGGAGATCTGTATGTATCGGGCATGAATGAAGCTGTCATTCCCAAAATGATTGAAATTGCCAGTGCTCTGCGTGCAGATATTGCCGAAGATTAATACAGTATAAGAATCTAATGATATTAATTTATAGCATACACGCTGCGATGAACCCTATCTTGACAGGGTAGAGCTCGTCAAGGCCGTTCCTATACAAGAACGAACAGCATAAAAGCATAGTAGACTGCTAATATCCGAAATTAAATAGATTTACCGATTTTCTGCAAAAAAGTCCAGGCGCTGAATAGCCTGGGCTTTTTGATTATGATTGCCTTATTCAAAGGAGCTAGTGAATTATTTCTGAAAACAAATAAAAAATATACAAATTGCTGTTTTAAAATGATAGCCATGGGGTGATATTAGTTAGACAACGAATTTACAATTTTGGAGGCATGAGAAACGTGGAAAACAGAAACGAACAGTATGGATTTGACATAGAGAACGAAATGGATTCCTTTATGATGCAGGTGAGCCAAATCGTTAAAAACCGTGATAACTCGGATCTGGCCGTACGAGGTAAAGTGACTCAGCTCCTCAGCCAGTATATGGAAGCCAACTAAAACAATCACTCAATATAGCATATACCCTCAAGAATCTTACTCTTGTACAGGTCATGCATATAACCTACAGCGTGCAGCTCCGGATATCCATCGATATCCTGCTGCACGTTTTTAATTTGATGGGTAGTCTGATTTTTTTGTGTAATGGAGCAAATACGGAGCGCACTTAAAATTTATTGCTTTTTTTGTTATGATACATAGATTATGAACACACCTGCCGTACTATGCCTGCTTAACTGTATATAATTGCCGTTTGGCGACTGATGATACATAAAGGATTGCGCTATACAGTTCATACAGGGAAGGAGAACAATTATAATGAAGAGAAAACATCCGGCTGCGTCTACTTCCAAGTACTGGACAGTGCAGTCTTTGTCTGCCTGGGAGCAAGCCCAGCAACACGGCTTTTTGGAAGGGCATATCGATCATATTTCTTATCCGGAAGCCTATCGCTGGATGATGGACCAAATGACAGAGCGTCTGCCTTTTTATGATGGTAGCTACCCGGTGTGGGTATGGAAAGAAAAACCGGATCTCCTGCAATTGAATCATTTTACCGGTCGGGAGCAGTGTGTCTGTCTTACCCTGTCTTTACATCCATTAAATGTACTGCTATCCGACTTTCAGGAATGGCATGCGGTATTAAATAATACATTTAATGCTGCAGACCAGGGAGAATGGGAGGAGTTCCAGGCTGGAAACTCTCTACTAAGCAAAGAACAGAGCTGGCTGCGCATATTCGATCTTAACCGCCACCTTGATGCCGACTGGCCCGGTACACAGGAGAGGCGCCTGCAGGGTGTCACTGGACGTGTACGTCTGCAGCAGGTTCTAAAAGTAGAGTATCTGGATGAACCGAGTCTGGCGAAAAAATACTATTATTGTTAACCAGATTATATAGTCCAGCGGAAGAGTCGGAGCATTACATAGAATAGGGACTGTCATAGAACAGGAGCTGTATAGGTAGGAGGCAGACAGCAATTTAGCCTGCATCTTATCTGCTGCTCGATCAAAGCGCCTATTGCATCTGGTTGTTGTTTTACATACTTAAGTATATCTGTATCTGTATCTGTATCTGTATCTGTATCTGTATCTGTATCTGTATCTGTATCTGTATCTGTATCTGTGTCTGTGTCATTCGTATCTTACCCGACTAATTATTAAGAAAGGTTGTCAAAGTATATTCATATTTATAGTATTCAATATACCATACAGGGGTATAGTATATAAAGAGATAGAATGAAGGAAATAGATTTCAAAAAGTAAATGATAAGAAGGGAGCAATCGATGATGAAAAAAGCTCTAATCTCTGCAGGAATCGGTACGCTGCTCATCCTCAATGGCTGCAGCAATACGCCCAATTCTGCAGCTACGGATCATCCGGTATCAACTACCTCATCAAGTGAGACAGCGGATCATGATTCCATGTCTATGGGAAACGAGGCATCTGGTGGAGCGATGCATCATTCCAGCTCAGCTGAAGTGCCAGCGGGTCTGCAAACTGCGCAGCATCCTCAATTTCCAGTAGGTACTACAGTTATAATGAATATGGATCATATGAAGGGCATGAAAGGCGCCGAGGCTACCATTACAGGTGCGTATGATACAACTGTCTATAGTGTGTCCTATACACCCGTCACAGGTGGAGAGCCGGTCAAAGACCATAAATGGGTGATTCATGAAGAAATTCAGAATGCTGGTCAATCTCCGCTCAAGCCAGGCAGCAAGATCATACTGAATGCTGATCATATGCCAGGCATGCAGGGCGCGCAGGCAACAATCGATTCTGCGCAACAGACAACAGTCTATATGGTTGACTATATGCCTACTACGGATGGGGAACCTGTCAAAAATCATAAATGGGTCACAGGCGATGAATTGTCTGCCAAATAAACAGGATAGCCATTGAACTGATTCAATTGTATAAACAACGGCTATACAATAGAGGCAAGCATTCTGTGCTTTTTCTTATGAAGAAGCAGCTATTGTTTATTTCGGGGACTGTATATTAATATGAATATAGCGTCATGATTTACAAAGCAAGCCTTTTACGAGAGGCTTGCTTTATTTGGGCCGAATATTCGGAATAAACAGTGCCCGGTGGATCGAACAGCAACCCATTACATTTACTCAGGAGGTCTCATGGCTCAGTTTACATATACAGGATTACTTAATCGGACGATGGAAATCTATGAACAGCATGGAAGTGCGGAGGCGTATCATTTTATAACGGAACATCAGGCAGATGGAATCGGCAATCCGGCACAGGTATACAATCTGCGCTATAGTCTGGCTGCTGCAGCAGATATGCATGACGAGGCACTGCAGCTGCTCCGCGAAGCCATAGAGCAGCATGAATATTGGTATTCTGCCGAGTATCTGTTAGAAGAGGAAACCTTGGAGCCTTTGCGGCATGATCCCGAATTTCAGCGGTTGATCGGAATCTGCCGGGCACGTGAAACGCAGGCGATGAGCGAAAGCAGTGCCAAGCTCAATATTGTGCTTCCTGATCAGGAGAAGCCGGCAGCTGCATTCCATACGATCTTTGTTCTGCACGGGGAACAGGAGAATATGGATATCGTGCAGCCTTACTGGAGTTCACTGCTTGATCGGGAATATAAGCTGGCTTTACTGCAGTCTTCCCAGATTCAGTTCACGGGAGCTTATGATTGGATAGATATCGATACAGGAATGGATGAGCTCAAGCAGTCCATGGAAGAACTGGCTCGTATCGATAATCCACAGATGGAGATCCGGGATTGCCTGCTGCCGGAGAATGCACTGCCTTCCGGTAAAAGACCTATTCTGGCGGGATTTTCCGCAGGGGCCAGAGTTGCCATGAATACAGCGGCTGAATATTCATCCGGTGTACGCGGTATGATCCTCGTGGCTCCCTGGATGCCTGATCGAGAAGAATGGGAACTGGGATTAAATGCCTGGAAAGAACACGGAGTAAAAATGTATATTATTTGCGGCGAGAGTGATGAAGAGTGTATGCCTGGAGCACAGGAGCTGGTAGAAGCACTTGATTTCAAAGGTATTCCATATGTATTCAAAAATGTAACCGGTCTGGGCCATGATTATCCGGCTCATTTTAACCAAATACTGCAGGAAGCTGTAGCATTTATAGAGGGATGATGCAGTCATCCCCCTTTTATTTTCAAATGGAATCGAAAAAGTTATAATTAGGTATAGATAACACGAATTATTAGACAAGACATATCGTGAATGGACAGAGGGAAGAGTGAACGGAGTGAAGATAGGAATTTTTGATTCCGGTGTTGGTGGTTTGACGGTAATGCATGAAGCACTAAAGCTGATGCCAAATGAAGATTATGTATTTTATGCGGACACCCGGCATGTACCTTACGGAGAAAAGTCCAAGGATGAAGTCCGACAGTATGTAATCGAAGCTGCAGATTATCTGGCTGCCCAGAATATCAAAGCACTCGTGATTGCATGCAATACAGCAACCAGTATCGCAGTAACGGATCTGCGGCAACGATACGATTTTCCGGTAATCGGCATTGAACCGGCAGTCAAACCTGCCGTACAGAACAGTATTATTAAGCATAAAAAAGTACTGGTGCTGGCGACAAGACTGACGTTGAATGAAGAGAAGTTCCATAATCTGGTCAAAAGTATTGATACTGAAGATATTGTGGAAAGTGTACCAATGCCTGGCCTGGTACAGCTGGCTGAGGAGCGCAAGTTTGGGGATGAGGATGTACTTCCTTATTTAGAGCAGGCGCTGGGAGATCTGGATTTGCGACAGTATGGTACTGTAGTGCTGGGCTGTACGCATTTTCCTTATTTCCGCAGTAATCTATGCCGCTTCTTCCCCGAAGAAGTGGATATTATTGATGGAAGCAATGGTACGGCCAGACATCTGCAGCATGTTCTGGAAGAACGTGGACAAATCGGAGATGGCACTGGACAGATGAACTTTGTCAAATCCGGTGTAACTGCAGAAAGCCCGGAAGAAATGATGGATTACCAGCATCTGATGGGCTTGTTATCCTGAGTAGACACAGTTACTGAACAAACGACTATTATGTTAATAGCAGCTACCTTTGAACAGAGGTAGCTGCTATTTTTCTATTTGTTTAACAATATCCATTTATAATTTATTAAATCGGCTGGCCGTTTGATCGTATTAAGGGATTGCAGTAACTATAGATAGCAGCAGAATATAGAGGACAGATTAGAATAGATTACGATACGTGAGAAGCCGCTTGGACACGTGATTTTTTCGAGGTATACGAAGTGTATTTGCGATACGATTGGGACGAATTCGAAGATTTTCTGGATGCTGCTGAAGTAGAAGTAGATGAACCCGTAGAAGTGGCAGACTTTGGAATAGTAGTGGAGGAAGACGAAGGAGAAGAACTGGTAGCAACGGCAGTTGCTGAAGCAGCCAACTGCTTGACGGAAATCGTCGGTCTGATCGCTTTGGAAGGTTGCCATGCCAGAATATTCTCTTCACGAAAAGTGCGCGGTTCTCCCGAACGCAGGCAATCTGCATATACCAGACCATTGCGAATTCGCTTGATCTCAATCCTCCGTTGGGTCAATTTGCCGGACTGATCCATATATACAATTTCGAGTAATTCTCCGATATGTTTGGCTAGCATAATCATCCCTCTTATCAGAACATTTGTTCTCTTATTTGTTCTTATTATATACGAACAAGTGTTCCTTTTAAATCTAATTTTCGATTAAATATTGAAAGGGGGAAATATGATTTTGATTCATTAATATATTTGATTTGGTTGCTGCTATTTTGATTATTTTTGCGATGTGTACCAATTTACTGCGAATTTTACCATACAATGATATTCGTTCGGCATATGATGATATGGGGTAAGTGAATAGAAAGTAACCAGAATAAATGTAAAGACAAGAAAGTTGCAGATCTCATCAGTTAATCCAATCCGACTATGCAGGAGGTACTTATGAACACATCACATTCGATCAAAGAACTGATTTCCAACCTGACGCTGGAAGAGAAAGCAAGCTTGTGTTCAGGTCTTGATTTCTGGCATACACAGCCGATAGAACGTCTGAATATTCCATCTGTTATGATGACCGATGGTCCTCATGGGCTGCGCAAGCAGGATGCAGAAGGGGATCATCTGGGGCTCAACGATAGTGTACCGGCAACGTGCTTTCCAACAGCAGCAGGCATGGCGGCTTCATGGAACAGGGAGTTGATGCACCATGTTGGTACAGCACTTGGGCAGGAATCGCAGGCAGAAGAGGTGGCTGTTATTCTGGGGCCGGGCGTGAATATCAAGCGTTCTCCACTGTGTGGACGTAATTTTGAATATTTTTCCGAAGATCCGTATTTGTCCTCGGAGCTTGCTGCAGGTCATATTCAGGGTGTACAGAGCCAGGGCGTAGGCACATCGCTTAAGCATTTTGCCGCCAACAATCAGGAGATCCGGCGGATGTCGGTAGATACGATCGTGGATGAACGTACACTTCGTGAAATTTATCTAGCCAGCTTTGAGGGGGCTGTGAAACAGTCACAGCCATGGAGTGTAATGTGCTCTTACAATAAAATCAACGGTGTATATGCTGGGGAAAATCATGAACTGCTCACACGTATTTTGCGAGAGGAATGGGGATTCGAAGGATTCGTTGTATCTGACTGGGGAGCGGTGAATGAACGTGTAGCTGCACTGCAGGCAGGCATGGAGCTGGAAATGCCGACAAGTGCGGGGATCGGAGATGCCAAGATTGTAGCTGCTGTTCAGCAGGGAACGCTAGATGAATCTGTACTTGATACAGCGGTGGAGCGGCTGCTGAACTTTGTATTCAAGGCTGCGGCAGCACAGAAGACAGAAGCTTCCTTTGATTCCCGTCAACATCATCAGCTGGCTCGTGAGGTTGCCCGTGAAAGTATGGTGCTGCTCAAAAATGAAGATCATCTGCTTCCACTTCGCAAAGAAGGGAAAATTGCGGTAATCGGTGAGTTCGCCGTCAAGCCGCGTTATCAGGGCAGTGGCAGCTCTCATATTAATCCGACTCATCTGGATCAGGCGCTGGATGAAATCCGTATACTTGCAGGGGATCAGGCTGAAGTTACGTATGCAGCTGGCTATGATCTGGACAGTGATGAAGTAAAAGAAGAACTTGTGCAGGAAGCGGTCCGGATCGCTTCCGAAGCCGATGTAGTCATTCTGTTCACCGGTCTGCCGGATCGTTATGAATCCGAGGGATATGATCGTGAACATCTGGATCTGCCAGATAATCACCAGCGTCTGATTACATCGCTCTCAGATGTACAGGACAACCTGGTGGTCGTTCTCAGTAACGGTTCACCGGTAACAATGCCATGGCTTAATCAGGTGAAATCAGTATTGGAAGGTTATCTGGGTGGACAAGCTGGAGGCGGTGCAGCTGCCGATCTGTTGTTTGGAGAGGTGAGTCCCAGCGGCAAGCTGCCGGAGACATTTCCGGTGAAGCTGAGCGATAATCCTTCATTCCTAAACTTCCCGGGCGAAGGTGATCGTGTCGAGTATCGTGAAGGCTTATTCGTGGGCTATCGCTATTATGACCAAAAGCAGATTGAACCGCTGTTTCCTTTCGGGTATGGACTGAGTTATACGACTTTCGAATACAGCGATCTCACGGTAAATACGTCCAGCTGCACAGACGAAGATACCGTGAAGGTAGAAGTGACGGTTACGAATACTGGTCCAGTTCGGGGTCAAGAAATTGTACAGCTCTATGTGCATGATGCAGAGAGTACGGTTATTCGGCCGCAGCAGGAACTGAAAGGATTCGCCAAAGTCGATCTGCAGCCGGGAGAGAGCCGTAAAGTTACCTTCGAACTGGGTAAGCGGGCTTTTGCCTATTATAATGTGAATATTGGAGACTGGCATGTGGAGACAGGTACTTTTGCGATCCGTATCGGAGCTTCTTCTCGTGATATTCGTCTGGAAAGTACAATTGAAGTGAAATCAACAGTCAGCCTGCCGGTTACATTTCACCGCAATACGACGATCGGCGATGTAGCAGCCAATCCGGCAACCGCTGACATGGCCAAGCAGTTTGCCGAGCGCTCTGGATTAAATGAGATGATGGGAGACAGTCAGGATCTGCTGCTGGCAATGATTAAATACATGCCGCTGCGTGCGATGATCGGATTCGGACAGGGCAACTATACCGAAGAAATGCTTAGTCGTGATATCGCGGAACTTAACCGTCTTCATGCCGAATATAACCACTAATAGTTTGGTTTGGCGGCTTCTTTCCATTTTGGGGAAGAAGCCGTTTGGCTGTGTACCAACGATTCATACAGTAGTCAGCCTACTCAATAAAAGGTACAATAATGACGGAGATCAGAACAATAGATCGACCGCTTGTTGGTTTGACCGGGTGGAGGAGAAGACAGAGATGACAAGAGAAGTGATAGAGGTTCAGAACCAGCAGCAGCTGGATGCATGTTTTGCTATTCGGCGTAAAGTGTTTATTGAAGAACAGAATGTACCCGAACATATCGAAATAGACGATTATGATCGTCTGGACAGCGGTGCTTATCATGTTCTGTTACTGGACAAGGGACAGCCGGTAGCTACCGGACGAATCACGACCTACACGGACGGTTCTGCCAAAATGCAGCGTGTAGCCGTATTGCCGGATTATCGAAAAGGTGGTTACGGTTCATTCCTGATGAACGGAATGGAAGATTGTGCGCGCAGTCATGGATATATCCGGGCAATCCTGGATGCGCAGTGTCATGCTGAAGGATTCTATGATCGCCTTGGTTACCGTACGATTTCTGCCGAGCCTTTTGATGATGCGGGGATTCCCCATGTTCGTATGATCAAGGATCTGTAAACCAGCAGATTATTGTCTTTCTTGTACAACCGTGGTGTCGGTAATTATACAATCAGAAATAGATATATGTAAAAAGCTGCTTTCCCGGTTACGTCTATGGACCGGAGAAGCAGCTTTTTTGGTTAATGCATTGCATATTGCTATCTAGCCTTACATAAATGATCTGCTATTCCGGAAGGCGATAGATACGATGCTGCTCCAGAAATTCCATGCCTGCTGTTTTACCTTCGAAGTCATCCTTATCATCATTATAATGCATCAGCTTGACCCGGGAACGCACCGCTTCGGGCAGTGACATGAGTTCATCCAGTGTAGCATGCACAATACCCGGTGGGTGCAGCTGGCAGTCGTGCAGAATCTGTCTGACGCCGCGATCATGTACGAGTTGTTCCAGCAGATCAGATTGGAACTTCATATCTGCACTGTAGAAAATCTCATTGTTGATCAGCACGGAGTAGCTGTTTTTGCCATCAATATGGGGGGTCTGGATTAGCTCAATGGTCAGTCCTTCGGCAAGCTGCACCGATTGATCGGCTACGAGTGGTTTAATATCAAACACATCTTCCAGCTGCTCAATGCCTTCCTGGCTCATCCCGCCATACAGTGTATGCTCCCATAATGGACGAATCAGCGTACTGGCAATATACAGTACCGGTTTGCGGTTATGCACAAATTTGCCACGAAAGCCCAGCTCTTCGAGCCCGCCTACATGATCACCATGAATATGCGTAATCAGAATGGCATCAATATCATTCAGATCTTTGCCCAGCTCATGCAGAGCAGCAGGAGCCGTGATTCCGCAGTCGATCATCAGTGTATAATCACCGGCATGTACGAGTGCATTGTTGTTGTAATATTTTTTGGCAAAGGCATTGCCAGTACCCAGCATCTGTAGTTCAATTGACATATATATCCTCCTGTCCCGGTATCAAGGTATGGATCTGAAGCCAGCTGTTCCATCTGCTGCTGACTCCTATGACTATATTCTCTTATCACTTTACCATGAGCAGTATAAGGAATGGAAATGCTCCTATGGAGTATAGATTTCGCTGTACGATACCGCCATGCTAAAGATCAAAAGGTTACAATATTTTTACCGCAACTGAAACAGAGTTGAGGAGTATACATGTATGGAAGATGAGTATGTTACTGAATGTTTAGTATACATTTTAAAGGAGGGGCAACGTATGATGTGGAAAAGGGTAGCTGCCTTTACGCTAGCTTTCTTTTTGATGGGAAGCTCGGTTCTGTTTGCAGATTCTGCTTATCAGCAGGTGCGGGTCTGGATTAACGGAAATGAAGTGGATGGCGGTTCGTATGTAATCAATGGCAAAACCTATGTGCCTCTGCGTGAAATGGACGGATTGGTAGATTATGATAATGATGCCAAAACCGTAAAGTTGTATAAACCGAATGTACATATCTTTTTGTTCAAAGGGGATACTGCCTTCGGCAATGTTAGCAAAGGCAAACTCAAGTTTAACGTATTCACCCAGGTCGATCATCTGGAGACTGATATTGCTGCAGTCAAGGTAGCGATTACCGATCCTTCCGGCAGCCAAAAGGATATTCAGAGTCAGGATATTACCCAGCAAAAAGATAACTTCTGGTTCCGTACGTATGACTTCACTTATAACTTTGCAACATCAGGCGAATACAAGGTTGGCTTCTATATGAAGAAGTCCAAATCAAGTGATTATGTACTGGTCTCCGAAAAGGTGATTACGGCGCTGAATCAGTAGTCCATATCAGGAGATTGGGGTGTACATGGTTCAATTGACCTGTACGGTGTAAAGTGGTACGATACACAAGTGTTATTTTTAATATGGAGCTACTGTCCGGATTTGGCAGGTCCATCAAACGTAAAGATATCATCCAAATTTATACCGAAAGTGGGTTATCCTATGAGCGATAAACATGTACACGACGAGAACAGCAATCACGACCATGATCACGAGCATGATGAGTTTGTACTTAGTCTGACAGACGAAGAAGGCAACGATGTAGAAATGGTACTCGTTGAGACTTTTGATGTAGGCGAGAAACTGTATGCGCTGCTGCTGGAGCGTGGCAATCCGGAAGCGGATGGTTATATCATGCGTCTGGAAGAAGAAGACGATGGCATGGTACTGGAAAATATCGAAGATGAAGCAGAATGGAAAGCAGTTGAGCAGGCGTACGCCGAGCTGGTTGCAGAATCCGAAGAGTAATCTTCCATAGCGGACAGACTATTACAGCTGCCTGCTTATTGATATTCCATCAAAAAGAGTCTTGTTCCGATGAGGAACAGGGCTTTTTTTGTTTGTCCCTATGCGAATAAAAAAGAAATGAATGCAACAAAAAAGACGATCTGCACAAGCAGATCGTCTTTTCGCTATACAAGCAGTAGATACTTCGTGATATTTGCATGCCTTATGGATTGGAATTTTTAGAAAATAGCATCCGTTTCTACAATGACTTTGACATTGCGTACACTGCGATCTTCCGGACCTTTGACAGGAAGCCCCACTTTGACATGGTCGGTAATGTAGTCGATGTTCTCCTGGGAGATGACTTCTCCCGGCAGCAGAATCGGAATACCCGGCGGATAAACATAGATGAATTCGGCGATAATCCGGCCTGCCGATTCTTCGAAAGCAATGGTCTCGGTATCTCCATAAAACGCTTCACGCGGCGTCAGAGACAGCTGTGGAATCTCGGGAATCTTCACGACCAACTCCTTGATCTCGCGGCCGCTGCCATAGAATTCGGCAGCCATCTCGGTCAGAGAGCGAATCAGCGTATCCACGCTATCCTGTGTATCACCCGGAGTCACGAGACAGAGGATATTGTACATATCACTCAGCTCGATCTCCAGATTGTAATGATCACGCAACCAGTTCTCTGCGTCGTAACCGGTAATGCCCAGATGACGGATATGAATTGTTAGCTTGGTCGGATCATAATTGAAAGTCGCTTCACCGCCAAGCAGCTCTTCGCCAAAGCAGTACAGTCCTTCGATTTCATTGATTTTACGGCGCGACTCCTGAGCCAGTCCGATCGTACGCTCTGCCATTTCGTGTCCGTTCAGTGCCAGATTTCGGCGGGATGTATCCAGCGAAGCCAGCAGAATATAGGAGGTCGAGGTTGTAGTCAACATACTGATGATCGTCTGAACCCGCTGCGGGTTCACATGGCCATTTTTCACATTGACATTCAGGACGGAGCTCTGGGTCATGGAGCCGCCCAGTTTGTGTACGCTGGTAGCAGCCATATCGGCACCGGCAGCCATAGCCGATACCGGTAGCTTTTCATTAAAATGAATCAGTACACCATGCGCTTCATCGACCAGTACCGGAACGCCGCGGCTGTGAGCCAGATCGACGATCTCCTTGAGATCGGCACATACGCCGAAATACGTCGGATTAATCACGAGTACCCCTTTGGCATCCGGATGGCGATCGAGCGCCCGGCGTACCGAAGAGGTGGTAATACCATGATCGATCCCCAGGTTCTCATCACGTACCGGAGAGACGAATACCGGCTTGGCTCCTGCAAAGATAATCGCTGACATAATCGATTTGTGTACATTGCGCGGAACAATCAGTTTATCGCCGGGCGAGCAGACGGTCATAATCATCGTCATGATCGCACCGCTGGTACCCTGTACGGAGAAATACGTGTAGTCTGCGCCGAACGCATCGGCAGCCAGCTTTTGTGCCTGTTCGATCACACCCATTGGTTGATGAAGATCATCGAGTGGTGCGATATTGATCAGATCTATAGAAAGGGCGTTATCCCCAATAAACTCTCGGAATTCCTGATCACTGCCGAGTCCTTTTTTGTGTCCCGGAATGTGAAATTGCACGGGATTGCTTGCCGCATGCTGCTTAAGGGCAGTGAAAAGCGGAGTTTGCGTATGATCCATCGAAGCTGTCACAACCTTTCTAAAGGTGGAATATGGGTAAACATTTTAAAACCAAACAAAAATGAGTATAGCAAAATGAGGGGGGAATGCAATAGTTATCTTGGGAGAGAGTTGCAGACCGCTGATTATCTCATGCTACAATACATATGGTTATTCCCACAAAAATGAATTCTTTTTCCAGATTCGTTTCCATAAAATGACTGCTTTGTCGACCTGCTGTTCAGCTCAGCGGCAGATGGGCAAAGCAGTATATACAGTGTATACATTATGCGAGTCTGCTATAAGCTAGCCCGAGAGGAGCCCCTTATGCCCAGTACTGCCAATTATTCGTCGCCACGCCATTCGTCCAGGCGGAGACACCAATTTAACTTTAGCTGTCTATGGCTGCTCATTTTCCTTGTTGAATTTGTAAAAGGCGGGCTGCTGGTTACACTGTTGCCGCTATATATGGGACATATGCTCGGATTGACTGCTTTTACAATCGGACTGGCGTTCGCTCTTCAATATGTAGGTGATAATGCACTGCGCAGTCCGGCGGGCTGGTTGGCTGAACGACTAGGGTTCCGGGTGACGATGACGCTGGGTATGGTGCTTGTGCTGCTGGCGGTATGGATCATGGCGACGTTGCAGCATACCGGCGGGCTGATTGTTGCCTGTGCCATAATGGGGATTGGCAGTGCTCCACTATGGCCTTGTGTCATGTCCAAGATTACAGATCTCTCCAGCGACAAAGGTAATTATGGCACGCCGATGAGCATTATCGAGATTGCTTCGATGGGTGGAGCCGGACTGGGGCCGGTAACGGTGAATTGGCTAAGCAGCGATAAGTCCTATGATTTGATTTTCCATATCCTGCTGATTGGCATGGTTGTAGTAATTGCTGTGGCTCTGTGTCTGCCTGGCAAAAAGCGAAAGCCATCCCCTTTGGATACTGCCAAACTGCCCATAAAACAGCAGGGAATCTCCGGATTACAAGCGCAAGCCTCAGAGACAGACCAGATAAACGATCCGGCAGACATCGACAACCAATGGGGCAAATTTCGTTATTATATAAAGCTGCTTCGTTCGCTGCATATTCATCCGCTGTTATATCCGGCTCTATTTATGCAGTCTTTTGCCCTGGGTATACTAACACCAATTATTACGTTGTATGTAGTCAGAGAACTGGGGCTCACACCTGCATATTTCAATGCCCTGCTGATGGGTGGGGGAGCTGTTACCGTATTAGGACTGATTCCGGCTGGACGATTTATTGATCGACTGGGCAGCCGTATCTTTTTGCGCATTGGATTTCTGCTGGCGGCCACTGCGTTGGTTGGACTGGCTTCGACCCATATGCTGTTTTGGATCTGGGTGTTTGTATTGGGTGCAGGATTCAGCTACGCGATGATTTTGCCGGCCTGGAATGCACTGCTGGCAAATCTGGTGCCTGCTGAGGAAAAGGCAGCAGTATGGGGACTGTTTCTCACGCTGCAGGGTTCCGGATTGGTAATCGGTCCGCTTGTATCTGGCACATTATGGGATAAGATTAGTCCGCAAGCTCCCTTTTTTGTCAGTGCCACAGCGATGGTGTGCTTATTTGTTATTCATTGGGTAATGGTCAGACAGCGGCCGGATCTGAAATAAAACCATCAATAGTTATCATTTGCAGCGAATCAGTTAGCCAACGATCAATCCGCTGCATAAATAACAAAAAAAGAATATAAACATTCAACAATAAATCGGTAATAAAAAAAGCCCACTTTCCTGCAGCGTTGCCATGCTGGAAAGTGGGCTTTTGGTAATGAACTATTTGTGTTCATGGATAGTGTGAGATTAGCATCAATTTAGACTCAATGATTAGCCATGTGTAAGAATAAATATCCAAAGCACATCCATTCGATAACGTTTATGATGCTATTTCATGCGGGTTCAGGCAAAAGCCATTTTATACAGTGGCAGTAGCTGCTCAAAGGTCTGTTCCACCTTTTGAACGAATGCCTCACCGTTACTCAGCAGAGGATCGTCTTTGGCAATGCGCAGTCCGCAGACCACCTCGGACTTTTTGATATTTTGCAGTTTGGTACCGATTGCCCTCAGCTGCTGCTCATCCATATCGGATTGCAAGGTGCCCTGTGGAGACATATGATCGGTGGACCAATAGAAATGATCCGGTACGGTTTTTTGGATTTCCTGTAGCCGGGAGGCGATTGCTTTGCCAAAATCCACCTTGCGTGGACTCTCATAAATGATGGCAAATACAACAAATACATGACTGCCGAACATACCTACTTCAAAATGGGGCAGAGCCTTGTAGCCACGCTTGTTGGCTGCCCATGCCACCCAGGTATCCTTGGGAGGATTAACAGTACGGCGTGCATGCTTGGCGACATGCACATACATTTCTTCGCCGCTCAGAGCGGACAGATGCGGCTGGATCATCTCACCCAGCATGGTGAGCTTGGGACGGACCCGTTCGATCAGCGCTTCCATGCGCGGTTCCAGTCCATCGATGGAGAATACTTCAAAATCACGGGTATCAAACCCCGGAAAAACAGTCGAATTCATTTTCAAAAGCCTCTCTTTCTGACAGTTGCCACTTCTAGCCGAATTATAGCATAGGATTCACGATATATTTCATGAAGATTACATGTGTCTGAGTTGTTAACTGCTTAGATGATCCGGCAAACGGGTAAAAATAAACAAGTCAAACCAGCAATTATTCTCATATTCGATCTTTATCTTACTACAATTTATACCTGCACAACATCCAGAGTGGATCATTTATACATGAGTAGTTATACCAATAAATAATATAAGGAAAAGGAGGGACTACTATGAACAAGAGCTATGAAGTGGAATACTGCAATCTGGAACTTCGTTTTGAACGCCGGGATATTCAGAATCTGATACGGGATTTGATCAAAGAGGGCTATTCGCTGTACTGGCGCGAGACGGAGGACTCCTTTATCGTATCGATTCGGACGGATGATCATATGACCAAGCTACGTTTCCAGCAGACTCAGGAAGGCTACAAGCTGATTGGTGATTATCGTATCCATGATGCACGTCTGGCTGAATGGATGGAAAAGCTGATCGGTGATACCAAAGGTCATGCGATTGTAAAACGGTTCCGCGATCAGCAGATTCTGGTAGAAAATATACTGTTTGGAGAAGTGATCCGTATGGTGGAGATTTCCGGATTCGAACAGCGTATTCTATATCAAAAAGAATCGACACCGACACGTGAATCGCTCAATGCTCTGTACATGTCGACTGAAGGCGAGCAGCGCATCGAATCGACCGAGCGCAAGATTGATGAATCGCTCGATCTGCTGAATGAAGCGATCAAAGCAGGCGATACCAAGCGTGTTGAAGAGTGCAAAAAAGTGTTGGAAAATCTTCGTTTTGAACTTGTACGCTTGGAAAAGTAAAGTTTAAGGCGTGATATGCATGGGGTTCATAAAAATAGTTTGAATTTTACGTAAAAAATTCAACATTTTTATGAACTTTCATGGGATCACGCCTTTAGACTTTCTTTATATCCATAAAACATGTAAAATGTTGAATTGACTCAACTGAGATTATACAGATTATTGAATAAAAAATACTGTAGTAAAGGATGGAGAACCAGAAATGTCTAAACAACAAATTGGTGTAGTTGGTCTTGCCGTTATGGGTAAGAACCTGGCTCTGAACATCGAAAGCAAAGGGTTCAGCGTATCTGTATTCAACCGCTCCCCGCAAAAAACGCATGATCTGATGGAAGAAGCCAAAGGCAAAAATATGGTTGGTACGTTCTCAATCGAGGAATTTGTCCAGTCTCTGGAAGTTCCACGCAAAATTCTGATCATGGTTCAGGCGGGTCCTGCTACAGACGCTACCATTGAACAGCTGGTTCCACATCTGGATCAAGGCGATATTATTATTGATGGCGGTAACGCCCATTTCCCTGATACACAGCGCCGCAGCAAAGAACTGGAAGACAAAGGTTTCCGCTTTATCGGAGCGGGCGTATCCGGCGGTGAAGAAGGCGCACTGAAAGGTCCTGCAATCATGCCGGGCGGACAGGAAAGTGCCTACAAGCTGGTTGAACCGATCCTGACTTCTATCTCTGCACATGTTAACGGCGATCCTTGCTGTACATATATCGGACCGGACGGTGCAGGCCACTATGTGAAAATGGTCCACAACGGTATCGAGTATGGCGACATGCAGCTGATCGGTGAAGCATATAACCTGCTTACTTCTGTACTTGGTGCAGACACCAAAGAACTGCATTCCATCTTCGATGAATGGAACAAAGGCGAGTTGGATAGCTACCTGATCGAAATTACAACAGATATCTTTACCAAATATGACGAAGAAACCGGCAAACCGATGGTAGATGTAATCCTCGATGCTGCCGGCCAAAAAGGTACAGGCAAATGGACGAGCCAAAGCGCACTGGATCTCGGCGTGCCATTGTCCATGATCACCGAATCCGTATTCGCACGCTTCCTGTCTGCAATCAAGGAAGAACGCGTAGCCGCAAGCAAAATCCTGAGCGGTCCCAAAACAGAAGCTTTCTCCGGTGATAAAGCCGAATTTATCGAAGCAATCCGTAAAGCACTGTACGCTTCCAAAATCGTATCCTACGCTCAAGGTTTCGCACAAATGCGTGCGGCTTCCGACGAGTATGGCTGGGATCTGAAATACGGTAACATCGCCATGATCTTCCGCGGCGGTTGTATCATTCGTTCCCGCTTCCTGCAAAACATCAAGGATGCATACGACAAAGACGGCGGCCTGAAAAACCTGCTGCTTGACGACTACTTCAAAAATATCGTTGAAAACTATCAAGACGCTTGGCGTGAAGTGGTAGCTACAGCAGTGAAATATGGTATTCCGGTTCCTGGTTTCTCCAGCGCACTGGCTTACTTCGACAGCTACCGCACTGAGCGTCTGCCAGCGAACCTGCTGCAGGCACAACGTGACTACTTCGGCGCTCACACGTTCAAACGTGTAGACAAAGAAGGCACATTCCACTACGAGTGGATGAAAGAACAATAATGTATTGACCAATTATACATTTCCTGAAGATCTGCAAGTAAATGTATGCTCAATAACTATCAGCATTTAACGTAATTAGCTTAATAAACCCCCTCTTTCTATCAAATAGAAAAAGGGGGTTTATTAAATTATCACACTTACTTTTGCGAGGGACTTGATATTTGCAAATTGCACGGAACGAAGGGGAGGAGAAATGCCATAAGGCCGATATTGAAGAAGAGAGTTTTTATAACCATCTCTACCTGTTCGGTCAAAATCCCCTTTTTTACCAGAGGCCGCTAGAATTTTCTTCCTCGGAGTAACCTCCTGCGATCTGCAACGATCCCTTCCTCACACCCACCCCTCTAAAGGATTGTCTAAACTTTCCCGCGTATGTTATGATGTGTGGAATAAAACAGATGCTGAAAGAGGTGTGTATATTGCATCAGGAAAGTGAAATTCAGCATTCCAATATCATTCTCGTCGGTATGATGGGGACAGGCAAAACGACTGTAGGTACGCTCCTGGCTGAACAGCTATCTTATCCGCTCGTGGATATGGATACGATCATTGCCGAGAGAGAAGGAATATCGGTACAGGAGATTTTTCGTACCAAAGGCGAAGCCTATTTCCGTGATTTGGAGAGTCGGGTGCTGGAAGAGATGCTTCAATCGACCGGTCAGGTGATTTCCACCGGAGGCGGATGCGTACTGCGTGAGCTGAATCGTGCCATTATGCTGGATAAAGGACTGGTTGTAGCGCTGACAGCCGATGTCGATCATATTGTGGGTCGTGTGGCAGGCGACAATAATCGTCCGCTGCTTGCTGGTGACACGAGAGAACGAGTACAGACCATTATGGAGGAACGCAAAGATGCTTATCACTTTGCTCACGTAACAGTGGATACATCGCTGTTAACCCCGGAGGAAGTCGTTCCTTGCGTTTTAGCACGTTACCGCGTCTAAGCTTTTTAGGTTTTAGGCAGAGAAGTAAAGGGGATATGTTATAGAGAATGATGGAGCAGCAAATCGAAGACTGACATAAAAAAAGGAAGGCTTATTCGCCTTCCATCCAGTCAATCATACCGCCCGACATGTTGAGGCAGTTATCATAGCCATTCTGGATTAGATACTCACGTACACGTTCACTGCGCGCACCGCTGCGGCAGATCAGAACGGTCTGAACATCTGGATCGATCTCTTCCATTCGTACCGGAATCTGATTCATGGGAATATGTCGTGCCCCTTCGATCATGCCATAAATAACTTCGTCATGCTCGCGTACATCGATCAGCTGCAGCTTTTCACCATCCGCTAACCGCTGACGCAGTTCGTCTGTTGTAATTTGTGTTTCGTTAGCCATAATATGTTTTACCCCTATTCGTTGAGTTTTGGAATAATTATCAAGAGCAGATAGTAATACTGCTTAAAAATTAAAATGATCTGTGTTCATCATACCGAGCATCATATGCACTGTCAATTTGACAGCTGTTCCGGCGTAATTTGAGTTCTATCATGCGATTATTATTTTGTCTAAATAAGGAGAATGAATCATGGATGTTATCGTTACCCCTACCCCCGTATTAAAAGGAGAGATTGGAGCTTTATCCTCCAAAAACTATACGACTCGTTACCTGCTGGTTGCCGCTCTGGCAGAAGGTACCAGTACAATCCATTTCCCGGCACATAGTGAAGACAGTGATGCCATGCGCCGCTGTATCCGCGATCTGGGAGCAGTATTGGAAGAAGATGAAGAAAAGATTGTTATTACCGGTTTTGGCAGCAAGCCACGCGATGTAAAAGAACTGAATGTAGGCAACGCCGGTGCGGTACTACGCTTCCTGATGGCGATTGCAGCGCTGTGCCCGGAGGTTAACTTTGTCAATACATATCCGGATTCACTGGGTAAACGTCCGCATGATGATCTGATTGAATCGCTCGGTCAGCTGGGGGTACAGGTAGAGCATCAGCAGGGACGTCTTCCGATTACCATTCGCGGTGGACAACCCAAAGGCGGCAAAATTACTGTCTCCGGTAGTGTCAGTTCCCAGTATCTTAGTGCGTTGTTGTTCCTGACTCCGCTGCTGGAAGAAGACAGCGAGATTACAGTGCTGCATGATCTGAAATCCAAAGTGGTCGTTGGACAAACGCTTGAAGTATTGTCCCAGGCAGGTATCGTTATTGAAGCGAGTGAAGATCTGATGCACTATCGTGTACCGGGCCGACAACAGTACAAGGCGCAGGAATATACCGTGCAGGGAGACTATCCTGGTTCGGCAGCCGTATTGGCCGCTGCAGCCGTAACCCGGTCCGATGTAACGATTCACCGTCTGCCGGTAGAGAGCAAACAGGGAGAAAAAGCAGTCGTCGATGTGCTTCAGATGATGCAGGTACCTCTTACTCATGAAAACGGAATTGTACATGTACAGGGTAATGGTCATCTCAAAGCAGTAGAGTTTGATGGCGATGCTGCCACTGATGCTGTACTGGCCATGGTAGCTGCTGCTGTATTTGCCGAGGGCACTTCACGTTTCTATAATGTAGAGAATCTGCGCTACAAGGAATGTGACCGGATTACTGATTATTTGAATGAACTGCGCAAAGCCGGGGCTAATGTAGAAGAGAAGCAGGCAGAAATTATCGTACATGGCCGTCCGGAAGGTGTTGAAGGTGGCGTTACGATCGATGCGCATTATGACCATCGCGTTATCATGGCCCTGTCGATTGTTGGACTGCGTGCCAAAGCCCCGATCCGTATTCAGGATGCTCATCATGTAGCAAAGTCCTATCCGCAGTACTTTGATCATATCCAGGCGCTTGGTGCCAAGGTAGAATGGGTATAAAGTTGAATATCCCATGTAATAAAGGAGGCGGACAGGATGGCTTTTGAGAATCCTTCCAGAGAAAAAATTAAGAAATTACTTGAAGAGGTAGGGACGATCGCTGTAGTAGGGCTGTCGGACAAGCCTGATCGTACTTCATATATGGTAGCAGGCGCTATGCAAAGCCGCGGATACCGCATTATCCCGGTTAATCCAATGGCAGCCGGTCAGCAGATTCTTGGCGAGACCTGTTATGCCAGTCTGCGCGATATTCCGGAGCCAGTCGATATGGTCAATGTATTCCGCCGTAGTGAGTTCTGTGCCGAAGTGGCACAGGAAGCGGCAGACGTTCATGCCCGTACGCTGTGGCTGCAGCTGGGTGTATTCAGTGAGGAAGCGGCAGAGATTGCCCGTCAGCATAAGATGAATATCATTATGGACCGCTGTATCAAAGTCGAAGAAGCTATTTTGCGTCCGGTCCGAAGCTAGGAAGCATAGAGCCAGCTACAAATCTGAACGGTTTGGCTGAATGTGATGTTCGGGTACTTTCATGCTCAACCCGTAAAGGTCGCCGATGGTTGTTTAAATAATATTCGGAATCCAGTTAATCGCATATCATTTTTAAAATGCACCCTTTAAAATGAACATGGGACTCCTTTTAAGGTGATCCAATGAACATTTGGGGTGCATTTTTGCTGTAATGATTGCGGGTATATATCGATAGCAAAATAGTATAAAATCAGCGTATATACGGTTCTTTTGATGAAGTATTCCGATCCGCTGAAAACCGGCGTTACAAAATGCATAAACTGCTTTGACAAATGCATATCAACAGCGTACCATCAGGTATAGGAAGGGGGAAGGCGCGTTGAACTGGCTAGGTTCCCTGCAGCAGTTCGGAAGGGCAATTATGCTGCCAACGATGGTACTTCCAGCTGCAGCCATACTGCTCAGTGTTGGCGGACTACCGTGGGATACATGGGGTGCACCCGTGATCTCGGAAGTCGCTACTGTAGCAGGACAGAGTATCTTTCACTATTTACCTTTCATTTTTGCGATAGGCGTCGCGTTGGGACTTGCCAATCAGGAAGGCCCCGCCGGTCTGGCTGCATTTGCCGGTATGGCGTTATACGACTATGTCATTCGGCATTTTAGCAGTGAATTAATCCAGCCTTCCACATTAATCGGCATCATTATAGGTGTTATTGCCGGAGCGGCCTACAGGCGGTTCAAAAATGTGCGGCTTCCTGAAGCGATCCAGTTTTTTGGCGGATCGCGTTTTGTTCTTTTATTTATGGGATTATTCTCATCCTTGTTTGCCTGTCTGATGCTGTGGATGGCTCCACTGCTTCAGAATGTACTAAATGGGCTGACCTGGGTGTTATCTACAATGGGCGGTCTGGGATTGTTCCTGTACGGAGCACTGTACCGTGTACTGTCGGCTTTTGGGCTGCATCATCTGCTCAATAATATTGTCTGGTTTCAGATTGGATCGTATGAAGCACATGGAGATATAGTGCAGGGCGATCTGCCGCGCTTTTTCAGTGGTGATCCGACGGCGGGCATCTATATGGCAGGACTGTATCCAGTTATGATGTTTGCATTGCCTGCGGCTGCGCTGGCTATTATTCATGAAGCAAGAGAAGATCTCAAACCCAAAGTCCGTAAAACATTTATGCGGGCAGCTCTTGTGTGCTTTTTGACTGGTGTATCCGAGCAGATTGAGTTTGCGTTTCTGTTTGCTTCGCCGGGCTTGTTCATGATTCATATTTTCCTGTCCGGACTGGCGATGTGGATTACGTATGCGCTGGATATCCACCATGGATTCTCTTATTCTGCCGGTGTGATTGATTATGTGCTTAATTATCATTTGTCTACCAACGCCTGGCTGCTGATACCGATTGGTATCGCCTATGCGCTGGTCTATTATGCCATTTTCCGGTTTGCTATTCGAAGGTTCCGTATTCCGACACCCGGGCGCGAAGAAGCCTCGACACTGGGAGATTGGGTCGGGAATATTCCTTATCAGGCGCCGCTTATTTTGCAGGCACTGGGTGGCAAGGACAACGTTATACAGGTGGAAGCATGTATTACTCGTCTGCGCCTCACGGTAGTGAATGACCGTCTGCTGGATAACCGGGCGCTCAAGGAATTGGGCTCGGCCGGGCTGATCAAGCTTGGTGGAGGCAATGTACAGATTGTATTTGGTACGTACTCCGAACTGATTCGCGAAGAAATCCGCAAACTGATGGATCACGATCTGTCTCATGTGAAATTCTGTGCTCCGGTACAGGGTCGTATGATTCCGCTCGCGGAAGTGCCGGATCAGATTTTTGCCGGCAAACTGGTTGGTGAGGGAGTTGCCTTTGTTCCCGAGAGCGGTGAACTGGTAGCACCTGTAGCGGGTACGATTATTCATATGTACCCAACTATGCATGCACTGGGTATACGAACAGTAGAAGGGGTGGAAATTCTGCTTCATATCGGAATTGATACATCCCAGCAAAAGGGATGTTTTGAAGCTTTTGTTGCTGCCGGAGATGTTATCGAACCCGGTCAGCTGTTAATCAAGTTTGATCTCGATACCTTGCAAAAAAACGCACCGTCTCTTGCGACACCTATGGTAATTACGAACCCTGACCGTGTACGATCCTGGAGCTATGCTCCATTCAAACAGGTGAAAAAAGGACAGGGTACAGTAATGTCGGTCGTACTGCATGATAAGAACGGTGGGGAGGAAAAAGCATGATTCAGGGAATTGCGGCTGCTGCTGGAGTAGCCATTGGAAAAGCATTTGTACTGCCTACCTGGGAATGGGATGTACCCGATCAGAAGCTGGATACTGTCGATCTGACCCAGGAGTTTGAACGTTTATACGAAGGAATCCGTACATCCAAGCACGAGATCGAGTCGATGAAAAATGAGTTCGAGGAAATTGCGGGTCCGGAAGAATCCAGCATTTTCGATGCACATATTGCTATTCTGGAAGATCCCGAGTTTATGAATGAGATCCGGGGACTGATCGAGCGTCAGTACAAGGCAGCTGAAGTTGCCGTACAGGAAGCCACGGACCATTTTGTGACGATGTTCGATCTGCTGGATGATGAATATATGAAGGAACGTGCAGCCGATATCAAGGATGTAGGCAATCGCCTGCTCAAGCATCTGCTGGGCGCACCGGAAGTGACACTTCCAACCGATACACAGCCCTATGTTCTGGTCGCCAAGGAACTGCCACCTTCGCAGTTGGTGCATTTGAATCCACAGCATGTACTGGGCATCGTAACGATGATGGGCGGCAAAACATCCCATTCAGCGATTATGGCCCGTGCACTCGGTATTCCACTCGTATCCGGTCTGGAGAATGAGCTGGAGTCTCTGATCCAGACAGGTGAAATGGTCGTGGTCGACGGTGACCAGGGCAGAGTATATGTGGAGCCCGATGCACAGATCATAGAATCCTATCAGCGTCTGCGTACCGAGCAGCAGCAGCGCAAGCGTCAACTGGCACTGCTCACGTCAGTAGAGCCGGTTACATCAGATGGCATGAAGATGCGTCTGTCTGCCAATATCAGCTCTATCAAGGAACTGGATATTGCACTGAATCATGGAGCCGAAGGTGTGGGACTATTCCGTACCGAATTTATGTATATGGACCGGAAATCATTGCCGGAAGAGCAGGAACAGTTTGAGATTTATCGACTGGTAGTGGAGAAGTCCAAAGGTCAGCCAGTTGTTATTCGTACACTGGACATTGGCGGCGACAAGGAACTTGATTATTTTGAGCTGCCCGAAGAAGAAAATCCATTCCTTGGTTACCGGGCTATTCGTATCTGTCTGGATCATCCGGAGATGTTCAGAACCCAGCTGCGTGCTATTTTGCGTGCCAGTGCCTACGGTAAAGTTAAAATCATGTATCCGATGATCTCTTCCCTGGAAGAATTGCGCCGGGCGAACGCGGCATTGAAGCAAGCCAAGCAGGAACTGGATCAACGTAAAGAACACTATGATCCCGATATCGAAGTAGGCATTATGATCGAAGTTCCGGCTGCTGTTGCTATTGCAGATCTATTGGCCGATGAATGCGACTTTTTCAGTATCGGCAGTAATGATCTGGTACAGTATGTGCTTGCGGTAGACCGGATGAACGAGCATATCGCGCATATGTATAATCCGTATCATCCTGCTGTGCTGCGCATGCTGCGAGCGACGGTGGAAGCAGCTCGTGCCAGTGGCATTCCGGTAAGTATCTGCGGAGAGATGGCAGGAGACGAACGTTCTCTGCCATTTTGGATGCATCTCGGTGTGCAGCAGTTGAGTATGTCGCCGCAATCATTGCTACGCATCAAGCAATCCATTTTGCACACTTCATCAACCGAAGCAGCACAGCAAGCTGCGCGCTGGATGAAGCTCAAGACGGCTGCCGAGATCGAGCAGGAGATGAGCCGTTATAACACAGCACTGCACGAATTGATTGCTGCTGACGAACAGCTCACCTGCTCGCCAATATCCTGAGAGAATCGTCATAATCCATAATAAAAATAACCGCTCCCACTAATATGGGGGGCGGTTATTATTGTTTAAATACGCTTATTCACCTGCAAGTGCATCGCAGAATGCTTTACCATAAGGAGGCAGATCAGGTGGACGACGTGCTGAGATAATATGTCCATCAACCACAACCGCTTCGTCTTTCCAGATAGCCCCGGCGTTTTCCATATCGTCACGGATGCCTGGAGTGGAAGTGACGGTTACGCCCTTCAAAATATGAGCAGAAATCAACACCCAGCCTGCATGACAGATCTGACCGATCGGCTTGCGTGCTTCGTTCATCTCGCGTACCAGCTCTAGCACTTTCGGATAACGACGCAATTTGTCCGGCGCCCATCCGCCAGGAACGAGTATGCCATCATAATCGGCACTATCGAGTTCGTCAAAGCTGTACTCGGCTTCGGCAGGTACACCATATTTGCCGATATACTTTTTGCCTTTTTCGGCGCCGGCAAGATGGACTTCAGCCCCTTCTTCGCGTACGCGATATACCGGAACCCATAATTCCAGATCCTCGAATTCCTCATCAACCAGAGCAATAACCTTTTTCCCTGCTAATCTCATTATAAACTTCCTTTCTTTACCAATCAGTATTGGAATAAAAATAGTAGCTTGATTCAGTCATATGGCTTGTGGCTATGGGCTATATTGTAACAAAATAACAAAAATCAATCAAAATTGAAGTGATTTTGTTGTTTCATTAACCTCATGATAAGGATAATTAGATATAATTGCTGCTAATTGTATACTCTATGAAATATAAATGAGAATGTTCATGAAAGTGACTTTCAAGCGTAGAACCCGAAAAAAGCGGTAACAATGACAAAAAAATAGATTTTTCGGCCGTTTTTTGGTAAGATACTTATGATAGTTAATCATGAAAACGTTCTTACATTCTGGATAGCAAAAAAGGGGATGTGTGGATAATGGCAAATGTAAATCAACTGACAACGATCGATCAATTACAGGAAGCTCTCGACCACACTACAGAGAGACCACTTCTTGTCTTTAAACATAGTACCCGTTGTCCGATTAGTGCAGGCGCATATAGTGAATTTCAATCTTACCTCGGTGGCAGTCCCAGCGAAGAGGTGGATTACGGATTGATTTATGTGGTGGAGAATCGTGATGTTTCCAACGCGGCAGCAGAGAAGCTGGACCTTAAGCATGAGTCACCACAGGCTATATTGATCAAAAACGGAGAACCGGTATGGAATACATCGCATTCCCGTATTACTTCAGGCGCGTTACGTGAGGCACTATCCTAAGCATCATTTCATATGATTGCATACCATAGTGTTTTATCGTATCATGAACGTAATTGAAAAATTAAGAAAAATGTTGAAAATGTAACGAAAATTTATTGGTAATGGAGAGAAGGCACGTGACAGTAACTATTTACGATGTAGCACGCGAAGCTGGCGTATCCATGGCTACCGTATCCCGGGTAGTAAATAATAACCCTAACGTCAAACCACAGACCCGCAAAAAGGTCTATGAAGCGATTGAACGTCTGGGTTATCGCCCGAATGCCGTAGCACGTGGATTGGCAAGCAAGAAGACCACAACCGTAGGTGTTGTTATTCCCGATATTTCAAATTCAATCTTTGCTGAAATCGCTCGTGGTATCGAGGATATTGCAAATATGTACCATTATAATATTATCCTGTGTAATGCCGACAAGAAAAAGGAAAAAGAGATTCGCGTTGTGAATACCCTGCTGGAGAAACAGGTAGATGGCCTGTTATTCATGGGTGGAACCGTAACCGAAGATCATCTGCAAGCGTTTCAGACGGCTGCAGTACCTATCGTATTGTGCGCGACACGTGACGAAGAAGGCATCATTCCTTCTGTAGACATCGATCATGAGCAGGCTGCATTCGATGCAGTAAATACACTTATTCGTCATGGACACCGTGAAATTGCGATGATTAGTGGTACGCTGCAGGATCCGGCGAATGGTTATTCCCGTTTCCAGGGTTACAAAAAGGCACTGGAAGCCGCTAATATCGAATACAAAGAAGACTGGGTACGTATCGGTAATTATCGTTACGAGTCCGGCGTGGAAGCGATGAAGTACTTTATCGGCCTCAAAAAACGTCCGACAGCTATTTTCGCGGCAACCGATGAAATGGCAATTGGTGCTATTCACAGCATTCAGGATGAAGGACTGAAAGTGCCGGATGACTTCTCTGTTATTTCTGTCGATAACATTCGTATGGCATCCATGGTACGTCCACAACTAACGACTGTTGCACAGCCAATGTATGATTTGGGTGCAGTAGCTATGCGTCTGCTGACCAAGCTGATGAAAAAGGAAAACGTAGATAATCCTCGCGTGATTCTGCCTCACGAGACAATCTTGCGTCTATCCGTTAATCAGCGTTAATTTCAAATAATAGATATAATTAGAATGCAAAAAAACCTCTTATTCTCTATAGAATAGGAGGTTTTTTTGCGTGAACAAGGCTAAAGAAAGGAGCTGATTTGATCATCCATATGAAAGTCTGATGTCTTGCTTCGCTAGACGTAGATAACATACAAAATATGTACAGATGCAGATCTAGACGCAGATACAAAACTTAATGTGTAATGTGTCTATACCGTATCTGTACTGACATTACCAAAGAAGCGATATAGCAGAAATGTATTTGTAAAATGAGATATTCATCAACTCAACAATCATCAAAAAGCGCCTGTTCCTGAAATCAGTAGATTTCGGAACAGGCGCTTTGGATGATAAACAGACTTGGTTCCATTGTTTAGTGGAGTGACAAGTTTTGTAGATGTGATTTAACCAAGGATTATACGGCTGTCAGATCATAAGTTTATTCTTTGTATGCTACAGCGGAAGACGGCGCAGAGGACTGATCGCCATTTACAGCAACAACATAAAAGAATCCTTTGATCTTAGTGCCTGTGTTGTACTGGTAAGCAGGATCTTTGACATCGCCGACCAGGCTGTAGGGACCGCCACTGGAATGACTGAAATACACCTTGTAGCTGGTGGTTGTCTTGGATGATGCTTTCCAAGTCAGATTGGCAATACCCGAGCCTCCTGATTGAACACTGAGCGAAGAAGGTGTCTCCGGTGCACCGCCATCATCTGACGGTTTATCACTTTGTTCACCATCATTCTCATCAGCTGAACCATCACCAAGCTCACTGCCTTCCATTGGTTGATCATCCGGAACAACTTCTTCCTCTACAGGTACAGGACTGTAGCTCACGGCACCACTGGAAGCTGATTCATGACCGCCAACATCCACGGCAGTCACGTAGAAGGATGAAGCACCATCGCCCGGTACGCTGGAGCTAAAGTAATTGCTGCCCAGCTGAATCGATTTCTGATATTGATACGATCCGCCGCCAGTAGAACGATAGAGACGATATCCGACTACATCCGCAGAACCACTGGAGTTAAAGGTAATGCTGGCACTACCACCACTGATCGAGATACGTACATTGCTTGGAGCAGCTGGTGCACTGCCATCGTCCCTGCGCGGGTCAACAGCTGTCGGTGCATCTGCACCTGCATCTTCCGGCAGATAATGACTAAGTGAATATCTGGCACCGGAAGACCTGGACAATGCTTTTTGCAGATCTTTGATCAGTTGTGAAATAGGCATTTCACGTTTGACAACTGTACGCTGATTTACCATATCATCCGGCGTACTGTCCTGCGGAATATAGTTTACACCGTTATAGGTAATATATTTGGCATAGGATACACCATCATCAAAGTCTTTGGGTACAAACTTGGCATTGAAAATATCGGTAACCAGCTTGCCGGATCGCCGTGTAGCACTGGTCGGCAGCTTGCCACTATAACCCGATACAGTCTGGGTTACAATGCCGTCCGGTTTGGTAAAGGAATCGGTCTTGAACAGCTCCGGATCACTGTCCGTCACTCTGTTCATAATCGTTGCCCAGAGTGTACGGGCACGCTTTTTGCCATCCTCGGACAGCGTATTAACAGGTTCACGATAACCTGCCCATACGCCAAGCGTTACATCCGGTGTAAAGCCCATAAACCATACATCTGCATAGTTCTGGGTAGATCCTGTTTTACCGGCGATCGGAATTTTGCCGTATTTGTTAAACAGGCTTTGCAGGGAACGTCCTGTTCCATCAGAACCCGAGATAACCGTACGCAGCATATCGGTCATCAGATACGCTGTCTGCTTGGAGTATACACGTGTAGGCTCTGCTTTGTGCTGATAGACTACATTACCATATGGATCCACAATTTTACTGATCATATAGGAATCATTGAATACACCCTGGTTCGGAATAGAGCCGTATGCATTGGTGAGTTCTTCAACAGTTACCCCATATTTCAAACCACCGAGTACGCCGGTCTGAGCGGAATAATCATCCTGCGTAATCGTAGTAATGCCGAGTTTTTTGGCAAATGCCCATGCTTTGGCAATGCCGACTTTCTGGTTAAATACTTTTAGGGCAGGCAGGTTCAGCGATTCATTCAGTGCTGTACGTGCAGTAACCAGACCCTGATAACGTCCATTGGCATTACCCGGAATATGATAACCTTTGCTGCCGTTTTCCATAATGAGCGGTGCATCATCCAGAATGCTCGCCGGCTGTACTACTCCGGAATCGAGTCCCGGTAGGTAGGCGGCAATAGGCTTCATCGTCGAGCCGGGCTGCCGTGTCATCTGGGTCGCATAGTTCATCTGTTCTTCCTGGAAGCTGCGACCTTCAATCATACCGAGAATTGCCCCGGTCTTGTGATTGATCATCATTGCTGCCGCTTGTTCTTTTCCTTTGCTGCTGCTATCAGGTGAGAAATTGCTGCTGTCCGCTGCAATTTCATGCATGGTGTTATAGACCGTTTTGTTGATCGTCGTATACACACGGTAGCCACCTGTAAGCAGTTTTTGCCGTGATTCTTCCAATAGTTCATTATATTCCTGGGAAGAAATTTTGGCTTTATCCAGATCAGGGTTATTCAGCTTCAGCAGAATCTGGGCACCCTGACGCTCGGTCTCCATCATCAGATAAGGATACGTAGAGTAGGCTTTGGATGTTGGTTTGGCCAGAGCTCCTTTGATATCAAAAGCAAGAGCTTCGCGATACTGCTGATTTGTAATTTTGCCCAGCTCATTCATACGTTTCAGTACCAGCTGCTGGCGCTCTACAGCACGTTTGAAGCCGGCCTCGTTGAAACTGCCGCCGCTGTTAAACGCAGAATAGGCAGTTGGAAGCTGGGGCAGACCCGCCATATAGGCAGCTTCTGCAATATTGACTTCATTCAGATCATTAATACCGAAAATTCCTTTGGCGGCTGCCTTGATACCAAAAATATTGTATCCACTGGAGCCTTTACCGAAAGGCATTTTATTCAGATACGCTGTTAAAATCTCATCTTTGGTCAGGAAACGCTCGATCCGCATGGATAACAGCATTTCTTTGATTTTGCGGTCGTTGGTCTTATCCGCACTCAGAAATACCCGTCTTGCTAACTGCTGGGTGAGCGTACTACCGCCAGTCTGAACCGATTCATTCAGCACTTTCTGTTTGACGGCGCGAAGTGTACCATTCATATCCACACCCATATGTTCATAAAACCGGTTGTCTTCTATGGATATAATAGCATTGATAACGGATTGCGGAATTTGATCAAAAGTAACAAGTCTCCGGTCTTCCTCTGTTCTGAGCTGACCAATTGGAGAAGCATCACTAAAATAGGCAAAGCCGGTTACTGCATTTTCATCAATCGACTTTACAATTTCTGCACGCGAACGTACGGGTTCATCTTTTACAATGGAAGAGACGTAGCCCAGCAAAATACCACCAGCGAACAGACAGAAGGTAAAGCCTGCGATCAAGATCCACTTGATGGTTGTCCAGATCCTGCGGCCCCGAGAACGGGTACCGGCGGAACGGTCAGGTTTTTTTGTTGGACGAATGTCCTTCTTTTCAGCCATGATTCTTCCCCCTTTTACCAGCCACTATTATAGCATAAAACATGAGTCTACAATCAGTTTCTTACGACCGATAAGCAGCAGATAGGCACAAAGTCGGAAGTCGTAGCGTTGACTTGGTTGTATGAGTGTGATATAAACGTAATATCTTTACAGCAAGTTTTCGACAATTGGATATGGCAAAGGCTGAGAAAGACACCCAGTAGAAGTGAAGATCATCCTGAATCAGAGAGCCGGTGGTTGGTGCGAACCGGAGAGGACTTCCTTTGAATTACAGGTCTGGAGCCGTCCGGTGAAAATGCAGACATAACCTTCGTCAGGATATGAAGCACATATAAGCCAGGACCGGAATGAATGTTCCGTTATAAATAATGAAGTGAGAATCCGGAGAAGACGTTTTTGGGATCGGCAGCTGTACTATAGCAGTCGATTGCTGGGCGATCGGATCAGATTCTAATTAGGGTGGTAACGCGAGACCTGCTCGTCCCTTTATAGGGGTGGACAGGTCTTTTTTGCGTTCATAAATAATCTCGCAAGCCTGTCTGTCCTATCAGGAACCGATTTATTCAGGATAAAAGATTCAATTTAAAGGAGCGATTATGATGACAAAATGGGAAGAACTAACACCAGATCAGCAAGCTGAAGTGGAGCGTCAGTTAAGCGTAATTCGGCGCGGAGTAACCGAGATTGTACCGGAGGATGAGCTGCGCCGCAAGATTATCAAATCGATTACAACCGGCAAACCATTGACCGTCAAGCTGGGTCTTGACCCTTCTGCACCGGATATTCATGTAGGCCATACGGTTGTACTGCAAAAGCTGCGCCAGTTCCAGGAGCTTGGTCATATGGTGCAGCTGATTATTGGTGATTTCACTGGCCGAATCGGTGATCCTACCGGTAAATCCGAAACCCGTAAACAGCTTACCGAAGAGCAGGTTAAGCATAATGCAGAGACCTACCAGCAGCAGATTAACAAAATCCTTGACCCTGCCCAGACCAAAGTATATTTCAACTCGGAATGGCTGAGCCCGATGAATTTTGCAGAAGTGGTGAACCTGGCTGCCAAAGTAACGGTAGCACGCATGATGGAACGGGATGACTTTACCAAACGTTTCCAGGGTGGATTGCCGATCAGCATTCATGAATTCTTCTACCCGCTGATGCAGGGGATGGACTCGGTTGCACTCGAAAGTGATATCGAGCTGGGGGGTACGGATCAGAAGTTCAACTTGCTGATGGGTCGTACCTTGCAAAAAGAGTACGGCAAAGAGCAGCAGGTAGCGATCATGTTACCATTGATTGAAGGCTTGGACGGCGTCCAGAAGATGAGTAAAAGTCTGGGCAACTACATCGGTATTGATGAAGAGCCGAATGAGATCTACGGTAAAGCGATGAGTATCCCGGATGAACTGATGGCGAAATACTACGAGCTGACTACAGACATTTCCAATGAAGATCTGGCTGCACTGCGCAAAGGCCTGGAAGATGGCAGCGTACATCCTCGTGATGCCAAAATGAATCTGGCACATACTTATGTTCGCATGTACCACAACCAGGAAGCAGCAGAAGCTGCGAAAAATCATTTTGTTACGGTATTCCAGCAGCGTGCACTGCCGGATGATATTCAGGAAGTAACCGTTGAGCCAGGTATGCTCACAGACGGCAGTATCGGTCTGATCGACCTGATTAGCCATTTGGGCTTTGCTTCTTCAAAGAGTGAAGCAAGACGCAGCGTTCAGCAGGGTGCTGTCAAAATCAATGAACAGAAGATTGATGATGTGAACGCGATGATTACACCTGCAGACGGAGATATCGTACAGGTCGGCAAACGTAAATTTGCCAAACTGAAAACTAGCTAATAGTATAGAAGCATCTAATTTGGCCATCATTACCCAGGGCCAAATGGCATATAAGGCACATGCTTTTTTCACGGACCAACCGGTGAAAAGAGCGTGTGCTTTTTGTATATAGAGATGAATAAAATCAATAGAAATCATCGCCATGCAAACGCATAAAGGAATATAAATTGCAATTTTTGTTCAAATACAATGGATGAGTATATTTTTTTCTTGGGTAAGCAGCTTGTAGAATTAGACACATCCTTAACACAAATATTGCGTGAACAATATTTGTATGAATATAGTTCTAAAGTTATAGAAGCAGCCAGCCGATATATATAGATTGTGGGGTTTATTTGAATACATAATAGAGGAGACAGGATTATCGTGGGACGTTTTCAATTTAAAAGTATCCAGGCGCGCACACTGGCAACATTATTGCCGATTGTGTTGATCGTACTGGTACTTATTAGTGTGCTTTCTTACCAATTTGCGAAGCAAAAGCTCAATGAAGAAATGAACAATACGGCGACCAGCAGTCTTAATGGAGTGACTGCCAGTATTAAGGAACAGATTACTAACAATTCGACGGTAGCTTCTTCACTGGCTGCTGCCGCCGGACAGACTCATGAAATAATGAATATGGACGATTATGCCCAGCTCACCGAACGCTGGACAATGTTGAGTGCCATGACCTATGGCAGCGGTATTTATTTTGCAGCGGATGCTTTTGATGATGGGGCCAAATACCACTCTGTCTATGCAGCACGCAAAGGAGACAACATTTCGTCTACTTTTGAATATGACGATCCGGCATATGATTATTTGAGTAAGCCATGGTACACAGGTACACTGGGTAATTTTGACCGGATCTATTACACCGAACCTTTTACCGATGAGAAAACAGGCACGACGATGATTACGGCGGGCAAAACGATTCGTAGTGCTACAGGTCAGGCTCTGGGAGTAGCAACATCCGATCTGAATATCAATAGTATCCGTGATTACATTAATAATATGGATATTGGAGCGGTTGGACATGCTTTACTGCTGGATCATAATGGAAATGTACTGGCCAGCAGCGAGACAGGGATTAAGGCAGGCGGTGCGTTTACCGGAGCAGAGAACGTTAATAAATCAGCATTGGCTGCGGTGATGGCGCAAAATAAAGGGCAAGCTTCGATTCAGCTGGCAGGCCAGAGTTACACAATGTATTTCCAGACGCTGGAAGGAAGCGGATGGAAGACAGGAATTATTTTATCCCAAGCTGAAATCCAGCAGCCTGCACGCGAGATGCTGAATACTCTGCTCATTATCGGCGGTATCAGTCTAATTGTACTGGCAGGAGCTATATTGTGGAATAATCTGGGCATGATTCGGGAGATCCGAAAAATGATGAATCTGAGCCGTAAAATGGCAGCCGGTGATTACTCTGAACGTCTGGAAGTCAATCGTCGCGATGAGTTTGGACAAATGGCTGTAGAATTCAATCATATTCTGGAATCTACAGGTACAGTCATTCGACGATTAGATGAACAGTCTTCCCTGATCCAGAACACTGCAGCACATATGGTCGAGGATTCCAGACAGACTGCAGCAGATGCGCGACATAATGTGGATGAGCTGGTAGATATGGAGCAGGGTTCTCTGACACAGCTGCAAGCTACGGATGAAAGTACTACAGCTATGGAAGAAATGGCAGCGGGTGTACAGCGGATTGCTGAGTCGGTACAAGAAGTGGCCAGTGCTGCCCAGCAAATGGAACAGAAGACCGGAGAAGGCAATCATCAGCTGCATAAAGTGGTCAAGCAAATGGATTCGGCCAAGCTGGTAATGGATGAAGCCGGTAAAATGGCTGGCTCGCTCAATGAACGGGCCCAGCAAATCAGCAGTATTATCGATATGATTCAGGGCATTAACAAGCAGACAACACTGTTGGCTCTCAATGCTTCGATTGAAGCTGCACGTGCAGGAGAAGCAGGGCGCGGATTTGGGGTGGTCGCTTCCGAGATCAGTAATCTGGCAACCAGTGTAGGCGAGTCCACCAAAATGATTACCGCACAGATCGTAGCTATGCAGGAGGAAACGGCAGCTGTACTGATGGGAATGGAAAGTGGGGCTGTACGGGTAACTCGTGGACTCAGCTCGCTGGAAGATACCCGCCGAATGTTCGATTCGATCAAAGGGGATGTAGAGCAGATGTCTGCCGAGATCCAGGAAGTCTCTTCTGCTTCCGAAGAGATGTCTGCAGGTGCACAGCAGATTACAGCTTCACTCGAAAACCTGGCGGATATTGCCAAAAATACATCATTCAAAGCAGGTCAGGCTAACAAACGTTCTGTCGAGCAGCTATCTGCGCTTGATCGTCTCGAAGCTTCTGCACAGTCGCTTCATAGTATCTCGGATACCCTGAATGAGCTGATTGCACAATTTCAGACAGAACCTGCAGCTGAAATGACTCCGGAATCGGATGCCGATCCATCTGATGAGCACGAACTTATCCATGAACATGATCTGCAGGAACATAAAGAAGGTACAGATTCTCAGACAGAAACAGATCCAAAAGAGAGTGGAGAAAGTAACGAGACCAGACAGGCAGAACAATCTACTACCGATACATCCGGTCCCCGGTCTGCTTAATGTACTACAGATAGCATTTCATTCATCCATCCATAGATGCAGGGAATAGAACAATGTTCTATTCCCTTTTTGTTATAGGGAAAATGGTATAGCTATGTATATTTAATGACCTTATGAGTTTGCTATATACAATTTATCCAAAAATGTCGATAAAAGGAGTTAGATAACCAACCTACCATGGAAAGGAAGAAGGATTTGACCAGATACCGATTCAAAAGCATCCAGGCAAGAATGATGTGGACTGTGATGCCTATTGTATTCGTTGTCCTTTTGCTAATCAGTACAATCTCCTATGAGTTTGCCAAGCAAAAGCTGAACGAACAGATTAATAACAGTGTTAGTCACTCTTTGACCAATGTAGCCGACAATATTACAAATCAGCTATCCAGTCATTCGCTGCTTGTATCTTCATTTGCAAGTACAGCAGGGCAGCTTGGTTCGGACATTAATATTGCCAAATATACAGAAATTATCGAAAAAGACGTTAAGCAAAGTAATATCACCTATGGAATGGGGATATTTTTTGCGGAAAATGCGTATGCGCCGGATGTGAAATACCGCTCTACCTATGCACATCATGATGGACAGCAAATTACTTCTACGTCTGAATATGATGATCCGGCCTACGATTATCTGAATCAGGCTTGGTATACCGGTAGTGTGGCGGCCAAGCAAAATATGTATTATTCCGATCCTTATCTGGATACCAAACTCAATGTATCCATGATTACAGCAGGTCAGGCTATCTATAATGCCAATAATCAAATCATCGGTGTAGCTACGGGAGATCTGGATATGAGCAACATTCAGAATATCGTCAGCAAACTGAATGTGGGTATGGGCGGAGCCGCTGTTCTGATCGATCGCCAGGGGAATATTCTGGCAAGTGGCAGCACGACGATGAAAGCAGGAACTTCTATTTCTGATGCCGCTGGTAGTACATTTGAACAGCAGATTCAGAGCAATGCTTCCGGCCAGATGAATCTTTCTCTTGGCGACGAAGATCAACAATTCCTGTTTGATACTATTGAACAGACAGGCTGGAAAATAGGTATTATGTTGCCTGAAGCACAGGTACAAAAACCGACCAATGATCTGCTGCTCCTACTCAGTATTATCAGCTTGATCGGGATTGTGATTATCCTTAGTACACTGTGGATGAATAACCGCAGCATGGTCAAAGAAGTCCGTAAAATTCGTCAGCTGAGTGATCAGATGGCACAGGGAGACTATTCGAACGAACTGATCAGTGATCGGCAGGACGAGTTCGGGCAAATGTCCGATGGGTTCCAGCGTGTATTACAATCGACATCTGCTGTGATCAGCCAACTGCGTCAAGAATCCAACACGGTACAGGAGACCGCTGGGCATCTGTCGGATGGAATGTCCCAGGCTGCTCGTGAAGCCCAGCAAAATGTGGAACAGATGGAGAAGGTAAAACATGGAGCGGAAGTCCAGATGGTTGCTGCATCGGAGAGTACTACAGCTATGGAAGAGATGGCTATCGGTATTCAGCGTGTTGCAGAATCGGTGCAGCAGGTATCCGAAGCTACCCAGGGGATTGATCACAAGACCCGTCAGGGTAATGCCAAGCTGGCTGAACTGAACCAGCAGATTCATACAGCCAAAAGTGCTTTGGATCAGGCAGGCGAGGTCGTAAACTCCCTGGATGAACGGTCGATCCAGATCGGCGGTATTATTGATATTATTCAGGAGATCAGTGGACAGACCAAGCTGCTGGCACTTAATGCTTCGATTGAAGCTGCACGTGCAGGCGAGCATGGTAAAGGATTTGCTGTCGTGGCTTCCGAGATCAGTAAGCTGGCTGAAAATGTAAGTTCGTCTGCCGGACAGATTACTACTCAGGTAAGTGCTATGCAGACCGAGACACGCGCAGCGCTGCAGGGCATGCAGGAAGGCAGTATGCAGGTGAATGAAGGACTTCATGTTTTGGAGGAGATCGAAACAAGATTTATCGCCATCAGCCGTGATATTGAGCGTGTAGCGGATGAAGTACAGGAGGTGTCTTCGGCTTCTGAACAAATGTCTGCCGGTTCCGAGGAAGTAAGCGCCTCGATTAGCCAGCTGGCTGATATCGCCAGAACCTCTTCGGCAGGTGCCACGAATGCATTGGAACGTTCTCGACTACAGCTCACTTCACTGGAAGAGCTTAATCAGTCTGCAGAATCACTGAATCAGGTGTCCGATGCGCTGAACTCGGTTGTTTCCCAGTTCAAAGTACAGTAATACGAGGACGGTGCAGGTCATGCCTTTAGCTATAAGAAGGATATACATCAAGTAGCAATCAGGCAAAATGGATCTATAAAATACGATTTTCTTATTCGATACCATCGAAAAAAGCATAAAAAAAACCGCCGGAGATTCCGGCGGTTTTTCGTCGTTAAGATTAACGGTTGTACCACTCAACGATTTGTCTTTCATCGATGTCTTGAGTCAGTTCAGAACGCTCAGGCAGACGGATGAATTTACCTTCTACTGCGCCTTCGTTGAACTCAACGTAAGCTACCAGATGAGTGCGGTTTTCCAGAGCTTCTTTAACAGAAGTCAGGCCACGGCTTTTTTCACGAAGACCGATTACATCGCCTGGTTTTACGGAGTAAGAAGCGATATCTACTTTTTTACCGTTTACAGTCACGTGACCGTGAGCTACCAGCTGACGAGCACCTGGACGGCTGTTTGCGAAGCCGATACGGTAAACAAGGTTGTCCAGACGGCTTTCCAGCAGGAACATGAAGTTCTCACCAGCGATGCCTGGCAGTTTTTGTGCTCTTTCGAACAGTGTAGCGAATTGTTTTTCACCCAGACCGTACATGAAACGCAGTTTTTGTTTTTCTTGCAACTGCATACCGTAGTTGCTCATTTTTCTGCGTTGGTTAGGACCGTGTTGTCCCGGAGGGAAAGGGCGTTTCAATTCTTTACCAGTGCCGCTCAGGGAAATACCTACGCGACGGCTTAATTTAAATTTAGGACCAGTGTAACGTGCCATTTATAGCAAGCTCCTTCGTAATTAAAGTATAGTTTTTGATAAAAATACGGGGCTTTGGGTCTTTGATTCAAGTTGCCGCTTATGATTTGTCGTGAGGCAGGATAGAAAACCACACTACTGACAGGAATGTTCAGCCGCAGTCTTGTCAGCAACCATAAGCGTGAGGGTGAAACAACGTTACGCCCAAATCAGAATCTATCCATTCTTCATCAAGAATAAATTATATCTTGAATATAAACATAAAGTCAATCATTTTCACGCAATAATCAGCGAGAATTTTTCTGTGTTAAGTGTTTGGAATTATACGTGCAATCCAGAGAGTGTGCTTGTAAAATGAAAATGATTCATAGTCTAAATTCACCGGCTGAATACGCCGAATTCATGAGGAGGATTTTATGCCAGATCGTCTATGGAATTCGTCAGCACAGAGCTGGCGCGCTGAAGCCGGGCATACCTCCTACCCTGTGGTGCCTGTCACTGATGACGCGTTCTGGCTGCAAAAGGCAGATATCGGCGAATCCGATTTTTTGCATATTGAAGCATTACTTGAAGAATCTCTCAAAGACTGGTATGAGCAGAATCGGACGATTGACAAAGTCTGTCGTTCTGCCTGGTTCCTGCTGAACCATAAGCGCAAATATATAGGAGGAGTCGGCCTGAAGCCCGGTCAGGAGCTGCTGATCCAGCAGTCTATCAAGGATTGGCAGCGCTCTGCGACAACGGAAGAGTTATCTGTAGAAATGGCAGGGGTAATGACTATGCCGCTGTACACACGTACAAACGACACCTTGTTTGTGCTGCTTGGCTGTATTTCTTTAGAGGAGCATCCGGTATCGGTCAGTGATCTGGAGATGCTGGGGATGCATTACCGGTCACTATTTTACAAGCGGTTTGAATATACGTTTGTTGCGGATATGCTGAGTTCCCAGACGGTAATTGAACGGGAGGCACAGCGCCGAACTGTATTGTTTCATATTATCCAGCGAATGTATGACAAGTTCGAGGTAGATGCGATCATCACCGAGATGTTCGCTATTGTAGATCAGATGTATCCGCTTGTTCAATTCGAGTTGCTGGTGTCCCAGGGAGATCAGAATCTGAATCCACGCGTCAAGCCGCTAGTCATGCAGTCTTCGCTGGATGATATGTGTGTACGCACATTTTCGACAGGAGAATTATCGGTGGCTGTTCATCCGGGCACAGATGGTGATTCCGATAGAATGGAAGCGGCGATTCCGCTTATGGGCAAACAGGGCATTTATGGGGTCTTTCATATTATGTCGGATTACCCGCTGGAGGAAGAAGATCTGGAGCTGCTGGTGATTATTGCCGAAGCGGCAGGACGAACTTTTGAAAATGCAAGACTGTATGAACAGTCCCAGCTGCTCAATGAAGATCTGCGGCTGATCAATAATATTACCCATCGGCTGAATCAGAGCCTGAAGCTGGAAGAAATATTTGAATTTGCTGTAGGCGAACTGCTGAAAGTATTCAAAGCCGAGCATGTGATTGTATTGTATCTGAATCCAAAGTCAGATCGATTTGAAGTCGTTTCAGGTAATGTACCAGCTCTGGTAGGTGGATCGGTAGACAAGAATGAGGGCTATACCGGACTGATTTACCGGAATAGAGAGCCTATCATTATGTCCGATTACTGCAGTGTACCGGGAACGGAATCGATTTTCATGAGAGAGACGGGTTCCTGTTCGATGATTGCCTCACCACTGATGAGCAGCGGGGAAGTGATTGGTGCCATTTACCTGGGACATCCGAAAAGTCATTATTTTTCTTATGACAACTTTAAATTGCTGCAGGTCATTACTACACATATCGGATTGTCGGTAGCCAACGCTGCTCTGCATTCGGAGGTTCAGCGCATGGCCAGTCGGGATGCACTGACAGGATTGTATCAGCGCCGGTATCTGGATGATTCGATCAGTAATTATCAGAATGCGACCTATAGCGGATCACTGTTGATGGTAGACATTGATAAATTCAAAGTAGTAAATGATACGTATGGTCATCAGGTAGGCGATGAGATTCTCAAGCAGGTGAGCCGGATTATTCAGCGGCTGATTCGTGATGGAGATATTGCTGCCCGGTGGGGAGGCGAAGAATTGGCTGTTTATTTCCCGCAGGTGGATAAGAGCCGTGCCTATCACATTGCGGAACAGATCAGAGAGAGAGTGAGCACAGAGACAGAGCCCAAAGTCACTGTGTCCGGCGGAGTCTCCGACTGGAACTGGAAAGACAAAGATGTGAGCGTAGAGTCATTGTTCTACCGTGCAGATATGGCGCTGTATCAGGCCAAAAATAGCGGACGCAATCAGATCCGAATGGATGCCGAAATGCGATCCTGATTACATTTGGATACAAAAGCAGCACAACAGCGTACTCCTGTCCGGGGGCATTGTTGTGCTTTTTTGGTGACGACAAAAAACAGGTACGCATGGTACACTATTTTTTGAATAATTAACCGTTGTTCAAAAACATCACGAAAAGGGGACGAGACAATGCAGGATCCTAGAATAAAAGTACTCGCCAGAAATCTGGTACAGTATTCCATCGACGTACAGCCAGGCGAAAATGTACTGGTTGAAATGATTGGCACAGAGCGCGATCTGTTAAATGCAGTTATTCATGAAGTAGGTGCCAGAGGCGGTAATGTATTTGTACAGCTGACAGACCGCAAGGTACAGCGCGCCATGCTGATCAATGCAACCGAAGAGAGCCTGGCAGCATGGGCAGCACTGGATCTGGAACGCATGAAACAGATGCAGGGATACATCGGTATTCGTGCCGGCGACAATATCAATGATCTGGCTGATGTACCGGAAGAGAAGATCAAAATGTACAACCGTCTCTATCAGCATGTTGTACATAGTGAACAGCGCGTCAAGCATACCAAGTGGGTTGTGCTGCGTTATCCAAATGCAAGCATGGCTCAGCTGGCTGGTATGAGTACGGAAGCTTTTGAAGATTTCTACTTTGATGTATGTAACCTGGACTATGCCAAAATGGATAAAGCACAGGATGCGTTGCAGGCTCTTATGGAACGTACGGATAAAGTGCGTCTGGTCGGCAAAGATACCGATCTGGCCTTTTCGATCAAGGATATTGGTGCCAAAAAATGCTCCGGTCAGCGTAACATTCCGGATGGTGAAGTATTCAGCGCACCTGTACGTGACTCGGTCAATGGTACGATTACGTACAATACGCCGACCGTATACAATGGTATTAGCTTTGAGCGTGTCACATTCCGTTTTGAAAACGGCAAAATTGTAGAAGCATCGAGCAATGATACCGAGAAGCTGAATAATATTCTGGATTCTGATGAAGGTGCACGTTATATCGGTGAATTCGCAATTGGCTTCAATCCGCATATCCTGCATCCGATGAATGATATCCTGTTCGACGAGAAAATCGCCGGTAGCTTCCACTTCACTCCTGGACAAGCGTATGAAGAGACCGATAATGGAAATCGCTCATCGATTCACTGGGATCTGGTATTTATCCAGCGTCCCGAATATGGCGGCGGCGAAATTTACTTTGACGATGTGCTGATTCGCAAAGATGGTATTTTTGTACTGCCAGAGCTGGAATCACTGAATCCCGAGAACCTGAAATAAGGCATATTGGTGGCTATTGCAGTCTGTTCGCAAAATACTGTTATTCATAGCTTGATCAAATAGGCAAAAAGAGGTTATATATGGATAGGGCGCCTGATGGGCGACTTCACGATATAACCTCTTTTTCTCTGAAAACGGCCTTAAGAAAGAAGTTGCATAAGAAAGCGTATTCATTTATGATGTAAGGGAAAACGAGGTTTAGTGAAATTCAAAGCAAAATAGGAGGGTTTCTCATGGCAACCAGTAACACGAATAACGCAGCAGTAGTAGAGATTGCACAAACTGCCGGTCAGTACACTTCTTCAATCGTACTGCAGTATGAGACCAAGTTCATCGATGTCAAAAGTATCCTGGGACTGTTCACTACGCTGGTAGCCAACCACAACTACGAGCTTCACGTACACGGACCAGACGAAGAAGCAGCCAAGGCTGCGGTTATCGCTGCTTTTGAAAAGCATGGTCTGAGCGTCAAAGTTGCAGATAATTAAATGATTCAGAAATGCTGCCATCTTCGTGATGGCAGCATTTTTGTTGCTATATTGTATATGTACTGCTTTTTTACTGCCTGCACAGCATTAACATGCAGAAAATGGAAGGATTAATGAGCAGCAAGGATAGATATTTTAAATATAAGATATTTCCGCCCGATTTACAGGGAGGTTCTTGTATTGCCCTTCAATTTCGTCTAATATTAAGAATAGTAATGGCCGAGAGTTCTTGAACATGGGGGGGAAGAACATGACTTCATCTGATTTGCAAGAGCAGTTGAATATAAAAGCATTAAATCTTCTTCAGGAAGATGCACATAAAATTGAAAAGTTGATTGAAATCCAGATGGAGAATTTGGATACCCGTTACTGTCCTCTCTATGAGGAAGTGCTGGATACCCAGGTATACGGCTTTTCCAAAGAAGTGGATTTTGCTGTACGTGCTGGTCTGGTGTCGGATCCTGTAGGCAAGCAGCTCATCAGTAACTTGGAGCGCAACTTGTCCGTATTGTATGAAGCAATGAACAATAAGACACAGTCTGCAGAGTAGCAGACTTGAATGACATAGAAATGCCTGTACCTTGTAATTGAGGTACAGGCATTTTTTGCTGTAGAGCAAAGTGCATTTGCCAAACCGGAAGATCGAATGCCAATGAGGCGGTTGATTAGCAAAAGACCCTGTCCATAAACTGCACAAAGCAGCGGACAGGGTCGATAGGAGCATTCATTTATGAACAGAAGCGATATCTATAGCATAAATGGGGCTCTATTGTGTTGTCTAAACGAGGTAGAAGGAAACGCCGAGAATAATATAAACAACCAGCAGTAGCGTACCTTCATACCAGTTGGTTGAACCATCCTGTATGATGGACTTGGCGATAAAGACAGACACCATAATAGCTACCAATTCCAGTGTCGTGAAGACGATATCCATGGTGTTGCCAAGGAAAAAGCTGACAAAGATCAATACGGGAGCTACGAATAGAGCAATTTGCAGGCTGCTGCCGACTGCGATTTCGACAGAAGCACCGATTTTGTTTTTCATGGCAAGCATAATCGCTGCACTGTGCTCGGCCGCATTACCGATAATTGCGACCACAAAGGCACCCACGAACAATTCGCTGAATCCAAAGTCTTTGGTAAAAGTCTCAAGTGTACCGACCAGCCATTCACTGACAAAGGCCGTCATCACTGTAGCGATTACCAGATAGAGAATAGCTCTGCCTTTGCTCCAATCCGGTGATTCGTGCTCATTATCACCTTCATTGGTGACATCCGCCAGATAAGTCTTGTGCGTGAACATCGAGAAGACTAACCAGGCGATATAAGCCAGAATAAGCAGCCCGGCGACGATCAGACTGAGTGTATCTACTTCGGTACTCGTAATGGAGTGAGTATTCAGGAATAGTGCCGGCACGAACAGTGCAATCACCGCAACGATCATTAGTGAGCCGTTCATCCCTGCGAGAGAAACGTTGAAGTTCTGTACTTTGAACTTGACCCCGCCGGCGAAAATACTCAGGCCGAGTACCAGCAGCAGGTTCCCGATAATGGAACCGGTCAGACTGGCTTTGACCATATCATACAGCCCTTCACGCAGCAGCATGATTGCGATGATCAGTTCTGCTGCATTACCGAAGGTTGCATTCAGGAATCCGCCCAGCCGCTGTCCGGCATAATGTGCTACATTCTCTGTCGCACGTCCAAGGAATCCTGCCACCAATATGACGGCAATAGCCGATACGACAAACTGGAGGATCGGATTCAGATGGGCATAATGAGCGATTGCACTGAATACGAAGAAAATAATAAGCAGAATAGTAGAAAGATTCTTTTTCATTGCGCCACCTCACTTTTGAATAAATATATGTTTGATATTCTACATATGGTTGATGCTTCCGCTACAGAATCAATGACAGGATGAAGAGTACGGCAGCAGTCTGCGAGTGTACCGTACAGCGTGATCTTCCTATTTATTAACCAATCATCTGCCGCATATGACCGGATCCTGTTATATTCACACAGGTCAGGACATGGGAATCGCATCATACTAACTATGTAAATTCTTTAACAATATACCCAAATCTAATGAAAATGTAAACGACACAGCATAAACGTTTCATAAACAGAAATAGCGGGTATAAATATTGTTTTTGAATATCTGCGCAATATGCAATAAAATAGAGAAGTAAACATTATGGTTAGTTGCATCCAGGCTGCAATATGCCAACAGGGGTGCAAGCTTTGGAGGAGGATGGACATGACCGAATCATTACAATTGGATATGGGCACAATCAAGATTGCCGATGACGTCGTAGCAAAAGTGGCGGGCATGGCCGCACTGGAGACACCGGGGATTGCTGCTATGTCCGGCGGATTATCCGAAGGATTCGCCAAACGTCTAAGTGGTAAAAATGTACAAAAAGGGGTAACTGTCGAAGTCGGACAACGCGAGGCAGCCATTGATCTGCGTATCATTGTACTGTACGAGACACCAATTCACGAAGTATGCCGTATGCTCCAGCAAAATGTGCGTGAAGCAGTAGAGACCTTGACCGGTCTCAAAGTTGTTGAAGTGAATGTCAAAGTAGAAGGTGTAGCCTTCAAGGATGACATGATCGACTTCGAGCCACCAGTTCGTTCCAGATCCTAATCAGCCCATACAACAGCATACCAGAACTGCACATACAAAAACGGCGGGGAATTCCCCGCCGTTTTTTATATTACGATTTGGTTGGATATCTTATTTCATTCGCATGGAGACGGATTGACGACGTGTATATCCGTTGCCAGTCTCCTGCTTTTCCGCCAGAGCACGATTAGTCTCTCTGGAGATACTGAGCATAATGCCCATACTGAGCATCATAATGACGAGTGAAGTACCACCATAACTGATAAAGGGAAGTGGAACCCCGGTTAGAGGAATCGTCTTAGTAACCCCGCCGATATTGATAAAAGCCTGGATCGCAAACAAACCCATAATACCTACGCCCGCCAGTGTACCAAAAATATCCGGACACCTGAGCGCAATAATAATGCCTCGCCAGATAAAGTAGGCATAGACCAGCAGGAACAGTACCGTTCCAATCAAGCCGAATTCTTCGGCGATAATAGCGAAAATAAAGTCATTATACGGATTGGGTAGATAATGGAGTTTCTGAATACTTTTACCGAACCCTGCCCCTGTAACGCCGCCTTCGCCAATGGCTACAAGTGACTGAAGCATATTATAAGTGCCACCTGTCGGATCGGCAAATGGGTTAAGATAGGCTTCAATCCGATCAGCCCTGTAGTTTCCGCTGGCAGGCTCATCTTTAGTGAACAGCGAACTGATACCAAACACAATGGCTGCCCCAAGTACAAGCAGCATGACAGAAGCCATAATATGCTTCATACTGGCGCCACCCACGTAAATAATCAGTCCCGCAGTTGCTACCAGAATCATACAGGAACCAAGGTCAGGCTGCAGCATGATCAGTCCGGCAACGAGCCCGACGATCAACATGACCGGAATGTATCCGGTGCGCAGGTCTCGCAGTCGATCGCCTTTTTTGGCAATCAGAGCCGAGAGATACAGGATGACCGCGAGCTTGGCAAATTCCGCCGGCTGCAGTGAAGCACCACCCGGCAGACGAATCCAGCTTCGCGCACCATTCAGATGCACACCAACCACAAGCACGGCCAGTAGCAGAACCAGCGTGATCAGGAAAAAGGGGGCAAACCACTTTTTATATTTACTGTAATGAGCCTTCATCGCGAAGAACATGGCGATTGTACCGATGATCGCATACATAATATGTCGCTTTGTAAAATACAGTGCATCATTATTGTAGCTGGCACTGGTTAACGCCAGACTGGAGCTGGCACTGAACACCATCAAAATACCAAATCCAATCAGGACAAAGGTAAGGACGAGTAGCTGAAAATCCGGTGCGCCTTTTTTGATGGTTTTGGGAGTCGCTTGGGCAGGCCTTGGCATGTTGCGTACATTAGAACTTTTGGTACGATAACGATCTGCAATATTCTGGTTGGAAGATCTCGATGTAGTTTGTCTTATTTTATTCATTCATGTATCCCCGGTAATGGAACGGATATGTACAAATGTGCAGCACGGTTGTCTATGTTCAGACGAATTTTCATCATGCACAAATCCTCCTTTGAAATAAAAATACTCAATTATGTTAAGTTTATCTTTCATGATAGTACGTTTTAAAAGCAGGTGCAAGCTTTTGCTCGCTTTTGGATACCTATGTACAAAGGCATTTTACAAACAACTGTTTTTGCTTCAAAATAATGCCTAACAGTTTATTTAACCTTGATTAAGCAGCTGAAACATAAAGTGGAGTAAAAAAAACGAATTTACCTATAGAGCGAAGGGATGGAGTGCAGATGGGAGATTACAACTGGCAAGCATTATATCCGGATATGGTACAGTGGCGGCGTCATCTCCACCAGCACCCCGAGCTGTCTTATCAGGAGCATCAGACGATGGCGTTTGTGGCAGAGCGCTTGCGCTCTTTTGGGGTAGAGACACAGGATGGTGTGGGAGATACAGGAGTAATTGGAATCATCAAGGGCAGCCTGCCCGGCAAAACGGTAGCACTGCGAGCAGATATGGATGCTTTGCCAATCCAGGACGAAAAGGATTGCGAATACGCCTCACAGGTGCCTGGAGTGATGCATGCTTGCGGTCACGACGGACATACTTCCGGTCTGCTGGCAGTTGCGCGATACTTTAGTGAGAACAGGGAAATGCTGCACGGTGAAGTACGTCTTATTTTCCAGCCGGGAGAAGAGGTTTGTCCAGGTGGCGCGCTCAAAATGATCGAAGCAGGTGCGCTCAATGGGGTGGATGCGATCTATGGTGTCCATCTGTGGACTCCATTTGCAGCAGGAACACTGGCTAGCGCACCGGGACCGGTAATGGCATCAACCGATGAGTTCTTTATTAACATTACGGGAAAAGGTGGACACGGCGGTATCCCGCATGTAACGGTGGATAGTCTGCTGATCGGCGCGCAGCTGGTCGTGCAGCTGCAATCGATTATCAGCCGCAATGTGAACCCGCTGAATCCGGCTGTGCTGACCGTGGGCACTTTCCAGAGTGGTACAGCACAGAATATTATTGCAGAGAACTGCCGTATTACCGGAACTGTGCGTACCTTTGATGAAGAGACACGCACGCTGATCCGAAAGCGTATTGAAGAAGTCAGTCAACAATTATGTGCGCTTAACGGGGCTGAAGTAGACATCGAATATATGATGGGTTATCCGACGCTCGTGAACCATGCTGGCGAGACGGAACGGTTTTTCCGGGTAGCCAAAGAGATGTTTGGCCAAGAGCAGGTGTTCCAGACACCGCCGATGATGCCTGCCGAAGATTTTGCTTATTATGTGCAAAAGGTTCCCGGCTGCTTTATTTTTGTAGGGGCAGGTAATCAGGAGCTCGGAGCCGTTTACCCGCACCATCATGCCAGATTTGATATTGATGAGTCTGCCATGCTGAGCGCAGCCCGCATTCTGGCAGCGATGGCGGAAGATTTTCTGAATCAACCCGAAACAGAATAGTGCTAACTTGCTTATGGCAGAATCCGTAACATGCTGTCTATTGTTTTTGGAAAAAGACTTCTAATCTGCCAATTCCTTATGCTATGATGGAAGAGACAGCACGTGTAATTCACACGTACCATAGCTGTCCATTATATACAGGAATGGGATGAACTTCATGAGCGTAACCGAGACCAGAACGGTTGATATGGCCGAAGTCTTGACATGCGCCTATGATTTGGGCGATATGATCAACAATTCTATCGAAGTCGCGAATTATCTATATTGGAAAGAACGTATGCAGATTCATCCGGAAGTACAACGCTTGGTCATCAAGCTGGATAGCAAGAAGGAGCTTTTCGAGGAAACCCAGCGTTTTGGTCATTTCCACCCTAACTACCACGCTGCGATGCAAGAAGTCGAGGCTGTACAGGAGGAAATGCAGCGCATTGAGGAAGTTCGCAGATTTACAGAAGCTGAGAGCAACCTGGATCGCATGCTGTATGAGATGTCTGAGATGATCGCACATTCGGTCTCCGAGACAATCAAGGTTCCAAGTAATGATCCTTTACCAAAAGGAGGCGGATGCGGCAGTGGAGGCTCATGTGGATGCGGCGGATAACAATCCGCGTCAAGAACAGGAACAGGCCGTTTTTCCAGAACGAATCGGATATATTATCTGGGTGAGTGATGTAAAAGCAGCACGTAATCTTGAAAAATACGGATGTGTACATTATATTTCACGCCGTATGCAGTACGTCGTTATGTATATGAATTCCGAGAAAACGGATGATATACTCAAAAATATGCGGAGACTTCCGTATGTACGGAAGATCGAGCGTTCGTATCGTAATGAAATCAAGACAGAATACAGCAAAAATGTACCGGATCAGACACAGTTCTACGGTATTTAAATTTTACAGTTTATAAATAATGGGATTGCAGGCAGCACTCATTGTCAGAGTGCTGCAGCAGGCCCGAATGAAATATAGCAGCGACCTTTGGGTCGCTTTTTTTATTCTTTTATGGAAAGCGGTTTCATAAAAGGGTGGAAATTGGTATAAAATAGTAAAATATATGATATAATTTTTAACTTTTTGACTTTATGGGTTAAAAGAGAGTAAGGAACTGTCGATATACTTTGTAGTGGGACTCAAGAACTGTAGTAATAGTACAGTAGTTTAATTAATATGATAAAAATGACACCGCAACGTAGTCTGGGCCGTAAAACAATATATCAATTGGTAGCTTTCTCGCCCTATTGTAGGTCTTTAGAATTATTAAATGATAATCAATAGGCAATAATACTTAGGCGGAAAGACCTGCGAAGATGGGGAGTGAATAATTATAATGAGAGACAAAGTAATGGAGCGCTGGAGTACTTATGAACCATTCCATGTTGCACTGGGTGAGAAGAAAGTGGCAGATGTAGTTATTACCAATCATGCTATCAGTCGTTTTAATGATCGAATCGCCAAAGCAGATACCCCTACAGAAGATATCGCTTCCTTTATGTGGGATAGCCTAAAGCAGGACCGCATCATTTCCTATTATCGCAAAGAAGAAGATGTATATCTGATTGATGAAGACGTAGTCGTTGTTGCTGAATTCGCTGAACTGCCCGGTGAGTTTGATCTTGCAGGTAATCCGCTTCACAAAATGATCGTAGTTACCTTCCTCGGAAAAATGTCCGAAACGATCGAGCTCCGTGATCTGAAATCTTATTATTCATGGTTGAGACACTCTCGCCGCATGACATTGATCAAAAATAGCCGTAAACGTAAATAATACGTGAATAGAGTGGATTCATGAACGGGCCTAGCTTGCATTCGTAATGGATGAGCAGTCTGCTTTATCATCATATGAACCCTCGGGAGCCTGCATATGCAGGCTCTTTTGTTATGTGCTTTTTTTGGGGTACAATAAAGTACGACCAAGGAGGGAAACGGCATTGGCTTTTAACTTTCATCAGTTACATATCTTTTATACTGTTGCCGAGCGGGGAAGTTTCTCTGCAGCAGCCCAGGCGCTTCATATGACCCAGCCTGCAGTGACCATGCAGGTACAATCGCTGGAGGAACATTTTGGTACCAAATTACTGATTCGTACGACCAAACGGATCGAGCTATCGGAAGCAGGACATGCGCTTATGCCTTTTGCGCGTCGGGGGATTGAGCTCATGCGTGAAACAGATGCAGCCATGTCACAGTTTACCGATAATATGGCTGGACGTCTCATGCTGGGTGCAAGCAATACCATTGGCGAATACGTACTCCCCCGACTGCTTGTTCCACTGGGGCAGCGTTATCCGGATATGAAAATCATGCTTAAGGTGATGAATACAACACAGATTCTAGAAGAAATTAGCCGCAATCAACTGGATTTTGGTCTGATTGAGGCATGGGTAGAGCATCCCGATATGACGATCAAGCCGGTAATGCAGGATGAATTAAAACTGATTGTACCTGCAGGGCATCCCTTGGACGAACTGCCAAGAATCACATTGGAAGACGTGCTGAAGTATTCTTTTGTGCTGCGGGAGAAGGGATCGGGTACAAGACAAGTGATGGAAGAAGAATTTATCCGGCATCATATGGATCTGGAACGTATCGATACTATTATGGAACTGGGCAGTACGGGAGCAGTCAAGTCAGCGGTAGAAGCCGGACTCGGAATTACGATCCTGTCGCCGTCTTCGGTCAAGCATGAAGTTGCACTCGGCCTGCTCAAAGTGCTGGATATCGAGGGTGTTTCTTTTCAAAGGCAGTTCTATTCGATTCATCTCAAATCTACACTGCTCAGCATTCCATCGATTTCTTTTTTACAATTTTTGCAGGAATATTCATTGACTTAAAATGTGTTGGCTGATTTGAATATGGTTTGGATATCGGCTGATTGTATTCGTTTTCTGCCAAAAATCGAATAGATATGTTAACAATGAGCGTGATTTTTAAAAATAGTCAGGAGTGAGATCATTTGAATCCTAAAGACTCTATGTATACAGGATATGCAGATATGCATACCCATACCCAGGCTTCGGACGGAATGAATACACCAACCGAAAATGTACAGCTGGCTGCAGCAGCCGGACTGAGTGCTCTTGCTATTACGGATCATGATACGGTAGCTGGAGTAGCAGAAGCACTGGCAGCAGGTGAACAGTATGGAGTGACCATTATACCGGGAGTAGAGATCAGCACTATGGAAGAAGACAAGGATATTCATATTCTCGGCTATTACATGAATATCGAAGATCCTGTTTTTCTGGAGAGACTCGCTGGACTTCGCCAGATCAGGGATACGCGTAACGAGATGATTCTGGCAAAGTTGCGTGAGCTTGGTGTCGAGATTACAATGGAAGATGTATTGAAGCAGCTTGGACGCGAATTAATGCCGGACGAGAGTATTGGACGACCGCATATGGCAGATACACTGGTAGCCAAAGGGTATGCCGAAGATATGCGTGATGCTTTCAACAAATATCTGGCTCAGGATGCCGCTGCTTATGTATCCCCGCCGCGTATTCGTCCACACGAAGCGGCGCAGTGGATTATAGAGGCGGGTGGTGTACCTGTTATGGCACATCCAGGCATCTATGGAGACGACGATCTGGTCGCCCGTATACTCGATCAGAGTGAACTGGCAGGACTGGAAGTGTGTCATTCCGATCATTCTCCGGCGGATGAACAGCGCTATCTGCAGTTTGCAAGTCAAAGAGGACTGATTATCACTGGCGGATCCGATTATCATGGCGCGCGGCAAGGCAAAGTATTTCATGGTCCAATCGGTGGTAAAAGGGTGCCGATAAGTGTACTCACTCAACTGCTTGAACGGACTTCAGGTTGAGTCTAAAGTGTAAATGTAAAAAGTAAGGAATTAGAAGTATATTCTGTCCTCTCCCGCTCTGAAAATATACTTCACAAAGGAGCAGCATATGCGCATATTAATTACGGGTTCTTCCGGCAAAATAGGTACGGTGCTTACCACGTATCTCGTAAGCAAATATGATTTACTGCTGGCAGATCTTCACTTTGATCGACTGGCTTCGGAGATTCGGCAGCAAACCGAGCAGCAGATCATTAATCTAGCTGATCCGGAGGCCTGTCTGCAATTAACATCCGGTATAGACCTTGTGATCCATCTGGCAGGCAATCCTTCACCAGACGCAGACTTTTATGAAGATTTGCTCGATAACAATATCAAAGGCAGCTATAATCTGTTCCATGCTTGTCAGCAAAATGGAGTAAAACGTATCGTATTCGCAAGCAGTGCACAGACGATGGAAGCATATCCTGTCGATGTCCAGACCACCACTGCCATGCAGATACGTCCCAAAAATATGTACGGAGTCAGCAAAGCATTTCTGGAATCGCTTGCCAGCTATTATGCCTATGAACATGGTCTGGAGAGTATAGGCCTACGAATCGGTGCATTTGATGATTTCCATCCGGGAGAGCCGATGACTACACGTGATATGAGTGCGTATCTGAGTCCACGGGATCTATGTCATTTGGTGGAAAAAGGATTGACTGCTCCGCTGAAGGAGCCTTTTCTGCTTGTTAATGCTATTTCAAATAATCGCTTTAAACGGCTGAATATCGAAGATGCGATTCGTGAATTGGGATATGAGCCGCAGGATGACGCTTTTGCTTTGCAGCAGATTTTCAAAGATGAGGAATAATGATCGCAGGTCTGTAAGGCAAAAAAGGTACATCTATACGACAAGTGTAAGCAGATGCTACGCAAAAAAAGCGTTCCGGTACGTCGAAATAGACGTTCGGAACGCTTTTTTGCGCAGTAGAGAACTATACTACCGTACAGAACAGCCACAAGTACCTAAATAAGCTGCTGGGCTACTCGCTATTACATTTTGATCGTGCTGCTCAGACGCTTGATCATATCTTCTTCCGGCGTAATAAACAGGGTAGTCTGATGATCGTAAATGACAAAGCCCGGTTTGGAGCCGCTCGGTTTGTGTACATGACGGATCTGGGTATAATCGACCGGCACGCTGCTTGATTCTTTGGCCTGGCTAAAGTAGGCAGCGAGCTGTGCAGCTTCAGCCAGGGTTGCATCGCCAAATTCACTGCTGCGAATAACAACATGGGAGCCTGGAATATCCTTGGTGTGCAGCCAGGTATCATTATTGTTTGCCATTTTATTGGTAATATATTCGTTTTGCAGATTATTTTTGCCGACATACATCTCGATACCTTCACTGGAAGTATAGATGTGCAGAGTAGGACGGTTATCTTTCTTTTTCTTTTTGTTCTTTTTGTTACGATTGCGGACGTAGCCCTGTTCGGCCAGCTCTTCCCGAATCTCGTCGATATCCTGGAGTGCCGCACTTTGCAGCTGCTGCAGCAGAGAATCGAGATAAGCAATTTCCTCATGCGTACGGGTTAGCTGTTCTTCAATCACTGCCAGGCTATTTTTGTATTTATTGTACTTTTTAAAATAACGCTGGGCATTGTCGGAAGGAGACAATTGCGGATCAAGCTGAACTTTGATCGGGCGCTGCTCTTCATCGTAGAAATTGATAAGCGCAATCTCTTTGTCTCCTTTGGTAATCTGATGCAGTGAAGCGAACAGCAGCTCGCCCTGAATACGATATTTCTCGGCATCATCGGCTTCCAGTTGATCCTTGCGCAGATTATCGAGCTTTTTGATATTTTTGCTTCGTTCATTTTGCAAAAAACGCAGCAGATCACTGGTTTTCTGCTTAACGGTATCGCGCTCGGCCTTGCTGCCATAATAAGCTTCGATACATTCGCTCATGGAAGAGTAATGCTTCTCTTCCTCTTGAATCTGTATCAGTGGTACAGCCGAGAAGATAAGCTTGCCTTTGGCATTTAATCCGCTCACCGGATCATACTGCCCTTGACGAATCGGTTCCATGAAGGACTCGAAAGAAATCCACAGTGCATCTGCATCTACTTTGTCCGGCGATTGGGATTGCCCTTGATCGGAATCAGAGCTCCTTGATAAATCCTGTGTATCCGCAGATTCTTGCACTGGAGCAGCCTGAAGCGCACGCTGTACCACTTCACTGGCAATCAATGGACTGATCCCTGTAAAAGTATCCAGAATAAAACGGGCAGACGTGTCCGCATAATCGGCATAGCTGCTCAAAAACTGCTCCCGACCTGTCTCCAGCGGATTCAGTTTGTTCTGCTGTGGGGGTTCCTGATAACTGAAGCCCGGCATAATAATACGGTAACTACTGATCGCTGGAGTAACATGATGAATACCGTCTATAATCGTATTTGCTATCGGATCAACCAGAATCAGATTACTGTGTCGTCCCATCAGTTCCACGATAATTCGCTTAACCGATACATCGCCTAATTCATCCCGCTGACGAATCTGGAAATGAATAATACGCTCCATACCTACCTGCTCAATCGCTTCGATAATCCCGCTCTCGCAGTGCTTGCGCAACAGCATGCAGAACATTGGAGCTTCCTGCGGATTCATAAATGATTGTTCGGTAAACTGCACCCGCGGATACGTCGGATTCGCACTCAGCAATAACTTGCGATTCTCCCGCTGCGCACGAATTTGAAAAACAATATCACTATCTGTAGGCTGATAAATCTTATTAATACGCGACCCCACCAGAACCTGCAGGTCCTGCACAATCGCGCGAGTTACAATACCATCAAGTGCCATGTCATTTTCTCCTTATTCTAGCGTTTAACTTGTTAAACGCGATGTTCAATAAAAAAGCAATTTTTGCAAAGCAAAATATTGTACAGATTAGCGTTTAACTTGTTAAACGCGATGTTCAATGAAAAGTGATTTTTGCAAAGCAAAATATCTTTCAGTTCAACGTTTAACTTGTTAAACGCGATGTTCAATAAAAAAGCAATTTTTGCAAAGCAAAATATTGCACGAACTCCATCCTATTCCACCTATTCTATCATGCCACAAAGCATTCGCAATTTATAGTCGTATCATGTATGCTTACCCAGTAGGAAGTGATTAAACAGCATATTCAGGGGAGAGAGCAGCGATGGAATTTACCAAAATGAACGGACTTGGCAATGATTTTATCGTGGTGTATGGCGAGCCATCTCTGCCTGCTAACGCGGCGGAACTGGCGATTCAGCACTGCAATCGGTACTTTGGGATCGGTGCGGATGGGCTGGTCTTTATTTTGCCTTCCGCCCGAGCAGATTATATGATGCGGATTATTAATGCAGATGGATCGGAAGCAGAGCAGTGTGGCAATGCAATCCGTTGCGTAGCCAAATATGTGTTTGACCGTGGTCTTGCAGCAGGCACAGAGATTCAGATCGAGACAATCGGTGCCGGCGTTCAGGCAGTTAAGGTGCAAGAACAGAATGGCAAAGCGGTTACGGTACGTGTGGATATGGGTGAGCCTGTCCTCGAAGCAGGTCGGATCCCGGTTGCTTTGGAAGGCAATCCGGTCCTGAACCAGCCGGTAGAAGTAGAAGGGCGGCAGTTTCATTTTACAGCTGTATCAATGGGGAATCCGCACTGCGTAATCTATGTGGAGGATGCAGTAAATTTTGATCTGCATCAATGGGGACCGCTGCTGGAGACTCATCCGATATTTCCACGCAAGGTCAATGTAGAGTTTACCACGGTACAGAGCCGTGACCGGATCGATATGAGAGTCTGGGAACGGGGAGCGGGACCAACGCTTGCCTGTGGTACGGGAGCTTGTGCGACACTCGTGGCTTCGGTGCTGAATGGTTATTCCGACCGTAATGCCCATGTCTCGCTCAAGGGCGGAGACCTATATATTGAGTGGGATGAGAGCAGTAATCACGTCTATATGACCGGCCCGGCAGCAACGGTATATACCGGACAGACGCTGGATTAAGCTCCGGTTATACCTTTTAGCTATATCAGCCATTTCTGCCTCGATTTGCTTGGGATTTATGATACATTTAAGCATAAATCGATACAGCGAGGTGTAGCAGATGAAGCCGGATTTGCGATCAAGATGGACAGAAGGTGTTATTGTAGGCGACGGAGCAATGGGAACCTATTTATATCAGCTGGGATTCCCGGTGGGCATCTCCTATGAGGAGCTGAACCTGCTGAGTCCGCATATTATTGAAGATGTGCATCGACAGTATGTCACTGCAGGAGCAGAAATGCTGGAGACGAATACCTTTTCCGCCAATCATGAAAAACTGGCCAAATATGGGCTTGAACATAAAGTAGAAGAGATTAACCGTGCCGGTGTACGTATTGCCAGGCAGGCAGCCCGGGATCAGGCTTATGTGGTTGGATCGGTCGGTGCGATCCGGGAAGGCAAACGTTCGAATACGCCGCTTCCGCAGCTGCGCAAATATTTCAGACAGCAGCTGAATGCGATATTGGAAGAAGGGGTCGATGGCATTCTGCTGGAGACATTCTTCGAGCTGGAGGAGCTGGCTGTTGCGCTCAAGCAAGTGCGCAAGCTGACCGATATTCCGGTTATCTGCCAATTAACGGTGGAGGATGCAGTGCGTACACTGGATGGGTACAGTCTGCCGGATGCTTTTGCCATTCTGACAGAAGCTGGAGCAGACATGGTAGGGCTGAACTGCCGCGTCGGTCCAAATGGAACGATGCGGGCATTGGAATATGTACGTGGCAAAGTATCACTGCCGCTATCAGTGTATCCGGATGCCGGTGTAGCCAGCTATGTGGATGGTGAGTACCGCTACAAGGCGAAGCCTTCGTATTTTGGACAGAGTTCGGTTCGCTTGGCAGAGCTGGGTGCCAGAGTAATCGGCGGTTGCTGTGGAACGACGCCAAAGCATATTGCTGCGATTGCTCGTGCACTGGCTGATTATGTGCCGGCACCACTCGACTTTTCGAATGTGCGCGTTCCTTCACCACAGGTTAGTATTACAATGGAGAAGGATATTCTAGGCGGCTGGGGCTCCGATCGGGAGGATGTACCGCCTACACTGGTCGAACTGGTCCAAGAACGACCGACGGTTATCGTGGAACTTGATCCGCCGCGTGATCTGGATATTACAGGCTTTATGGCTGGAGCCGAAGCGCTCAAAAAGGCCGGGGCCGATGCTGTAACCATGGCGGATAATTCACTTGCGGTCACGCGGATGAGCAATATGGCGCTGGCTCATCTGGTTCAGCGAGAGACCGGACTTCGTCCGCTCGTGCATGTAACATGCCGGGATCGCAATATGATCGGTAATCAGTCGCATATGATGGGGCTGAATGCACTGGGCGTAGATCATATCCTCGCGGTTACAGGCGATCCATCCAAGTTCGGTGATCTGCCTGGCGCAAGCTCGGTCTACGATATGACTTCATTTGACATGATCCGCATGATCAAGCAACTGAATGAGGGAATAGCCTTCTCGGGCAAAGTACTCAAGCATCGAGCACGTTTTGTAGTCGGGGCTGCTTTTAACCCGAATGTGAAGCATCTGGACAAAGCGGTACAGCGTCTGGAGAAGAAAATCGCTGCAGGTGCCGACTATATCATGACTCAGCCGGTCTATGACGAACAGCTGATTCGTGATATGTATGAAGCAACCAAACACCTGAGCGTTCCTATTTTTATCGGTATTATGCCGCTGGCCAGTGGACGCAATGCGGAATACCTGCATAATGAGGTACCTGGGATTCAGCTACCTGATCATATTCGTGGCCGTATGGCAGGGCTCGAAGGACCGGATGCCAGACAAACGGGTGTCGCTATCGCCCGTGAACTGGTGGATGTGGCCTTGGAGTATTTTAATGGAATTTATATCATGACTCCATTTATGTTGTACGATATGAGTGCACAGCTTACTGAATATGTATGGGCAAAAGCAAAGCAGCGTCCAAACCCCTTGTTTCATGGTAAATAATCAATTACAATAGAATAACGGATGTGATGCCGATGTCATTCAGTATGACCGGATACGGTCAGTCCGCCGTGCAATATGGCGGCTACAAAATCCAGATTGAAGTCAAATCCGTCAATCATCGCTACTGCGAAGTGATGCTCCGGTTGCCCCGTGAATGGGCGGGTCTGGAGGATACGCTGCGCAAGCTGGTACAGAGCCAGCTAAAGCGGGGACGGATTGATGTGTTTGTAAATAAGGAGCAGGATGGCGGCGAACAGGCAGCATTGAAGCTGGATCAGGCAGCAGTCCGATCCTATATTCAGGCAGCCCGTGAGCTTCAGCAGTTTGAAGAGCTGGAAGGTCGGCTGGATATTAATCAGCTGCTGGCGCTGCCCGGGGTCATGACCGTTCAGGAGAATGGGAACGATGATGATCCGGAGCAGTGGAGAGAGCTGCTGGAGCAAGGTCTAGGCGAAGCGCTGACAGGCCTGCTTGAGATGCGTGCCAGAGAAGGGCGTCATCTGGCAGAAGATCTGCGCGGACGACTCGATCATCTGGAGCAGCTCTATACCGAGATGCGGCGTCTGGCTCCTACAGTCGTAGAAGAACATCGTGTCCGGCTGCGGCAGCGTTTATCCGAACTGCAGGACGGAAGTTTTCACTGGGATGAATCCCGTGTGGGAATGGAAATCGCCATTTTTGCGGATCGTTCCAATATTGACGAAGAATTAACACGTCTGGCGAGTCATTTTGAACAGTTCAGAAATCTGCTGCATACCGATGATCCGATTGGACGTAAAATGGATTTCTTGCTTCAGGAAATGAACCGGGAAGTGAACACGATTGGTTCCAAAGCTAATCATCTGGCTCTAGTTAACCATGTCGTCGAGATGAAAGCGGAGCTGGAAAAAATCCGTGAACAAGCCGCCAATTTGGAATAAAGACCAACAAGCGACCTTATTTCGGCGCGATTGAGTCAAATGTATAGGGGGAAAAACCTGAAGATGGCAATCAAACTTATCAATATTGGCTTTGGTAATATTGTATCAGCGAACCGGATTATCTCCATCGTAAGTCCGGAATCCGCGCCAATCAAACGTATTATTCAGGAAGCGCGTGATCGTCATATGCTGATCGATGCCACCTACGGAAGACGTACCCGTGCGGTTATCATCACAGACAGCGATCATGTTATCCTGTCGGCTGTACAGCCGGAGACTGTAGCACATCGTCTGTCTCTCAAAGACGACGATAACGACGAATAAACAAAAACAGGCTGTCGGCCTCCTTGCTTCGCCAATGACCGTCGGCAGCCCTACATTGGAGTGTACCATGTCTAAGGGATTATTATTTGTATTATCCGGTCCGTCCGGTGTGGGTAAAGGAACCGTAAGCGCAGAACTGCGTATCCGCAAGCCTGAGCTGATCTATTCGGTATCGGCGACGACTCGTCAGCCGCGAACTGGCGAAGTCGATGGAGTGAACTATTTCTTCAAGACACATGATGAGTTCAAAAAGATGATTGATAACGATATGCTGCTGGAATATGCGGAATATGTGGGTAATCATTATGGAACGCCGCGTGACTTTGTGGATAGAACGCTTGAGGCAGGTAATGATATTTTCCTGGAAATTGAAGTACAGGGCGCATTGAAAGTGATGGAGAAGTTTCCGGAAGGCGTATTTATTTTCCTGACTCCTCCATCATTTGAAGAACTGCAGAACCGTCTGCAAAATCGGGGAACCGAGACGCTAGACACCATCAACAACCGTATGACTGTTGCTGCAGATGAACTCGAAATGATGAAGCATTACGATTATGCAGTAGTCAATGACGAGATTGATCTGGCGTGCAAGCGTATCGAGAGCATTATTATTGCCGAGCATTGCAAGATCCGCAAATAAGAGGCTGAAGCCTGAGCTTCGAGCCCAATGAAGAGGTGCTTAATTCATGTTATATCCTTCTATTGATGAAATGATGAACAAAGTAGACAGCAAGTATTCCCTTGTTGTAGCAGCTTCCCGTCGTGCAAGACAACTGCGCGATGGCAGCAAAAGCGAACTGCATGATCCACGTTCCCACAAGTATGTAGGTGTGGCATTGGAAGAAATCTACAATGACAATATTAAAATCGAGCGTAGAACCGAAGCCGAGCTGGAGCAAAGCGATCGCGAAAACAAATAAATCTCACTGCAGCGGCGTTGGCAGTATGGCGCCTGTTACAGAGATGTAGTATCAACAGTCGGCCAATATACAGACTGACAAGGATAACAACCGTGAGGTTGTTATTTTTTGTGTCCATATGTATACACAGATAACCGGAAGAAGCTCTTTCTTCCGGTTACTTTTTTTGCGGAAAAGAGGTATAATTAAGGGATTGAACATGATTTTGTCCAAGGGCTGAATGTTCGATCTTTTTTTGCACAAATGGTTTTATACACAGTCTATAATCCACTATCATATTATATATTTTAACGATATCAGTTATAGGAAAATGAAAGAAACGGACTCTTGTATGACTTTCTTTATTTCCAATTATTCTATAGGAAAGCAGGGGAAATAGATGCTACGAGGTAAAAAGATCGTACTCGGTATTACCGGCGGTATTGCAGCCTACAAAGCGGCTGCGCTGTGTAGTGGCCTGGTGAAGCAGGGAGCAGATGTGCATGTCATCATGACGGAATCGGCATCCAAGTTTATTACAGAGCTGACGCTGCAGACACTTTCCCGTAATCCGGTTCATATTGATACATTTGACGAGCGCAATCCGGAAGTCGTTACTCATATCCATCTGGCGGATCTGGCAGATCTGGTACTGATCGCACCGGCGACAGCCAATACAATTTCCAAAATGACGCTTGGTCTGGCAGACGATATGCTCTCTTCCATGCTATTAGCGACTACTGCACCGATTATGGTCGCGCCGGCAATGAATGTGCATATGTACCAGCATCCCGCGATCATCCAGAACATGAATACACTCGTGAATCGTGGTGTACTGATGATTGAGCCGGGGGAAGGCATGCTCGCTTGTGGTTATGTAGGCAAAGGGCGTCTGGAAGAACCGGAGACTATTATTCGTGTAGTGAACGATTTCTTTGCTGCCCAGCAGCGCGAAGAGATGCGACATCTGCTGGCTGGACGCAAAGTAACGGTAACCGCAGGAGGTACCATAGAACGTATTGATCCTGTCCGTTATATCACCAATGATTCTTCAGGCAAAATGGGGATAGCAGTTGCTCGCGCCGCCCACGCGATGGGAGCTGAAGTACGTCTGATCGCTGGTTCCATACAGGTGCCGCTGCCCGAAGGAATCGATACGGTACAAGTGCAATCAGCACAGGATATGTATGAAGCAGTACTCGGAGAATGGAATCATACGGACATCATGGTTCAGACCGCTGCTGTTGCCGATTATCGTCCCAAGACCGTTCATTCTACCAAAATGAAGAAAAAAGATGAAGATTTGATACTTGAACTGGAAAAAACTGTCGATATTCTGGAAAGTCTCGGTCAGCGCAAACAACAACAGTTCCTGATCGGTTTTGCCGCAGAAACCAATAATGTTGCCGAATATGCAATGGACAAAGTAAAGCGCAAAAACTGCGATCTGCTGGTAGCCAACGATGTCACCAAAGCTGGAGCAGGCTTTGGTACCGATACAAATAAAGTACAGATCTATGATGCCCGAGGACTGGTAGAAGATCTGCCGTTGATGAGCAAATATGATGTGGCATTTCAATTATTGCAGATTGCTGCAAGCCGGCTGAACGGGGTGTCTGCTTCATGAGCAGGATTGCCCAGGTCATTGTCGATGTACCTAGCCGGGGCACAGATCGACCCTTTGACTATCTGATTCCCGAATCCATGAAAGGATGGCTGGAAATCGGCAGTCGGGTGGGGGTTCCTTTTGGTCCGCGGACACTGCAAGGATTTGTAGTGGGGCTGAGTATGGAATCAGACACTCCTCCGGTTAAGCTCAAGCCGATCAAGGAGCTACTCGATCTGACGCCTCCTTTGTCCGAGGATCTGGTTGAATTATCGGAATGGATGAGTGCTCGGTATGCATGCCACCGGATTACGGCACTTCAAGTGATGCTGCCTGCAGCGCTCAAAGGCAAGGCGGAACGCTATATACGTGTAACCGACCGTTCGGAATGGGGAGAACGCGGATCTGATTTGCAGCGTGATCCGGACGAGCCGGTCTTGTTTGAAAGTATGGATGAGCTTACGGATACGGAAGCGCAGATTGTAGCCCATATCCAGAAGCAGCAGGAAGTGCGGATGGAGCATCTGACCCGCAAATTTGTCAGTCATGCCGATGTGATCAAGCAGTTGCTGCAGCGAGGTGTCTTATCCGAGAGCCGCAGTATCCGTGACAAAGTGCAGAAAAAAACAATCCGAACCGTGGCACTGCATTTGCCAGAGGATGAGATTCGTACCATTATTGAAGAATTCCCCGCCAAAGCACGGCGCCAAAAAGAAGTGCTTACGTTTATTGCAGATACCGACGGCGAGATTCCGCTCAAGGATATTATGAGTGTACTCGGTGTAACGGCAGGAACCGTCAAATCACTCGCGGATAAAGGTTATATTGTAATTCGTGATATGGAAGTGTTCCGCGATCCTTACAAAAATCATAGTTTCGCTCCGAGTCAGCCGTTTGTACTGACCGATGAACAACAGATGGTCTACAATGCGATCGTACAGCGTCTGGATACACGTACCGAAGGCGAATTTCTCGTTCATGGGATTACAGGAAGCGGCAAGACCGAAGTGTATTTACAATCGATTCAGCGCGTTATCGAGCAGAATCGGCAGGCCATTATGCTGGTGCCGGAGATTGCACTGACTCCCCAGATGGTAGAACGTTTCAAAAGCCGTTTTGGTGATCATGTAGCCGTTATGCACAGCCGTCTGTCCAGTGGAGAACGTTATGACGAATGGCGCAAAATTCGCGAGGGTCAGGCACTTGTAGCGATTGGCGCGCGATCGGCCATTTTTGCTCCTTTTGCCAACCTGGGTCTGATTATTATGGATGAGGAGCATGAGACCTCGTACAAGCAGGAAGAGAGTCCTAAGTATCATGCCCGCGACGTAGCAGTCCATCGTGCTCATCAGCATGGAGCTGTTGTCATTCTCGGCTCTGCGACGCCGTCACTGGAAAGTTACCATGCAGCCCGTTCCCAGAGCAGCGACGAATTCAATCCGGCACTGCTGGAAATTCACGGACGTGCACTTGGAAGTGATTTGCCGGAAGTTCATATCGTCGATATGCGAGAAGAACTCAAGGAAGGCAATCGCTCCATGTTCAGCCGTCCGCTGCATCAAGCGATCGAAGACCGTTTGGAGAAAAAGCAGCAGATTGTGCTGCTGCTGAACCGGCGGGGTCACTCGACCTTTGTGATGTGCCGTACCTGCGGCTATGTAGCGGAATGTCCGAACTGCGATATTTCACTGACATTCCATCAGCGTTCCAACAATCTGCGCTGCCATTACTGTGGACATGCGCAGCCGGCGCCCGAGATCTGTCCAGAGTGTGGCAGTGAGCACATACGCTACTTTGGTACAGGCACCCAGCGGGTTGAGGAAGAACTTGCCAAGCTGTTTCCGGGCATACGCGTTGTACGCATGGATGTGGATACGACGACGCAAAAAGGTTCGCACGAGAAGCTGCTGAACCAGTTTCGCGATAAACAGGCCGATCTGCTGCTGGGTACACAGATGGTCGCCAAAGGACTGGATTTCCCGGATGTGACGCTGGTTGGTGTTATCGCTGCGGATTCCGCACTGCATTTACCGGATTTCCGTGCAGCCGAGAAAACGTTCCAGCTGCTGACCCAGGTAGCAGGGCGGGCAGGGCGACACCATTTGCCAGGTGAAGTTATCGTACAGACGTACAATCCGGATCATTATTCGGTTGTACATGCCAGTCGTCATGATTATGCTTCTTTTGTACGCGAGGAACTCAAGCATCGTCAGGTGCTCAGCTATCCGCCATACTGCCGGTTGGCACTGATTACCTTTTCCCATGAAAAGCTTCCGCTGCTCGTGCGAATCGCCGAGAATTATGTGCAGATGGTCAAGGATCAGTCGCATAAGCTTGGCTGGCTCGGTAGTCTGGAGCGTTTCTCTACAGAAGCACTCGATGTACTGGGCCCCGTCGCTTCCCCAATTCCAAGACTGAAAAATAGATACAGATTCCAATGTATGATAAAATGGCGTGGAGATATGGACGTGGCCCGGCTGGCAGAGCAATTATCTGAACAGCTCCAGGACAGCGTACGTGATAAAGATCTTCAGATCAGCATCGACGTAGACCCGCAGGTATTGATGTAATCATCCGTGAAATAATGATCCGGGATATACATTTCCAGTATCATAATGGATCGCGGCCAAGGGGTATAACGGATATGGGATAGCTAGAGCAGAAGGGCAGCAGCTGTTGAAGTGCTGCCCTGTACTTTGCGCACAAACAGAAATCCTGTAAGACAGAGAATGATAGTATGCACTGCATCTATGTGCGATTGAAATCTGTAATGCACAGCAATAAACACTTGTAATGTAGAACAAATAAAGGATGGGATACCCGATGGCTATTCGTATTATTGTAAAAGAACCCGATGAAGTATTGCATAAAAAAGCAAAAGAAGTTACCAAAATCACCCCTAATGTACAAAAGCTGCTGACCGATATGGCAGACACAATGTATGATGCAGATGGCGTAGGTCTGGCTGCACCACAGGTCGGCATACTAAAACGCGCTATCGTCGTGGACGTAGGCGATGAACACGGTCTGATCGAATTGATCAATCCGGAGATTGTAGCCAGTAGCGGAGAACAGCTCGGTTCGGAAGGCTGTCTGAGCATCCCGGCACTGAACGGTGAAGTTCGCCGTGCGATGGAAGTGACCGTCAAAGGCCTGGATCGTAATGGGAAAGAAATCACTATTACCGGAAGCGAACTGCTTGCACGTGCGCTTCAGCATGAGATTGATCATTTGAACGGTGTACTATTTACCGATATTGCCGAGCGTGTCTATGACCGCAGACTGGATGAGGAAGGAGAATAAGCTTTGACTGTTAAAATTGCATTTATGGGAACACCTGATTTTGCCGTGGCCAGCTTGAATGTACTACTGGAAGAAGGAATGAATGTGGTCTGTGTAGTCACGCAGCCGGATCGTCCACAGGGACGCAAAAAAGTATTGACACCTACTCCAGTCAAAGCAGCAGCTATGGAGCATGGACTGCCTGTATTGCAGCCACAGCGTATGCGTAGCCCTGAAGCGGTAGCCGAGCTGGCTGCCTATGAACCGGACCTGATCGTAACAGCTGCCTATGGACAGATTTTGCCAAAAGCGGTACTTGATCTGCCTCGTCTGGGTTGTGTAAATATTCATGGCTCGCTGCTGCCCAAATACCGTGGTGGAGCACCTATTCAGCGCTCTATCATTAATGGCGAGACCGTAACCGGTATTACACTGATGTATATGGCAGAAGGACTGGATACCGGAGATATGATTTCCCGTCTGGAAGTTCCAATTACAGATGAAGATACCTCAGGTACATTATTTGCCAAAATGAGTGAGGCCGGAGCCGTACTGCTGCGTCAGGAGCTGCCGCGTCTACTGCAAGGACCGCTTGAGGCGGAGCCGCAGGATGACGAGCAGGCAACGTACGCGCCCAATCTGACACGGGATGACGAGAAGATCGACTGGTCGAAAGACAGCCGGTCCATTTATAACCAGATTCGTGGACTGGTGCCTTTTGCCGGTGGATTCACACTCTGGAATGATGAAGTATTCAAAGTATGGAAAACCCTTCAACCTGATCCAGCGGCTGCGTTACCTGCGGGAGCGACTGATGCTACACCGGGTACTGTCGTAGATATGGGAACTGAAGGTATTACCGTCCGTACGGGGGATGGCGTTATTACACTAACCGAAGTACAGCCAGCCGGTAAAAAAGCACTGCGTGCGGCAGACTATGTACGCGGTGCATCCCTGACCAAAGGTACGGTGTTCCAGTGAGCGACGACAAGAAAAAAAGAAGCAACGAACAAGAGCGTTCCGCTGGCAGTCAATCAGCTCGTCCAAAGCATAATGTTCAGCATCAACGCAGCGGCGGTGGAGCGAGTCGCAAGCTGTCCGCCCGCGATGTGGCGCTGAATGTACTGACCGACGTAGAGGTGGAGGGTTCCTACAGTAACCTTAAGCTGAATCAGGCATTGATCCAGGCAGATCTGGAACGTTCGGATGCAGGTCTTGCTACAGAACTCGTTTACGGTACGGTAGCTCATCTCAATACAATTGATTATTTTCTTGACCAGCTGGTTGCCAAAGGTACCCAAAAGCTACAGCCATGGGTACGCAACCTGCTGCGCATGAGCTTTTACCAGATTTATTATCTGGATCGCATTCCGTCTCACGCAGCGGTGAACGAAGCCGTCAATATCGCCAAACGTCGTGGACATCAGGGTGTATCCGGCATGGTAAATGGCGTGCTGCGTAATGTGCTTCGTCAGCTAGATGAATTATCGATTCCCGAAGGTCTGCCAACCGCACAGCGTATATCGCTGCAGTACTCTCATCCCCAGTGGATGGTGAAACGCTGGATCAAGCAGTATGGCGCAGAGACGACCGAGCAGATCTGCATGTCCAACAATGAACCGCCTGCGGTCAGCGTACGGGTCAATACGTTCCGGATTTCCCGGGATGAAATGATGCGGACGATGAATGAAGCCGGTTATTATGCTCAGCCTTCGGCAGTAGCACCGGATGGTATTCTGGTAGGTGGCAGTGGCAATATGGCACTGACAGATTGGTATCGCGAAGGTCTGATCTCCATTCAGGATGAAAGTTCCATGCTGGTCGCGGAAGCGTTACAGCCGCAGCCGGGTATGAAAGTGCTGGACTGCTGTGCAGCTCCGGGCGGCAAGACAGCTCATATGGCTGAGAAAATGAATGATCAGGGACAAATTATTGCCAATGATATTCATGATCACAAGCGCAAGCTGATCGATGATCAGGCACAGCGCTTGCATCTGAATATGATCGAGACAGCGATCGGGGATGCACTCACACTGACCGACCGTTATCCGGCAGCTTCTTTTGACCGGATTCTGCTGGATGCACCATGCTCGGGGCTTGGCGTTATTCGTCGCAAACCGGATCTGAAATGGAATAAATCTCCGCAGGATATCCAGGAGATTTCCGAGCTTCAGCAGCAGCTGATCCGCCAGGTATCTACCCTGCTCAAGCCGGGTGGTATTCTGGTCTATAGCACCTGTACAATCGAGTACAGTGAGAATGAATATGTAGTACGCAGTTTCCTGGAAGAGAATCCTTCATTTGAAGCAGCAGACACACCACTGGCACCTTTACAGGAAGCAGCTACCAAACAGGGCGGCTCGTCAGGCAAAAAAAGTAACGAATCCAGTATCGGTCTGCAAATATTGCCGCAGGATTATCATTCGGACGGATTTTATATTGCGGCTTTGCGCAGAATGAGTTAGTATAGGGTCTTAGCACAACTACGGATACACAATAACGGCCTACAGCGGGTACGTCAGGCAATGCTTTCGCTTTAAAATAGCAGAAGCTGGCGGGCACCTCTTTAGGCTTTCTTTTTTTTGTGCTAAAATAGTAAAGATGCAAACCCGATGTAACCTGTATTGTAAATGTACAAAAATGACTTACAAAAATAAGAGATGAAGAATAGGTGTGATAAATTCAATGAAACCCTTTATATATGATTATTCACTGGAAGATCTCCAGGCATGGGTGCAAGAAAATAGCGAGCCTGCTTTCCGGGCAGGACAAATTTTTGACTGGCTGTATGTGAAGCGTGTATCTTCTTTTGAGGAAATGACGAACCTTTCCAAAGGACTGCGCGCCAAGCTGAACGACCAGTTTTCTTTTGTGACACTGAGCGAAATCACCAAGCTGCAATCCAAGGATGGCACGGTGAAATTCCTGTTTGGTCTGCATGATGATCATGCGATTGAGACAGTTATTATGCGTCACAACTATGGTAATAGTATCTGTGTAACGACACAGGTAGGCTGCCGCATCGGTTGCACATTCTGTGCGTCGACACTGGGCGGTCTGAAGCGTAACCTGACAGCAGGCGAGATTGTAGCTCAGGTCGTTCAGGCACAGAAAATCCTGGATGAGACCAATGAGCGTGTCAGCAGTATCGTAATCATGGGTTCGGGTGAGCCGTTCGAGAACTACGAAGCAACCATGAAATTCCTGCGTATCATGATTCACGAAAAAGGTCTGAATATCGGCCAGCGTCATATCACTGTATCTACAAGTGGTATCGTACCGAATATCTATAAATTTGCAGATGAAGAAACCCAGATCAATCTGGCGATCTCCATTCATGCACCAAATGACAAGCTGCGTTCCAAGCTGATGCCGGTTAACCGTCGCTTCCCGTTTGATGATGTAATGAAATCCCTGCATTATTATATGGAAAAAACAGGACGTCGTATTACATTTGAATATGCACTGATCGGTGGCGTGAATGACCGTCCGGAGCATGCTGAAGAATTGGCAAATGTTCTTAAGGATATGATGTGTCACGTCAACCTGATCCCTGTCAACTATGTACCTGAACGTAACTATGTGCGTACACCACGCAAAGATATTTTTGAATTCCAGCGTATTCTGGCGGATAAAGGCGTTAATGTAACGATCCGTCGTGAACAGGGTCATGATATCGCTGCGGCCTGCGGACAGTTGCGGGCGAAGCACATGGAATCGACAGCGAGGTGATCAGAGTTGATTAGAGCAGCGCAGCTGAGTGATAAGGGACGCGTTCGACAGGTGAATGAGGATTCGGTGTGGATCGGTAGTATACAGGAAGAATATATACTTGGTATTGTGGCAGACGGAATGGGCGGCCATCGGGCAGGCGATACAGCCAGCCAGCTGGCCGTCCAGACTGTAGTAAGCGATCTGCAGGGGCTGGAGGCCGGATTATCGGCCGAAGCCTGCCGTGCAGCGCTTCATGACGCGATTTTGCATGCCAATGACATTGTTTTTCATATGGCAAAGACGAACAGCGATTACTACAACATGGGAACGACGATCGTAGCGGCACTTCTGCGAGGCAATCAAGGCATTATCGGACATATTGGAGACAGCCGTGCCTATCTGGTCGGAGAGGACGAACTGCGTTTGTTAACGCAGGATCATAGCCTCGTCAATGAGCTGCTCAAGACCGGACAGATCAGTCAGGAAGAAGCTGCTGCCCATCCACGCCGTAATGTACTGACACGTGCGCTGGGAACAGATTCCGAAGTGAGTGTAGAGCTGGATGATATTCAATTATCCTCGGGAGAAGTGCTGCTGCTCTGCAGCGATGGATTGACCAATATGGTTACCGGTGATCAGATCGAGACCGTTGCACTGGCAGGTATTCCACTGGAAGACCGTGCCAAGCATCTGGTTGCTCTTGCACTGGAAGCCGGTGGCGAAGATAATATCACGGTTGCCTTGTTCGAGATCAATGACTCTGCACCCAGGTCGGATACAAAGGGGTGGACATCGTGATAGGACGTATTCTGGGCGGTCGTTATGAAGTATTGGAAGAAATCGGCGGCGGCGGCATGGCACTCGTTTATCGTGCCAAGGATGTACTGCTAAACCGCCATGTAGCGATCAAGGTACTGCGTCAGCAATTTGTATATGATGAAGAATTTATTCGCAGATTTCGCCGTGAAGCTCAATCAGCGGCATCGTTGTCCCATCCGAATGTTGTCAGTATTTATGATGTAGGACAGGAAGATGATATTCATTACATCGTTATGGAATATGTAAATGGCCAGAATCTGAACGAAATTATCAAAGAACGTGCTCCTTTGCCTGTTGAGGAAGCGGTACGAGTTGCAACGCAAATCTGTGATGCACTGGAACATGCGCATCATAATCAGATTATTCACCGCGATATCAAGCCGCATAATATACTGATCGGTCGTAATGGACGAGTAAAAGTAACGGACTTTGGTATTGCCCGTGCAGTTACATCGACGACCATTACCCAGACAGGCTCTGTTATCGGTTCTGTACATTATTTTTCTCCCGAACATGCCAAAGGGGTAACAACTGGAGAAAAATCCGATCTTTATTCGCTCGGGATTGTGCTTTATCAGATGCTGACCGGCAGATTGCCTTTCCAGGGGGAGAGCCCTATCAGTGTTGCGCTGAAGCATCTGCAGGATGAGTTCGAAGATCCAAGACTCATTAACCCGCTGATTCCGCAGAGCGTAGAGAATATTATACTTAAATCAATGCGTAAAAATCCGGCAGAACGATATCATTCTGCTCATGATATGCTAACGGATCTGGATACCTGTTTGCTGCCGGAGCGCAGCACGGAATCCAGAGTCTACTTTGCGAGTAATGATGATGACGAGCAGACCAAGGTCGTATCGGCGATTCGCCCTAATTCAATCCCGGTCGGTCTGCCGGAGGATGAGGTGCGAAGCATGGAGAGAGACCGAGGCAAAAGTAAAGCTGCAGCAGCTTCCAAACAGAACAACCGTAAAAAAACGATAATCATTGTCTCTTCGGTACTGGCTGTACTGCTGATCATGTTCTTAATTGTATTCTATGTAAATCAGACACTGAACAAGGATGAAGTTACGGTACCGAGTGTTACGAATATGACAGAAACACAGGCAAGAGTGGAATTGGCTAAATACGGTCTGGATATTGCAGAAGATGTACATCGAGAATATCAGGAGGGTATTGCCCCAGGTACGGTGTATGAGCAGGATCCACAGCCAAATACGACAGTCAAGCAGAACACGAAGATCAAGCTCAGTGTCGCTATGGCCAAAGAACTTAAAAAAATGCCTGATTTTACAAATTCGACCTATGATGATGCCCGCAAAGAATTGATCGAAATGGGCTTCAAGGATGATCAGATTGCCAGACAGGACCAAAATAACGACAGTGTAGAAGCAGGCAAGGTATTTGACCAGAAACCTGGAGCGAACGAAGATGTAGATCCGGAATCCCAACCGGTTACATTAATCGTAAGCAAAGGCGTATCTACTACCTCGGTACCGTCCGTAGCGGGAATCAGCCAGTCGGATGCCCAATCCAAAATTTCCTCTGCCGGTCTGAAAGTAGGCAATGTACAGCAGGAAGCCAGCTATACAGTCGATAAAGGTAAAGTAACTCGCCAGAATCCACAATCTGGTGGTTCGGTGACCAAAGGAAGTGCAGTGGATATATGGGTAAGCACCGGCTATCCGCCGGAAGCGTTAAACTACACGTATACCGTATCTGTACCGCCAGCTACAGCAGGCAAGACTAGCAAGATTAATATTGTCTATACAGATGCACGTGGTGCCGATCGCGACTGGGGAACCAAAACGATTGATTCCCGTAAATCGCTGCAAGTCAATATGGTGCTGGATCCTAACCAAAATGGTGTCGTTAAAGTCTACCGTGATGGTCAGTTCCTGGATACTTTTGCAATTGGGTACAATGAAGCCAAGCAGGGAACACTGTCTGAAGGTGTAGTAGAGCCTGAAAATACCGGAGAAGTGACACCGCCACCGGAGACAGTAACTCCTCCAGCCGAAGAGACCACTCCTCCGGAAGATGAAGGGACAGTTGATCCTGTTCCTGGTGAAGGTAACGGTAATGGCAACGGAAATGGAAATGGTCTCGGTAATGGTAATGGGCAAGGGAATGGTCAGGGTAACGGCAATGGAAATACCGATGATACGGGCAGTGATACCAGTACGCCCTAATCGTAGATCATGACTCAACATGCAAGATCAATGAGAGGACGGATTACATGCCAGAAGGCTTAATCGTCAAAGCACTAAGCGGATATTATTATGTAAAACCTGAGCAGACAGATGAAGCAATCCCTGTGGATCAACCGGATACAATACAATGCCGTGGCCGCGGAATCTTTAAAAAAAGAGGGGAATCCCCACTGGTTGGCGATCAGGTTATCTTTTCATTTACTGAGAATGGTGAAGGTATGGTAGATGAAATACTGCCACGGAGGACGGAATTGATCCGTCCTCCTGTGGCTAATATTCGTCAGGCTGTACTGCTTTTTTCCGTAAAAGAACCCGATCTGAGCCTGATTCTGCTGGACAAATTCCTGGTACATATCGAGCATGCGGGTCTGGAACCATTGATCTGTTTTACCAAAATGGATTTGCTGCGTGAAGAAGATACAGCGATGCGTCAGGCTGTAGAGCAGGCCAGACAGCTATATGAAGATATTGGCTATCAGGTTATTCTTACCAGTGCCGAGCAGGATCTGGGTACCGATCAGATTCGTCAAGAGCTGAATAACAAGATCAGCATGTTTGCCGGACAGTCAGGTGTGGGTAAATCTTCCTTGCTGAACAAAGTCATTCCCGGCAGCGATCTGAACACCAGTGAAATCAGTATGCGTCTCGGTCGTGGTAAGCATACGACACGTCATGTGGAACTGATCGAACTGGAAGGTGGCGGCTATGTAGCAGATACGCCGGGCTTCAGTCAATTGAACTTTACACAGCTGGGCGTTGAGGATCTGGGCTCATGCTTCCGTGAATTCAATCGCTATTCGAGCGACTGCAAGTTCCGTGGATGTACCCATCTGCATGAGCCGGGCTGCAAAGTTCTGGATGCTCTGGAGAATGGAGAAATTGCCAATAGCAGATACAAGCACTATAAGCAATTTTATCAGGAAATGAAAGACGAGAAACGGAGGTATTAATCATGCATAAAGTGAAAATAGCACCTTCTATTCTGTCAGCTGATTTTGGTAAACTGCTGGCAGAAGTAGCTGATGTAGAGCGCGGTGGAGCCGATTGGGTGCATATTGATGTGATGGATGGTCATTTCGTTCCGAATATTACATTTGGAGCACCGGTGATGCAGTCGATCTCGGCACATACCGGTCTGTTCAAAGATGTTCATCTGATGATCGAAAATCCGGAACGTTATATCGAAGATTTCGTGAAAGCAGGTGCACAGATGATCACTGTTCATGCAGAAGCATGTATCCACCTGCACCGTGTGATTCATCTTATCAAGGAACATGGTATCAAAGCAGGAGTGGCGATTAATCCGGCTACACCGGCAGCGGCGATCCGTGAAGTACTGGAAGATGTAGATCTGGTTCTCGTTATGACAGTGAACCCAGGGTTTGGCGGACAGGCTTTCATTCCGCGTACCGTAAACAAAATCCGTGAGATTCGCGAGTGGGCCAATGCTATGGGTCATACTGCTTTGCATATCGAGGTAGACGGTGGTATTACTGCCTCTACAGCCAAGCAGGTTGTAGAAGCAGGTGCAGACGTACTCGTAGCAGGCAGCGCAGTATTCAATACGCCTGATCGTGCCAAAGCTATTCAGAGTATTCGCGATAGTCTGCACTAAAAAGATCTTCAATCTTGCTGTTCAGGATATGAAGGATTTGAAGAGTAGATGCCTTATTTTAGCCAACATTCGTGCATCCATTATGATCCTATAAAGATGCATAAGTATAAATAAAACGCGCTAATCCCTTAAATGGATTGGCGCGTTTTGTTTGAGATTATATATTTGTTGTTTTATCGATTTGATGATCAATCTATCCGTTATCAAAAACCAAATCGAACTATCGGAAGATAGCAAAAAAGCATCTCTACTCAATAGAGATGCTTTCTTCATGAACATATCATTATACGCGGGTAACTTTACCGGATTTCAAAGCGCGAGTACTTACATATACGCGTTTTGGTTTACCGTCTACGAGGATGCGAACTTTTTGAACGTTCACGCCCCAAGTACGGCGGTTACGGTTGTTAGCGTGGGATACGTTGTTACCGCTGCCAGCTGTTTTACCAGTTACATAACATTTACGAGCCATAGTTACACCTCCTATTTCCGAAAAAGTGCATGAAAACAACACTCATAACATATTATCACAATCAAGAAAGCGACGTCAACACTTCTAAATACTTTATTTATTTCTGTAAAGGGTTATAGTACAATATAAGGTAGTTCAATATGTATTTTTTTTGCATGATTGGCAGGTATCATTCTGCCGACTGACAGGGTGGATTATCCATGCTGCAGAGGTCCGCATGCAGCTGAACAACCTCCACTACACAAAGCTTTGCCCGTTATTGGTACTTGGTACAAGTACGTGGTTCTAAATTATTTGAAACGGGCAGAGAACAGAAAGCGTATAAGTAACCCATATATGCTTTTTTACAATACAAATAAGATCATAGGTACACCTGAAAACGAAAACTCAACAATGCGTTCTGTTCAAATATCATCCCGGACAGAGCTGGTATGGATACATGAGGAAGGGGAATTATCATTGAGTAAGCGTTCTTTAAATGGAACTGATTTTACCGCTATGGTATTGGCGGGAGCGGAGCGTCTGCATCAGCATGCAGAGCACGTCAATTCCCTGAATGTATTTCCTGTGCCGGATGGCGATACAGGAACTAATATGAATCTGACTATGACTGCAGGAGTAAACGAGTTAAAACGCGGCACTTCTCTATTGATCGGTCAGACAGCTACCGTGCTGTCCAAAGGACTGCTTATGGGAGCGCGCGGCAATTCCGGCGTTATTTTATCCCAGTTGTTCCGTGGTTTCAGCCGTGCAGCTGCATCGCGTGATGAGCTGAATGCCGCACAATTTGCGGCTGCGCTGCAAAACGGTGTAGAGACAGCCTACAAGGCTGTAGTCAAACCAGTGGAAGGAACGATTCTGACTGTTGCCAAGGAAGCAGCCAAGCACGCCACCTATTATGCGCGTCGAACTACCGATATTACAGAACTGATGGGCGAAGTACTTCGCCGTGCCCAGGAGACGCTGGCACAGACGCAGGAAATGCTGCCTGTACTGAAACAGGTAGGCGTAGTCGATTCCGGCGGACAGGGGCTTGTATATATTTATGAAGGGTTCTATGCCTATCTGCAGAATGGAACCACATCTACAAGTACAGAGCAGGCTTTTGCAGCCGTTCATACAGGCCAGGCTATGCAGCCGGGCATGACAGGTACATCCAATCCAGCATCCGCTTCTGCAGTAGCCCAGAACCCTGCATTTGATACACCGATGCCGGCTCAGGCACGCCTGGAAACCGAAGATATCGAATTCCTTTATGATATGGAGTTTTTCATTAATCGTCAGCTGGGACCGAACCGTAATGTTCGCTTTGAAGAAGAGAAGTTCCGTCAAGCGCTGGCTGTAAATGGTGACTCTATTATCGTGATTGCCGATGATGAGGTCATCAAGGTACACGTCCATTCCAAAGCGCCGGGAGAAGTGTTGAATCTGGCGCTGCAGTATGGAGAGATTACGCAAATCCATATTCTGAATATGCGTGAACAACATCGTGATCTGCTGTCTGCCGGACTGGATATTGCGCCTCCGCCGGATCTGTTTGCCGAGATTCCACAAGAACCGCTCGATCCGCAGACAGCTGCTGTTCCTCCGGCCGAAGAAGTAGCCGCTTACGGACTGATTGCAGTATCGTCAGGCGAAGGCATTTCGGAAATTTTCCGCAGCCTTGGTGTAGATGCGATCCTGGCAGGTGGTCAGACAATGAATCCAAGTACCGAAGATTTCGTCAAAGCGGTAGAGAATCTGTCTGCACGTCATATCTTTATTTTGCCGAATAACTCGAATATCGTACTGGCTGCACAGCAGGCACGTGATCTGCTGGAAGGAAGCCGCCAGATTACGGTTATTCCAAGTAAAAGTATTCCACAGGGTATCGCCTCCGCTTTTGCTTTCCAGGAAGACGAGAGTGTGGAAATGAACGAGAGTAATATGACCGAAGCACTCGATCATGTGAAATCGGGTCAGGTGACTGTAGCGGTACGTGATACGACCATGGAGAATATCGATATCAAGGAAGGCCATTATATCGGAATTCATAATTCCAAGATTGTGGCTACTGCGCCATCCCTGCTGCAGACTTGTCAGGAACTGCTGTCTTCCATGATTGAGGATGGCCAGGAAGTGGTAACCGTGCTGGTGGGTAATGAAGCGAATGATGCCGATACAACGGCTCTGGCGAGCTGGATCAGCGAGACTTATCCGGATGCCGAAGTGGAGATTCATGAAGGCGATCAGCCGGTATATCATTATCTGTTCTCCGTGGAATCCTGAATATAAAAAGTAGGATGCAAGGAATACTGTGAAATGCCTCATGCAGCTGCATCAGGCATTTCACAGCAGTTGTGTTATTTTGGAGAGAAGGAGGGATAAGCTATGACACATACCATTATTGTGACAGAGAGCACGGCAGATATTCCTGCAGAGCTGATTGCAAAGTATGATATACGCATTATCCCGTTACGGTTGTTTTTTGGAGAGCAGTCTTATGCGGATGGAGTCGATATAACCTCCGCTGAATTTTATAGTAAATTGTCTGCTTCAGCACAGCTGCCTACGACATCCCAGCCTTCACCGGCGGATTATACGGCGATGTACGAGAAGCTCACAGCCGAGCATCCAGGCAGTCCGATCATATCGATTCATCTGTCATCAGGCCTTAGTGGGACGTATCAGTCGGCGACGATTGGACGTTCGATGCTGGACGATCATAGCCATATTACCGTGATTGATTCCAAATCGGCTTCTTATGGGTATGGGCTGGCTGTTGTGCATGCAGCAAGACTGGCCGAGCAGGGTAAAAGTGTTGCCGAGATTGAAGCCGGTGTAGCGCATATACTTAGCAGACGTGAGCTTTACTTTATGGTGGATGATCTGGAATATCTGCGCAAAGGCGGCCGGATCGGCAGAGCCTCGGCGGTGCTGGGGACGCTGCTCAACGTCAAGCCGATTCTCTCTATCGACGAGAACGGCGTGATCTATCCGGTCGAAAAGGTACGTGGACAGAAAAAAGCTATGACGCGTATTGTCGAGATGATGCGTCAAAATCTGAATGTACGTAAAATCAATCTGGCTCTTGGACATACGGCGAACCGGGAATCGTGTGAACCCTTGCTGCAGATGATCAGAGAGCATTATGAGATTGGCGAACTGGTCTTTTCTGAAGTAGGGCCTGTTATTGGTACACATGCAGGACCGGGCACAATCGCCATGTTCGCATGGCCGGATGAGGAATAGATGAGGGATGATGATGAATATCAATCTGGATCAGATTGGCGTTCGGCAGGTCAGTGGCGTGAGTGCTTCCAAAGAAGGGGAGCTTCACGCCTTTGGCATCTCTACCGTACTTGATCTGCTGGAATATTTTCCATTCCGGTATGAAGATTATCGCCTTCGTGCGCTTCAGGAGGTCAAGGACGGCGACAAAATCACGGTCGAAGGCAAGATTGTCGGCCTGCCGATATTACAGCGCTATGGCAAAAAATCACGTTTGACCTGTAAAGTTATGGTGGATGACTGGATGGTAACAGCGACCTGGTTCAATCGCCATTTTCTCAAAGACCAGCTTACTTCCGGCAGGGTCATTATTCTGACCGGCAAATGGGATCAACGCCGATCGACCATGACCATTACGGATTCGGAATTTCCGGACAAAGGCACCCAGCGCAGCGGCAGTTTGCAGCCGGTCTATTCGATCGGTGGCAAGATTACGCAGACCTGGATTCGTAAAATGATCGGTCAGGCGCTGGATCAATATGGAGAAATGATTCCCGAAGTGCTGCCTCAAGAGCTGATCCGGCAGTATAAGCTGATGCCGCGCAAACAGGCGATTCGTCAGCTGCATCAGCCTGTCGATGCAGGCGAGGGCAAGCAGGCACGTAGACGGATGGTATATGAGGAGTTGTTTTTGTTCCAGCTCAAGCTGCAGGCTTATCGCAGCATGAACCGCAAGCGGTCGACAGGTATTGTGCATACGACCGATAATGCGACGATACGCGAATTTGTACGCAGTCTTCCTTTTGAATTGACTGATGCACAGAAGCAGGTAGAGCTTGAAATTCTCAAGGATATGCGTTCTCCCCATAGTATGAATCGACTGCTGCAGGGAGATGTCGGTTCAGGCAAAACGGTTATTGCGGCGATTGCTTTGTTTGCTACGGTTCGTTCGGGTCATCAAGGCGCACTCATGGTGCCGACCGAGATTCTGGCAGAGCAGCATGTACGCTCGCTGAAGCGCATGTTTGAGCCATTTGGTATTACCGTAGAAATGCTGACCAGCAGTGTGAGCGGTCGCAAGCGCAAGGACCTGATCGCTTCCCTGCAAATGGGAATGACCGATATTATTGTCGGTACCCATGCGCTGATTCAGGAAGATGTCTTTTTCCGCAGTCTGGGACTGGTAGTTACAGATGAGCAGCATCGCTTCGGTGTCAATCAGCGCAGTGTACTGCGGCGTAAAGGATTTGATCCGGATGTGCTGACGATGACGGCTACGCCGATTCCGCGGACACTGGCGATTACCGCTTTTGGCGATATGGATGTATCCACGATTTCCGAGCGTCCCAAAGGACGCAAACCGATCTCCACTTACTGGGTCAAGCATAATATGATGGATCGGGTGATGGGTTTTATTTCCAAAGAAATCGATCAGGGACGCCAGGCTTATCTGATCTGTCCACTGATTGAAGAATCCGATAAGCTGGATGTGCAAAATGCAATTGATCTATTTGTACAGATGGATCAGGCTTTTCCGGGTTATCAGGTGGGGCTGCTGCATGGACGGATGAATGCCGCCGAAAAGGAAGAGACCATGCGTGCCTTTTACAGCAATGAGATGCAGCTGCTCGTCTCTACAACCGTCGTTGAAGTCGGTGTTGACGTGCCAAACGCGACGCTGATGATTATCATGGATGCAGACCGGTTTGGACTGTCCCAGCTGCATCAGCTGCGTGGGCGTGTGGGTCGGGGAGAACATGAATCTTTCTGTATTCTGATAGCCGATCCCAAGTCCGAGATTGGTCAGGAACGGATGCGGGCGATGACCGAGACGGATGACGGATTTGAAGTATCGCGGCGAGATCTGGAGCTGCGCGGACCTGGAGAATTTTTCGGAACGAAGCAGAGCGGTCTGCCGGAGTTCAAGATTGCGGATATGGTCAGCGACTTTGAAGTTCTGGAAATTGCTCGCAACGATGCAGCCAGGTTGGTCAGCAATGAGTTTTTCTGGACGTCTCCGGAATATGAACCACTGCGGGAGTTTTTGAACAGACAGCAGGTATTCCAGGGCGAACTGATCGACTGATTGCATGAAAATATCCATTGTGTCTAAACAATAGATAGTGTCTAAAACGAAGTTTATATCCCAATTAATATCATCATGTACTGAAATAATGAAAAGGTTGTATTCTCCAATCCATTAACAGCTATAACAGCTGAATGGCAAAAAGAATACAACCTTTTATTATGTGATACAACGTATATAAACCGGATAAAAGTATAGACCCCTAAAATGGTTATGGGATACATCAGGATAGAGTGTATAAGGAAATCAAATCCTGAACAGGATTGTGTCCTAACCAATCTTCTTCATACTGGTCGCTTATAGAAAACTTATCAAGCAAAGCAGTTATCGGTTAACATGTCCAAGCCATCATTGACTATGCCAATCCTAATAAATATCGACCAATCGTTCAATCTGCTGTCTGGCCAGCTGTAAATTGTCTTCGTACTGCCGCTGTGTAATTTGCCCGGAAGCCTGCGCTTCCTTAAGGGTCATACTTATGTGTTCAAGCAGCTGTTCGCTGAATTGTGCGGCAGTGAAGCCCTGATGCTCTGCAATATGCTGAATGCTGTCTCCATCTTGTAAATACTGTCTTAACTCCAGAGAAGTGAGTCCAAGCAGACTGGCTGCTCCATCAATAATATAGGATAGGATAAGTTCAGAATCCAGATCTGTATATGAACTTTCACTATTATGCTGGCTATCCATTAGCCGATCTCCATATAAATGGCCTGATGCTGATGCTGATGCTGATGCTGATGCTGATGCTGTATGTGAATCAGAATAGGAATGATTGTGTACCAATGATAGTCTGCTATAATCCGGCATAAAGTCATAAGATAGTAATGTCCGGTTAGGACCTGTCTTGAGTCCGGATGCAGCAGATAGCGATGTGTGGCATACTGTGCTGCCTATGGAAATGGCCAGCGCCATTGAACTAGTGGTAAGGATATGTTTCATCTCCATGATGCTTCCTGCCTCTCTGCTGTTAAGAATACTGTCTACATTGTACCCTTGCTGCATGAACAATCGGTTAAGACAAACTTAAATTCGGATGAAATTGACGCAAAATACATGCTTTTTGCAAACCTGTCACACACCAGCTGGAGACATCGTTTATACTATACATTATGATTTTTAATGACGAAGCTGGAGGCATGAGCATTGAGCGGACATTATACAGGTATTATCTTATTACAATTATTCGAACGGGCAGCCTTGCTGCTGATCTGTTTATTTTTACTCAGCAAGCTGCCGCATTTCCGGCAGATTTTCCAAAAGGAAGTGCTGGATACCAAGGATCGTATTATTTTATCAGTTATTTTTAGTGGTTTTGCAATTTTGGGAACCTACACGGGTATCAATGTGGAAGGTTCTCTTGTTAACGTGCGGATTATAGCGGTCGTCTCGGGCGGTATTCTGTTTGGTTGGCCGGTAGGATTGATTACAGGCGTCGTCTCGGGACTGCACCGGTATCTGATTGATATTGACGGAGTGACCTCGATTCCTTGTCTAATCACCAGTATCATCGCCGGTATTCTGTCTGGATACATTCACAGCCGGATCAGCCGCAAGCGCCGCTGGATCGTCGGGATTATCGCCGGGATGGCCTGTGAGGCGCTGACGATGCTGCTTATTCTGCTGATGAATCCGGTAGAAATCGGGCGCGAGATCGTATCCATTATTGCTCTGCCGATGATTCTGGGCGAAGTGAGTGTAGGGTTGATTGTTTTATTTGTACAGGGTGTAGAAGGGGAGCGGGAGAATATCGCTGCCAGACAGGCGAAGCTTGCGCTTGATATTGCCAATAAGACCCTGCCCTATTTTCGATCGATCAACAGCGATTCTCTGCGCAAAATATGCACGATTATTCGTGGAGATATACAGGCGGATGCGGTTGCGATTACTGACACACGCTTTATCCTGGCTTATGTAGGGATCGGGGAAGAGCGGTATAATATTGGCAACGAAATTATCACGGATGCGACCAAGCAGGCAATTTCCAGTGGGGAAATTGTCATTATCAATGATGATACCGAGGGTAAAGTGCCGAATATTCAATCCCTGATTATTATTCCGCTCAAGGAAAAAGGTATTGTAACCGGCGCACTCAAGATCTATTACAGCAAAGCCTACAAAATCACCTATTCCCTGCAGACACTGGCTGTTGGTCTATCTCAGATCATTTCCACCCTGATGGAAGTGTCACGAATTGAGCAGATGAAAGAAATGGCAAATAAAGCCGAAATCAAAGCGCTGCAGACGAGTATCAATCCTCATTTTCTGTTTAATGCACTGAACGCTATTGCTTCCTCGATCCGCATCGATCCGGATAATGCGCGGGAGATGATTATTAATCTGTCCGGTTATCTGCGTCATAGTCTGGAATGGAGCGATCAGCTGATCGATATCAACAAGGAGCTCGGTCAGGTTGTCAATTATGTGGAGATTGAAAAGGCGCGATTTGGCAGCAAGCTGACAGTCATTTATGATATTGACGAAGAAGTGGAAGTGAAGATTCCTAGTCTGATTATTCAGCCGCTGGTGGAGAATGCAATTGTACATGGAATTCTCAAGGGAAGAGGATCAGGCACCGTTACCCTGTCAGTCAAAGACCGCGAAGAACAGGTAGAGATTATCGTGGAAGATACCGGTACCGGTATAGAAGATGAAATTATCCAGAAAGTATATACCAGTCAAATGCCGGAAAATCGAATTGGTCTCTCCAATGTGCATCAGCGAGTAAAGCTGATTTATGGAGAGGGACTGCATATCCAGCGGCTCGATAAAGGTACCCGTATCCAATTCAAGATCAAAAAGGAGCGTTTATGAAAGCAATCGTAGTGGAAGACGAATTCCTGGCTCGCCAGGAGCTGGAATACTATATCAAAACCTACAGTAGTATTGAGATTGCAGGCAGCTTTGACGATGGTCTCGATGTGCTGAAATATGTACAGAATCATGAGGTCGATGCCATATTCCTCGATATTAATATTCCGTCTCTTGATGGCGTACTGCTCGCCCATAATATCAGCAAATTCTCGCGCAAGCCGTATATCATTTTCATTACCGCGTACAAGGAACATGCGGCCGAAGCATTTGAGATCGAAGCATTCGACTATATTCTAAAACCCTATAGCGAATCACGGATTACGTCCATGCTGCGCAAGCTGGAAAATACGTATGAGCGCGATCAGCAGCGCACAGACGGTATCTCCAGTCCGAATGAACAACGCCCTTCTGCAAGCTCCCAGCAGCCGGACAATACAAGTTCAGCAGCTCATCCTATAGGCAGCAGCCAGGCTTTTGTACATCATCAGGTCGATCATTCGGCAGCTCATACCGCTCATGCCCTGCAGGGCAAGATCAGCCTCTGGAAAAATGACAAGATCCAGGTAATCTCTGTCGATGATGTGTATTATGCATCAGCGAGCGAGAAGGTAACCCATGTCTATACCCGGCGGGATGAATACACGGTCAACGCCAGTATCAGCGAGTTTCAGACTACATTACCGGAGGATTATTTTTTCCGATGTCACCGTTCATATATCGTTAATATCAGCAAAATCCGTGAAATTGTTCCATGGTTTAACAACACTTATTTACTGCGCTTACATGATATGGAATACGAAGTTCCGGTCAGCCGCAGCAAGGCCAAAGAGTTCCGGCAGATCATGAATATATAAAGGCATTTCATTCCGTAAATACCGCATTTCATTCCGTATTCGTTATCGGCTCATTATTGTAGGGGTATACTTGGGGTGTAGAGAATTCTCGATAAACGGACTGCTTCATTAGTAAACCAGGCAGCCTGCACAGGTTGAGTACCTTACATCCTGTATACACACTATACTTCGCGGTAATTACGGAAAGGAACATCCACTATGAGCCAAATGGTAACGCACACTCAAGCTTCGATGTCACAAACCAATTCTTCCGGCAGGCCCGCCAATCGCTGGCTAATCGCGCTTGGAACCATTATCGTACAAATGGGACTTGGAACCATTTATACATGGAGCCTGTTCAATCAGCCGCTCGTTGACAAGTTTGGCTGGGAACTCAGCTCGGTCGCTATTACATTCTCGATTACCAGCTTTGCTTTGGCATTTGCCACGTTGTTCTCGGGTAAATTGCAGGAAAAATGGGGAATCCGCCGTCTGATTGGAACATCAGGTATTGTACTTGGTCTGGGTCTGATGCTCAGCTCACAGGTATCTTCCTTGTCACTGCTGTATTTGCTGGCTGGGGTAGTTGTCGGCTTTGCGGATGGTACTGCCTATATGACTTCACTCTCGAATCTGATCAAATGGTTCCCTGAACGCAAAGGACTGATCTCGGGTATCTCGGTCGGTGCTTATGGTACAGGCAGTCTGATTTTCAAATATATTAATGGCTCGTTAATCGGTTCAGCCGGTGTGTCTATGGCATTTCTATACTGGGGTATTATTGTACTGCTCATGATTGTGATCGGTTCTCGCCTGATTCGTGAAGCTGTAGTAACCGATACCGTTCCAGTTGCTAGCACAGAACAAGTGAAAAATAGTACAAAAAAATATCAAACCAGATCTACATCCACACCAATGGTCGTGAGTCATAATTATTCAGTCAAGGAAATGCTGAAAACCAAAGAAGCCTACTTATTATTTATTATGTTCTTTACCGCTTGTATGAGTGGACTGTACCTGATCGGTATCGTCAAAGATATTGGTGTACAGCTGGCAGGACTGGATTTGGCTACAGCAGCCAATGCCGTTGCCATGATCGCAATCTTCAATACAGTCGGTCGTATTATTCTGGGTGCGCTGTCGGATAAGGTGGGCCGGATCAAGGTTATCTGTGGTACCTTTATCGTGACAGCAGGTGCAGTAGCCGTACTGAGCTTTGTACCACTGACGTATGGCGTCTTCTTTGCTTCTGTTGCAGCTATTGCCTTTTGTTTCGGCGGTAATATTACGGTATTCCCTACAATCGTCAGTGATTTCTTCGGCCTGAAAAATCACGGCAAAAACTATGGTGTGATTTATCAGGGCTTTGGGATTGGCGCGCTATCGGGTTCCTTTGTGGCAGCCTGGATGGGTGGGTTTAAACCAACCTTTATCGTGATCGGTATTATGTGTATTATTTCGTTCCTGATTGCCGTATTGATCAAACCTCCGGTTGCACCGCAAACCACACAGGAAGAAGCTTCCAAAGAAGCGAAATGGGCTACCAAACCCCATACTGCAGGATAATGGTATTTATTTACCGTTTGGCTTAACGTCAGCTGGATACGATATGTATAAGTGTTCAATAGTGTCAATGATCAGATCAAATAACCTGCGATTCCGAACGCTGACATTACTTCGGAACCGCAGGTTGTTTGGTTTAATTGTATAAATATAAAAGAAATCAACATAAATAATATGGAAATTAACTTACAAAATTTAGAAAAATGATTCTTAAAGCACGGAATATAGTAATATTGAATATAACCATCTCTATCCCAACCCCCAAAGGAGGAGTGAGACGTATGTCGCAGATTCGATTGTGTACACGGCCACAGGTTATTTATATGAATCTATTGGAAGCGTTATCCAGAGAGAGTCGCCTATCCATGTTGAAAGCACAGCATGAGTCAGTAGAACGAAGAGATCTGACTGCAGAAGCGGGATATTATACATTTGTAATGGATGATCATTCGACACTGGTGTATGTGATTATTGATCAGTCCACCAGTATTCCGTATTTGCTGTTATCGGGTCCTTCTGCTGAAGAGGCTGCGCGTCTGCTATACGAGACAGGAATGGTAGGTTCGGCAGACGAAGTTATTCAGTGGTGTCTTCAGGCAGATACGACAGAAGACAAAATGGATGCCATCTGTCGATTGGGGATTGCTTCCTATTTTCTGCCACGTCACGATATTGTCGAGATTTTCACACGGTATATGCAGGATACGGATGTGCGAGTCAGACAATCCGCCGTATTTGCAACCAGTTTTGTCGGCTGGCAGGACTTCGAACCCATGCTGCTGCGTACAGCCGAGAGAGACCCTGACGAGCGGGTATCGATGATCGCAGAGAGTGCAATTCGCATTATGCGGGAGAGCGATTGGAAAGCAGAGAAAACGACAAGATAGACAGTCCCTATATTGGTTATGCTAAATATCTGATTAAGATTGCAAGTAAGAACGTATTTATGCTGTATTTGTAGGTACAGTGAAATAGAATTATAATCAAAAGCGGTAAAAGCCTTATGGTGCTTTTACCGCTTTTAATTATGATTGCAGTCAGAAAAAGATAAACAAGCGCAAAAAAACACCAAAAAAAGCGGAAATTTGCTGAAATCGGGCAAATTTCTTTATTCAGAGAATCACATTCTTCTAAATTCATGCTAAAATGTCTATAATGATGGCCATACATAACATAAGCAAACTTTTTATCAGTATAGAAAGTTTTGCATGGATATGGCATTTTATTTATTTCTCGCCAGCAGGTACACATTTATCAGTAAAAACACACCATGCTGGAGAAAGTTGCGAAGAGGTGGACGATGAACAAGAAAATGACCAATCCAGCCCTTACCCGCAATCAGAAGCTTGCAAATACATATCTGATTCGCCGCACATTATCTGTCAGCGAATTATCTGTTGTCTATGTGGCAAGACATATGGAGAAGGGCACACTGCATGTAATCAAGGAATTCTTCCCTGGAGCATTGGTAGAGCGCAGCCGTGATCGCCGGTCGGTACAATGTTCCCAGCCAGGGCTGAAATCTAAATATAACGAAATGCTGTCTACTTTCCGTCAGGAAGGCAGTATTCTTCGTGAACTGAACCATCCCGGTATTGTAAAATATGAGGACGAATTTGAGGAGAATAATACAGCTTATCTGGTTATGGAATACTGCCGCGGAATTACGCTTGACCGGTATATTCGCCAATCTGCACCACAGGCTGATCCTGCTTTTATGCAGTCCAGGTTGCTGCCGGTTATCGAGGCATTGGAGCATATACATCAGCTGGGGTATATTCACAGAGATGTAAAGCCCAGCAATATTATGCTCGTAGAGGATGGGCAGACCAAGCTGCTGGATTTTGGATCGGCAGTACGCTATCAGAATAAAACGCACAGCATCCTTACAACCGCAGGTTATTCACCAATCGAATTTTATTCCGGTCGTTCCAGTCAGGGACCGGTCTCGGACATTTACAGTCTGGCAGCCACATTTTATTTTTGCTGTCAGGGCCGGGCTCCGGTCGATGTACCCAAGCGTCTGTTTAATGACACATTGGAAAAGCTCGGTAGCGAACAGGTCTCTTCTCCGATTCTCTCCCGGGTTATTCACTGGGGACTAGCGGTATCGGCGGACAAGCGTTGTGCTTCGCTAAAATGGTTCAAAATTGCTGTTCAAGCAGAACGCTTCTGGAAACGGAATCTGGTATTAACCCGGAGCAAAAAGGGATCTTCTATGACTACTGACGTAAAAGAGTCAATGACTTATCCAGATACGATGTCCACACTTCCATTTTCCGATGCAGAAGAGAGTATGAAAGAAAGCACTCATTTATCAAAATAAATGTTTTTGCCATCATCTAACAAGAGTATAGACCGAAAACCACACGTTTAATGTGTGGTTTTTTTGTTAAAAGAATGTAAAAATTTCTTGCAAATCATTTTACAAACTAGAAGAATATGACAGATAAAAGCGAAAAAGAATTTTAAATTACACAAACATGGACTATTTTTGGAATCATATTTGCGCAATTCAAAAATAGTACTAAAGTTTCGGTGAAATTTATAAAGTTAATATAAAAAGTAAATGATTAACAGGCGATACTTAATAATGTAATATTAACTTTTTGATATCGCCCAGTAACGTAAAGGGAAATTCAAATTCCTTACAGGAAGAACAGAGAATTGAAAAGGCGAACATGCTTTCCTATATCGGGACTAAAGACCTGTAGCTTCTCGAAATACTATAATTTTCATTAAAAGTAAAAAAGTAATAGAAATTAATTTATATTGTTATTTTTTCGACAGTAATTTTCTGCTGAAAGGAAGAATTCGATAATTTCGACAATATCTCTTATGTACATATAGTCGTATTTTCCTATAATCAAGTCTGAATTCAAAAAATTGACAACATATACTATTCATATTGTATGATACTTCCTGTAACTCGGAAGTCATGGAACCAAAGTGGGAATTGCAAACACCATTTTAATCGTATTCGTATTTTCCTCAGCTGTTTCCGGCTCCGGGTGTGAACGTTGTATACATAGCGTGAAGGCCAGAATGGAGGAAATTGCGTTGGATATTATTAATCAAACGAACCGTACAATGCTTTTTGAAGAAATTAACCCAGAAAAGCACGACCTAATCACCCTGGTTGGTGATGTCAAAGGTATCGATAGCCTTAGTGACGATAAAATCAAAGAAATCAGCCAGCATCTACTGGTGCGCAGCTTTGATGATTTTTTGAACAAATTTACACCGACCGTCTATTCTTTCTTTAATGCAGCCAATCAAAAAGTGGTCTATACCCTCAAAAAGCCGGACGGTATTGCAGATGACTGCATTTCCGAAATCCGGATCGACCAAAACAATGATTTCCTGAAAATGTTGTTCACTCTGATCGACACGAAGCGCAGCCAGGGAATCACCAATGTTGACTTCAAATTCGAGAATCTGCTGGATATGATCTCTCCTAAAAAGGTAATGGATGATATTCGTCAGGTACGTAAAGAAATTCATTATATGTATGGACAGTATGACCAGTTGGACGAAGCGGATCCGAAAAAACTGGAAATGGGCGACAAGCTCAATCAGATGTTCGAGGAAGCCAGCCAGAATTACAATAATGTTATGGCGATGCTGCCATTGGCTATTGAAGATATCAAGACTCGCCTGCTGCTGGGAAGTGCCCAGGATGATCAAGCGGCTGAAGAATTCCGTATTGGTATGCTGACTATTGGCGAAGGCGGCGAACTGCAGATCGTAGAAGCGCCCAAAGCCGACACAACCGAACTAATGCTGCTGGATGATAATGGTACAACCGAGCTGATCTCTGTCTTTGAAGAAGACTATGAGAGTGTAAGCGAGAACCCATCCATGTATGTCAAAGATCTCGTTGTTCGCACCTTCTGTCCGCTTCCGGCTATTAACACAGAAGTAAATACAGAGCTGGAAGTACAGAACTATAATACGTATCTGGAATTCTACAAAAATGCCAAAGACGAGTTTGTGAAAGCAGTCAAACCTCTGGTAGAGAAATTGCTTGGTGTGAAGATGTTCTTCGACCAGTATGCAACCAAAAACCGCGGTATGGCGCCGACCCTGCTCGTGACAAATACCAAGCTGGATATGCTGGTGAAAAGTACGAATGCACCACGCCTGGAAACTTATCTGAACACGGTCAACTCCAAAAATGACTTTACCGACACCATCTGGTTCGGTATCGTACCCTCCATTGAACTGGAAGCAGCAGGCAACGTACGCGTCAGCCGTGCCCGTTTCAAAGGAACCGAGAAGTCGACCAAGCAGGAAGGCAATACGCTGGAATCGCTGTCCCTATTGCTGCAGATTGTCAAAAACTACAAAGTGCAGCTGTTCTTCAACTTTGAATCCAGTGAAGAGACGACATTTAACCATGTGGCTACTTCGGGTATCGACAAGTTCATGGAGAAATGTACTCCGCTGCTGCGCCAGGATTACAGTGAATTCGCGATTCCTTGCGTACCGAACTTTACGATTATTCCAAAAGACAAATCCGGCATTGTAATTGACAGCCGTATGATGCAGACCGAAGCGGGTGTGCAGTTGTCCAAGGAAAAAGAAGATATCCTCAAGCTGTGGATCGAAGGCGTCTATGTAGGAGCTGCGTATGTGGCTGCCGGTCTGGTATCCGCTTATCAATGCCCTGAATATCTCAAAGAAATGTTCAAGGATGTACAGCGCGATGCTCCGGGCGTACGCTTTGATATTGAATCCGGCGATAACAGCCTGCGCTTCGTCACAACAATGGCCAAAGAAATCACCGGTTTTACCAACAGTATCAAGGACTCCATTAACCGCCGTAACTTCGGCTTCGTCTTCTCATCAGAGAATGCGCAACTGCAGGGCAAAGATATTCGCAGAATTACCGTATACAAAGCAAGAAGCCTGGCAATGTCCGAAGACGGATTCGATTCCATCTACAAGACGCTGGTTAGTACGTATGTGGAGCGTATTCTGCGCTTCCAGACGAGCGATTTCAAATACGAGAACATCGTCAAATTCTTCAGCAACAACCCAAGCAGTCAGAAGAGCCGCTGGCTCGGTGCCAAAGGTGCAGTCAATTCCATCGTTCAAGATGGCGACGATCTGAACTATGTCATTGACGAGAAAAATAATCTTTGCAATATCGATCTGGTATTTAACGGCAATGTGAAAAACCTGGAAGTTACCATCACCAAGGCAACCAGCGCTGCCAGAGCCTGATCATCATGATTTGCAGCAGGACACGGCAGGGATTCCGCAATGTGAAGACGGGTATAACCGTCTGGCATCCCTGCCCGCCTGGTGCCTGATCAGCATTATGCTGTACCAGCATCGGGTAACAAGCCGGAACCGTTATACATAGAGTCATCGGCAGTATGCTTACTTTAGGACTTATTACAGAACTTCATAGCAAGCGTAATTGTGCCGGTACTCAGGTATAATGCTCAGGTTGTATGTTGGGAGTGCCTTAACAGGCTCACTCTTTTACATAAATTAAAAAAAGCATTTATATCAAGGAGGAACACAAATGGGTTTCACACTCAAAGTAGAAGGCGCAGAAACAATTGAACTGGGGATGGATAACATCCAAACGGTGATCTATGACACAGATACACCGGACGATTCCAACGCTCGTTCCACAGACGTTGGTTCCACACTGAGAATCACAGGTAAAATCATCACAGCTACCGATGGTGACAATGCAGACGACACCATGAAACTGGCACTGTGGTCCCTGGTACCTGCTGAGAAAGCAGATTGCTACCGCAAAGTAACACTGGAAGTTATCGCTGCTGATCAAGTGATCCGCAAAATCTACTTCCCTAACGCTTTTGTTGTAGATTACACAGAGCACTTCGGCGATGTAGAAGGCGTAGGTCAATTCTCGATCTACATCAAACAAAAGAAAGACAAAACCGAACTCGCGAAAATCGAGGGCGGATACGCAGTTTAATCCACCAAGTTGGAGCCGTGCAGCTGCGCGGCTCCATAACTTACTTTTAAGTATCTTTTTTTATTAAGGAGGCAGGAACGCTTGATCAATTATTATGAGGTGCTGGGCGTATCCAGGACCGCTAAGGCAGCCGAGATCAAACAGACATATCGCAAGCTTGCCAAGCAGTATCATCCGGATACCAATCAGGGCAGTGCCGAAGCCGAACAGAAGTTCAAAGAAGTACAAAAAGCGTATGAGACGCTAAGTAATGACGATACCCGTCAGCAGTATGATCAGAAGCTGGCAGGAGCATCGACAGGGCGTACCGCTCCAAATGGACAGACGGCAGGAAACCGTACTTCCAACCGAACAACAACATCGGCAGGCAGCAAAGATTTTGATCCGCGTGATGTACAGACCCAGTTTGAACGCTTTTTCGGTTTTAATCCCAAAAACAATAATGTATCTATCAAAAAAGATGACAACAAAAAGAAAAATCCGCTGGATACTTCAGCAATCTTTGAACAATATTTTGGCCCCGGAAAAAAATGATCGTGAAGTGATGGAGGTTGTACATAAGTGAAATCGGAAAGAACCGCAGGTTTATGGTGTATCGATATCGGCATTGCGCTGATCTCGCTGTCTACACTGGTGTATATTTTTGTAATTCCATCGATTTTGCTAAAAATTGTAGCCATTTTGGCTATGGTCGTTGCTTTTGGCTGGTATGCCTATCACCATTTTTTCAAAAATCAAACCGATGTACCCGTTTATCAGGAAGTACGGGAGATTATTCTTATCGATGAATTCGGCGAGCGGATCAAAGGCTGGGATATTGTCGGAGAGACCAGCATGCTGATCGGCAAGAATACCCGTCACAACAAAGTGGATATTGATCTGTCCGGCAGCGACTATGCTTCACTCATCAGTTCGCAACATGCCGTACTGAATTGTGTCAATGGCGAATGGTATGTAGAAGATGCAGATTCCAGCAATGGTACCGGTATTCGTTCTGCAGCCCAGAATAAGTCCAATAAAATCGAAATCGGACGTCCCTATCAGATTGGACCGGGAGACGTTTTATATATTGCCAACACCAGACTACTCGTAAATTAAGATTGGGAGATGAGCATAAATGAGTTTGACCAGATGCCCGAATGGACACATGTTCAGTACAAGAAGACACGGAAGCACTTGCCCTTATTGCAATACGGTTGTAGCTGCTGAAGCGGCTTATCCGAATCAGCGTCCTGCTGTACGTGTTCAGGATGAAGAAGACAAGACCATGCCTTATCTCGGAGAGACAGTTGGCATTCATCCGGTAACCGGATGGCTGGTATGCATCGAAGGCCCGCAACTGGGTCAGGATTATCGTATTATGGCGGAGAAAAACTTTATCGGTCGTGCGGAAGAAATGCATATTCGCATTATTGGTGATAACACCATTTCCAGACGCAATCATGCGGTTATCGTCTATGATCCGAAAAAGCGCAATTTCTATCTGCTGCCGGGTGATGCTTCAGGACTGGCTTATCATAACAATGAAGCGGTCTACTCACCGGTGGAGCTGAATGCTTATGATGTGATCCAGCTGGGACATAGCAAATTTATCTTTATCCCGCTGTGCGGTGCCCACTTCGAATGGGAAAACAACGCCATGATTGCAGAATAGGAGAACGAAATCGTATGAGTGGAACACCTTATATTATCGTGCTCTGTGCCTGTATCATCCTGACCGGATTGATTCTCTGGCGTCGTCATTTGACTGCCGGTATGCAGGAAGATCCCATTCTGGTAGGCGAGACAACCAGAGAAGCGTCCCATGTGCTGATCGGTAACGGTCAGACTATTGGAACACGCGCTGAACAAGATGACTATTTTGCCAGCAAGGCGACTGCTGCCGGTACACTTGCGGTTTTGGCTGATGGGATCAGCGGACTGGCAAATGGACGGATGGCGAGTACGCTGGCAGTTACGACTTTCCTGCGGGAATATGATGAAGTACAGAATTACCAGCAGATTCCGGACTATATGGAAGAAGCAGCTTATGCCAGCAATCGAGAGATTGTACAGCAGCTCAAGGGCAATCATGGAGGAACTACACTGGCTGCTGTCGTGATGAATGGACATCATCTGTACTGGGGAGCGGTAGGCGACAGTATTATCAGCGTATTCCGCAATAACAGCTTTATACCGGTCAACTCCATGCATACACTGGGGGCGGTACTTAATCAAAAAGTACTGGCTGGTGAAATGACGCGGGAACAGGCAGACAGCAGTCCGCAGCGCAAGCAGCTCGTTAACTACCTGGGCTATGAAGCTTTCGACAGTATGGAGATAGGGGACTATCCATTCGTACTGCGCCCGGGAGACAAGGTGCTGCTGTGCAGCGACGGTATTCATGACGCACTGACGGAAGTGGAATTGGAAGCGATTCTGACAAGTACTGACGATCCGCAGGATGCTGCCGATCAGATCATTGATCATATTGAGCAAAAAAATCTGAAGCATCAGGATAATGCGACTGTCATCATTATGCAGCAGGGCTAACGGGGGTAACGATGAGAAGGGAAAATAGCGACGTAAAGACGGCTTTTGTGTCGGAAGCAGGCTCTTTGCTCGATAATCGTGATTATTTTGCATATACCGAACTGGATGATATGGCCTGTTATGTACTTGCGGATGGGCTGGATGAAGATCAGCAGCAGCGCAGCGCCGAGCTGGCTGCCAAGATCATCCTTGAGAACTTTATGGAAAAGCCGACGATGTCCAAATGGCGCATACGCAGATGGTTGAAAGAAGCACATGAGACACTCAAGTTCGAGAGTCGCCGGATGCGCCTCAAGGCCAGTCTGCTTGTTGTCGTTACCGACTATACCAAGTATGTGTGTGCCTCCAGCGGGAATACCCGTCTGCATCATCTGCGCAATGGTCGTTTGCTGCTCAAAAGCAATGACCAGAGTCTGGCCCAGATTATGGCGGATCGGGGCAAGCTGGCGCCGGATCGTGTATATCATCACGAAGAGAGCAGTAATCTGATGCAGTATCTTGGCATGCCGGAAGGGTTTGGCATGTCCTTTGTCCGCAAAACGCGTATGGTCGATGGCGATGTGCTGCTGCTGAGCAGTGCCGGACTGTGGAAAGGTCTTGATCTGACCGAGATTCTGGATTCCTTGTCCGAAGCCAAAGGACCGGAGGAATTCACGGATACGCTGGAAGAGGTACTACTCAGCAAGCAGTCTTATTACTATGACAACTATACGGCAGCAGCCGTTTATATGAACAAGGTGTACCAGGATGATCCCAAGAAGAAATGGCGGATTATCCGTCGTATTCTGATTGCTGCACTGGTATTTTTTGTACTCGGTGGAGGTGTGCTCTGGGCAACCTACCGTAATATCGAGAAAAAAGCGGAAGCCGCAGCCAACCTGGTCGAGTATCAGCAGACCGGTGACCAGTATACCCAGCAGGGAGACTACAGCAAAGCGCTCAAATCGTACAGTGAAGCCCGTAATGCTGCGATCAAGATCAAGGATCGTCTGCATAAAGTGACACTGACCGATAAAATGAAAATCGCCCAGGCACTGGTTGATGGCGATGGCCATCTCAAAAATCAGGAGTATGATAAAGCGATTATCAGCTATCAGAGCGCCCAGAAACAGGCGGAGAATTATCCGATTTTCAGTGAAGCGGATATTCAGAAAAAGCTGGATCAGACCAAATCGTTTGCTGCTGTGAATGAAACGGTCAAAGATGCGGATCTCAAATTCCAGTCTGGTGAATACAGCGCAGCCAAGAAGCTGTATGAACAAGCGAGCAAGGAAGCTACTCAGGCCTCCTACACAGATGCCCAAAAGGATGTAGCCACCAAGCTCAATGATACACAAGCCAAGCTGGATGATATTCAGCAGCAGACCCAGGAGCTGCGCGCCGAGAAGCAAGAGAAACGTGGAGACAAAGCACTGGATGCTGGTAACTATGATCTGGCTGTAGATGCCTATGGAGATGCGCAGGGTATTTACCAGGATATTGACAAGCTGGAAAAAGTACTGGCGATGGAGCGCAAAATCAGCAAAGTGGAAGCCGAACAGGACAAGCTGGCTGAAGAAGCCAAAAGTGCTGCTGATGCGGCATCCGCGGCATCAGCTCAGGCAGCGGCCGCAGCAGCCATGAATAGCAGTATGCCTGCAGCTGCGTCAGGTGCGAGGATGAATCCCGCAGGCACAGCAGCCAACACCAACAGCCCCGATACAGCAGCTTCCGGCACAGGTGGTGCAGCTGCCGGTACGGGTGCAGGAACACAATATGGACTGACGGATAGCCGAATTGCCAGATAATATCGTCTTCCTCATTGAATTTAGAACAGACAGCAGCGAAAGGAGAGGGTGATCCATGAAAGAAATGCTGGAGTCCCTCATGCAGGATCGGATTCATAAGCTGAGCCAGCTCGAAGACCGTAAACTAATGCGTCAGCTGGTTAATGAATTCCTTGTTAACATGGTTGATTATCAGGATCAGATGCTGGACAAACTGGAGCAGCGTGTACTGGAAGAAAGCAAAACGCTCAGCAGCCTGTACGATATTCATACTACGATCTATCGGCAAGAAGACTGGGATGTATCGCATGAATTTCTGCATCCGGTACTGCCGGAAGATGTACAGCCGCAGGTACTGAGTCTGCCGGAGCTGCTGATGGTTCAACAGGGAGTAGAACAGCCATCCGGCAATCGGCTGATCCGCCTTTTTCTGGAAATGGACAGTGCGCAAGTACTGGGACTCACCCGCAGTGAACGCATTTTCCGGGCGCGGGTAACGACAGATGTTGGTGTGTATCATGTAGGGGTTCAGCTCAGACCAAGTACCGATTACCAGCGTGAGATCGAACGGCTGTATCATAATTTCCAGGTAAATGGATTGGCATGGCGAACGGTTCATCATCCGTATATTTATAAATTTGTAGATGTCATGTTACATAGCTGGGAACAGAAGCCGCAACCGGAAGAATCTATTGTATCCATTACTGTAGATATGGAAGAGTACGAATCGTATCAGCGCCCCGGCTGGATTCCGGTATGGAACGTGCAGCGTTTGAAGATCAAGAACAGTGGCTTTCCGATTCCGGCGCTGGACCGGATACATTATGAGCATATTATTGCACTGCATAAATATGGCTCCGAACACGGATACCTGGCAGATGGAGAAGTGTCGGATATCCGCTATATCAAACGCAGTCCAGGAGAAATGGTCATCGTCTCGCCGGGAGATCGTTCGGGATTCTGGGATATTATCAAAATCAACCGCCCGGTCGAGCAGCGCTGGTCATCTTCTTCGTATCCGCTGGTGAGCAATGGTCATCTGGATCAATTTGTTCATCATCATGCTGCAGGACAGATGCTGCCGGTGCGTACTATGGGAGAACTAACCCGAATGGTTCGTGCACAGCAGGCTTCAGCAGGAGTCGAACTGCAAAATGTACAGGTTCGCCAGCATGCAGATACTGGCGATGCTGATCCTACAGAAGCGATCGAATTGAACCCATTTCTCGGGGATAATATTCGTCTGGATGCACATCGTCCGATACTGGAACTTCATTTCCGCCGGTTACCTGAACACCGTCTTCCTGCTTTTTTGCATGGTGATCAGCTGGCTTATCTTACGGCTGAACTTCAGCGCCAGCTGCCGGAATACCGCTGCAAAGGAGTCTGGCTGTGAACTATATCTGGGATTTGATGATCAAAGCACAGGATAATGGCATAGAGCCGCAGCAGATTCATTTCCGGCCGGCTCGCAATTATTCGCCATACATGGAACTCAGTCTGTATGATCTGAATGCAACTACGGTCGATACGTATGTGGAACTGAATCCGTACTATCGTTTTGAACAATTGTTTGGCAGCTGGTTCCATCCGGATCTGGAAGAGGATGAGGAGTTCCGACATGCCTTGTTCGATATTATCGTTCATTTCCTGGCGCAGATGGATATGTACCAGGGCATGACCCGAAGAGAGTATCATATTCGTTTTATTTTGCGTGATATCGAAGAAGGTGTATTTGGAGAAGCCGCTGTTCATCAGCTGGCACTGCTCAGCCGAGAAGAACGGGAACAGCTGGGAGAGCAGCTGCTGCGTCTGTACGAGACCGGAGAGCCACTTGCGCTGTTACGCCGTACACTCCGTGACTGGTTTCCGCGTTCTCTGATCTATGTCAACCGTGAGGAAAAGGAAGAATTGATGATCTATATCGGCAAGCAGGATACGCCGCCGAATAGAGCCAAAGTAGAACTGCTGCTGACGCTGTTCCTGCCTGTGCATTTCGAAGTACGACTGTATTGGACACATCACTTTGGTCTGATCGGCACAGGAGAGACGATGATTATGGACCGGATCGCAATGTACTGATTGAGGGAAAGGAATGACCGCAATGAATAAACCATACTCCTACCGGCTGCACAATCATCCGCTGGAACCCCAGAGCAGTAAAGGTCAGGCTCGTTTTACCAGAGAAGAACTGGAAGAAATGACCACCTTTGAACTGCGCAATATTTGTTATAAAGAGCGTCTGGTCGAAGGGATCGCAGGTACACTGGACCGCGAAGAACTGATTCGCACGATTCTCAAGTTCCGTGGGATGCAGAATACACTGCGTATCGAGCAGTTCCGCAAAGGTGGATTCGAGCGGATTCAGTCAGTACTGGGACGCTATCTGAATGCACAGAAGCCGGATCATGGCAGCATCAGAGTGCCTGCCCGTATCGTATTGTACCAGGGGATTCGCCTGGGCAGACTTGATGGATACAAAATCGAGTCCGGTACAGTGATAGGCGAGAATGTATTGCTCGTAAACGGAAATGGAGAGCTGTGCGGCATTCTGAACGTGAAGATGATTGAAGATCAGCCTGGCAAATATCTGCTCAGTGCACCAAGTCACTGGGAACACCGAATGACATCGAACCAGAATTACAGTCTGTACTTTACCCGCCGTCAGGATTCGGATTATCTATATCACGCGTATTACAGTGATCGTCCGCTGATTCCTTCCAATCTGCATTATTACCGGGTTCCAGTAGCAGAACTGGAGATTCGTATGCCGGAGCCAACCGATACGGTGCTGGCTATCGACTTTGGTACATCCAACACGACAGCAGGTGCTTATCTGGGCAGCGGTTATGGATCGATGATCCAGCGGGAAGATTCCCCGGTGCGCAGTACGGATCGTCTGCTTGGCGAAAGCAATGCCTATCGTACCCAGGATGCAGTCAACTATGTGGTCTTTCCGAACGTAACCGACAAGCAGGAGCAGTGGCTGGAACTGCTGCCTACGCTGGCAGCGGCAGCGGATTGTGCTGATCCTGATAATGTTCGTCTCGTCTATGGCTATGATGCGCTGGCTTATATTCAGCGCAATGGTCATAACAGCAGAGCTACGGTATTCCGTGGCATGAAGCGCTGGGTGAACGACTATGAGCGTGTAGAAGAGCTAATGGATGCGGCAGGCAATACCGCTTATCTGTCCCGCAGCGAGATTCTCAAAGGTTATATCTCCTATGTTGTCGAGACCGCTGAACAGCAGTTCAAATGCCGTTTTGAGCATTTGCATATTTCCAGTCCGGTCAAACTGAAAACCCAGTTCCTCGACATGTTTAACCAGATTCTGCCGGATTACCGGATTGAGATGAACGATGCGTTGGATGAGGGCATGGCTGTACTGTACAACACGATTGCCGACCAGATTGATAAAGGCACCTATATTGACGGCGAAGAATACCAGGCGCTTGTTATTGACTGCGGCGGCGGAACAACCGACCTTAGCTCCTGCCGCTTCAGTATTCACGAAGGACGCATCTCCTATGGGCTGGATATCCATACCAGCTATGAAAATGGGGATACCAACTTTGGCGGTAATAATATTACCTACCGGATTATGCAGTGGATGAAAATTGTTTTTGCTGAATGGTACAGCGGTCAGCAGCGCCGGATCGATATGGACGCCCTGATCGATATTCCCGGTGCCGAGCTGTTCCGCTATGTGGATGAGTACGGCATCAAGGCTGTGTATGAAGGCATGGATGCACGCTATCTGGAAGCCGAGAAGATTATTCCGACGAAGTATCGGGATTATGAGCATCACAGTCGGGATGAATATCAGCGGGTGCGCGGTAATTTCTACTTCCTGTGGGCGATGGCCGATCAGATGAAGCAGGAATTTTTCCGCAAAACAGGTATACTGCGCAGCCGCTTCCAGGATGATAACGAGACTATTCTGGACAGTGACATCAAGATTACCAAGGTAGACCGTTGGTTCTTGTCTGTCAGTGAGCCCGATGGACGACTGCGTAATGAGTACCGTCCACCGGATGTTGTATTTAATATCCGCGAGATCAATCAGCTGATCAAGGCGGATATCTACGAGATTGTCCGTAAGTTCCTGGATGAGTTCTATCAGGATGGACGGCTGCAGGATTACTCGATTATCAAATTGACCGGACAGTCTTGCCGAATCGATGTGTTCCGTGAAGCACTCAAAGAATTCGTTCCCGGTCGCAGTATCGAGTTCCGTCAAAAGGCCAAAGAAAACAGCCAGGTGCCCGATCTCAAGCTCGCCTGCCTGCGCGGCGCGATCCGTTACTTGAATGCCAAGAAAATCGGCATGATCAAGCCGGTACTGACCAATGAAATCCCGGCAATTCCGTATTCGGTCAGCGCCTATACGCATACCCGTCAGGAGAAAATGCTGATCCGCAGTCTGGAACGCAACCATACGTACGGTCATGTATCCAGACCGCAGCATACGTCCGAGATTGAGTTCTTCGTCTGGGCCGACGACGGCAGTCTGCGCCACCGATACATTTACAAAGGCTGGGCACCTAGTTTCCGCCAGGTCGTATATGAAGAGATTGCCGATATGTACGGCGACCATATCATCCAGGACGAGACGGATTCGATCAGCAACGGCGAGACCAAGTTTTTCGTCTTCGCCGGCGATCAGCGCTGGGGATTCAATGTGGTACCGGTACTGCGTGACAATGAACAGCTGTATGTGGCGAATCGTCAGTTCTTTGCTTTTGAAAATGATCTGTCGGAGCTTGATTTCTTTGACGGTACCAAATAAATCGTATTGATATTCGGTTCAGATAATCAGCACGAATCATGAGCTATGGTTCTACGTGATATAGTCTGATCCAGAGCAAGACCAAGATTGAATAGAAGCCTGCAGAGCGGAAAATTCTCCGCTCGCTGCGCTTCTTCAGAGTGATTCTGTTACTCCATATATGTTCTCCATATCGTTGAAATAATCATAAGCAGCATTTGTTCCGGATCGCATATAATTAGCAGTTCTTTTCAACGGATCTGCCCATATCCTTCAGCCGGAAAGGCCGGTTCAGTGCCCGGGATCAGATTCTGTCTGTTCCTGCCCATAAGAATCTATACACCTACAAGAAAGTAATGAGCAACATGGCAGTTGAATAGCAGTCCCCAAGATAAGTAGTACTACCGGAACACGATCCAATCAGAATACAGCCAGGACAGAGAGCAGAAGCAACAGAGTCACTCTGAAGCAGCGGAGTTAAGCAACCTATTATATTATCGATGTTTACAACAGAAAGAAGGGAGGAACCGGTATGTTCCAATATAGTTATCCCCGGTTCGAGAAAGGACGCGTACTCAAGACAGAGATGCTTGCCAGTGTACGGGATTATCCCCGCAGTCTGGTCGACGTGCGCTATCACGAGTACAGCGATGGCATTATTACAGGTGCACAGGTGACAGTTAACGAGCGTGAGCTGACGATTGCTCCAGGGCTTATCAAGCACCAGGGCCGGTTGTATGTGCTGGAGCAGCAGCAACATATTGAATACGATGCAACCGGTGTGGAGACTATACTGAAGGTGCGTTTTTACGAGAATGGATCAGACCGGGACTTTGAACGGTATACCGGAGAGATTGTACTGGAAGAAGAGATTGACAGTAACAGCGAAATCGAGCTGGGCCGATTCAAGCTGAAGCACGGAGCTGTATTGCGATCGGAATATGTAGACTTTGCCGATCTGGTGACGGAGTATAATACGTTTCATACGATTCATATTCAGCACAGCGGCATTGGAGAAGCGACAGTATCGCCTTTTGTATTCCGCTGGTTTGCCCGCGAACTGTTTGCCCAGGGAGCCAGTCACCCGAATCCACTGGATCTGTCATTCGGACTGATGTGCCTGAACGAGGAACGTATCCAGCGTGCCGCAGTGCTGAGTTATCTCTCTGCCCGGTTCGGTCACCCTTACCGCGAGATGGACAATATCAAGATTCACCATTCCCTGGAACGCGTACTCGCCGAGAACGGCGGCCGCCGCGGCAAGTCTGGTATGCAGCGCTCCGGTCCGCAGCGGATGCTGGTAGATTAGGATAGCATCAAAATTCCAACAGGATAATGTTACAAGTCATCTCTGATTGAGATCTTTATAAACAACGTATTGGATGCAGCAGTTTAGTGTAATTAAGAGCAAAATGAGAGGAGGCGTTTGCTAATGAAGTATATGGATGAATATATTATTTCTCAAATGTATGGAACCCAGTCTGATAAGTCTTCTCCATCTACTGATCAGCAAACAGGAGAAAAGTTATCGTCTGCAGAAATGGAAGATTTCATCCAAGAACAAACGATTATAGTAAATGAGCAGCCGATTCATTTTACAAAAGTAGAGTTGTTGGATCAGGGCATCGAATGTTTTCTCCCAGACCATTTTGCTACTATGCCACCAGCCGAAGCTCGTTTGAAATATCCATCCGAGCAGCGTCCAACCGTTATTTACTGTAATCCGGATGGTACTGTGGATTTCACTCTGGATCCATCAGAGATGGAAGCTGAAGAAGGCGAACTGGAGCAGATTGCCAAGCAATTATCGGTTATGATTCGCGATGTACAGCCTATCCGCAGCTGGAAAGGAATGGAGACGCTGGTAACCGGGCATATGACAATGACCATCATACGCTTTGTAACATCAGCGATTGATGGTCATATTTATAATGAAATGATGTTATTCAACCATAAGGGGAAAATGCACATCGGAACATTCCATTGTGAAGCCGAGAAGTTGGAACAGTGGAAACCAGTGACCGAAATTATCATTCGTTCGCTGCGTCCTCTGACAGAAAAGGAGCACATTTATGAGTCTGGATTATCATAATTTACAAATACAGCCTTTTCCATTAGTGAACTTGGAAGAATTTACGTTAACCAAGAAGATTAATGAACATACACAATTGTATTTTACAGGTATAATTCCCGAAGAAATGAAAGATAGCTATATCAATAGCACAGAAGCGGATACGGTTATTCAAGTAGGGCAATTGGATGATACCGGACAGATAAAGCCACTTTTTAGTGGAATTGCACTTTCTGTCGAGGTGAAGGTAATACGAGGTGTATATTATCTGGAAGTAGAAGCCGCTTCGCATACTTATCGAATGGATGTACAGCGCCGAATTCGTTCCTTTCAGGATATACAAATGACTTTACCAGAGTTACTTCAACAAATAGGAAAGAACTACGATGGGCTGGATGTGATTGATGGGGCGACGGGTGGAGCAGCTATAAAGCGTATAGCTGTTCAATACAAAGAGACAGATTGGGAATTTCTTCGTCGGCTGGCATCACGCTATCATACCAGTCTAATGCCAGTAGCACAGTTTGATGATCCTAAATTTTACTTCGGTATTCAGGATACATATCAGCCTATAGCATTAGATCATACGCGTTATACGGTCCGTAAACGTATGGTGCCTTTCCGCTATTTTAAGGAAAATGACAGTGCAGCCATGGAAGAAAATGATTTTATCGTGTATGAAGTGGAGACCGAAGAAGTATTGGATCTTGGCAGCCACATTCATTTTCAAGGAAAAAGTCTATATGTCACGGAAGCTTATATGGATATGTATAATGGCTTAATTCGTCATTTATACGTGCTTTGTTCTTATAAAGGGTTACGTCAAAAGAGTTACTATCAGGAGAATCTGGCAGGTGCATCTCTGAATGGTACAGTTATAGATGTACAGAATGATCAGGTGAAAATACAGCTGGATTGTGATGAAAAACAGGATATATCCAAAGCTTACTGGTTCTCATATTCCACACTATATAGTGCAGGTGATCATACAGGATGGTATGTGATGCCCGAAAAAGGCGACCCTGTGAGTCTATACTTTCCCGGCAGCAGAGAAGAAGATGGATTTGCACGAGGTGCGATACGTAGAGCTGCAAGAAATGCACCAAATAATAAGCTATCCAATCCGAATGTAAAAATATGGCGCACGCCATATGGACGCGAAATACAATTGGCACCAGATGGGATTACTGTTAGTGCACAGGATGGAGCCGTATATATCCATTTGGATAACAAGAATGGTATTCAGATTGTAAGCAATCAACAGGTAAGTATCTCGGCTGGTGGTAATCTTAGCCTATCAGCAGGCAAAACAATGAGTCTGTCAGCAGGGGGTTCGCTGACACTGGATTGTAATGGTAGCTACATTAATCTAAGCGGAACGACAGATGTAAAAGGTGCCGAAGTAAAATCCAATTAGCATCAGATCCGAATTCAAATGGCAGGAATATATGCACGGTAGAGCAGGTGAGAATATGAGGTTGACGAACAATGCTCTTATAACTCCAGAGCAAAAAGAGAATATTCGTTATAAAGTTAGAATACGTATTCAACAAAGATTGAAGGACGACTATTGTCAGTTTCAGCATGAATGGATAAAAGAAATAAAATCAAATTTTATTTCTTTTTGTCAGGATATTCAGAGCCAGCAGTTGCTGGGAAATAAGGCAGAGATTCATTATATTCTTTATTCGCTGCTGCGTACTGGACTGCTGGATCATCATTCTACCTATCTGATCCAGGCAACAGATGAACACAGTGTCTTTGATCGCAATTCATTAGAGTATGAGTATGATGGACATTGTCTGTATAACTATTGGAACATACTGATAGAAGAGTTAGTTGTAGAAGCAAAAAACAGCGGATGGAATATAAGTGAGACTGAAATGGATAGTGTTCGGCTGGAAGAAGCAGAATATTTCCATTACGCTATGATTCCTTTGCTGCGTAAAGCAGTTCGACAGGCTGTTCAATTACCGGAATATACAAATCTGCTTCGTGCATCACAAGTCGAGATACGAGCAGGAGAGTATCTGGATCAAAGCATTTGCATATATAAAGAAGATCGTAATGAGCTGGATCAAATGGCGATACATCAGTGGATTTCAGAGAAGACGCCGCACACTTATGGTTATCAAAATATTCATGATATTACATTGTCATGGATAGAAGCTATGCATCAGGATTTCAGATATACAACGTTTCAACGAGTGCAAGTAGAATTGTCTCGTCTGGATTTTTCTATTCTGACAGGTACACAGTGGCAGGACTGCAAAATACAAAAGTCTGCTCTGCTGTTCAGTCTTTTGCATGGAGCGGATTTTAGTGGCTGTACATTGCAATATGTTGTAATGGATGGAGTCATGGGAGCGTCGGGAATAGAAGAATTGGATTGGGAACCACTTGGATATGATGGCGTAGATTTTTCTTCTTCACAGTTTTTGCAATGCTGGCTGCGAGAATCCAAATTACAAGGAGCTTCCTTTCGCTCCAGCTGTATGGATCAAGTCGATTTTAGCAAAGCTTCATTGCGTGGAGCAGATTTCAGTGAATCCAATCTGAGCAATACTGTATTTCAGGATACCGATCTGCGAGATGCTTGTTTTGATCATAGTCAGCTAAGTAGTATTTCCTTTGCCGGAGCCAATCTGCAGGGAGCGTCTTTTGCCGGAGCAATACTTGAAAATACAGATTTTACAGGTGCTCTGTTATCTATCGAACAATTGGATAGGCAGCAGCGCCGTGATGCGTATGGAATCAATATAACAGGAGGCAGGCTGCAATGAGATATTTTCAATTGTTGGGCGATGACCGTATAACTCATGCCATTCGGCCACCTGCCTGGTCATTACTCCAGCAGCGTGAAGTACTGTCTGCAGTATCTTATCCTGGTGCAGAGTTACCACCGCTCACCATTCCTGTACATGAGGACAAGTATACTATCTACCCGGATATGCTGAACGTTCCGGCACCGCTCGTCTCCGATCAGGTTAAACAGCTGCTTGAAAAATACCTGCCTAATATTGGATGGCGCGCTGTTATGCTTTCAGATATCGATCGTGGCAGTCAGAATTTATATTGGTTACTGCAGCCGCCTGCCATTGAGGCTTACTCAATGCAAAGTACATTTCGTCCGGACGGTACGTTGGAGCAGCTCGTGCTGAATCACGAGAAAATCCATCAGCCAATATTCCGAATTAAAGGATTACGCGAACCTTATGTCTATATCAATCTGGCAGCAGCAGAAAGCATGCTACGCCGATCTTATATAGGCATTCGTTTAATAAGAATACCTACAATTGCAGCAGATCAGCAACATCAAGTATAGATGATCATCACCTTTATGAGTAGTTGCTCTATCCTGTCAGTACCTAAAACAAATATACATTTCTATAAAAATGCTGAGTAGGATGATTCATTACAGCAAAAATATAATGTATCCAAGAAAGGAGAAACGCATGGATCATTCCCAAGTTCAGGCAGGTAATGGTGCCAAAAAAAGTTACGTTGTAGCGGGTGCTATTCTCAGCTGCAGTCATGGCACCCAGCCAACCCGATTAAAAAGACCTTTTAGCCATGGTGTATATGTGAAGAATAAAGCCCAAATGAATGTCGGTGATTATCTGCCAGGCACGAATATTAGTTCCTTTGGCAACTGCTCATGTCTGCAAAACCCTGCTGTACAAAGCAGTAATATGGTAGATATCTATGGGTTCAAGAAAGCACCCTGCGTTCCTGTACTTACTCGTACGTGGCTGAATGGCAAGTCCGACGTATTGATTGAGGGGCAGCCAGCCCTTACTCATAACTGCACCCACCAGTGTCTGTATGGAGGCAATATCAAAATTGAGGATGACGGCCAGGAATTAGATTTCTAGGATAGGAGATTACATACCTTGACTTTACTATTCAAAGGGATTGGCTATGAAAGTCTGCGACTGGATGGTCCGATCCATCCGCAGCGCTTGAAGGAGCTAAGCATTACCCGTAAACTAAATGAACATGGTTATATGACGGTCACAGGTATTTTGCCCGAAGAAGAGGGAGCTCAAGCGATTCAAACTGAACTGGAAGGGCAACCCGTCGTCCTGCGTCAGTTAGACGAGGAAGGACATTCGGTGTGTCGTTTGTTTCATGGACGCATTACTCGATTTACGGTTCACTGTATTCGAAGTATCTATACCTTTGAGCTGGAGGCGGTCTCGCAATCAGGTCAAATGGATATGGAGCGCAAACGGCGATCCTTTCAACATACCGAACAGACGTATGCTGATTTAGTTACTACTGTAGTGCACGAATATACGTATGGAGATGCGATCGATACGATAGCGCATGCTACTCCGTTAGGTGGCCTGGTACTGCAGTATGATGAGACCGATTGGCAGTTCCTGAAGCGACTGGCGTCCCGATTTGGTTCGGTACTTGTACCGGAAATTACGTCTGCTTCGCCCAAAGTCTTCTTTGGTATGCCGGAAGGAAAATCCTATGCGCTCGGTGAAGATACCTTTTACCGAATTCGCAAGACCTTTGGACAGATCCGCTCAGCGGGTAAAGAGGTAGAAGAATATAGTACACCTGCACGTGCTTCTTCTAATAACAAGCCTATGCCTGGTTATATCTCCTACTTTATCGATAGCCTGCATTACTATGCACTAGGTGATCATCTAACTTTACCAGCGAGTGCCGGTTCGACTGAATTGGTTGTGGTACAGGCACATACTGTGCTGCGAGATGGATTACTCGAGACCGCATATGAACTGCAGCATCCTCAGCAGATCCGATTCTACAGCGATGACAATGAGCAACTCATCGGGATCACCCTGACCGGTAGGGTAGAGGAAGTAGCAGCTGACTTTGTCCGCGTGAAGCTGGATATTGATGAGGATTATCATCACAAGCATCCGAAAGCAGCCGTTAACAAAGAATTAGGCTGGTTTCCGGTCAGTACTCCGTATGCAGCCGAACAGCATACCGGTTGGTATGACATGCCTGAGAAAGGGGAGCAGGTAGAGCTGCATATCCCCAATTCCCTGGAATCCAATGCGCATGTGATGGGCAGCCTGCGCCAGCAATCTTCCGGTGTTAGCGATCCGGATACCAAAATATGGAGCCATCCGGCAGGCAGTCAGCTGCAGATGGATGGGCAAGAGCTTCGCTTATCCACGTCGGGTCACATGACGATTTCCCTGCAGCCGGAGAGTGGGATCGAGATTAATAGTCCAGGAAGTATTGGCATTCGGGGAGGCAGTGTGCAGCTCAATGCCAGCCAGACGTTGTCGCTGGAAGCCGGGGAAGCGATACGCCTAAAGGGCGGCCAGAGCAGCATGATTGTCGATGGCGATACGGATCTGCATGCGCCGACGATTCATGAGGTGGGAACTGTAAAGGCTCCTGTATATGTAGCCGATCTGGCGCCGGTGCCAGAGCCGCCGCTAATGACGGTAGAAGTGTACCAAGCGGGTCAGGCCGCAGCACAGCAAGCGAAGACGAAAGCACAAGCAGCAACTGCACCGCCCAAAGCGAAAATCACTCCACCGGCCGAACAGAAAAAAGCAAGCGGTCTACTGGGATTGCTATCCAAGGTAACTGCTGCCATTCCGATGAAGACGACAAGCAAGGTGCTGATGGGAATCAACAACCCGCTGGCAAGAGTAGCCGGAGTGATGATGCAGGTGAATGCCACCGTGCCAGCACGCCGATCCGGTGGCGGAGGAAGTCAGGGTATTGTGACAGCTGCGATTCAGGGCGTCTACTGCGCAGCCGTTCAGGAGCAGCAAGCCAGATATCATATGTATCAGGCCTGGGGGAAAGCCTGGACTCAAGCAAGACATGTTTCTCTAAAAGATCTCATTACTCATCCTGCGCAAACGGCTCAAGCTTTTATCGAAGCTGGAGCAGACATATACCATGCATACCGCGAAGTTCCACCGCATATACGCCAACAATGGCTTCATAATTATGAAGAGTATCAGTTAAAACAACAACAAAAAGAGCAAGAAAAAGAACAAGCTGAGAACGCTAATGATTACTGGGGAGCGATTACAGAATTCGTTAACGGAATGGGAGTATCTGCGGTAGATAATGCAAGTCTTGGTGTGTCCCAATTGGTATTTGATACGGATTTAAAAAGCGATCACCCTGTAGCATTTTATTCGGGTAAAGTTGCTGGAGATACGTTAATGACCACTGTAGGGATGATTGAGACTATAGGTGGTATTGCAGGGTTTGGAGGTTCACTTGTTTTAGATGCTACAGGAGCTTTACTTCCTGTAGGCATAACAGCTGGTGCAGCAAGTGCTGGAGCCGTAGTGCATGGTGCTGGTATGACTAGTAGATCTGTAAATAATTTAGGGAACAACCTAAGTGATCTACAAAATGTGATGTTTACGAAAAATGATGCTTCTATAAAATCAGGAGAAACTCATATTCCTGTAAGTCCTTCTCCTAAAGAAATCTTAGGGTTACCAGAAGTTAAGAGACCTAGAGAGTCGCTTAATGATCTTGTAGTAATAGATGAGCGTATAAAAAAAAGCAGACCTAATGAGAAACAAAAACATCTTACTAAGGAACAAAAGAAGATAGCTAATCAACATATTAATGATCTTGCAGCTCGGAAAGAGGGAGACCTCACGGCTGCGAATAGATTGCAAAGGTATAGAGAACATTTACGTGATGATGGTTGGACTAGTCTTGATTTAAGCGAGAATAATGGTGCTTCTAATATAATGAGACTTCTTTATAAAGAAGAGCCGGATGGTAGTATAGAGTGGAAGGTTATACAAAACCATTAATGTGTTAATCGTAGTTAACTATTTTAAATAAATACCAACTAAATTAATTAGAAAGTAGGAGGAAAATTGGATTATATTGTGAAAGTATTACTGGAGGCACTTTTAGCCGAGGATGAACTTAGTATAAGAGCCGTATTAACAGCGATGAAAAGTGAATATAATTTAGAAAAATTAGATAATGAAACTTATACACAACTACAAAGTTATCTTGTTAAAGCAAAAGAAGATTCTACTAAAGCTTTATTGATTGAAACATTGGTAGAAGGCCCGGAATCTATTGAATTAATAACGCTAGTAGATTCATATTTAGATCAATATGTAAAATTAATATCATTAGGAGCTACCAATATAGAAGAAGCCGTACGTTGTTTAGGTGCTTTTTCAGCTAATGATTGTTCTAATCAACAAATTTTTACTAAAGTAGTAGAAGTTTTGAATAAAGAATTTGCTGTCGAACTATTAAGTCATATGGGATACAAAGAATGGGGAACTATCCCTAAGCATTTATTAAGTATTGCGAGCGAAATCGAGATGGCAAGAAAGATAAGATATAGATCTTTTATCATTGCTTCTTTTCTATTAATAACCCATCCTATGTGTGCAAGATATGCACCCATTAGTTCAATTGCATTTAGTTATCCATATGTCGAAGCAGCGATTAATGATTGGGCATGGATAACGCCAGAAAATACAACTTATATCATTGAAGAAGGAATAGTTACCTCAAAGGAGGCAGAAGTATTGGTGCGTTTGGGAGAAAAGATCTTCCATGGAGAAAAATTAAACTCTCTAGACGCTAAAGCATTATATACAGATTTTTTCCAAGGAAAAGATATTTTTGATGTTATGTATACATTACCAATTTTAAGTACGTAAACGGATAGGTGTTAAATAATTGTATAATAAATTAGTGGAGTTTTTGCTGGGAAATATTAATACAAAAGAGTATGAGACGTTTTTTGCTTTTTTAAATAGTATAAGAAAAATCCCATCTTTAATGGAGTATTACGGTAAAGATTTTTTTGAATCTATGCTAACTCTTCTTAATCACGTTGAAGATAAATATGATCAAGCTACACTTATAGAAACAATTATGGAATATGCGGATGAATATTCTTTGAGTGAAGTTGATATTGAAAGAATTTTTGAACAGTATCTAATTTGTATAACTGAACAAGCTGGGAATATAAAAGATATGTCTGTTTGTATGAATGATTTCATCAACGCTGGTATTGATATCAAAGAGATCGTTGGCAAATTAGAGGGGAATTTAGAGAAGGAACAATTAATTAAACTTTTATCATTCTTATATAGAAATCACAAAGCTGAATTTAATGAAATTGATTCGCATTTATTAAAAGAGATACACCAAGCTTATTGTATAAGTCAACGTTCTGGCATTATTGCACAATTTTTGTTGTTAACTAATCCATATGTAAGGAGATATGCAGGATTAAGCGAGATTCTTTTCTTGTATGACTCTTACGAGGGTGTATATCAAGATGCTTGGCGTAGAGGACTACTTCCTAATATGAAAAATATGCTTATAGATTTCAAGATTTTATCATTGAAAGAAATATGCGTTTTAGAAGAACTTGATAATTTGATAAATACACATGGAGAATGTTTGGATTCTGAAAAAGTCGAACAACTATATTACGATTTCTTTAGAGACAAAGACCCATTTGAAGTTATCTTTACATTACCTCAATAAAATTTAACTAAGGCGTACACTTAAATAGATCGTATCGCCTTTTTTTGTTACTTCATATCTTAAAGAAATAATAGGAAAGAAGGATTAAATAATCAAAATAACCTTTTGTGAAATATGGCGATAGAAGGCAATATCAAAATTGAGGATGACGGCCAGGAATTAGATTTCTAGGATAGGAGATTACATACCTTGACTTTACTATTCAAAGGGATTGGCTATGAAAGTCTGCGACTGGATGGTCCGATCCATCCGCAGCGCTTGAAGGAGCTAAGCATTACCCGTAAACTAAATGAACATGGTTATATGACGGTCACAGGTATTTTGCCCGAAGAAGAGGGAGCTCAAGCGATTCAAACTGAACTGGAAGGACAACCCGTCGTCCTGCGTCAGTTAGACGAGGAAGGACATTCGGTGTGTCGTTTGTTTCATGGATGTATTACTCGATTTACGGTTCACTGTATTCGAAGTATCTATACCTTTGAGCTGGAGGCGATCTCGCAATCTGGTCAAATGGATATGGAGCGCAAACGGCGATCCTTTCAACATACGGAGCAGACATATGCTGACTTAGTTGCTACTGTGGTACGTGAATATACGTATGGGGATGCGATTGATACGATAGCGCATGCTACTCCGTTAGGTGGCCTGGTACTGCAGTATGATGAGACCGATTGGCAGTTCCTGAAGCGATTGGCGTCCCGATTTGGTTCGGTACTTGTACCGGAAATTACGTCTGCGTCGCCCAAAGTCTTCTTTGGCATGCCGGAAGGAAAATCCTATGCGCTCGGTGAAGATACCTTTTACCGGATTCGCAAGACCTTTGGACAGATCCGCTCAGTTAGTGGAGAAGGAGAAGAATATAGTACACCTGCACGTGCTTCTTCTAATAACAAGCCTATGCCTGGTTATATCTCCTACTTTATCGATAGCCTGCATTACTATGCACTAGGTGATCATCTAACTTTACCAGCGAATGCCGGTTCGACTGAATTGGTTGTGGTACAGGCACATACTGTGCTGCGAGATGGATTACTCGAGACCGCGTATGAACTGCAGCATCCCCAGCAGATCCGATTCTACAGCGATGACAATGAGCAAATCATCGGGATCACCCTGACCGGTAGGGTAGAGGAAGTAGCAGCTGACTTTGTCCGCGTGAAGCTGGATATTGATGAGGATTATCATCACAAGCATCCAAAAGCATTCGTCAACAAAGAGTTAGGCTGGTTTCCAGTCAGTACTCCATATGCTGCTGAGCAGCATACTGGCTGGTATGACATGCCTGAAAAGGGGGAGCAGGTAGAGCTGCATATCCCCAATTCCCTAGAATCCAATGCGCATGTGATGGGCAGCCTGCGCCAGCAATCTTCCGGTGTTAGCGATCCGGATACCAAAATATGGAGCCATCCGGCAGGCAGTCAGCTGCAGATGGATGGGCAAGAGCTTCGCTTATCCACGTCGGGTCACATGACGATTTCCCTGCAGCCGGAGAGTGGGATCGAGATTAATAGTCCAGGAAGTATTGGCATTCGGGGAGGCAGTGTGCAGCTCAATGCCAGCCAGACGTTGTCGCTGGAAGCCGGGGAAGCGATACGCCTAAAGGGCGGCCAGAGCAGTATGATTGTCGATGGCGATACGGATCTGCATGCGCCGACGATTCATGAGGTAGGAACGGTCAAAGCCCCTGTAATTGTAGCCGATCTGGCGCCTGTACCGGAACCACCGCTAATGACGGTAGAAGCGTACCAAGCGGGTCAGGCCGCAGCACAGCAAGCGAAGGCGAAAGCACAAGCAGCAGCTGCACCACCCAAAGCGAAAATCACTCCACCGGCCGAACGGAAAAAAGCAAGCGGTCTACTGGGATTGCTATCCAAGGTAACTGCTGCCATTCCGATGAAGACGACGAGCAAGGTGCTGATGGGAATCAACAGCCCGCTGGCAAGAGTGGCAGGAGTCATGATGCAGGTGAATGCCACCGTGCCAGCACGCCGATCCGGTGGCGAAGGAAGTGGTGGTGGAAGTCAGGGTATTGTGACGGCTGCGATTCAGGGCGTCTACCGCGCAGCCGTTCAGGAGCAGCAAGCCAGATATCATATGTATCAGGCCTGGGGGAAAGCCTGGACTCAAGCAAGACATGTTTCTCTAAAAGATCTGCTGAGCCATCCAGGGCAAGTATTATCCAATTTAGGGGATGCAGCAAAAGGCATCTATAATGCGTATCAGGAAGTACCTCCCCATATCCGTCAACATTGGTGGGAAAAACAAAAAGCATATGAGGCGAAACAGGTTGCGGAAGAAAAAGCTAGACAAGAAGCTGCAAAACGCGCGGAGGAAGCTACTTTTATAGGTGGATTTAATAAATCCATGAATAGTTTGGGTGGGTTAGTCACTGACTTTTGGGGTGGCGTGACTGAGCGGAATGACCATAAACTGGATTCAACCTATGATTTTGTAAATTGGATTTTAATTGGTATTCCAGGCGGCATTAAAAATATAGCCGATATGAATGAAAGCAATTATAACCGAATTCAAGGTAATACAGACATTTATGGCTGGGCAAACTGGTTGACCTTAGGAATACCGGATATGGCCAATGGAGCCTTGAATCCTAAAGACCCCTTTTCAAAAGAACACTGGGCCAATAGCATTGGCTTGGCAGGATTGTTAGTTGGGCTTAAAGGTTCTCCAGTGAAGGGAATAGCTGGAGAAAAGATTCCACCCGCTAAAGTATCGACTGCTCCGATAATAGATTCTGCTGCAGCCACAAGAAGCCGGGTCGAATCGAATATTGCTGATAGCCGAGCGGCGCGTGAAAGTTCGAATATTAGAGACTACTTTAAAGCTGAACAGACATTGGCGCAGGAACGAGCGTTAAGAGATCAGGCAGCGGATCATTACTCTGCACAAACACCTCGAACAGGACCAGAATGGGATGAACATTTCCGTTCGAAATATGGTGATGAAAGTGTTGTGTGGCAAAATGATAAAAGAAATCTTAGTAAAATTATTAATTCAAAACCTGCTATACAAGTTAAATATGGTAAATCTGATTTAAGCAGCATGGCAAAAAATTATCGTATAGAGAATAAAGCGTTTGACTTAAGAAACCTTGTAGTAGCAGAGGTTGAAATAGATGGTGTACGCACTTTAAAAGTTTTTGAGAGTACACAAAGAGATGTCATAAAGCCGAATGGAAAAGTGAGGCCAAAAAATGTACACTCTGAAATGGTTTTGATTGAAGAAAAAAATGCTGCAGAAAAGAATGGCCAGACATATATAGTGCATAGAGTTTATACTGAAAGAGAACCATGTATTATCGATGGTCATAATTGTAAAAGGCTGCTTGCTGAAAATCTACCTGATGCTGAAGTGAGTTACAGTGTAGAATACGGTGACAAAGCTTCAAGAGATCGAGGAAATGAACAATTATCTAAAGAACTTGAACGTATAAAGGAGTGAGGATATGAATTTCAATATCAATGAAATAGTAGATTATTACGATTCCGAACCATTGAGGTATAATTACTATGATTTACTAGAATTTGGTATAAGTTATACAAATGCTGATTTTATGGTATCAATTGGAATACCAGAGATATTTGATGATTTCGTGTTCTACAGAGCGGAGAATATGAAAAAAAAAATAATTGGAGGCGTGAAATTTATCATGGTAGGCCATCATGCCTTACATGGATTTTCGGATCAAAAACCGCTTTACTTACTTGAAGAAGGAGATGGAATGTTTACAGTTTCATCTCTTCATAATCCTCCAATTTATAAATTGAATAAAAATTTAGAAACATTTTTTTTGTTTCATTTTATGCGATATGAATTATATACAGAAATGAAAAAAGCAGAAATATACACTTCACAGAATTACGCACATGAGTTGCGTAAATTATATATGCAATATGATGCTGATACTATGGAGGATGTTGAAGGATATTGGTCACATTTAATTGAGGATTATGAAACAGGTTTATGATGTTTAAAGATATGACGAGAGATTGTTAATTCATTATAAGGTATAATAAATGATTTCAAAATATCTAACTTGTTATAAAAGGTTAGATATTTTGAAATTTTTATATCAAAAATTCTTGTAAAAATATTAAAGTGATTAAATTTCATATAAAGTTACATATTATTAAATGGAACGCGTCAAACTGTAAATTCTGAATTTTTTAAATCTAAGGCCCATTTCTTAGACAGCCTGTACTAGATAAAAGCAGAGAGTGAGGATCAGGCCATATTTTCAAATAAAAGTTTCGCTTTTTCGATTTCAAGGCAATCTCTCTGTAACTGGAGAGCGGAATAGAGATTAGCAGTCTCGGTCATATCAGCACTCAGGGCGTCAGTGTAAAGTTCAATACTTTATGTAGAAGCCAGAGAAGCGGTTCGCCTGAAAGGCGGCCAGAGCAGCATGATTGTCGATGGCGATACCGATCTGCATGCACCGACCATTCATGACGTGGGGAGTGTAAAGGCTCCTGCATATGTAGCCGATCTTGCCCCGATGCTAGAGCCCCGCTAATGACGATAGAAGCGTACAAAGCGGATCAGGCAGCGGCTGCACCACCCAAAGCGAAAGTGACCCCACCAGCCGAACAGAAAAAAGCAAGCGGTCTGCTGGGATTGCTATCCAAGGTAACTGCCGCCATTCGAATGAAGACGACGAGCAAGGTGCTGATGGGAATCAACAGCCCGCTGGCAAGAGTGGCAGGAGTGATGATGCAGGTGAATGCCACCGTGCCAGTACGCCGATCCGGTGGCGAAGGAAGTGGTGGTGGAAGTCAGGGCATTGTGACAGCTGCGATTCAGGGCGTCTACCGAGCAGCCGTGCAGGAGCAGCAAGCCAGATACCATATGTATCAGGCCTGGGGGAAAGCCTGGACTCAAGCAAGACATGTTTCTCTAAAAGATCTGCTGAGCCATCCAGGGCAAGTATTATCCAATTTAGGGGATGCAGCAAAAGGCATCTATGATGCGTATCAGGAAGTACCTCCCCATATCCGTCAACATTGGTGGGAAAAACAAAAAGCATATGAGGCGAAACAGGTTGCGGAAGAAAAAGCTAGACAAGAAGCTGCAAAACGCGCGGAGGAAGCTACTTTTATAGGTGGATTTAATAAATCCATGAATAGTTTGGGTGGGTTAGTCACTGACTTTTGGGGTGGCGTGACTGAGCGGAATGACCATAAACTGGATTCAACCTATGATTTTGTAAATTGGATTTTAATTGGTATTCCAGGCGGCATTAAAAATATAGCCGATATGAATGAAAGCAATTATAACCGAATTCAAGGTAATACAGATATTTATGGCTGGGCAAACTGGCTGACTTCAGGAACGTTGGATATGGCCGGTGGAGCCCTAAACCCTAAAGATCCCTTCTCAAAAGAACATTGGGCCAATAGCATTGGCTTAGCAGGGTTGTTTTTTGGGCTTAAAGGTTCTCCAGTAAAGGGAATAGCTGGAGAAAAGATTCCGCCTGCTAAAGTATCTACTGCTCCGATAATAGATTCTGCCACAGCCACAAGAAGCAGAGTTGAAGCAAATGTTGCTGATAGCCGAGCAGCACGCGAAAATTCGAATATTAGAGACTACTTCAAGGCAGAGCAATCATTAGAACAGGAACGAGCTAATGGTAAATCTTCAAGTCAAAAAATAGATACACCTGAATCACTTGACGGTCATACGCCTTATGAACATAGATATGCTCGTGATCCAGATACAGAGCAATTATTAGATTTTGAATGGGTAACGACAAAAGTGGCTGATCTGGATAAAGATCAAGCACTACTGGATACTGCTGCAATCTATAAAGGTAAATTATCTAATACAGTTCTTAAAAGTGGAAAAGGAAATTTTTCCTACACAAAAGTGGATTTAGATATAAAATTGCCTAAAAACGAATATTATGCGCATAGTCAAGTTGAAAAACATTCGGGAAATCCTAATATAAAAGATATATCTGAGATGCCTGAAGAACCAAAATTTGAAGCTAAAGTAGCACCAAATGGTCTTGGAATTGAATCTTTAAGGGATGATGATACTGAGTATAAAATATTAAATAATATAGCAAAAGATATAGGCGATAAGCCAAATGTAAAAGGTAAAATCACTTTGTTTACAGAAAAAGATACTTGTGGTAGCTGCAATTATATCATTAGTCAATTTAAAGAATATTATAAGTTTATTCAAATTGAAGTAGTACACAATCAAGGGAAGCCAATCACCCCTATTAAAACAAATTGAGGAGTAAAATTATGAGTCCAAATTCACTTTACCAAGAATTAATAGCTTCATTTAATGAGACATTTCAAGAATATAAAAAAAGAAACATGAGTAATTTGGAGGCTTTATCCAAAACTTACGAAGATTTCGAATTGATTATGAATCAAGGAGATTTAAAGAAAGCTATAGTGTTAATTGAATATTGCGAGAAAGTCGTACAACAACCATATATATTTTATAAGTCAAAAGAGTATTTAATAAAATATCTCAAAGAAATTAATTATGATCTGATAAAAAAAGAACTGTCAAATATTCAATATGACGAATTAATTCAAAAAAGAGACAACGCAATATCTGAACTTAATAAAAAACCCTTAACGAATAGTGCAAGAGCTAGATGGTATTATAGCGAATTAACCAGTGAAGTTATCAATTATTATAAAACGATTTTTCAGAGTGATATAACAGTAGAACAATTAATAATTAAAACTTTAGAAAGGTTTAAAAGAGATTGTAAAAATACTAAAAGTGAAAAATATGTGGTTTATACCACTCTTGCTGAACAATTAATAAGTAGTGACTTAACAAATAGTGTTGATCTAAAAAACATTAAAAATGTTTTAAAAGAATATAATGTTGAGGAATTAGGAGAGCAACTAACTAATAATGAAAAAGAAGAACTCCAATTACGTATTGATAAGGTATTGAATATTTTGTGATTAGTATTTAATTTGTAGGAGCACTATAGAATGAAATAAAATCAGACTGACGCAGTAGTGCTATTTTATTTATAGTACTGCTATGTCGGTCTTTTATTAATGATTTTGGAGGTTTATCTATGCAGCATGTGATTACATATGATCAGATTGAGATCATGCCCTATAAGCTTGTTCGACTTCACGATTTTAAAGTAGTAAAGACGGTGAATGATCATGCCCGGATGACCTTTACCGGTATTATCGATGAACATCGCCGGGAATTATATGTCAAAGCTTCAGATGAAGATACCCAGATCAAAGTATTTGTTACCGATGGTAATGGTCATCGCTATCCTATTTTCCGTGGCATCGCCATGGAAGTGGAGGAGCACGTAATTAATGGCGTGCATTACCTGACCGTTGAAGCTGTCTCACATACGTATGAACTGGATATCAAGCGTCACAAGCGTTCTTTCCAGAATCCGGGGATGACTTATAACGAACTGATCCACAAAATCATCGCACCCTATGGCAAAGCAGAGGGCCAAGATATGGTCACCGACGGGCAAGCAATCGGTACCTTCGTCATGCAGTATGACGAGACCGACTGGGAATTCCTCAAGCGTCTGGCTTCCCATTTCTATTCTCCGCTTATTCCAGCCGTCGGTTATGGGGTACCCAAATTTTACTTTGGACTCCCGATGGGACTGGACAAAGGCGAGATCGATTCGATCAATTACAAAGTAAACAAACGTGTCGCCGACTATCAGCGCGCTGCCGAGAATCATGTTCCAGGCGTCCAGGATCAGGATTTTATCCAGTATGAAGTAGAATCGGTCAAAGTATTGGAACCCGGCTACGAAGTGACTTTCCGTGGGCAAAAGCTGCTGGTAAGCGAGGCCGTTACAGAGATAAAAGAAAGCGTTCTGACCCATACGTACAAGCTGTCCCCGCGCAGCGGCATCCGCCCGATTAAAAATTACAACCGTACGATCATCGGCGCTTCCATCTACGGCAAGGTCGTCGGCATCCACCGAGACAAAGTACAGATCAAGTTCAAAATGGACGAACAGCTGGATCACAGTACCGATTTCTGGTTCCCGTATTCAACGATCTATGCATCCGCAGATAATACCGGATGGTACTGTATGCCGGAAGAGAATGACGATATCCGCATTTATTTCCCATCGTATCGGGAAGAGGAATGTTACGCGATGAGTTCGGTGAAAAGGGATGCTCCAGCACCTGTTGCCTCACCTGCACCAGTGGCATCTGGTTCGCATGCATCCGGTGGTGAAGGATCTTCCATCCCAGCAGCGTCTAGTTCGCATGTAATCGGCAGTAGAGAACCATCATCTTCGACAGCATCTGCATCTAATGTTACGAGTCAAAAAACGATTGAATCGCAAATGGATCCTCGTCTGGCGCAGGATCGCATGTCTGATCCAGCAGTCAAGACGATGAGGACGAAAAGTGGCAAAGAAATTATGCTTGCCCCGCACGAAATTGTCATTTCCAGTGGTAGCAGTCTGTATATCAAGATTAGTGATTCTGAAGGGATTATTATTAACAGTCCCTCCAACGTCAATATAACAGCAGGTGCAGAGATGACACTGTCTTCCAAAGATATGAAATTGAATGCAGGAACTATTGAATTGATGGGCAATGGCAACAGCATCCGATTGGATGATAAAACTACCTTTATGGCTACTGAAGTCAAAATGAATTAAGACGGAGTGGTGGCACATTGAATAAACAAGAAGCACTTCAACACTTCAAAGAACATGTTGTGCAGGAAAGATTAGAACAACGATTGGATGAAGTTCAACAGATATTTAATCAGCGGCAGGCAGAACTTATAGCCGACTTAATCGCCAACTTTCAACATTTTTGTCAGCAGGTATCAGATATGCAGAACGAAGGAAAGAAAGCAGATATTGCATTTATCAACTTCTCCATGTTGCGTACGTCGATCTTATCCGAATCGTATGTATATCTAATCGAAGCCTATTCAAATGAGTGGTACGAAGACCTGCATAAATGTCATTTCACCTATGATGTTTCCTGGTTGTATTCCTGCTTCACTCTATTGATGACTGATCTAAAGCAAGAGTACAAAAAGTACATGGGTGTCCTAAATGAAGCGGATGCAGAAATAGCGGCACTAGAGACTATTCCCTATTTTCATCAATTTATTGTTGCCTTATTACGTTTTGCTATACCTGATCTTATAGATATTCCATCGTATCAATCGATCGGCAAATCCGCAAAAATTACTATACGAGTCGGTGAATATAAAGATATAAGTGAACAGATATACGCGATTGATGATCAAGCAGCTGTGATGGAGTCATCTATACTTCAGAATCAGGATGGATTCGCTTATGAAGATGCCCATAATTCGAATTTACATGGGCTGAATATGGAGCGCCAAGATATGAGATATAGCGATTTCACAGGCGCCCAGTTGGAAGCGGCCCGATTTAAGGAATGTTTCTTGTTTGGAATACGCTGGTATCGCGCTGTACTAGCAGGATGTGATTTTGGAGGTTCGGTGATTAGTGATGGAGATTTCCGTTATGCCGATTTGCAAAATGCAGTTTTTTGCCAGGCTAGTGCTCAACATTTGAATCATAAAGGTAAACGTCTACCAGGAGTTATGGGCCTTCATTTTGAATATGCTAATCTGGATCAAGCTGATCTAACAGGCATTCACTTTTTTGAACAGGCTTATTTTACAGGTGCTTCGATGAACCGGACACGCATGAATCTACATGATCGAGACAAATTCATCTTCAGCGATGAACAGCAAAAAGCAATTCAGTGGGTGGAGGGTGAACAGATTAATGAGACTGCCGCAATACTACTTACTGCAGAATGATGAACGTATAGAGCGCAGAATCAAACCACTCTCCCCGCTGACGAATGGAAAAGATTTTGCTGCAATTCCTCCGGTACAAGTATGGAATATAGCTGCACCCAAAGAGGCAGAATATACAGATTATCTGACGATGGGCAGTACAATATTATTTTCAGATCCGCTTAAACATATTTTAAGTAAATACAATCTGAAATCTTCTTTCAAACTGATCTATCTAATGAGTCAGGATACAGGAGAGCCACATTCCTATTGGATATGTAAAATGCCTCGCATACACGGGTTATCAGCAGAAGCTGAATTTTACCCGCACAATCAAGCATTAAAGCGTCTGGTGCTGGATGCTACCCAAGTGGAAGGACATCATTTCTTTCAAGTGGAAGGAATTCGTGAGCCTTATATCTTCCTGAGTATGGATGCTGCAGAGAGTCTGCTTCGTCGGCATTTGACAGGATATATATTACAACCGGTAGATATTCAGTAGGAGGGTGAGCGAATGCAGGAATATTGGGATGAACTATTTCTGGATATCCATAATCAGAGAATAATAAATGATGAGATGAACTCCAGAGAAACGGATGACTCCTGGATGAACTGGAGCGTTGAAGAATGTATACATGGGCTAGAATCCGGTCATCTAACTGGCAAGGATGAGCAGGAGTGGCGAGTAACAGAAAACAGTTTGTATGAAGGGCGACTAATCCTTCATTTACCTGAATCTTTTACGGAAAACCATCAGATGAGAATAGATCAGTCATCAGAGTCTATTCCGAGTTATATGTTTCAGGATAAGCCGCAGCAGACTGTCATTGGTGTGAAGCCGATTATAGAGAAGATAAACGAGGACCAGGTGAATAGGATTCTTGATCGGATGCTTGAACAGACCAAACAAGCCCAGCCTAATATGGAGATCATGACAAGAGATATATTGTATATGGATGCTGCAGATACAAATATTCCTTATTATGAAACGGTTTTTTTATTAAAACCCGATCCTTTTATGCAGATTTTGTTTATTCGTACACTGGCTGAACGATCCTTTATCGTGAGTATGCAGTTCAAGCTGGAAAATGTTGCTCATTGGCAGCCACTGGCCCATGCGATCTGCTGCTCGATGAGATGGTTAGAAGAATAACCGTTGGCAAATATTGATAAATAGAGAGGAGAATCCTGTATGTTTGGACTTGGAATGCTGGTTCAGGCGCTGGCAATGAATGTGCTGGGTGGAGACGATTCTTATGTATCCAGAGGTGCCACGCTAAAGTGCAGTCAAGGAACGGATCTTGGCGTACTGAACCTGCCTATTGATCATGGAGTATACGTACATGACCCGGAGAAGCCTCTGCTTAACGTAGCTGATGCTATATGTGCACCCAATGGCAATATCAGTTCGGAAGGTGCTTTTGGTTTCTGTAAAGTAACAGGCAGCCTTTGCAAGCCAGTGATTAACTTCGGCACAAAATGGAGTAATGGACAAACTAATGTACTGATCGATGGTGAACATGCTTTGTTAACCCGATCGACACTGCCATGTGCCTGTCAACCTGTGGTGAAAGAAGAATATGAATTCTATGGTGGTACAACGACTGCGAGTTATACCAAGGTAAGCAAGCCGTCATCGGATGTGTCGGGTGGAGTTATTACGATAGAGACCAACGGTCAGGATTAATTGGATATGTCTAAAAACAAGGGGTGATTGGAACATTGCAGCTTCCCGGCTTATTAACTTATAAAGATATGGAACTGATCTGGCCGTATGGTCATGTACGATTGCATCATATTGAGATCTATCAGGAAATGGATCACCATGCACGGATGCAGGTTATCGGCATAATTAATGAAGATCAAGAGAATGCTATTATTAATCATGCTGCCAGTCAGGATCCGGTTGAGCTATGGTATACCCAGGATGGTCAAAAAAGGCCCTTGTTCATGGGTCAGATCCATAACATTGAATTGCAGGGCTTACATAATAACCTACAGATCACATTAGAAATAGTCTCTCATAGTTTCAATCTGGATATGAAGCTCAAAGAAAGATCATTTCAGCAAACCGACTGTACGTATATGGATATTGTAGACAGTGTACTGGACGATTACCCCAAGTCAGATAGATTGGATGAAGCATTTGGCGACCATTTAACCGGACAATTCATTATGCAGTATCAAGAGACCGACTGGGATTTCTTGCGGCGTCTGGCTTCCCATGTCGGTGCTATGCTGCTACCCAATATTACCATGCATGGTGTACAGATATGGATAGGTATCCCGGAAGCACGCCGACATATCGACCTCAAAGATGTACCTTTTCGTAATAAACGTAGTATTGCTCCATATATGCGAGATGCTGCACAGGGCAAGCAGACTACAGCGGTCGACTATACAAGATATACATTTGAATGGCATAATATACTGGATATTGGAGATACCGTTATCCGGCATAATATTAAATATGTCATTATCAAACGTTCTGCGCAGATGCAAAAAGGACAGCTGGTCTGCTCTTACGAATGTGCTCTGCCGGAAGGCATACGAGTAACACGAATCCGCAATACGGTGATTACTGGTGCAGCGATTGAAGGCAAAATTCTGGATGTTCACAAAAATCAGGTTAAAATCCATCTGGATATCGATGATTCACAGGATCCTCAGCATGCTCGCTGGTTTCCTTATTCGGCAGAAGGGAATCAGGTCTGGTACCTGATGCCGGAAAAAGGAGCTCAGATCAAGCTGTATTTCCCAAGCGCAGAAGAAGATAGCGCTATGGCTATTCAGTCGGTCCGTACTAGCGTACCGCAGTCTTTTCCAGTTACTATGCCTGCTGTTCCGGCAGCGAGATCAGCGGCCCCAGTGTCTGTTACACCGGCTGCACCAACCGAGAGTCCAGCAGCCCGTATAGAACGTAAAATGTCTGATCCTGGTACCAAGTCATTCGCCAACCCTCAGGGCAAGGAAGTCAGCATGAGTGGATCAGAACTGGCACTGAATGCGCAGGAAGGTGCACTGTACCTGTCTATGCATATCTCTAAAGGTGTTAATTTGACGGGCAACCAGAATGTCTCGATCCATGCAGGTGGTTCTCTGGAGCTGAACGCCAGCAAGATATCCTTGACTGGAGCAGATCAGTTGCAGATGCAGACCTTGACCGATGTGTTGCAGCTTCAGACAGATGCCTCAAGTAAAAGTGCGGAGATTACACTAGAAACCTCTCGACACGGTGTGCATGATCATCTGCTCTCTCCATTCGAACAAGCTTTGCAGAGCAAAGGACTGGCTGCGATTGAGCACGAACTCAAATTGGCCAGTGCAAATGCACAAATGGATGGGATGAAGGACGCCGGAATAGAGATTGCCAAAGGGTTGTGGGGACTGGTCGTCGATGTAGGTGATCTGACGACGACGACCATCATGGGCGATGCGGGTGCCCAGACGCTATATAGCTGGGTCAGTGGTAAGCCAGTCGGTACGCTGATGGAGCGAAATGAGACAGTGAAAGGTACGGTAGAAGGAGCCAAAGCAGCAGGAACCTACGCATTAGATACCGTGACGTTCCAAAAATCGGGCAGCCAGCTCAAAGCTGATGCTGGAGCAGCCCTTGATACGTACTTAGAGCCCTTTGAACAAGCATCCAAGCAGTCGACGCTGAATCCACTGACGAGCAGCAAAGAAGAATATTACAGTGTGGGCTATGGAAGTATCAAATCGGTGGAACGTGTAGTTGATACGGTTGGAGTTGTCAAAGGAGCTGCCAAACTGGCTACGAAAGCCGGTAAGCTAGGTAAAGGAGCTGCTAAGGCCGGAGCCAAGGAAGCAGCGGAAGAAGGAGCAGAAGCCGCGGCGCGTGCGGCCGGAGGTGGCGAGGTGCCGCACTCCCGGCCAGGTCCAGCGATTGGACAGGGAGGAGCCAAGCCTGGGGCAATGCCGTTTATGCTCCCTATGGAGCGCCTTGGAGCGATGATGGAGAATATCAGCGCCCGGATGAATCAGAATAGACTGGCTACAGCAGGTGTTGGTGGATTGGATCATCATGGACCGATACGGATGCATTCGCATATTCCAGAGGATACACCGGATCGTCTGAGACAGAAGCAGGATTTGAAGGATGGCGTCTATTCGGGTAACGGATCTAATACAACTCGAGATGATGATATTCCAACCTCTTCTGCTTCCCAAAGTGATAATCCTAATCTTAGAGAACCGAAGAATTCAGCAGTAGAAAAGGAAACTGATAAAAATGTAGATGTAGATAAAATTGATTATGGAGCTTACTTGAAAAAAAATATAGGGGAACCTCCAGAAGATATGTATGACCCTCATGCACATCATATTTTATTTAAAAAAGGAAATGGTAAAGCCCAAAAAGAGCTAGTTAAAGAAGGTCAACAAATATTAGAAGAGTATGATATAGATCCAATTTTAGGACTTGAAAATTTAGTTTGGGCTCCTAATAGAGTTAAAGGACAGCATGGGATTGAAGCATTAAAAAATGTTGTTGAAAATTTGAAAAAAGTAAGAGATGCTGAAGGTGATAGAGACGATATGGTTAAAGCGCTTAAGAAACTAGGTGACATTGCAAAAAGGAGGAAGTAAAAAGATGGATGATAAGCAGATTGCTAAAAATATTCGACTTTCTATAAAAAAAGGCGATATTGCTACATTTATAAAATTAATTGATGATAATCTAGATCAATTGAAAAAAGAAACTCCTTTCGGAACTTGGCTTCATGTAGCTTCTTCTGAGGGACAATTAGAGATCGTCAAAAAATTAATCAAACTAGGTGCAGATATTAATGCTTCTGGTGGAATATATGGTGGGGGAGCACTAAACGAAGCGGCTTCCGAGGGGCACTATGAAGTAGTCGAATATTTATTATCCTACGGTGCAAAGCTGGATGTGAGTGAACCAGAAAAAAATCCATTATTTGGTGCTATAAGTAATGGGCACATAAATATTGTAAAGCTTTTAATTGAAAATGGTATAGATACAAAGATTAAATATACGGGAGAGACGATGAAAGAAATAGATGCCTTAGCATTTGCAAAAGAACAAGGACAAAAAGACATTGTTAAACTATTAGAAGATCAAAATAAACAGGTATCTATACTCTATGAAAATAACAGTTCTGAAGATCATTCTAGCATTTTGAGGTATTTTACTAAATATTTTGGTCCAATTGAAAATACAATAAGTGAAATAATTCCAGGTAGCAAAGTATCTATTGATATAAATATTATTCCAGATTCTAATCAAGGTTACTTAACGCTTGTTACTACAGGTATGAGTGACGAACCTATGGATTATTCAAATGAAGAAAAAACATTTAAATATGCCGAATTAGCATTTAAATTACCTTCGAGTTGGCCTGTAGATCAAAAAAGCATACAAGATCCTCAAAAAAATTGGCCTATACAATGGATTAGAAGAACAGCTCATATTCCTCATATTTATGAAGGATGGATTGAAGCAGGTGTTATTCTTCCCAATGGGGAACCGCCACAACCTTTTGCAAGTAATACAAAACTATCATCTATATTATTATGCACGCCAGAATATCCTCAGTTGCAATCGATTAATACTCAACAAGGAAAAGTGGAAATTTATAACTTGATTCCGATCTATGAAGAAGAACGAAACTTTGCATTAAAACACGGACATATGGCATTGTTAGAAAAAATGAGAGAAGCAGGAATCTCAGATATATTAGATATCAATCGGATAAATTGTTGTAAATAATTTTAGTGAATTAATCTGATTAACAAAATATAATTTAAACAAATAGAGACAGCCAGAATGTTAAGTATGCTGTCTCTATTACAAATATTATTGTACTAAATATTTTCATTTTTAACTGACAAGACTAAACTTTCATCATAAATAAAACAAAAAAAGGAGGAAACGTACATGATTTTGATTTGCAAAGGCTAGGGAAGTTTAAATATTGTAATTATGGGGGCGATAATTTTTGCGGTGCATGGAGTACTTTTCCTTGTAGGACTGGATGGAATCGCGGTTACCGATGACACTGGCCTTCATTACATCCGGTATGATCATCTGTTATCTAGAGAAGAAGTTCAATGCCAAGTCTGATCATTTTTTTATTGATCAGGAGACCGGCGAAGCTTTCCGTATGAGTAACCAGCATAGTCTTTTCTTTACCCTATGCATATTGGGTGCCAATTAGGCTGGTTCTTGTTTTCGTCTGTATTTTGACCATGCTTTTCGATTAAGACTGGCGCATAGCCATAAATAAAAGCTTTATCGTACAACCCATTTGTCAAGTAATATGAAAGATACATACTTATAAGCAGCAGGTATATTAAAACTGTCTCATGTACATAGAATGGTATACATGTTTACCTTAATAGATATAGAGTTTGCTGAGTAGGATCGCTGCATATTACTGCATGAGTATAATTACAAAAAATCACAAAAATAGGCCGCTTTTGGTGGAAAAAAGCTACTGGAAACGGCCTGTTTTCTGTATGAATCCGTGCATCAATATCAGGCAAAATCAAGAGAGGAGCGATATAATAACATATATAGCATCATTCCCTTATAACAGAGTTCTCTATTTATCCATACTGAAGAAGGCTAACATGAACTACATTATTTTCGGCCTGTAAGCGACCTGCTGGGAAGAGCACAGTTCCAAACCCAACGAGATTATTGAGATTGGAGCAGTACGACTCGATGTCCGGCTACGGCAGACCGGAGAGTACCAGACATTTGTACGACTAGCACTGCATTACCAGCTCTCCCATTCTGTACGCAGCTGACATCCATTACACAGGAGCAGATCGAGCATAATTCCTATTTTCCGGAAGCACTCAGCGGATTCCGGAGCTGGATAGGGATAGGAGTATCTGTTATGTTCGTGGGGATTCTATCACCGAGGTCAGCAGCATCAAGCATCAGTATGGATTGATGATTGGCCGGGAAAAGGGAATGGGCATGCAGCGTGCTATGCAGATGATGCACGCAATATCACTAGTAATTTTACTCATATATTTGAGCATATTCGCTGGGAATAATACAACTATAGTCTTTTCGTACCAATCCTTCATGAAGTATATTGCGAGTCTGCGCTTTTTCATCAAGAATAGAATTTATAAATCTTAATAACGTTTAAAATAAAGATGATAATGTGAAAAAAATGAAGTATTTGATAATGTATGCAGCTGGATAGCAAGTAACCATTCGGACATTGATAGGAAATACTTCGAACTCGAACCCTTGAATGACCAATCAAAGATGCTGCTCGGTCATTCTTTTGCGTACCAGCTGGTCTGCCATCCGCGTCGTCTCCGGCAGGCGATAGCGGGGAGTGAGCCGCAATATCCACTTATTCGCCGTCTCCAGACTAATCCGGTGTCCTACAGACACAAATACAGGCTTCACATCCGTCTGCGTACGTAGTACACTCCCAATCTGCTGCTCTTCATCAACCAGCGCAGAGGAAAATCCGCGTAACCGATCCGGCTCGGTATATTCCCCAACCAGCCTCGTCTTGCCACATCCTATCGCAGGTATATTGAGCAGTACTCCCAGATGACAAGCCAGCCCGAATCGTCTCGGATGAGCAAGACCCTGGCTGTCGCATACGATCAGCTGGGGTTCATGTTCAAGTTGCTGAAGTGCCTTGATCACAGGCGGTAGTTCACGGAACGAGAACAGACCGGGCAAATACGGAAACTGTACAGAATCTTTGACCGTAACCGATTCGATCACTTCCAGCGTAAAAGCATCCAGAACAACAACAGCTGCAATCAGCTGGTCGGTATGTTCACTGTATGCGACATCCACTCCGGCGATATATTGTACATCTGGCAGCTGATCCTGTGTGATCACCTGATTCGCAAGCTCCTTTTGAAGCGATGTCGCTTCTTCTTCATTCAGATCCCAGCGATGCTGGATATGTATGTTCAACATTTCTTTTCCACCTATCGATATGTAATTATACTCGGACTAGACACCTAGACACCTAGACACCTAGACACCTAGACACCTAGACACTCACATGAGCCAAAAATATAAATCGGCTCAATTAGTTACCTGCATCATACATGTAGAACCAGCTTCACAACTTATAGAGAAGCTCCAATATTCACTTTACTTATTTAAAGAAGAAATATGATTCCATATGGCAACATTCTGCTTCCATATATAGCATTGTGGTTTCCATATTACACATAATACATAGTATAATGGCAGAATGTAAATAAACACGGATTCTGTACACTAAATCCACATAAACTACAATCTATTCGGGTAGGTGATTACATAGTATGAGTACCTCTATCAAGTATGGCGAGAATATTATTGTGGCTGTTCGCCTCGAAGGCAGCTGGCGCTGGTATGTTACAGAAAAAGAATACTGGTTTATGGATCTGCCCCGGTTCAGCCAGGCTTTTGCAAATAAAGGATACGACATGTCTTCAGATGCAGATTATAGATACCGGTTTCATATTCCGGTGTTGAATGAAGAGACGGTACATTCCTTTCTTCAATATATTGAAGAAGAACAGATTAGCGTGGAGGAACTGAGAAGAGGGCTGGCTATTCAGGCGAACGCTCATGATGGAGATCTGGAAATGCTGGCAGGCTGGGTGCCTGCGCTGCTGGTAGATTTTGATAACCGGCAGTTATCTTCCTATTTCCCGGAACCGGCTTCGTTTGAACAGTATGTGCCGGAAGGCTGGACAGGACATTACGAGAATTTTATGGAGCAGCTGCCTGCCGAGCAGAAATACTGGTTAACCGATACATCGAATTACTTTGGCACAGATCAGCAGTAGTTTCTGTATAACAACAATCGCGGGAGTGCACACATCCAATGAACAAGCCGATACGATTGCATCCTTCTTTTTATTATTTGATTGGTACCCAGACACTATCCAATGCGGCTGATATTATCTACATTATGGGTATTGTCTCGTTGGTTATGGCAGGTACGGACTCGATTCTGGCAGGAGTGTTTGTTCCCTTTTTCCGTTCATCTTCACAGCTGCTTAGTGGTCTGGTAGCATCGCTAATGCTGGTGAGGTTTCGGCTGGCCAGACTTTTACTTTTTTGCCAGTTTGGTCAATTTGTTATTTTTGCTGTGCTGGCGCTGTATTTATGGATTTCGCGAGAGCAGGCTTCACTACCTCTGATTTTTACTTTGATTTTCGCGATGTCTTTTCTGGATGGCTGGACGACACCAGCTCGTAATAGTCTGGTTCCCCGGCTTGTTCATCGTGATGAACTGCTGAGAGCTAATGGTATGATCTCGGTCAGCGACCAGATTATTCGCTGTGCTGGCTGGGCGATGGGAGGTATTCTGGTAGCCTGGATTGGAGCTCTGCCCACGCTGATGCTGGCGGGAATATTTTATGCAATAGCGATGGTGTTTACTGCTTTTATCCGGGAGCCGCAAACTGCTGAAGTGGAGAATTCGGCAAATGAATTGGATGCGCCTGTTATTGCCCAGCGCGGAGAAGCTGCTGCTCCTGATGACGAACAGATTGCATCCGCGTCAACAGACAGTGAACGTGAATATATGAAGACATTGACAGAAGGCTGGCAATTGATCTGGCGCAAACCCAAAATTCGCACGTTGATATTTATGGATATGGTCGATATGCTGGGCGGTTCGGTATGGGTAGGTGCATTTATATTGGCATTTGTTGTGCAGGTGCTGCATCAGGGTGAGGAATGGTGGGGATTTATCAATACCGCTTATTTCGCCGGAGCGATCGGTGGAGGACTGCTGGTCGTAGGACTCGTTCGCTGGCTAAATGGCCGGGAATTCCGGGCGATGCTGCTTGGTATTGGGATTTATTCCATATTAACGCTGGTATTTGCTGTGACGACGAATCCGTATATTTCATTGCTGCTGGTCGTAGCGATGGGCCCGGCAGCTGAATTGGCAGCTGTCAATCGACGGACACTGCTGCAGCTCAGCGTAACGAGAGAACAGCTGCCTAAACTGCTGTCTGCCCAGGATGCTACGCTCAACTTTACATTTTGCATTTCGCTGCTGATTATGGGCTGGATTGCCGAACAGTTCGGGATTGTCAATCTGTATCTGCTGGCAGGCATCATGTCGGTATGTGCACTGGTTGTTGGATTATTGAGCCGATCTGCTTTTCGCCAAAAGGAAACCATATCTCATCACGGTTAGCATAATACAGCAAAGATAAGAGACAAGCAGAAAAAGCAGAAAGATTCCTGAAAGGAAATTCTGCTTTTTCTATATATGAAAAACAATAGACAGATAGAATAGTAGTAAACAAGCAAGATGGTCTAACAACGAAATGAAGAATCCGTGCTATATCAAAAAAGATATAAAGCTAACACGAACTTTACTCCCAGTTTTTTGTGACTTATCACCCTGTTTTTCCCATTTATATTACTGTATAATAAGATGATTATAAAATAGGGGGTTTTTTGTTTGAAAAAGTTTAGCGTCGTATTACTTGGAGCAGCAGTAGCTGTATCACTGGCAGCTTGTGGTAACAGTCAGGAAGCAGCCAAAACACCAGCCAGCAACACAGCACCTGCTACAGAAGCAGCAACAACAGCCGTACCTACAGCAGATGAATTGCTGACCAAAGCCAGCGAAGCCGCGGCAAAAGTGAAAAGTTATGCAGCAGATGCGGTAATCAAGCAGGATATTACAGTTAGCGTAGATGGCAAAGAGCAAAAAATGCAAAATGAAAACTCGACAACTATGGAAGTTGTACAAGAGCCAATGTCTGCTCACATGAATATTTCCACTAAAGTTGTACAAGGTGGACAAAATCAGGAGCAAAAACAGGAATTGTACATAACAAATGATGCAGTGTATCTGAATGCGAATGATACCTGGCAGAAAGCTCCAGAATCTGCCAAGCAGCAATTTGTTGATCTGATCAAACAGCAGGGTACAATTAAAGATACCATTGAGCGCATGAAATCAATGGCAAGCGACACTAAAGTGACTGATGAAGGCGACCATTACAATCTGGTAGCTACTCTCACCGGTGACAAAGTAAAAGAACAGGCTCAAAAGTTCCTGAGCGGTGATGCTGCCAATGCGCAAATGGCTGAAATGATGAAACAGATGAACATTCACGATATGGATGTAACTTACATGATCGACAAAGAAACTTCCAATCTGACGGGTGCAGCTGTAAAAATGACCATGGATATGGACCAACAGGGTCAAAAAATGAACCTGGTTATGGATATGGACAGCAAGTATTCCAAATACAACGAGCTCGACAAGATTGAAGTTCCTGCTGATGTTGTAAAAAGCGCGAAATAATTAAATCGCAAGAAAGCGTGCATACGCATCAAAAAGGCTGTAAACTCAATGATCTACTGGATCAGGCTGAGTTTACAGCCTTTTTCTGTCATTTACAGCAGTTTCAGATGATAAACAAGGAACAAGCCAGTTGTTTAGCAGCAGAACTTGCGTGGTATAATAGATATAGCAGTATATTCTATAATCAAGAAAGGATCAGGATACCATGTGTCCCCGAAGGATGATTTCCCAAAGGACGATTTGGAAACGTTATGATCTCTCCTATACTTAGCTTTTCCGTAGAGTAGTCATTATTTGGACCTATTCTTACGGAAGAGGAGATAATTGTATGCGAAGGACAAAGTCCTCAAGGTGTACCTCCCGTAAGAACAGGTCTTGTCAGACCACACTTACGAGAAAACGAGGGAACCTGTATGAGGAGAAGAACAAATTGGAACACAAGTTGGATGGTGGCAGGGAAGCAAATCCTGGCCATACTATTGGGTACGTTTATTCTGGCGTTTGCTTATTATCATATTAATTTTTACAACAATCTGTCAGAAGGCGGATTTGTTGGACTGGCGCTTCTGGGCAAGTATTTGTTTGGTTGGTCGCCGGCCTGGAGCACATTTGTACTGGATATTCCGGTTATACTATTGGCCTGGTGGCTAAAAGGGCACCGTTTTATGGTCTACACACTGATTGGAGCGGCATCATTTTCCATCTTCTATTCGGGATTCGAACAGCTATCGCCGTTTGTCGTGGACTTACACGGGAATCTGCTTATTGCAGCAGCTCTATCTGGTCTGTTGACCGGTCTCGGAGCGGGTATTGTGCTCCGTTATGGAGGGGCCACGGGAGGCGACGATGTATTATCGAGATTGATCAGCGAATGGAAAGGCTGGAAAATCGGTAATGTATTCTTTGTTGGTGATGTGATTGTACTGGGCTTATGCCTATTTTTCCTTCCTTTCAAAGAAACCATGTATACGATGCTGGCAGTCTGGTTGGCAGGCAAGATGATTACCTGGACAATAAGTGTCAAAGTGGAGTTCAAACTTCCTCACTTTATGCGTCAGGAAAAATCTACTGCACCGATTCAGATTCCTGTCAAAACAACCGCGTCTGTTCAGCAGTCGCACTAAATGAATAATTAATAAAGGATATCGAACATCCGCTTGGCACCATTGTGCTCAAGCGGATTTTTATTTTGCGCAAATATGCAAAGTGTATATCATAGTGTACGTTCTTTTGCAAAAATACGACTTTCGTATGGTTGGCTTGGGGGCCAACTTCTTATAGAATAAAGCGATTGATAAGATAGGGAAACGAGGAATAATAAAATGGATATATGGATGCAGCTCGGGATTGAAAAAACCAATGATATCCGCGTAATTAAAAAAGCCTATGCCCGGTTGCTCAAGCAAACGCATCCCGAGGATGATCCTGAAGGTTATCAGCGATTAAGGGAAACGTATGACAAAGCAATTCGTTGGGCTCGCAACAATAAAACCTCTGGAAACATCATAAATGAACAGGCTGGCGAACCTGATCATTCCCATCCGAATACATATAAGATAGACAAACAAGGGGATATTCATTTCGCTAATGAAGCCATGTTCACTTTATCGGAAGATGATGAGTTTGATAGTGAAAAAGAAGCACATCTGTCCTCACTGCAAACGAACTGGCAGCAGACATTGATTGAGGAAAGTGATCCGGTAGAAGAATTTATGGAGCAGACTTTCCATATATATCATAATTTCGCTATGCGTGTGGAGCTGAGCAATTGGATAGAGCTAATGAATCATCCTGCTGTATGGAATATAAGCATGCAGGAAGTGATCAGTGAGTTATTGCTTGATTTCCTGGAAGATCATCATTATTTGCCACCGGCTGTATGGGAACTGTTAAAAAATACATTCAATTGGCAGCGAGAACTGGAAGAGGATCAAGCCTATTTTACAAATCAGTATCCACGTTTGTATTTTCATATGTTCAGGGCTTCATTCGAGACGGATGAAGGCTATATCTGGTTAAGTCGTTATGCAGATCAGGATATGGAACATTATCTATTCTGTCGGTCTGCTGCCTATTCCGAGCTGATGATGGGAGAAATGGAACAGGCAGCCAGCAAGATTGCGGAGGCGCTGGAATTTGTACAGGATGATGCCGATCTGCTTCGAATCCGGATACAGTACCATATTCTGAATGGAGAACAAGAGCAGGCTATTGCGCTGTGCAGTGGCTGGCTTCAGAATAGACCCGATGACAGAACTATTCATTTGCTTTATTTCCACTTGTTGAAGAACGATGCGAATATGCAGGAACATGAAGCTTATTTACTTCAGCTTCTGGAACGTTACCCTGAAGAGCCAATGCTGCATCTTGCATCTGCACGTCTTCATATGGGGCGAGAGGAGTGGGAGATGGCAGAATCCTGCTGTCAGGCCGTACTTGGCCAGCACCCTGCTCATGCAGAAGCCATTCTGCTGCTGGCTGAAGTACAGATGAGATTGCTGCAGCAGGTGACACCGGATCGGCGCAGACGATTGAATCTGGAGCTGGGTCGCTGGACAGCATTTGTCCGGATTAAGCGATTTTTCGGAATCTTGCTGAGGGAAAAATGGCCGGGGCTGTTGACGATAGCGCTACTCTGTTTGGTGATTGTATATACCTATCAATCGACTACAGGGCATTCACTCGGAGAGTATTTGAACCCAACAGGAACCTATGAAGTCAAATCAGGCTCCGAACTGGCACGCCTTCAGCCTGGTGATCCGGTTCATGCGTATGCCAAAGGCGGCACATATACCGATATGCAGCTGCTGAACTGGGTGCATGGGGAAACATTCATTATGTCTTCTGCCAAAGCCAAGGCGAATAATGTGCTTCAAGCAAGCGGCTACTTGTATGTGGTTCGTCTGGGACAATCTTCGGTGCCGGTAAGTGTGAATTATGAGACAGCTATGAAGCTGTACAATAACCAGCAAGCCGAGTTGATAGGAAATGCGTACCCATTGCCACCCGAACAATTGAACACGATAAAGAAAAAAATGTTGGGTTACGCATCCAATTCGCTGGAAGGGTATCCATTGACCTCTTATTATATTCAGGCCAAGGAAGGCAAGGCTCAATCCACGCTTCCGCCTGCACCGCCGACAGCCAAATTCTATGTTTTGCTGATTCTTATATTATTTACGATGTTCCTGCAGGGAGTCTATCGGGCATGGAGATTCAGCAGATACTAGACAGGACCAGGAAAGGAGGCCATTCAATGCTTGTAAAGAATCAGCTGACACTCACAAAAGATAGTTTGGCTCTGTTGTCGATCTATGGATCATTAAGTCTTCAGAACGGTGAATACTTTCAACAGAATCCCAGGTTGCTTTTCAGGAATAAAATAAACTGCCGCAACCAGCTCAAAGCGTTCTGGAATATTGAAGATAAGGAAAGCATGATTCGACATATGGACTGGGTGCTGCAGACAGGATATCGCGAAGAGTACAGCATACTCCATAAGCGCTTCTCCATGATGACCGGTCCCGCTTGCCAAACGTATATTGATAATCTTGTTGGAGATTCAGAAGCGCGTTACCAGGCTGGGATCGTCTATCAATACCTTTATTCGGTTCCTGTTGCGGGGATAGCAGCATATGATTACGCTTTTGCCCTATATGCCGCTTATGCTGGTGCAGCAGCCGGTTATCTGACAGAGAACGAAAAAAATCATTATGCTTCCCTGTTCGTACAGAAGATCCAACAAGAAATGAATGGACCACGGGATTATGTACTCGGTTATATGATAGGCATCCAGTATGTGCAGGTAGGTGCTGATCCAGAGTATATTGCCAAACAGAAAATAGCATTTACCAAAATGATCACTTCTTCCAAAAGCCTTTTGTACACAGTAAGCTTTTGGAAAAAGTCCCATTCCTGATTAAGAAACGGTTCTGCAGAAAGGAGCAACCATAGTATGACAATGATCGGAATCGATCTGGGAACAACGAATAGCCTGGTAGGCTACTGGACCGAATCAGGGCCCATGCTTATTCCCAATGTGCTTGGTAAAAATCTGACTCCTTCCGTCGTAAGTGTGGATGATAATGGAGAGATTCTGGTTGGGCAGATTGCCAAAGAGCGTATGATTACTCATCCACATGTCACCGCGTCTGCCTTCAAGCGTTATATGGGAACCGAAAAACGTTATCATCTGGGTAACTATGCTTTTTCTCCCGAAGAACTTTCTTCTTTTGTGATACGTTCTCTCAAGGAGGATGCCGAAGCCTATTTGAGACATGAGGTCACGGAAGCGGTTATTAGTGTGCCGGCTTATTTTAATGATACCCAGCGGCGAATGACCCGGCGTGCAGCCGAACTGGCAGGCTTACACGTAGAACGTTTGATCAGCGAGCCGACAGCAGCAGCTATTTCATATGGTCTGCATGAGCAACAGGAAGATACGACATTTCTGGTATTCGATCTGGGTGGAGGCACATTCGATGTCTCTATCCTTGAGTTTTTTGAAGGTGTGATGGAAGTCAAATCGATTGCCGGAGATAACTACCTGGGCGGCGAAGATTTTACCCAGCTGCTGACATCTCATTTTATCACTACACATCAGTTGGATGACGCATCGCTGGATTCCAAAGAGCGATCTGCTTTATTCAAACAGGCAGAAATATGCAAACGTGGAATCAGTACGCATCCAGGGCGTGGACAGATGACATTTACACAGGGAGAGCAGCATTACGAGTTGGAAATAGACAAGGATGAATTCGAGAAAATTGCTGCACCTTTGATTCTGCGTCTTCGTCATCCGGTAGAGCGGGCCATGCGAGATGCGCAGCTATCTTCTGACGAGCTGGATGCGGTTATTCTGATTGGTGGAGCTACACGCATGCCAATGATCCGCTCGGTGATCAGCAAGATGTTCGGACAGTTGCCTTTTACACAGATTAATCCCGATGAGGCGGTTGCTCTTGGGGCTGCTATCCAGGTAGCACTCAAGGAACGTAATGAAGCGCTCAAGGAAGTTATTTTAACGGATGTATGTCCATTCACGCTGGGGATTGAGACGAGTCACCGAACCCATGCAGACAATTATGAGTCCGGGTATTTCTCACCTATTATTGAGCGCAATACCCCGATCCCGGTGAGTAGAGTAGAAGAGTACTGTACTCTTTATGACCAGCAGAAGCAAATCAGGGTGAACATTTTTCAGGGAGAGAACCGGAAAGTCGAGAATAATGTGAAAATCGGAGAGCTTAACGTAGATGTTCCTCGCGGAGCAGCCGGAGAGCAGATTATTGCGGTACGATTCACTTATGATATTAATGGTATTCTGGAAGTGGACGTGACTACAGTCAGTACCGGAGTAACTCGCACTATTGTTATTGAAAAAGATCCGGGTAAGCTCTCAACCGAAGAGATCCAGCAGCGTCTGGAGCAGCTCAAAGAGATCAAGATTCATCCGCGGGATCGTACAGAGAATCGTCTGCTGCTGGCGCAGGCCGAGCGACTGTATGAAGAAACACTCGGTGAAAAGCGGCGGGAGATCGAAATCTGGACCCGCCAATTTGAAAATGTGCTGGCTCTGCAGGATGAACATAAATTAAGGGCAGCAGCAGTAGAATTCAAAAAGCAGTTGGAACTTTTAGAAAAATGGTTTGATTATTAATATTTGTACGGATAGTCAAAGGATCTGCAGCGAGAATATAAAAGTAAGAAAAAAGACATCCGGCCTATGCCGAATGTCTTTTCTTTTTCTCAACCATATAGTAACTGAGTATAGCTCCACACATTCCGACAGCAGCAATGATACCACCAACCAGTGGAACATAGACGAGTCCTGCATGGGTAATAACAACACCACCCAGAAAAGCACCTGTCGCATTACCCAGATTCAGTGCGGAGTGGCTCGAGGTAGCAGCAAGCCGGGGAGCTTCATGAGCCAGATTCATAATACGCAGCTGTATACCTGGCATAATACCAAAAGCAGCTGCTCCCCATAAAAAGATAAATACAAGAGCAAGCCATGGAAGATGCAGCACACCCGATAGAATCATCAGCATCAAAGCCAAAATGGCAAAAATGGTAATAATGGAAGGCATCAGCTTCCAGTCAGCCAGCCTGCCGCCAACGATATTGCCAAGTGTTACACCGATTCCGTACATAACAAGTATCCAGGTAACACTGCTTTCCTGGAAGCCCGATACATCTGTAAGCATTGGAGTAATATATGTAAATACCGTAAACATACTGCAGCAGCCAAATGCGCCGGTCAGCAGAATGAGCAGCACCTGAGGCTGCAGCAGACTCCGTACTTCTTTGGACAGACTCGGTTGTGCCGTCTGTTCAATACGCGGAATCAGGAACAGAATCCCTACCAGTGAAATAACGCCCATTACAGTAATTGCGCCAAAGGAAGCACGCCAGCCTAGATGCTGACCAATCAGTGTACCAAACGGAACACCGATAATATTGGCAATCGTCAGCCCGGCGAGCACCATCGAGACCGCTCCTGCCCGTTTGTCCGGTCGTACAAGGCGAGCTGCTATCAGTGATCCCGTACCGAGAAACGTACCATGAGCCAAAGCGGTAACCAGTCGTGATCCCATTAACAGACCATAACTTGGGGCAAGAGCAGCGACCAGATTACCGACAATAAAGATAGCCATGAGCAGACAAAGCAGCTGCTTTTGAGCGATGCGATTGGTAGCAATGGTGAGGATGGGAGCGCCGACGGCTACGCCGAGTGCATAACCGGTAATCAGTTGTCCTGCCTGTGGGATGGTTACACCCAGATCATTGGCAACATTAGGAAGCAGTCCCATAATAACAAATTCAGTCATTCCGATTGCGAATGCGCCTGCGGTCAGGCAGAATAGCGCAGCGGGGAAACGATCATTTTGTGGAGTCGTTTGTTGCGATGATACTGTATTTTGCATGATTTCTCTCCTATTTCAAAAAATATCTATATGTATGATATATTCATACTAACATTTCAAATTGCAAATGAACATGATTTGCCCGGAAAGGAGCAGGAACAATGTTGGAACTACAGCAGGAAAAACAGCTCAGCAAATGGATCAGTCTGATTCTGCGGCACTCGCCGGAACAGTACGGAATTGTACTGGATGAAGATGCCGCCTGTCCAATTAATGAACTGGTACAAGTGATCTGTCAGGAGCGCAAATGGAGCTTTGTCACCGATGAGCATATTCGTTATGTGGTGGCCCGTTCGGACAAGCAGCGTTTTGAGATTATGGGTGACCGGATTCGTGCACGATATGGACATAGCCGCCCGGCTATTCATTATGAAGCTTCTGTACCGCCTGATGTGCTGTATCATGGTACGTCGATACAAGCATGGACGATTATTGAAAAAGAAGGACTGCGTCCAATGGGTAGAAGATATGTACATTTATCCGAGAAGACCGACTTCGCCGAACTGGCCGGAAAACGAAAAGGCAAGCTGGTTCTGCTGAAAATCAATACGGCAGCAGCGGTAGATCATATTATGTTTTATAATGCAGGTCATGGGGTCTGGCTGTGTGATCACATACCAGCAGAATGTATCAGTATGTTATAAAAAGAAAAGCAGCGCTGGATCAATCAGCGTCTGCTTTTTTTTATGGATACTCCTGTATGGATAGCATAAATTGTCAATCAGAGTAGCTGCTGCCGGATTAGTTTTGACCCAATTGAAAAGCTTCAGCCAGCAGACGATAAGAGCGAATACGTGCTTCATTATCATGAATAGCCGATACGATCAGCAGCTCATCTGTCTGATAATCAGCGGCAAAACGAAGCAGTTTCTCGCGAACCTGATCTGGTGTACCCACTACGCGGAAGCGGCGGGTATCTTCGATATGTGATTTTTCGGTACGGGTGTACGGATATTCTGCTGCCGTCTTGGCAGAAGGCAGATAGGGCATAGGACGATTCTCGCGCAGCATCAGGAAGTAAAGATCATTACTGCGCATATGATACTCGGCTTCTTCTTCGGTATCTGCACAGGAGACGGTAATCGCTGCCAGTGACTTGGGCGCGGAAGCCATAACAGACGGCTGGAAATTCTCTTTGTAATGTGCAACGGCTTCTTCACCGCCAGCCGTACCAAAAAACTGGGCAAATGCATAGGAAGCACCGGTCATCGCTGCTAGTTCTGCTGTACCGCCACTTGATCCAAGCAACCATAGTTCCGGATTCGTAGAAATACTCGGTTCAGCAATCAATCCGGCAAAACGGTGATCCGAAGGTGTAGCATCATTTAGATAACCGATCAGATCGACAATCTGCTGTGGATAACGGTCTGAGCTGTGCATAGAAGGGAATTTGCCTTCCTGCAGCGCACGTGTAGCAAGCGGCATACCGCCGGGTGCGCGTCCAACACCCAGATCGATCCGATTAGGATAGAGTGCTTCGAGCAGACGGAAATTCTCGGCGACTTTGTAGGCGCTGTAATGAGGCAGCATAATCCCCCCGGAGCCTACACGAATACGCTTTGTCTGGGAAGCCACATGAGCGATCATAATCTCCGGACTGGAATGAGCCAGGCTGGGAGAAGCATGATGCTCCGACATCCAGAAACGGGAATACCCCAATTCATCTGCCGCCTGAGCAAGTTGGAGTGTATTGGAAAGGGCATTGGTAGCGTTATGTCCTTCATTAATATGAGACTGGTCAAGCACGCCTAACTTCAACATGAATGTTCACCTCGATTTGTATTTGGACCATGCTACTGGAATGGAAATTCTAATAAAAGACAGCCAGCAGCATGGTTGCGAGCAGGTCATATAATTACATCAAACTCGATGTTTCGTAACTTTTTAATACTATGTTACTTTAATAGTGTAACTAATAGTATAGTGCATTTAAATGAAAAATACAAAGTGTGTCTCTAATTATTGTTTGTCGAGGATATGATTTTGAATCTTGTTCTCTATACCGAATAGATTATAAAAAAAAGCCAGCTATCCCATTCAGCGGGAAGCTGGCTTTTTTATCTATCTTTCTGGATAAAGACCATTTAGAACAAAATATCTGTACAGATAATCTATTCCAGATTGGCGTGGTTGGTAAACATCGCTGCCGAGTCACCGCCACGTTTTTCCATCAGACGCAGCATAATGCCATCGAACAACAACAGTACAGTCTGCTCAAACAGCGAACCCATCGGCTGCACTGTCTCATAACTTCCCTGATCCGCCGGATCTTTGGGGGAGCCAGGTACCTGTACAACCAGATCAGCCAGTTTACCGATCGAGGAATCGGGGAAAATAGTAACTGCAGCGAGCTGCACATTTTCTTTGCCGGCTTTTTGAGCCATAATATGAAGTCCCTGTGTCTCACCCGACCCGGAAGCGATGATCAATAGATCACCTTTACCGGCTCGCGGAGTCACGGTCTCGCCAACTACATAAGCATCGAGTCCCAGCTGCATGAGACGCATCGCCAGCGCTTTGGCCATCAAGCCTGAGCGTCCGGCACCTGCAGTGAATATTTTGCGGGCATTCAGAATCTGCTCTGTCAGCTGTTCCACCTGATCGGCTGGAATGGCTGACAGTGTACCCTGCAGCTCCTGAATAATCCGTTCAAAATGCCCGGAAATGCCAGTCAGTGTACTCATCTAATTACGCCTGAGCGATCAGTTCGCGGATCTGGGAAGCTGCTGCCGCTTTGTCATCCTGGCTGGTGATGCCACCGCCAACGATAACCAGATCAGGATTGGCTTTGATTACTTCCGGCATAGTTGCCAGTTTGATACCGCCAGCTACTGCTGTTTTTGCTGTTTTAACAACGCTTTTGATTGTTGCCAGATCTTCGAAAGGATTCTGTCCGGCAGCTTGACCATCATAGCCAGTGTGTACGCAGATATAGTCTACGCCCAGCTCGTCCAGTTCTTTGGCACGACTAGCGATATCTTTAACGTTGATCATATCAACCAGTACTTTACGTCCCTGTTTTTTGGCTTCATCTACACAGCCTTTGATTGTCAGGTCGTTACTTGCGCCCAGTACAGTAATAATGTCAGCACCAGCTTCAGATGCTTTCATGATTTCATAACCACCGGCATCCATGATTTTCAGGTCAGCCAGTACTTTCAGATTAGGGAAAGCTTCTTTCATAGCTTTGACTGCATGCAGTCCTTCGTTAATAACGATTGGTGTACCGATTTCTACGATATCGATAAAAGGTTCCACTTCCTTAACAAGTGCGATACCTTCCGGGATATTTACAAGATCCAAAGCGAGTTGAAGTTCCATAAGATCAAATTCCTCCTGTAAGATGCCATATTGGCATAAATTAGTATAGTAGTACGATGCGAACAATAGGAATTAAATGCAGAGCACACTTGTGTGATTTTCTGTCTGTACCTGTTGCGTTCGCTGTAGTGCTAGTATAAAGTAAAACACATGACTTTTGTAAGTACGCACTTTTTTTTTACATAGTGTCTAAAAGTATACTATGGAGAATGAAAGCAGTTGGAACGATATAAAGAGTAGATGTATATCCCAGAATCCATGGAGGAATGAATAAATGCGTGAGCGTATTTTTAACTGTGAAAAAGAACTGACCTTATCGGTCATTGGCGGCAAATGGAAAATGCTGATCCTGTGGCATCTTGGCAAAACAGGAACCAAACGTTTTGGTGAATTGAAGTCGCTTATCCCCGGTATTACTCAGCGGATGCTGGTCAGCCAGCTGCGTGAACTGGAAGAAGATCTGATCGTTCACCGTGAAGTCTATCCGGTTGTGCCTCCCAAAGTAGAATATTCCCTGACCGAAGTTGGAGAGAGCCTGATGCCGATTCTGGATGCGATGTACAATTGGGGCAAAAACTATATGGAAGTAGCTGAAATTGCACCAGTAGAGATCAAACCGGTATCCTGGAATTAAACGGAAAATAGACCGAATTACAAATAAAAGTGTAAGAACCCCTTGTTTACGGTTATAGATACAGAGAGCCAGATGAACAAGGAGGATACTATAATGAATATTGCAGTTATCGGAGCTAATGGACAGATCGGCAAAATTCTAACACAAAAGCTGGTTGATACCGGTGAACATCAGGTCACGGCGGTGATCCGCAAGCCGGAACAGGCCGCTACATTTGAACAAATGGGTGCCAAAACCGCGATTGGCAATCTGGAAGGCACTGTAGATGAACTGGCGAAGGTTATTAATGGTATAGATGCCATTGTATTTGCTGCCGGGTCAGGTGGCAGCACCGGAGATGACAAGACATTACTGATTGATCTGGATGGAGCAGTGAAGAGTATGGAAGCTGCTGAGCAGTCAGGCATCAAACGCTTTGTACTGATCAGCGCAATGTTCGCTTATGATCGCAGCAAATGGTCAGAATCGATCAAGCCATACTATGTTGCCAAGCATTATGCTGATCGGATGCTGGAAGCCAGTTCGCTGGATTACACCATTATCCGTCCAGGTGGCCTGTTGAATGATCCGGGTACCGGTCAGATCGAAATCGGGGAGCAGCTGAGCGAAGGCGGCAGTATTCCACGCGAAGATGTGGCAGAAGTTATCGTTCATGTACTGGATCAACAGCATACGTATCGCAAAGGGTATGATGTTATTTCAGGCAAGCAGTCTATTGCTCAGGCTGTACAATCGCTAGCCAACTAATGGCTGAATATCATAGATGCTTGACGATATAAGGTATACAGAATGATTAGCAAAAAACCGGGTGCTCCAGGCACCCGGTTTTTTGCTATGATTTTATTATTTGTTTTTCCCTTCAGGATGGTTGGCATCCCATTCTTCTGCTTTGGATGTACCGATTGCGATTGCACGTCCTTCATCATATCCTTCATCCAGCAACGCATTAGCAATCTCGACGGCTTTCTCACGTACACGTTCATCCAGATTTTTCATAGAGGTAGGGTAATTTTTTTTGGTCCATGGCATAAATATCGCTCCTTTGATAGATCATGATAGGGTAACTCGTACAGATGATCTGTAGGTACACTTTGTCGCAGGTCTCTGTATACCATGTACCCTTACAGACCGAGCGGCGAAACGTAGATTGGCTCTGGGCCATAGATGTCTGCAAAGTGGAGAATGTTCAAAGTTCAAACGAAAGATGCAATCCCGGAAATGCATTAAGGAATCAAAGCGATCGTGAACAGACAGTATATGAAACAACCATAAGTAGAGTATCCCTACACAAAAAAAGAACCACTCCTGCCGTATAAGGGGAAGGAGTGATTCCTGTAGTCACATTTAATAATATCAAGTAATTTCTACATAATATCTGAATATACAATGAAGCCGTGTTACTCTGAGCCTCGCTTTATATGATCATGTAAACAATCATTTATCATCTGCAAGGTATCAGCGAGGACTGTTACTGGAACAGTACGTTGTACTCGCCATAACCTTCTTCTTCCAGCTGCTCTCTTGGTACAAAGCGCAGAGCCGCTGAGTTGATGCAGTAACGCAGTCCATTTGGACCCGGACCATCATCGAAAACATGACCGAGATGGGAGTCCGCTTCACGGCTACGTACTTCGGTACGAACCATAAAGTGACTGGCGTCCATATTCTCTTTTACGTGATAATCGCGGATTGGACGAGTGAAGCTTGGCCAGCCGCAACCGGAATCGTATTTGTCTGTCGAACTGAACAGCGGCTCACCGGATACGATATCCACGTAGATACCATCTCCATGATGATCCCAGAATTCATTATGAAAAGCAGGCTCGGTACCATTTTGCTGGGTAACCTTGTACTGCATCTCGCTCAGACGATTTTTGAGATCGGATTTGTCAATCCGGTTGGACCAGTGCTGCTCGATAAAAGCATCCCGTCCGGAACCTTTACGGTAACGTTTGTAATGACCTGTATTCTTCTTGTGATAATCCTGATGGTAAGTCTCGGCTTCATAAAAAGTCTGCGCAGGTGTAATCTCGGTTACGATCGGCTTGTCAAAGCGGCCGCTGGCCTGCAGTTCCTGCTTGGATGCTTCAGCCAGTTCACGCTGATGCTCATTATGATAGAAAATGCCCGTGCGATACGAAGAACCGCGGTCGTAGAATTGTCCGCCTGCATCGGTTGGGTCGATTTGCTGCCAGAACAATTCCAGCAGTTTCTCGTATGGGAAAATAGCCGGATCAAAAACGATCTGTACAGCTTCTGCATGACCGGTTGTTTCTTTGCATACTTCTTCATAGGTCGGGTTCTCGGTATGTCCACCTGTATAACCGGAACGAATACTAATGATACCTGGCAATTCTTCAAAAGGAGTTACCATGCACCAGAAACATCCACCTGCAAAAGTTGCTTTTTCGTATTGGGATTCACTCATTATATGATTCACTCCATTCTTGAGAGATAGGTAAAAATAAGATGGTTTGACGTATAAAATTTAATTTGTGAATGGTTCAATAAAATTTTATACAATTATAATTATAAACCATTTACTATAATAAAACCAAAAATCACTTACTTTAAATCAAAATGATCAAAATTAATAATATGGTAGAACATATATATTCAATATCGTTATAGCCAATATGATGACATTGTTGTATAATCATGTTATTGTTCTGAGATAGTTTCCAAAGGGGAGTAGCTTCCTACGATAAAGCCGTCATTACGGGATTAAGTCCCCGGCTTTATTGGCAGCAGATTATAACGCTGTTAGCGAGACCTTTGCCTAATTATGTAATTGGGTGAGGTCTTTTTTGATGCTTGCATCGCCATCACCCAATTACGGTGGTGGCGTTTTTTGATGTCTGGAATCTGCCTTAAGACTTTAATTCCGGCTGAAGCCGAAAGCAAAAGGGGATTGAATGTATGGAGTTATTTACAGTGGAGTTCTGGATAGCCCTGGCGTCGATCATTATGATTGACCTTGTACTCGCTGGTGACAATGCAATTGTTATCGGGATGGCTGCTCGTAATATTCCCAAGGAAAATCAAAAAAAGGTAATTATCTGGGGAACGGTCGGCGCGTTTGTTATTCGGGCAATTGCTACCCTGCTGGTTGTGTATTTGCTGAATATTACCGGTCTACGTCTGATTGGTGGGCTCGCATTGGTGTACATCGCCTACAAACTGCTGGTCGAGGAGAAAGAAGAAGATAATATCTCGGCGAGCAGCCAGATGTGGGCGGCAATCCGTACGATTATTATCGCAGATGCTATGATGGGACTGGATAATGTATTGGCAGTTGCCGGTGCAGCACATGGCGACTTCCCACTGGTAGTTGTAGGTTTGGCGATCTCTATTCCGATTATGGTCTGGTGCAGTACGTTGATCCTCAAGCTGATTGAGCGTTTTCCATGGATCATTGCGCTCGGATCTGCTATTCTGGCCTGGACGGCAGCCAAAATGATTATCGAAGAACCGCTGATCAAGGCATATTTTGAAAATGGCTTTATCAAATACGGATTTGAACTGATTGTTATTGTTCTGGTTGTTCTGATCGGGCTTAAGGTTAAGAAAAAAAATGCCGATGCCAAAGCAGCCAAAGAAATTACTTTGTAAGCAGCATTTACGGTTTTGATCTCATTATAATTTACAATAAAGAGTTGGTTAAACAAGTCGCTGATTGAATGATACTGATTTTGATGATTTATTGCCTTCGAGTACTGTACTGTCCAGTATTGGCACATAGATCAGAAAAGATCCTGTCTTTATTCAGCGGCTTTTTGCTGCGCGATTTTATTTATGCACTATTTGTATATCAAAAAACAGGAATGAACTTAAACAGCAGAGACTGGCACGTTTCCTGCATCTTATGTTTATATAGAAGAGAAGACTCGGCAGTGTACACGTTAATATGGATACCTCATTTCAGATAGAAGGAGAATGAACCTTAATGATAAGTGAAAGCCAAGCAGGACGTCGTCAACGAGTGGCTCTGATTGGAATCGGTGGAATTGCGCAAAAAGTATACCTTCCGCTATTATCCAGTCATCCGCAGGTAGAACTGGTCGGTGTAGTCAGTCGTTCGGAAGCTACCGTGCATCAGACCATGCAGACCTATCGTCTGGCAAAAGGAAGTATTCGCTCAGAAGATATTGCAGATTGGGATGTAGATGCAGTATTCGTACATAGCCCGACACCAACGCATTATGATATCGTCACCAAATGTCTGGAACAGGGACTGCCGGTCTATGTAGACAAGCCTTTGTCTTATTCAATGGAAGAATCACGCCGAATGGCTGCTCTAGCAGAGGAACGTGGATTGCTGCTGGCAGTCGGTTTCAATCGCAGGTTTGCTCCACTTTATATCCAAGCACGATCCTGGCTTGAGGCAGCAGGGGGCTGGGAACTTTGTGAATCTGTCAAACATCGTACCTCCATGCAGAACTCCTCTGCACGCGAGACAGTATATGATGATCTGATTCATATGCTGGATCTGCTGCTGTGGCTGGGTAACAATGATTATAAGTTGCTATCGAATCAGCTGAATCAGGAGGGAAATGGCGTAATGCTGCATGCATCCGGTATGCTCTCTCTCGGCGCTCAGCGTTATGCAAGTTACAGCATGGCACGCAGCGCCGGAACCGATTTGGAGAAATTATCGCTGCATGGCAGTGGACGTTCGGCAGAAGTAATTAATATGGAGAGCCTTTATCTATATGAAAAAGGTCAATTGCCGCAGTCCGGTAGTTTTGGCAGTTGGGATACCATTTTACAGCGGCGTGGTTTTGCAGGTGTAGTAGACCATTTCCTGAATCATCTTCAGACTCCCGGGGATTGCAGTATTCGGGCGGATCAGGTGCTGAAGACACATATGCTGGCTCAGCAGTTGACAGCCGGATTATAATATTCAAGTTAGGCTAGACTGGATAAGCTGAATAAATATTATCTACGACATTATTAAGTAAAGGAGGTACTTCAATGGATGATTATGAATTTATGACGCGGGAAGAGCAAATGAAGAAGCGTGAAGAGCAGGTGCTGGAGAGTTATCGTCAGGATGAAGACATGATGATTCTTGTATTCACCCAGTGGTGTGTAAATAATGGATTTGATGCCAAAGATCTGTACCAGCGCGCGTATCCGGATCAAGTGGATAATCCGCGTCTGGAACAGGGGATTCGGCTGACCGTACCCAAAGAAGCAGCAGGCGATATTCCAAATGACACCCTATTTGGTGTGTTATCTGTATACGGCAATGAGGATTTGGCTTTTGTGATTAGCGAGGCACTCGAAGATCAGGAAGCTGCCCGTAGAAGACAAAACGAAGAGTAGATGTTTTTTAACACTGATATATAGCAGCTTTTGTTAATTGAAGATGATACGATTTCGTTTTGGCAAAAAATCATGCAACATGCGTATTCTTGATAGCTGTATAATAAATATTCATACAATCAGAATAACCCGGCGAGTCGATTCACATCGTGAACATGGCTGCCGGGATTTTTTGTATACCACTGAATACAGAAGACATAAATAAACACAAATTTCGGAAATACATAAATTCAAGCTTTGTACACTATGCTTTTATCATGATTGGATATCCATACTAATTTATTTAAAAATTTATTATTTAAAAAATTATATATAATTGCGAATAACAACTTGGTAACCGATTAGGGATGTGGTTTAATGATAAATATTACGAATAAAAAAATGTAGATAAATGTAGAATTTTGATATTGGAGGAGAAACAAGATGATGAAAGCTACCGGTATTGTAAGAAAAGTGGATGAATTGGGAAGAGTGGTTATTCCGATCGAATTGCGTCGTATTATGAATATTGATGTAAAAGATGGATTGGAGATTTTTGTGGATAGTGACCGTATTATTTTAAGAAAATACGAGCCTTCCTGCATTTTTACAGGAGAAACCGAAGATCTGGTCTATTTCAAAGGCAAACTGATCAGCCGTAGTATTATTAATGAACTGACCGAACTGCATGCTGCCAAAAAGAACTAAGTTAAAAAACCATACGTTTTGATATCGGATAGCATAGATGTCATCTATATAATAAAGAGGGGCTGCAGCTGGCAGCCCTTTTTTTGATTTAATAAGCATATAGGGGATTCATGTGTATGTTTACGTAATGTGCTCCCGTTTGGAAATGCGGAATTCCTTGGGTGACATTCCAAATTTGGAACGGAATACACGGTGAAAATAAGTATAGTTGGCGAATCCTGACGATTCTGCTACTTCTTCGAGTGGCATCGGGCTAAACATGATGCGTTCCTGAGCCATATTTAGCCTGACTTCCAGCGCGTACTGCATGATCGTCGTATCAAAAGCTTCTTTGAACAGATGGACGGCTCTCGACACACTGATACCAATATGCAGCGCAATATCCTCTAATTTAAAGGTGGACGAGGCATTTTCTTCAATGTAATTTTTGATCTGATATGCCAGATAAGTTTTGGGTCCGCCAGTAGGTTGCTCTGATAAATAGCGGTCTACAGACATGCAAAGAATTTTCATATAATGAGATAGAATCTCGGGATACGGATTGTCCATCCGTCGTTTCTCCATAGAAATCTGGCGCATCAGATCCATAATATTATCCGTCAGCGGAATCTTGACTCTTGCAGGACGCTTGCGCTGCTGCCACCATTCATCTGCCCATTCTCCGCCGAAAAAGATATGGTAATCGCCACTTTCTACAATTGATTTGCCTGTAGAAGCGGGTGTGTAATCAATTCGCAGTTCATAAGGCTGATCTGGAGCATAGATATGAAGATCGCCTACTTCTACATTTACCAGTTGACCATTTTGACGCAGCTGGCAGCTGCCTTCGGTCTGAAAGCGAAACAGATAGTTCTGTATTCCCTGAGGCTCGTGCATATGAAAAGGTTTCCGGTGAAAGGAATATCCGGCTGTGAATACTTTACATTCTTTTCCATGTCCATCCATTAAATGATCCTCATTTCAGCAACAAATTTAAATTTTGACCAAATAGTTCATGTTTCGATCATATTATTCATTTTAATTGATGCCGTTTAGTAATACTATGGTAACGAGCTTAAAAACACCATCTTTTCGATGTGATACACAAACGGACAATGGTATGGATAAGTCCAAGTATACATAAGGGTTTATCATACATTGCGCAAAACAGAGGAGGATTACCTGTGAAGCGAATGAAAGCCGGATTAGTCGGATGCGGTAACATAAGTGCTATTTATTTCAAAAATCTCAAATCCAGTCCGGTTGTCGAAATTGTGGCATGCGCTGACATGGTGATTGAAAAAGCCAAAGAGCGGGCTGAAGAGTTTGGTATTGTAAACGTCTTCACTCCAGAAGAATTGATGCAGCAGGAAGATATCGAATTGATTATTAACCTGACCATTCCTGCAGCACATGCGAGTGTAAATCAGGCAGCGTTGGCTGCAGGCAAGCATGTATATGCCGAGAAACCATTCGCTGTATCGCTTGACGATGGGCGGCGTACACTGGAGAAAGCCAAAGAAGCAGGCAAGCGGGTGGGCAGTGCACCGGATACTTTTCTTGGAGCCGGTATTGAGACTGCACGTCATGCAATTGAAAGTGGTCTGATCGGACGTCCGATTGCAGCTTCTGCCTTTATGATGGGAGCAGGCCCGGAATCATGGCACCCGGACCCGGAATTCTTTTACGCCCAGGGTGGAGGGCCAATGTTCGACATGGGACCTTATTATTTGACAGCGCTCGCAAGCCTGCTCGGTTCAATGACAAGAGTTAGCTCTTCTGCGGGAATCCAGATGCCGGATCGTGTCGTACACAGCGGGCCCAAAGCCGGCACACCGATTCGTGTACAGACGCCAACACATCTGGCGGGAACCGTTGATTTTGAAAATGGTGCGATTGCTATGATGGTAACAAGTTTTGATATTCCAGGAGGCTCGCAGCTGCCGCGTATGGAGATTTATGGCACCGCGGGAACACTGGATATTCCGGATCCCAACTTTTTTGATGGAGATGTTCGTCTGAGACGAGCAGGTTCGGACGAATACGAGACCTTGCCGCCGGTATTTGAACCGGTCAATAATGATCGTGGTAAAAGGGGTTAATGAGATGGTACAGGCGATTCAAGAGAACCGTCCGCATCGTGCAAGCGGTGAACTGGCCTATCATGTACTTGAAGTGATGCATGCCTTCCAGCGTTCTTCTCTTGAAGGCAAACATGTAATCATTCAGAGTCGTGCAGGTTATCGCCAAGGCAGCAGCGATCAGTAAGTTACTGCTGCACATTATTGATCACCAGGCTTAAAGTTTATGAATACGATTTATAACGACAACCAGATATCACATCATTAGCTGTAATCTATGAGTACAAACTACCCTACAGGAGTGATTGAAGCTATGTTAAAAGTCGGATTGCAATTATACACGGTACGCGAAGATCTGGAACGCGATTTTGAAGGGACTATTGAAAAAGTAGCTGCTCTGGGCTATCAGGGTGTAGAATTTGCTGGATACTATGGTAGAACAGCAGAACAGGTCAAAGCACTGCTGGACAAACACAATCTGGAAGTCGTAGGTGCGCATACGCCTTACGTGGATTTGCTGGAAGATGCACAATCCCTGATTGATTTTAATAAAGCTATCGGCAATCGTTATATTATTGTTCCTTATCTGGCGGAGGAGCAGCGTAGCAACTGGCCGGAGATTTTCGAAAATCTGCGTAAACTGGGTGAAACTTGCAATAAAAATGATGTGGTATTGCTGTATCACAATCATGATTTTGAATTTACTGAAAAAATTGGCGGACGTACCGTGCTCGATGCCATGTACGAAGAGATTCCTGCCGACCTGATTCAGGTAGAGCTGGACAGTGCCTGGGTAGAATACAGCGGTCATGACGCGGTTGAATATATTAATAAATATGCGGGTAGACTGCCGATCGTGCACTGGAAAGACTTCAAGCGTACCGATGATGGTATCCAAATGATGGAACTGGGTGAAGGCGAAGCGCCTGTAGCACGTATTGGCGATGCAGCAGACAAAGCAGGAGCAGAATGGATCGTAGTCGAGCAGGACAATAGCCTGCAGGCACCTATGCAAAGTATTGAACAAAGCATGAACTGGGTGAAAAGCTATGGCGCCAAGGGAGGCGTCGTGAATGTCTGATCGTGCACTCAATATTGGTATTATCGGCTGCGGAGGGATTGCCCAGAACAAGCATCTGCCGAGCCTGTCCAAGCAGCCACTGGCTAGAATCGTTGCCTTCTGTGACATTGTGGAAGAACGTGCTTCGGAAGCAGCCGAGCAGTACGGTGGCGAAAATGCCAAAGTATATACTGATTACAAGCAGCTTTTGCAAGATGAGAGTATCGATGTTATTCATGTCTGCACACCAAATGATTCTCATGCGGTGATTACAGTAGATGCACTCGAAGCCGGCAAGCATGTGATGTGCGAGAAACCGATGGCCAAGTCAACGGCTGAAGCTCGCACCATGATAGAAGCCGCAGAGCGTACAGGCAAGAAATTGTCTATCGCCTATCAGAATCGTTTCCGTGATGATACTCTTTATCTCAAACAAATGGTCGAGCAAGGTGATCTGGGCGATGTGTATTATGGTAAAGCACTCGCACTTCGCCGCCGTGCAGTTCCTACATGGGGAGTATTCCTTGATGAGGAAAAACAAGGCGGAGGACCACTCATCGATATCGGTACTCATGCACTGGATATGACACTGTGGCTGATGGATAACTACAAACCCAAAAGTGTAATGGGATCAACATTCCATAAGCTGGGTTCCCGTCAAAACGCTGCCAATGCTTTTGGTCCATGGGACCCCGAGCAGTTCAAAGTAGAAGATTCGGCTTTTGGATTTATTACTATGGAAAATGGAGCGGTTATTTCTCTGGAATCCAGTTGGGCAATCAATCTGCGCAAGTTTGCCGAAGCACAGAGTATACTGTGTGGTACGGAGGGCGGAGCCGATATGACAGATGGACTACATATCAACGGCGAGAAAAATAGCCGGCTGTATGACAGCAAAATTGATATGGGCTCCGGCGGAGTAGCTTTCTATTCCGGCGGTTCCGAGAATGAGGCAGACCGTGAAGCGCGAATGTGGCTGGAAGCCATTGTAGAAGACAAAGAGCCTCTGGTGAAGCCCGAGCAGGCTCTGGTCGTAACGCAGATTCTGGAAGCTATTTATGAATCGGCTCGCACTGGCAAAGCCGTTTACCTGTAATCATGAATATAATAAGAGATATGGGTGTTATATACATTTAGGGTAAATTTTATCTAAAAACTTTGCAAAAAAGCAAACTTTTCATCTTTACTTTACGTATTAATAGATATAGAATCTTCGCGGCAGCAGATATTGCATTATATTCACCTTACCACTAAAAACAGTTGAACCAGGAGGATGAACGAATGAAATTAGGCGTATTTATGGTATTGCTTAACAATATGGGCTTCGAGGAGGCGTTGGACTATGTAGCTGCAAAAGGTGTCAAGGCAGTCGAGATCGGTACCGGTGGTAATCCGGGTAACGTACACTGCAACACCGATGAGCTGCTGGCTGATAATGGTAAGCTCAAAGCATTCAAACAGGCGATTGATTCACGCGGTCTGATCATCAGCGCACTGAGCTGTCATGATAATCCGCTTCATCCGCAAAAAGCGATTGCCAAAGAAGCACATGATTCTTTCATCAAATCCGTACAGTTGGCTGAGAAGCTGGAAGTACCTGTGGTCAATACTTTCTCTGGATGTCCGGGTGAAAGTGATGATGCCAAATATCCCAACTGGCCTGTAGCACCGTGGCCAAATGATTACCGTGAACTGCTGGATTGGCAGTGGAACGAGAAAATTATTCCTTACTGGACAGAGACAGGCAAGTTCGCTGAACAGCACAACGTCAAAGTCGGTCTGGAACTGCATGGCGGATTCTCTGTTCATACACCGGGTACGCTGTTGCGCTTGCGTGAAGCAGCTGGTGAAGTGATTGGAGCCAACCTTGATCCGAGTCATATGTGGTGGCAAGGCATCGATCCGGTAGCCGCAATAAAAATTTTAGGGAAAAATGGCGCAATTCATCACTTTCATGCTAAAGATACGCTTACAGATACCGATAATATGAATATGAACGGTGTAACGGACATGCACTCCTACGCTGAGATGCAAGATCGTGCATGGCAGTTCCGTACCGTAGGTTATGGTCACGATGTAAAAACGTGGGCTGATATCGTCAGTGCACTGAGATTAGTTGGATATGACTATGTCGTTAGTATAGAACATGAAGATGGACTAATGTCCGTAAATGAGGGTTTCACTAAAGCCGTCCACAATTTGCAGCAAGTAATGATCGAAGAAGAACTTGGCGAGATGTGGTGGGTCTAACAACAGGGAGGCAACAATAGTATGATTAACGTAACAGTCTGGAATGAGTTTGTACATGAGCAAATCCGCGACGACGTCAAAGCTGTATACCCGGATGGAATTCACAAAGTACTTGCAGACGGATTGACCAAAGAAGGGTTCGCCTGCCGCACAGCAACACTGGATCAGGATGAGCATGGTCTGACAGAATCCGTTCTGAACTCTACCGATGTTATGCTGTGGTGGGGACACACTGCACACGACCTCGTTGATGATGATATTGCTGAAGCCGTTGTAAGACGTGTTCAGGAAGGCATGGGATTGATCGTGCTGCACTCCGGACACTTCTCCAAACCGTTCAAGCAATTGATGGGTACCAGCTGCGATCTGAAATGGCGTGTCGCAGACGAACAGGAAATTCTGTGGTGTGTTAACCCGAATCATCCGATCTCGCAGGGTGTCAATCCATCGATCACACTGGATAAAGAGGAAATGTACGGCGAGTTCTTCGATGTACCGGCTCCAGATGAGCTGGTATACCTGAGTAACTTTGAAGGTGGGGAAGTATTCCGCAGCGGTTGTACCTACCGTCGTGGTCATGGTAAAATCTTCTACTTCCGCCCAGGCCATGAGACGTATCCTACGTACTACAACCAGGATATCATGCATATCATCTCCAATGCAGTACGCTGGGCACAACCAGCAGAAAATGCCCGTCCTGCATTTGGACGGACTGAGCCAAAACGTATGATCGGTGGTAAAGTACTGGTATAAGTATTTCATAACTATCCAGCCAGAGCATTTTCAGCATAATAGACAGGCTGAATACGTTCTTCGGTCAACCGAAGAGATTTAATCATACTCCAGCAACCTTGTTGATTGTATCCCATTGTACACGATTGCCGGTAAGCCTTGCTTGTATGTTGAAATTCAAACCATAGCAATAACACAGAGTACGTCCGCAGAAGAATAGCGGGCGTACTTTTTGCGTAAGCAGATTGCAAAAAATTGGGTAAATAAAATATGTATACAAATTAGCCTTTAACTTGTTAGACGCGATGTTCAACGAAAAAGATTTTTTTTGCAAAGTGAAATATTATACAAATTATCCGGTAAATGGGGTGTGGATATGTTAAACCACAATGAGTCAGACACGCATATCGGACCTGCACCGCTATCTCCGGAACTGGTTCATGCCTGCCTGGAGAGAGTCAAAGATCTGAGATTGGAAGGATTCCTGACCGGATTCGGCAAATGGCCCGGCAGATTGATGATGGTAGGAGAAGCACCGGGAGCGACAGAAGTGCAGAATGGAAGACCTTTTTCCGGTCAGGCGGGCAAGGTGCTGGATGGTTATCTCGATGCACTAGAGATTACAAGAGACGATTTGTACATTACCAGTTCGGTACGCAGCCGTCCGTATAAGGATAAACCAGTCAAAGGAAATCCGGATCGTCTCAGCCGTTCCAATCGAACACCGACCCGGGCAGAAGTACTGGCCTTTGCTCCAATTCTTGATCAGGAAATTACTATTATACAGCCGGAGATTCTGATTACACTGGGAAATATTGGTCTGCAGCGGCTGCTGGGAGATGGATATACCATTACTGCTGTACATGGACAGCCGATTTACAGCAAGATTCAGCAAGTGGAAAGAGATTATCCCGAAAAAGGATATTTTTGGTCCGAACAAGAATATTGTATTTTTCCTATGTATCATCCGGCGGCTGTGCTGTATAATAGATCATTGACCGATGTTATTGACGGTGATCTCAAGCAGCTACGCGAACTGATTAGTCAAAAATCGCAGATAGCTGAACATCAGTGATGATCATAATGTTTTCGTTTTCTTATTAGGTAAAATGTGTTAAAATATATATGCTAACTAATTGTAAGCTTACATCGAATTTATATATATACAAAGCTTACGACAACCCATTATTGTGCTATGGACGGATGAAGAGGTGAAAAGACATGGAACAGCATCAATTGGGATTATGCCCTCGCTTTGAGACCGCTTTTTCTTTTCTAGGAAAAAGATGGAATGGTCTGATTATTCAGTCTCTGATGAGCGGACCAAAACGTTTTAAGGATATCTCGAATCTTATTCCGATGATGAGCGATAAAATGCTTTCGGAGCGAATGAAGGATCTGGAGGGAAGCGGTATTTTGACTCGCCAGGTATATCCGGAGACACCGGTACGAATTGAGTATGAATTGACTGACAAAGGTCGGGCGCTTCAACCCGTTATGGAACAAATCCAGAATTGGGCAGAGCAGTGGGTGGATTAATACTCTACACCTCCATCCGGGCCGGCAGACGCTGTCTCAATTAAAAAGCTTTCCGCTTGGTATTTATCAGCGGAAAGCTTTTTTGCATGTACCTTGTTATAGAGTTATTCGCGCAATTGGTCAACGCCGGGGAGAGAAGTCGGCGTAATCAGATCCGGCAGATTTCTCGTGGGCAGAGTTCACAGTGACATACTTCCTGCAGAGCTTCCATATCATGAATAATGATCATGCCATGCTCATATTCAATCACGTCTTTTTTGCGCAGATCACTAAGCATACGGTTAACACTTTCACGCGTAGCACCGATCATATTGGACAGATCCGTATGGGTGATTTTTTTGTTGATCAGGATCGATCCGTCTTCATTGTAATCTTCGCCGTACGTATTGCTGAGACGAATCAGAGTCGAGCAGAGAGCACCTGGTTTGCCATACAGCATAAGGTCACGGACTTTGGTCTGGGTCAGGCGATGATGCGTACCCATCCATTTCATAAAGTCGATAGCAAAGTCACAGTGTTGACAGATAATCATCTCCAGATCTTTATGTTCGATAACTGCCACTTCTGTATCTTCAAGTGTCTCTGCCGTGAATCCGAGCCGCGTACCGGAGAACGGATCAGCCTGTCCGATCATGTCACCAGACTGATACATATATAGAATAAGTTCTTTACCTTCATCGGTTGATTTGGTCAATTTCACACGTCCACTTTTGATAAAGTAGAGCTTGTCGGACAGATCGCCTTCCCAAAATAGATGCGACCCCGAAGGTATGCTGCGCTCTGTCGCATAAGCCAGCATACGCTCCATATTAATCTCCGAAAAGCACGATGTGTTTCCTTCGACGTTGTTGTTCATGATCTCTGCAAATTTATTCATGTTCGTCCTCCCCTTCATCTCCCAATTATACGCGAAAATAATCGGATTGCATCATGTTTTAAGGAAAAATTTACTAAATTAAATTGAATTTATATTCCTTTAAATTAATGCTTCTAATAGTATGGTCATCATTGTTTTTAAATTTAAACTTTGTGATTATTTTCACTTATATTATAACGCGAGTTAGTTCAAAATGCAAAAAGAAAAAAGAAGATGATTAATTTTTTAAAAATAAAAATTGATTGTGAAAAAAATCACATTATGATTTATATCTCTATGCTATGATCAGTGCGTAGACAGAAAGCACCACACATTCTGAGGAGGATGAGAGAAATGGCTGTTAAAAATGATGCCACTCGCACCGTAGAAGTTACTGCACAGGAAGAAATTCAAAAAATGATCGACAAAGCAAACAAAGCACAAGCCGCATTTATGAAAATGAATCAGGAACAAATTGATGAAGTTGTACAGGCCATGGCACTTGCCGGACTGGACAAGCATATGTATCTCGCCAAGCTGGCTGTTGAAGAAACAGGCAGAGGGGTATATGAAGACAAAATCACCAAAAACATCTTTGCGACTGAATATATATATCACAGCATCAAAAACGAAAAAACAGTTGGTATCATTGAAGACAATGCATACGACAACTTCCAGAAAATCGCTGAACCGGTTGGCACAATCATGGGGATCACTCCAGTAACCAACCCGACATCAACTACAATGTTCAAAGCACTGATCGCTATCAAGACACGTAACCCAATTATCTTCGGTTTCCACCCATCTGCACAACAATGCAGTAAGGAAGCTGCAAGAATCCTGCTCGAAGCAGCTGTCAAACATGGTGCTCCTGCAGATTGTATCCAGTGGATCGATAATCCTTCCATGGATAAAACGAACGCATTGATGAATCATCCTGATGTAGCATTGATTCTGGCTACTGGCGGTGGCGCAATGGTCAAAGCAGCTTATAGCTGCGGTAAACCGGCGCTGGGCGTAGGTCCTGGTAACGTACCTGCCTTTATCGAGAAAAGTGCGGATCTCAAACAGGCTGTAACCGACCTGATCCTGTCCAAATCGTTTGATAATGGTATGATCTGCGCATCCGAACAAGCTGTTATCATCGAAGAACCCGTATTCGAGCAAGTGAAAAAACTGATGATCGACAATGGCTGCTATTTCCTTAATAAAGAAGAAGTTGGCAAACTGACTGCAGGTGCTATGAATGTAGAGAAATGTGCAGTCAACCCGGCAATCGTCGGTCAACCAGCAACCAAAATCGCTGAAATGAGCGGTATCACTGTTCCGGCAGGAACCAAAATCCTGGTTGCCGAACTGGAAGGCGTAGGCACCAAATATCCATTGTCCGCTGAAAAATTAAGTCCTGTACTGGCTTGTTATAAAGTGAAAAATGCAGAGCAAGGTATCGAGCGTGCTGCACAGGTTGTTGAATTCGGCGGTATGGGTCACTCTTCGGCGATCCACTCCAACAATGATGAAGTCATCCAGAAATTCGCAGATCGTCTGCAAACCGGACGTATCATCGTGAATTCTCCTTCGACACATGGCGCTATTGGCGACATTTACAATACGAACCTGCCTTCCCTTACACTGGGTTGCGGATCGTATGGACGTAACTCGACATCTTCCAATGTAACAGCAGTCAATCTGATTAACGTGAAAAGGGTGGCGCGTCGTACCGTGAATATGCAATGGTTCAAGATTCCTTCCAAAGTATACTTTGAAAAAGGTTCGACTCAATATCTGGCTAAAATGCCAAACATCAGCCGTGTTATCATCGTTACTGACCCAATGATGGTACAACTGGGATATGTAGAAAAAGTAGAGCACTATCTGCGTCAACGTCAGACACCGGTAGCGATCGAAGTGTTCTCCGATGTAGAGCCGGATCCTTCGACGACTACAGTAGAACGCGGTCGCCAAATGATGGAACGCTTCCAGCCTGACTGCATTATCGCACTAGGCGGCGGATCACCAATGGATGCTGCCAAAGGTATGTGGCTGTTCTATGAATACCCTGATGTAGAATTCGATAACCTGAAACAAAAATTCATGGATATCCGCAAACGGATCTACAAATATCCACATCTGGGACAAAAAGCGCAATTTGTTGCTATCCCTACTACTTCGGGTACAGGTTCGGAAGTAACATCGTTCGCGGTTATTACAGACAAAGAAAAAGGCAACACCAAATATCCTCTGGCAGACTATGAACTGACTCCAGACGTAGCGATTGTAGACCCTGAGTTCGTCTACTCCCTGCCACGTGTAGCTGTAGCAGATACCGGTATGGACGTACTGACTCATGCGATTGAAGCGTATGTATCGAACATGGCTAACGACTACACTGATGGTCTGGCGATCAAAGCGATCCAACTGGTATTCCAATATCTGGAGCAATCCGCACTGCAAGGCGACAAACTGGCTCGTGAGAAAATGCATAATGCTTCGACGATAGCCGGTATGGCCTTTGCAAATGCCTTCCTGGGTATTAACCACAGCTTGGCGCACAAATGGGGCGGACAATATCATACTGCACACGGACGTACCAACGCGATCCTGATGCCGCATGTTATTCGCTACAATGCGAAAAAACCAACCAAATTCGCATCGTTCCCTAAATACTCGCACTTCATCGCTGACGAACGTTACGCTGAAATTGCCCGTATCCTGGGACTGCCAGCACGTACTACCGAAGAAGGTGTAACCAGCCTGATCAATGCTATCCGTGATCTGAACCGCAAACTGGGTATCCCTGAATCGTTCGAAGCACTGGGCTTTGATGCCAAAGACTTCGAAGCACATGTTGATTACCTGGCTGATCGCGCATTTGAAGATCAATGTACAACTGCCAATCCTAAAATGCCTCTGGTAACTGAACTGGCTGATGTATACCGCAACGCTTTCTACGGCAAATTTGAGTAAGACCATAGATCGACGCAAGCTGCTTATAAATAGCAGCAAGCCGCATATAATTGTATAACGTAATTTATTGATAATCGGGATTGCTTCCATTTAGCTGCTGTACGCAGAGGGTGGGAGCAATTCTTTTATTATTTCGTCTAGTCGCATATCATTGGGCTGCAACTGCAACTGCAACTGCAACTGCAACTGCAACTGCAACTGCAACTTTTAATGTTGAACTTATAAATAAATGAATGGATGGGTCTGGTTAATGGGAAGGGGAGGCAGCAAGCGCTCCGGTAAGGGATTCTCCTTCCGGTCTCCGGTTAAGAATGGATATGTCTGAATCACCGCTTGCAGCGGTACATATCCATTCTTAAATATCGGCTTGAAGGAGAATTCCCTTACCTTCGCTGCGAGTAGTCTAGTTTATGAATAGCTGAATTCATTTGCAGCAGTATATGCATTCGTGCTGATTAATTCATACCGGAGAGGGGGTGATAGATGGAAATTTAGCATGATGAAAATAAATTGATGTCGCACCGTGCACCTTCTAATGATGCAATAAGCACGGAACGGAAGAAAGGAAATAAGAGCAGTGACGACATTTAAGCCTGGAGATTCACCTTTTCTCTAACATTTCAGAATCTCCAGGCTTAACAGGAGGAGCAGCTCTTGTTCCTTTATGGAGTGGTGAATTAGTGCTAAGTAAGTAGTGAATTAGTGCTGCATGAATAGCGAATCAGTAATGAATAATCATTTTAACAAATCGTCTTATCATAAATTAAGCGTTCCAGCCACATTTCTGCAGAGGACAAATCTGTAAAGTATTCCTTTCAAAGCAATGGTGCAGCCATAACTCTATCGCTAATTTGCTTCAAAGTGATGTATTATCATTTTGAACACTTCAAACTTGCAGCAACTGTATCTCTATTTCGATACTGGCTGTACTGCTGGTTGGCTGGAGTGGGCAACAAAATGGTGTTCTATAATCTAGAACTTCAGCTGCAGCGTACTAATCTGTTATATATTTTAAATTATGCTGTACCAGTGACAGAAAGTGATAAAAATCATATTTTGTCTCTTTTTTTGTGATATATGTCACATACTCAAACGGGTCTGTCCGTCATAATAAAGACATAGCCGGAGCACACAGTAGCCGGTCCAATGTTTAGTCAAGGTACAGCTACAATATCATTTGTGATTAAATTCACAAATTATGGAGGGATTATCAATGTCGGTAATCGAGAGAAATGTAATGGACCAGTCACAACAGGATGCATGGAGAGGTTTTAACAAAGGGAAATGGACCAACCATGTTGATACTAAAAACTTTATTGATGAGAATATCAATCCTTACCTTGGAAATGAATCATTCCTGGCAGGACCTACTCAAAATACAAATGATCTATGGAAAATCGTATCCCAGCTCTCCAAAGAAGAACGTGAAAGAGGCGGCGTATGGGACGTTGATGTCAATACACCAGGTTCGATCACATCTCATGGTCCTGGTTACTTGGACAAAGAAAAAGAACAAATCGTCGGTGTACAGACAGATGAGCCTTTCAAACGTTCTATTCAACCTTACGGTGGTATTCGGATGGTTATCGATGCTTGTAAAGCTTACGGCTTTGAAGTTCCACAATCCATCGTCGATACATTCACCAATATTCGCAAAACACATAACCAGGGTGTATTCGATGCTTACACTGCAGAGATTCGTGCAGCCCGCAAATCGGGTATCGTAACGGGTCTGCCAGATGCTTATGGTCGCGGTCGTATCATTGGTGACTATCGCCGGGTAGCATTGTACGGTGTAGACTTCCTGATGAAACAAAAACAACAAGAACATGATCAAACTATTGGAGAAGGCATGGATGAAGCAACGATCCGCTTGCGTGAAGAAATCAGCGAGCAGTATCGTGCACTGAATGAACTGAAACAAATGGCAGCAGCTCACGGTATGGACATTTCCAAACCAGCTCAAAATGCCAAAGAAGCTTTCCAATGGCTGTACTTCGGTTACCTCGCTGCTGTCAAAGAACAAAATGGTGCGGCAATGTCTCTTGGACGCGTATCTTCGTTCCTGGATATTTACATCCAGCGTGATCTGCAAGAAGGTACATTAAATGAAGAAACCGCTCAGGAACTGGTTGACCATTTCGTAATGAAACTGCGTATCGTCAAATTCCTGCGTACTCCGGATTACAATGATCTGTTCAGTGGTGACCCAACATGGGTAACCGAGTCAATCGGTGGTATGGCAGTTGATGGTACAACAAGAGTAACGAAGAGCAGCTTCCGCTTCCTGCATACCCTCTACAATCTGGGACCTGCACCGGAACCGAACCTGACTGTTCTCTGGTCCGAAAAACTGCCAGAAGGCTTCAAAAAATATTGTGCCAAAGTATCGATCGAAACCAGCTCCATCCAGTATGAAAATGATGATCTGATGCGTCCAATCTATGGCGATGACTATGGTATTGCTTGCTGCGTATCCGCAATGCGTATCGGTAAACAAATGCAGTTCTTCGGCGCTCGTGCCAACCTGGCCAAAACGCTGCTGTACGCAATCAACGGTGGTAAAGACGAGAAATCCGGCGCTCAAGTAGGCCCTGAATTCCCGGCAATCACTTCCGAATATCTGGACTATGATGAAGTGATCGCACGCTACAAACCAATGATGCAGTGGCTGTCCAAAGTATACATGGATGCACTGAACATCATTCACTACATGCATGACAAATACAGCTACGAACGTATCGAAATGGCACTGCACGATCGTGATATCCTGCGTACCATGGCTTGCGGTATTGCCGGTCTGTCAGTAGCAGCCGATTCACTGAGTGCTATCAAATATGCCAAAGTTAAACCTATTCGTAACGAACAGGGCATTGCAGTAGATTTCGAAATCGAAGGCGAATTCCCTTGCTATGGTAACAATGATGATCGTGTTGACCAGATTGCTGTTGAACTCGTTGAAACATTCATGGGTATGATTCGTCAGCACAAAACGTATCGTGAAGCTGTACCTACTCAATCTGTACTGACCATTACTTCTAACGTTGTATACGGCAAGAAAACAGGTACTACACCAGATGGACGTAAAGCAGGCGAGCCGTTCGCACCAGGTGCCAACCCAATGCACGGACGTGACAAAAAAGGTGCCTTGGCATCTCTGAGCTCTGTTGCCAAACTGCCATACGAACACAGCCTGGATGGTATTTCCAATACCTTCTCGATCGTGCCAAAAGCACTGGGTAAAGAAGAAGAAATCCGCAAATCCAACCTGGTTGCCATGCTGGATGGATACTTCGGCAGCGATGCGCATCACCTGAACGTCAACGTCTTTGATCGTGAACAGCTGATCGACGCTATGGATCATCCAGAAAACTATCCACAGCTGACAATCCGCGTATCGGGTTACGCTGTTAACTTTATCAAATTGACACGTGAACAACAGCTGGACGTTATCAACCGTACGTTCCACAATGCAATGTAATAAAAAGGACAAAATGTAATAAAAAGAACAAACAACTTATCAACAAATTACCGCACCAATGCTTGCCAACTGCAATCTTTTAGAAATTGGCGTTTCTCCCGACATAGAGCGGAGAGTAAATGGAATTGCTCAGACGCCGCCTTTGTACCAGGATATCGACTGCTTCAGCAGTCATTCCAGATATCCTGATACAACAAGCGGCAGAAGAGCAATCCATTTACTCGAAGCGGTGTCACTCTAGAAACTTCGCTAATTCCTACCTGAATCTGCTTGGCAAATCACACCATAAGGAAAGGGGCTGAATGATCATGGTAACAGGCCGTGTTCACTCGCTGGAAACATTCGGTACTGTCGATGGTCCAGGTATTCGTTTCGTATTATTTATGCAGGGGTGTCTGATGCAATGCCAGTATTGTCATAATCCCGATACCTGGAATCTGGACGGAGGCAAGGTAATGCAGCTGGAAGAAGTGCTGGCTGAGATTGAACCTTACCTCAATTATTACCGCAGTTCTGGCGGTGGACTAACCGTATCGGGCGGTGAACCGACTCTTCAGGCTCCTTTTGTCAAAGCATTGTTCAAAGCGGTAAAAGAACGCTGGAATCTGCATACTACCCTGGATAGTAACGGATACAATGATGGGGAAAAGATTCATGAACTGCTAGAAGTGACCGATCTGGTTATGCTGGATCTGAAGCATATCAATAATGAAAAGCACAAAAAGCTGACAGGAGTATCCAATGAGCGTACGCTGAAACTGGCACAGTGGTTATCGGATCATGACCGCAAAATGTGGATACGCCACGTGTTTGTACCCGGCATTCATGATGCTGAAGAAGATCTGATTGCGCTGGGCGAATTTATCGGTACCCTAAAAGGTGTAGAAAAATTCGAAATCCTTCCTTATCACCAGATGGGCATTTACAAATGGCAGTCGCTGGGCCGCATCTATCCGCTGGATGGCGTGCCTTCCCCGACTGATGAAGAAGTGGAACGTGCCTATCGTCTGATCGAACAAGGACGCCGCCAGGCGACCTGCGTATAACTTATACGTATAAGTGCTCCAATATGCGCACAAGATACAGGTTAATGTACATGCGGCTGCAGGATCGATATGCAAAATGAAATATTGGCTGCAGATGATTGAGTCGGAATGCATTCGGGGGGATGCAGGATGAGAATCATAACAGACATGTGCCGGAATCAGCCTTTCTGTCCTTTGGGATAGGGAGGCTTTTTCCTGTTTGGTGCTAGTTTTTCTATGAGAGGGGAAGGTGATTATTTAGTGTAGTCAGCAGGAAAGCAGGTTCTTGTTGTCACATGATCTTGCTCGTATACTGAAGGAGCATAACCAGTCCATGATACAGGGAGGATATACATGAATATGTTTCAGTTATCGGATCTGACGCTTGATCAGAAAATCGGACAGTTATTTATAGGTGGTTTCCATGATATTGTGCCGGACGAACAGGTGAAAATATTAATTGAACAGTATGCTATAGGCGGAGTAATCTATTTTCGCCGTAATATAGGTACACCGCAGCAAATTATTCAGTTATCTACCGACCTTCAGCAGATGGCTGCCTCTAGCGAGCTGCCTCCTTTATTCATTTCGATTGATCAGGAGGGTGGCATGGTCAGCCGAATCGATCGGGAAGAGCTTAGTCTCATTCCGGGCAATATGTCGCTTGGCGCAGCAGATCATCCGGAACTGACGGGGCAAGTGGCTGCTATCAGTGCGCGTGAGCTTCGCATGCTGGGGATTAATCTCAATCTCGCTCCCTGTATCGATGTAAATAATAATCCCCGTAATCCGGTTATTGGTGTACGATCTTATTCGGAAAAGCCAGACAAAGTCGCAGAGCATGGAGCGGCAGCTATTACAGCTATGCAGGCAGAACAGGTTGCTGCAACGGCCAAACATTTTCCTGGACATGGCGATACCGATACAGACTCCCATTATGGGCTGGCTTCTGTGCCTTATGACAGGAGCAGGCTGGAGAGTGTAGAACTGCTTCCTTTTCAGCGTGCTATTGAAGCTGGAGTAGATTTGATCATGTCTGCTCATGTTATCTTCCCGGCGTTCGAACCGGAACAGATCCCAGCGACTTTATCCCCGTCAGTATTGACCGGACTACTACGTGAGCAGATGGGGTTCCAGGGGCTGATTATTACCGACTGTTTGGAAATGCATGCTATTGCCAAGCATTTTCCTATTCCTGAAGCAGCAGTGCGATCCCTGCAGGCAGGTGCCGATCTCCTGTTAGTTAGTCATACACTGACCGATCAGGTGGCTGCTATTGAAGCGGTTCGTGCAGCGGTAGCCGAAGGGAGACTGACCGAAGAACGCATTGATGAGTCCGTTCAGCGAATTTTATCACTTAAGGCAAGAAGGGAAATGAATCAGCCTATTCGGAAAGATGCTGACCAGGCAATTCGCCTGCATACCTCTGAATCGGAAAAGGTGCTTCGTGAAGCTTCCTTACGCAGTATCACCGTTGTCAAAGATAATGGACAGCTGCCGCTGTCGATCAAGCAGCAGGGTCTGGTCATTTGGCTACAGGTGACCCGGGAGACCGAAGTGGATGAACCTGCTGGTCATCAGACAAGTCTGGCTGAGGCACTTCGTGCATACCATATAGTGACAGATGAGATGGTTGTAGATGCCGAACTGGAAAATGCGCAGATTGAACAGGTGATGCGTCGTGCACAGACAGCAGACTTTATCCTGATGGCAACCTATACGTCAGCCGGTGAGCTTCCGGCAGGGCAAGCCCGACTTACTGCGGCACTTGCAGCATTACCCGATCTTCCGGTCATCGTAATATCGGTACGCAATCCATACGATATGAATCACCTGCCCGAAGTGGATACGTATATCTGTTGTTATGAAAATCGTAAATACACCATCGAAGCACTCGCAGCTGTTTTAACAGGAAACCAGCCTTCCACTGGCAAACTGCCAGTCAGCCTGAATGAATATTATCCTGCCGAAGTATAAACAAGTCATCGTGCTTAACATAAATAGTACAGTTGGATGGGGATATACATTCCCATCCATTTTGACTAATACTTGTCGTAGCTGTCAGCCTATTTGTGTCTAAAATGTGAATGGCGAAAAAAGCGGCAAGCTTTCCTCAAGAACAGAGAAACTTTTTACAAAGTGCTGCGTCTTAATAATGTGTCATTTCGGGGGGATTCTATTTTTATAGATTTAAATTACAGTAGATTGCTACAAGAAGGAGTCGAATAATGAAATTCAAGAAGAGTTTTCTAGTGGCTGTACTCGCCTCTACACAAATCGTTGCTGCATTCCCTGCCAGTCAGGCATTTGCGGCAGAAGGCGATACAGACACGGGTATTGTACAGGACGTGTACGATAATGCCCCAAATACCTATACCGTTCCATCCATCAATCCTACTACAGATACTACCGGGACTGATGATCAGACAGGAGTAGACGACGGCACTACAGATGAGGCTACTTCACCTGCAGATCCAGCGACTACACCAGCTGTACCCGCTACACCAACGCCCACTGCACCTACTACACCAGCTGCGCCTACTACAAGCCAGCCATCTGTAGTAACAGATGTATACTCTGCAGGGCCTAACAAATTGATCTTCATGATGAATTCCAATCAGATTTACCGTGATGGTAAATTGTATTATTCCAACCAGCCGATGACGGTTAAAAATGGAGTATCCTATGTATCTGTGCGTGCACTGGTAGAGCGTGTTGGACTGACGCTTACATATGATTCCAAGACCAAAGAAACCGTTATGAAAAAAGACGGTAAAGAGCTGCGTTTCACAACAGACAGTAAGTATTACACAGTAGATGGTGTACGTACACTGATGAAAGGCCCTTCTTACCAACAGAAAAGTGTATTCATGGTACCGCTGACTTCCATCACGGCTGCACTGAATATTCCATATACAGTACAGGGCAAAATGGTGATCATGGATCTGCAGGTAAAACCTACGGCTTCCTTTACGGTATCGCCTACTGCGATCTATGCTACACAGACAACTGTACAGTACACCACCAAATCAACAACATCTGATGGTGGTCCGGTTGCCGATGAGCGCTGGACAGGCCGCGAAGATATTTTCGCTGAAGCAGGAGCTCATGTGGTTACGTATCAGGTGATGGATTCTACCGGACAATGGAGTGATCCATACACGGTAACGATCAATGTACTTCCTCCGAACCAACCACCGGTAGCCATGTTCACAACAAACAGCGAATCGTACCGTATGGGTGAAGTCATCAACTATACAGATATGAGTACAGATGATGAGAATGCTATCGATGCAACCAAAACACAGTGGGTCAACAAGGAACTGGCTTTCTTTACACCAGGACCGCAGACGATTACGCTGACAGTAACCGATAAACACGGTGCTACAGGAACTTATAGCAAGACAATTAACATTACCAATGACACACTCTACACAGCAGAGCAGTTCTATCCGCTGTTTACACCGATTGGTGACTCTTTCAATATTAATGGTGCCGAGATTCCAACATGGCAGACGATGACGTCCGAAGTGACTTCGGAGCCAGTACGTTTGATCCGCAGTAACAGCCCGGAGAGAACATTGTCCGAAGGTATTGTTTATCAAGAGACGGCTACCGGCCCAACACGTCTGATGGTTCACCATCTGAACGAAACCGGCAAACGCGTTAAGATGTACGTTATTGCAACCAATACCAATGCTACACCTGCAACCCTGAATATTCAGGATGTAGGTTTCGGTGGTCCTAACCCTTATGCAACTGCTGCGGGTAAAGTTTCCATTGACCGTTATTACAAATCTCTTCAATCCGGTGCGGATGCACAAACGGTAGTGATTCAGCCGGGACAAAGTCAAATCATTTTCAATCAGCTGAATGCAACGACTATCAAACCGGATAATGTTATCTCCCTGTATGGTGATCTGGTAAGTGACGCTGCAGTTCAATATACAGTTATGATGGTTGATGAAAATGCAGATCCAATCGCTTCCATGGCTACCCTGCCTAAACTGGATCGCGATGGTATCCATAACCGTGGTACGTATGATAATGCAACACGCATTATGCATGTACCTGGCCTGATCGGTAATTCCAATGTACGTATTCCACTGGGCGACAACAATAGCGATCCTAACCTCACAGGTACAGATCCATTGTCCATGACCGAAGCATCCAATGCAGGTAACTTTGGTGTACTGTACAAAATCAAGCTGGATATGGTAGCACCAAACACACTGATTTCCTTTAATGCCCGTGGTGGTCGTTACTCCGGTTACATTTTTGTGAATGGTGTCAGCACAGCGATTAAAAACAACGGTGCAGCTACTTCCGCCAACGATAATGTAGTTATCTATCGTACCGGAGCACTGGATACAGAATCTGTAGAGATCTGGTTCACAGCAGCACCGGGCAGTAACTTGCCAGTTAACTTGCTGTTTAATCAGCTGCCAGCCAAAAAGCAGTAATCCATACAAAGAAGTAGTGATTACAAGTTGTTCCAACCGAAATGAAAATGCAGCTGCATAGCTGCCTAATATTGAAGCCGGAGTCTGCCATGCAGCTCCGGTTTTTATTTATTCATACCGGGTTGCGCTAAATCAGAATCACCTTTAGAATCAGACTGATGAACCAAAAATATTGTATGCGGAACTCGGCATTATTCTTTTTTTGGTGTATAATAGTTATTATTACGAATAAAATACAAACAATGGTTAAAAATAGAAATGAGCTAGAGCCATGACAGGAGGAGCGACTCATGCTGTCTACTGAGGAAATTATTAATATTATGTCAAAACAGGGACTGCGGATTACTGATCAACGCCGTACGCTGGCCAAACTGTTCGCGGAAGCGCCGGGTTATCTGACAGCCAAAGATGTCTATGAATATATGGGACAAAAATACAGCGGACTCAGCTTTGATACCGTGTACCGTAATCTGCGGGTCATGCAGGAACTTGGCGTGCTGGAGCAGATCGTATTCGAAGATGGTGTCAAATTCAAGAGCCACTGCAGTCAGGATCATCATCACCATCATATGATTTGTTTGCAGTGCGAGAAAACGTACCCGATCGCCTTTTGTCCGATGGATATGACAGATATGCCCGAGCAATTTGAAGTTATTCGCCACAAGTTCGAAGTATTTGGTTATTGCAAAGACTGCCGGATGCAGCTGGGCAATCTGCCGGCAGATGAACAGTCGACTGCCAGTAAAGGCGGAGATGGCAAAGAAGGACCTGCGCTACATCTGAAAACGAGTGTACCGGCTGATCAGACCGAGTATGCGACAGGCAGAAGCCAGTGAATAAGCCGCAGAAATGGAGCCGCCGAGCTGTGCAGGTACCAATCCATATTTATCGCAAATTCATTTCTCCACTCAAGCCACCGAGCTGCCGATTTTATCCGACCTGCTCCCAGTATGCTCTGGAAGCGATTGAAGTCCATGGAGTGTTCAAAGGCAGTCTAATGGCAGCAATACGTATCGGTAAATGTCATCCGTTTCATCCGGGAGGTATCGATCCGGTACCACCTGCCAAAGAGCGTAGAGATCCTGCATCGGGTCATGCAGCCGCTTCTTCATCCGAAGAGCCTGGGCTCATGCAAAGCCGTCGTAATGCTTGACAGCTTCCCAAATAATTAGGTATATTCAATTACACAAGTCACATATACGTTTCCAGTGAATGGATAAGTATACGGGTTAGGCCCAGTACAGAGAGCCGGAGCAGCTGTGAACCGGTCTGGGAGCCGCTGTAGAAGATGGTCCGGGAGGAACTGGAGTCGAGCGCATAACACTCGTTGAGGGTGTGATACGTAAGGCTGCAGCGTGAGCCAGCGTTAATGGCCGGCCTGCAAGGGCCGCTGAGCCTGCTGATGCAAATGAGCAGGGAAGTTGGGTGGTAACACGTGAGTATAAGCTCTCGTCCCATTAGGGACGGGGGCTTTTTGTTGTGCGCTCAGCCTCAGCATCCTGTCGAATATATTGTATTGTACCGGCTTTATCTACCGTTATACCGACTGCTGTGTTCGTTGATTCTAACCAAGGAGGAATAATAATGTCTGACAACAAAACGTTCTATATTACAACACCAATCTATTATCCAAGTGACAAGCTTCATATCGGTCACGCTTATACAACTGTAGCCGGTGATGCTATGGCTCGTTACAAGCGTATGAGAGGGTATGAGGTGCGTTATCTGACCGGAACCGATGAACACGGCCAGAAGATCGAGCGCAAAGCCGAAGAGAAAGGACAGACGCCGCAGCAATTTATCGATGGCATCGTAGAAGGGATCAAAAGCCTGTGGAGCAAGCTGGATATTTCCTATGACGATTTTATCCGTACAACCGAAGATCGCCACAAAAAAGTCGTACAGGAAATTTTTGATCGTCTGCTGAAGCAGGGCGACATTTACAAAGGAGAATACGAAGGCTGGTATAGTATTCCAGATGAAACCTATTATACCGAGACCCAGCTGGTCGACGTCGTGCGTAATGACAAAGGCGAAGTAATCGGCGGGAAAAGCCCGGATAGTGGTCATCCGGTTGAACTGGTCAAAGAAGAATCCTATTTCTTCCGTATGAGCAAATATGCGGATCGTCTGCTGCAATACTATCAGGATCATCCTGACTTTATTCAGCCGGAGTCCCGCAAGAACGAAATGATCAACAACTTTATTAAACCGGGTCTGGAAGATCTGGCTGTATCCCGTACGACCTTTGACTGGGGTGTCAAAGTAAAAGACGATCCGAAGCATGTTGTCTACGTCTGGATCGATGCATTGTCCAACTATATTACAGCGCTGGGTTATGGTACGGAAAATCCGGAGCTGTTCAACAAGTTCTGGCCGGCTGATATTCACCTGGTCGGAAAAGAGATCGTGCGTTTCCATACCATCTATTGGCCGATCATGCTGATGGCACTGGATATCCCGCTGCCTAAAAAAGTATTCGGTCACGGCTGGCTGCTGATGAAAGACGGCAAAATGTCCAAGTCCAAAGGCAATGTAGTCGATCCGGTAACGCTGATTGATCGCTACGGCCTGGATGCGCTGCGTTATTACCTGCTGCGTGAAGTGCCTTTTGGTTCAGATGGTACCTTTACACCGGAGAGCTTTGTAGATCGTGTGAATTCCGATCTGGCCAATGATCTGGGCAACCTGCTTAACCGTTCGGTTGCGATGATCGATAAATACTGCGGTAGCGTGATTCCTGCTTATGCCGGTCGTGTACTCGAAGTAGACGGACTGCTCGAAGATACGGTTCAACAGACAATCGACAAAGTCGAACAGGCGATGGAGAAGCTGGAATTCTCGGTAGCACTGACAGCGATCAGCCAGCTGATCAGCCGTACCAATAAATACATCGACGAAACCCAGCCATGGGTACTAGCAAAAGATGAAGCTAATCGTGCCCAGCTGGATTCGGTGATGTATCATCTGGCAGAGTCCCTGCGGATTATTTCCGTTCTGCTGCAGCCATTCCTGACACGTGCACCCAAGCAGATCAGCGAACAAATCGGCGCAACGGCTGAAGAGCTGAACACGTGGGACAGCATCCGTACCTACGGACAGATTCCTGCGGGTACCGGTGTAGTCAAAGGTGACCCGATATTCCCTAGACTCGATGCCAAAGAAGAAGTGGCATATATTGTCGAAGCTATGGGCGGCGTACTCAAAGCAGCCGACGATACAAGCGATCAGGCAGCTACAGAGCAGCAGACCGTCACAGCACCAGCTGCTGAGCCAATCGAAGAAAAGGCAGAAATCAGTATTGATGACTTTGCCAAAGTGGAACTGCGTGTAGCTCAGGTCATTTCTGCTGAACCGGTAAAAAAAGCGGATAAACTGTTGAAACTGCAGCTTGATCTGGGTACAGAGCAGCGCCAGGTGGTATCCGGTATTGCCAAATTCTACACTCCGGAAGAGCTGGTAGGTCGTAAAGTGATTTGCGTAACCAACCTCAAACCGGTCAAATTGCGCGGTGAAGAATCACGCGGTATGATCCTGGCAGCTTCCCATGGAGATCAGCTGACACTGGCTACAGTGCCGGACGGCATGCCTAATGGAGCAGTTGTAAAGTAAAATCGGCAGGCGTATGAGCCGGCTGTCATCATAACCGGAGAACCTTCAATGCATGGTCTTTGCGGCATCATTGAAGGTTCTTTTTATGGTGAAAAACGCTGTTAAAACTTGCCAAGCTGTCTACATTCCATGTATGATTATTGAATGAATTATGTGCCTGATACGTATACTACGGCACTCGTATCACAAATAAGAAAGTGTATGCCAAAGGGGGAGCAAGATGCCAACGCCCAGTATGGAAGACTATTTGGAGCGCATCTACAAGCTGATTGATCAGAAGGGATATGCGCGTGTATCGGACATTGCGGAGGGACTGGAAGTTCATCCTTCATCCGTAACGAAGATGATCCAGAAGCTGGATAAGGATGAATATCTGATTTATGAGAAATACCGCGGACTGGTACTGACCAGCAAAGGAAAAAAGATGGGCAAGCGTCTCGTAGACCGCCATCAGTTGCTGGAAGATTTTCTGGGTATTATCGGTGTGAATCCCGATTATATATATAAGGACGTTGAAGGCATTGAGCATCATTTGAGCTGGGATTCGATCACCCAGATCGAGACACTGGTCGAATATTTCCGCCGCGATCCGGAGCGTGTAGCCGAACTGCAAAGACTGCAAAATGAGCTAATTAGCGATTCATAGGGCAGACATCTGTCGATTATCTGGCAGATGTCTTTTATTTTGTCCGCAACTTTTGAAGAATGAACAGGTCTAATTAAATGAAGTGATTACAAGTGATTTAGCCCTAATATGAAAAGTAGTCGTAAAGAAGCTAACAGCCAAGCCAATTCAAGCAGGTAAAAGATTTACTGGAGGTACATGGATGAAAATTTATCGGTATTTATCATTATTTCTCGCTATTGTCGTTGTCTTTCCATTGGTGAGCAGTACATTGTACGCCGCCGACACCAACATCAAAATCGTACTGGATGGCAAAGCTATTCAGGGAGACGCTGCTCCGTATATTACCAGTGATACCAATGTCACTATGGTACCGCTGCGCCTGATCAGTGAAAATATGGGTGCCGAGATTGCATGGGATCAGCCAAGCAGTACAGTTACCATTACTCATGGTAACGACAAGCTGGTTCTTACAGCCGGACAACCTACAGCTACAGTAAATAGCAAGTCGATTGCACTGGATACATCGGTGCAGATCAAGAGCGGGCGTGTAATGGTGCCGCTGCGCTTTATCGGTGAAGGGCTCGGTCTTGGCGTTAACTGGAATCAGTCTACGCAGACAGTAACACTGACAACCGGAGGCGGTTCAGGTTCCAGTACAGGCAGTGCTGATGGAAAAGGAAGTACACTGAATGCTTCACCGTCTACCAAACCGACAGGCAACGGCACAACAGCATCCAAAGAGCTGCGCGGAGCGTGGATCTCTACCGTGTTTAATCTGGACTGGCCAAGTAGCTCCAACGCAGCCAAACAAAAGCAGGAGTTTTCCAAACAGCTGGATGATCTGCAATCCATGGGGATGAATGCGGTTTTCGTACAGGTACGTCCTTCGGGAGATGCATTGTATCAATCGGCAACGATGCCATGGTCCAAGTTTCTGACCGGCACCCAGGGCAAAAATCCTGGTTATGATCCACTGGAATACATGGTATCCGAAGCGCATAAGCGCGGTATGGAAATCCATGCCTGGTTCAATCCTTTCCGGGCAACGACCGATTCCAAGACAGCCACACTGGCTTCCAATCATGTCGTGCGTCAACATCCGGACTGGGTGATTTATTTTGACGGCAAGTATTATATCAATCCGGGTATTCCGGCAGCCCGTCAATCCATCATCGATACCGTAATGGAAGTCGTGAATAACTATGATGTAGATGGTGTCCATATGGATGACTATTTCTACCCATCATCCGAGACGTCCTCCAAGAAATTTAACGATGACAAAGCTTATACTGCTTACAAAGGCAACTCTACAAGCAAAAGTGAATGGAGACGCAACAATATCAACAGCTTTGTCCGTGATCTGGGCAAATCCATTCATGCGTCCAAGCCATCTGTACGTTTCGGGATTAGCCCGTTCGGCGTATGGCGTAACAAATCCAATGATATTACCGGTTCCGATACCAAGGCGGGTGTAACTGCATATGACAGCATGTACGCTGATACACGCACATGGATCAAAAACGGCTGGATCGATTATATCGCTCCGCAAGTATACTGGAGCTTCTCTTTACCGGCAGCTCATTATGATAAGGTAGTAGACTGGTGGGCCAATGAGACCAAGAATACGGGAGTCGATCTGTATATCGGTCAAGCCATTTACAAAATCAACACACCGGAAATTGGCTGGAATACATCCAACGAGATCATTAATCAAATGAAATATAATGAGAAATACAGTAATATCAAAGGCAGTATCTTCTTCAGCTACAAGGACCTGAAAAAGAATCCACTGGATATTGTCAGCAAGCTTAAATCCTATTGGAATCTGTAATAGTAATCAATATTCACCAAGCGATCCGTGTCATAAGCGCAAGATTATCATTATAAACATTGAAAAAACGCCCCCTGCGTATGAGCAGGGGGCGTTTTTGGTAAGGAAGATGCTGTGCAAATATCATTTCCAAGTGTATAAAAGTTTATTTAATGAAATTTCGGTACATCCTCATCATCTTTGCCTTTGTTGCCCTGGATGACCTGGAATGGGTAATTCTTTTTGGGTTTGCCGGATGGAGATGGATTGCTTTTAGCAAATGGAGCAGATTTACTCGAAGTTTTATACTGGCTTTGCTGTGATTTGAGTTTGGCCATTGTACGTGCAGAAGGCTTTATTTTTGGCTGCTTGCTCATACCGACAGTAGTTCTGGAAGAACGAAGCAGCATAAACGCAATTGCCAAAATAACTACTGTTACAATCAATCCGCCCCAGTTAAAAGTGGCAGGCATGAATATCATCCGATATATCGATGAAGCGAGTCCAATCACAGCCAGCAGTATCATCACGACGAAAATAATTAATTGAGCAGGTGACCTTCTCATTTTTATCATCCTTTCACAGGGTCAGGAGAAACTTCAGGAACTGCAGATGATGCAGACGCATGAGCCAGCTGTGCATCCAGTTCACGCATCCGGTTAAAGGAAGCAATCGATACTTCCAGCTGATCCAGCGTAGGCTCTTTGGTTGTCAGCAGCTGCAGCCAAAGACCCGGATAACCGAGATAACGAAGCACTGGAATATCGCGCAAATTATTCGTAAACTTCAAAAATTCAAAGGATACACCAATAACAAGAGGAAGCAAGATAATACGCTGCAGGATTCGTTCAGCAAGTCCATCCCAGGAGAACAAGGAATAAATAATGACACCGATAATGACCGTCAGGATAATAAAGCTGCTGCCGCAGCGGTAATGCAGACGGCTGAATCTTTGTACGCTTTCTGGTGTTAATTCAGCTTTATTCTCAAAAGCGGTAATAACTTTGTGTTCGGCTCCATGATACTGGAACAGTCGCTTGATCAGTGGTGTCTGGGAAATCCCCCATAGATAGACCAACAGCAGTATGATTTTAATAACCCCTTCTAGCAGAGTATGCAAAAACAGGTTATGGAACAGGTTTTTGAACAGTAGACCTTCGAGCATAGCGGGTACGATTGTAAAGATCAGCTTGCCGACGATCAGAGACAACACACCGACTACGGCTACACCCAGAACCATGCTGAGACTTCTTTTGGATTCTTCTTTTTGTTTCTGCTGGGCATATTCTTCGGGGTCCATCTGATCCTCGGAATAGGCATCTGCAGCATAGTTAAGATGCTTGGAGCCTTTGGCGCTGGAATCAATCAGACTGATAATACCGCGCAGAAGTGGAATGCGGCGGAGTGTACGGACCCAGGATTTATCCTGTCTGGGAACTTCCAGGTAGGTGATCTCACCATCTTTGCGTCTTACGGCGGTTACGTTGACGTGCTTTCCGCCAAACATGACGCCTTCGATTACAGCCTGGCCGCCATAGCTGACTGGAGTGGATTGTTTTGGCAAATCGTGTCACCCTTCCATTATTCTTCATCATCCAGGAAGATGATGGTTTCGCTTATTCTATTGCCGGATTCAAAAAAAGTTTGCCGGCTAAGCATTTCTTGTACTACAGACATGCTTGATACTCATATTGTAGCGGATTTTACTTACCATTACCAGAATATGCAGAGTAGGGTCAAAAAGTGAATTATTTAACTGACTATTCTCAAAAATGCGCAGGGTATGGTAAAATAATCTCTGGCTATTTGCAAGACAGAACGGAGCGAAGGGGAGAGGTTCAATGAGTACAGTACGTTTAAATAAATTGCGTCAGGCCATGAAGGAACGCCAGCTTGAAGCGATGTTCATCACAAGCAGTGTTAACCGCAGATATTTGACTGGATTTACCGGTTCGGCAGGCTATGTTATCGTAACGGCAGAACAGGCTTATTTATTAACCGATTTCCGTTATATGACCCAAGCGCCTGAACAGGCCAAAGCGTTCACCGTGGTCGAGCATGCTCCAAACGTAGTGGATACGATCAAAGAACTGCTTTCCAAATGGGGTGTAGGATCGATCGGTTTTGAACAGGATCAGGTCCCTTACAGCAGGTATGCCGCTTACAAGCAGCATCTGGCTCCAGTGGAACTCGTACCGGTCTCCGGTATGCTTGAGGGCATCCGTAACTTCAAGGATGCAGAAGAAATTGCCATTATCGAACAGGCGACTGCAATTGCCGATCGTACGTATGACCATATTCTGAGCTATATCAAGCCAGGAGTTACCGAGAAGGAACTGGAATTGGAAATGGAATTTTTCATGCGCCGTCAGGGAGCATCCGGTCCGTCATTCGAGACCATCGTCGCTTCGGGCGTACGTTCTGCTCTGCCGCATGGAGTAGCCAGTGACAAGCCGATCGGTCATGATGAATTTATTACGTTTGATTTTGGTGCTATCTATAATGGATACGTATCTGATCTCACACGTACGGTATTCGTCGGTACACCGTCGGACAAACACCGTGAAATTTACAATGTTGTACTGGAATCCCAGCTGCATACGCTGCAGCATCTGAAACCGGGAATGAGTGGCAAGGAAGCGGATGCATTATCACGTGATATTATCACGGCACATGGTTATGGAGACGCCTATGGTCACAGCGCCGGTCATGGTATCGGTCTGGAAGTACACGAAGAGCCACGTCTGTCCAAGCTCAGCGATACCGTGCTGCAGCCGGGTATGGTGGTTACCGTGGAACCGGGCATTTACCTACCTGGATTCGGCGGTGTACGTATTGAGGATGATGTACTGATTACCGAAGATGGAATTCGTATTCTGACGCATTCCAGCAAAGAATTTACGATTTTACCGGTCTAAGCAGCTTCTTCCTGCACTTAGCAGGATCAGGAGTCATGTTTGCCGAATAAAATAAACTGGGATTGCTTCGATTGGACAGGCTGAACCCATTACGTTTGTAAAAACGCTAACAGGATACCTCCCGAACGTTCGCTGATCACAGAGTTTAACCCTTTAAACAGAATATCCTGTAGATTATGGGGTATAGTACAATATATAGGCAGTCTGCCGGACAGCTCTTCAGGGAACTGTTCGGCTTTATAGATAGGCGTATATTGTATCAAACTTGGCTTTACCATATATGAGGAGGCGTTATTTTGATTTCAGTTAACGATTTTAAAACAGGTTTGACCGTAGAGGTAGAAGGCAACATCTACTCCGTTATTGAGTTCCAGCACGTAAAACCGGGTAAAGGTGCTGCATTCGTGCGCTCCAAGCTGAAAAACCTGCGTAACGGTAACATTGTTGAGCGTACATTCCGTGCAGGTGAGACTATTGCCCGTGCACAGATCGAAAACCGTGGCGTACAGTATCTGTATGCAAGCGGCAGCGAGCATGTATTCATGGACAATGAAACCTACGACCAGTTCGAGCTGAACGAAAGTCAGCTGGAATGGGAACTGAAATTCCTGAAAGAAAACATGACAGTTAACATCGTTAGCTACCAGGGCGAGATTCTTGGAATCAACCTGCCAACATCTGTTGAGCTGGAAGTAACCGAGACAGAGCCAGGTATCAAAGGTAATACAGCTACTGGTGCTACGAAGAGTGCAACGATGGAAACCGGCCATATGGTTCAGGTTCCTCTGTTCATCAACCAGGGCGACAGACTGATCATCGATACACGCGAAGGTAAATACGTATCCCGCGCGTAATGATCTGCAAACAGGCGACTTCGCCATAATAGTGAAAGGCTGTTCCTTTATCCTTATGCAGGGTAAAAGGGACAGCTTTTTCTCTATAGATAAGAAATGCCTTGAAATTTGCGGTAGTACTTAGCGCGTTGTCGTATTATACTGATAAAGAATTAGTATTTTCATGCAAAAAAATGCATGTTATGCTGGATACGCTGTTCAATCCGGGCTGCGGCCTTGCTGTATGCCTGTATCAAGTAGGGAGTGAAGAGGTCTTGGCTTTGTACGTGATGAAGTTCGGCGGGAGCTCCGTCGGGGATATTGAGCGCATGCAACGTGTAGCAAAGCGCATTATTGAAAAGCAGGATGAAGGTCATCAATGTGTTGTAGTCGTCTCGGCAATGGGAGACACGACAGATGATCTGATTGACCAGGCACGACTACTGAATCCGAATCCGCCTGCGCGCGAAATGGATATGCTGATGACAGTCGGCGAGCAGATTTCTATTGCAATGCTGTCCATGGCGATTCACCAGCAAGGACGCGAAGCCGTATCCTTTACCGGTTGGCAGGCAGGTTTTGAGACCGAAGCGGACCATGGACGTGCACGGATCGTAGATATTCGTCCGGCCAAAGTACAACATGCACTGGATGCAGGCAAAATCGTTATCGTTGCCGGTTTTCAGGGAACAACGGCAGATGGTGAGATTACTACATTCGGACGTGGTGGCTCCGATACGACAGCTGTTGCACTGGCAGCAGCGATTCAGGCGGATACATGCGAGATTTATACGGATGTTGACGGTATCTATTCCACAGATCCGCGTATCGTCAAATGTGCACGCAAACTGAATGAAATCTCTTATGACGAAATGCTGGAACTGGCTAACCTTGGCGCTGCTGTACTGCATCCGCGCGCAGTGGAATATGCCAAGCACAACAATGTACGTCTCGTTGTACGCTCCAGCTTTAACTATAATGAAGGAACCGTGGTGAAGGAGGAAGCAAGCATGGAACAGGGAGCAGTAGTCAGTGGGATCGCTTACGATAAAAACGTGGCGCGGATTACAATCAGAGGGGTTAACGACCTGCCTGGTGTACTCGCCAAAATGTTCGGTGAGCTGGCATCCGCCAAAATCGACGTTGATATTATCGTGCAAAGTGGTGTCATGAATGGCAAAGCAGACTTTTCCTTTACCGTCAGTCTCGAAGATCGTCTGGGCGCGCTAAATGTGATCGAGAATATTGGCGGTGAGCTTCCTTATGATGAAGTGACTTCCGAAGTGGATCTGGTCAAAGTATCTATTGTAGGCGCAGGTATGGTCAGCCATCCCGGTGTAGCTGCACAGATGTTCAAAGCTATTTCCGATCAGGGAGTCAGCATCAAGATGGTCAGCACCTCCGAAATCAAAGTGTCCTGTGTAATCGAAGCAGGAAGGCTTAATGATGTGGTATCTGCTCTGCATACTGCATATGGTCTGGATACCGAAGAACAGGCATTTGTCGGCGGACCGCAGGATCGTCGCTAATTTCTGGATATAAAGTCAATAATATATAGCGTTATTTATGGCGGGAACATCATTTTAAAGAAGATGTTCCCGCCTTTTTCATGAATATGCTATAATACATAGCGTTATGTGAAATTACCCCTAACTGAGTGTTTTACATTATACTCAGGTTACAGGCAAAGAAGCCAAAGGAGTGAATTAATAGATGTTTAAATTAAACGAAATTAAAGAGCTGATTCAACTGTTGGATGAGACGTCCGTTCAGGAAGTTGAAATCGAAAATGAAGGTTCCCGTCTGGTAATCCGCAAGCCGGGTAAAGCAGAGACTGTCTATGTACAGGCTCCAACTGCTGCACCTGTTATGCAGCAAGCCAGTCAACCAGCTGCTGCACCACAAGCAGCACCTACAGCCCCAGCTGCGACGGCAGCACCGGAAGTGGATCCGACTCTACATACCATTGCATCTCCAATGGTCGGAACGTTCTACCGCTCCCCTTCTCCAGAAGCGGGTTCATTTACAGGTGTAGGCGAGAAAGTAACTCACAAATCCGTCGTATGTATCATCGAAGCGATGAAGCTGATGAACGAACTGGAAGCGGAAGTGAACGGAACGATTGTTGAAGTGCTTGCTGAAAACGGACAGCTCGTTGAATACGGACAGCCTCTGTTCCTGGTAAAACCGGAATAATCAGTGCTATTCGTGTATAAGGCCGGAGGAGGAAAAGCAAAATGAAATTTCAAAAAATATTAATCGCGAACCGTGGTGAAATTGCGGTTCGTATTATCCGTGCATGTCGTGAACTCGGCATCTCTACAGTAGCAGTCTATTCCGAAGCAGATCGTGATTCACTGCATGTTCGTCTTGCGGACGAAGCTTATTGCGTAGGACCTACGCTGTCCAAGGACAGTTATCTGAATCTGACCAACCTGATGAGTGTAGCGACACTGACAGAATGTGATGCGGTACACCCGGGGTACGGATTCCTGGCAGAAAACGCGGATTTTGCAGAAATCTGTGAATCCTGCAATATTACCTTTATTGGACCATCTCCCGATGCGATCAACCGTATGGGAGACAAATCCGAAGCGAAACGTACTATGCTGGAAGCAGGCGTACCGGTTATTCCGGGTTCCGACGGTATCGTCGAAGATCTGGATGAAGCGGTAAAAATCGCACGCGGAATCGGTTATCCGGTCATCATCAAGGCAACTGCCGGTGGTGGCGGTAAAGGGATTCGTCTGGCAGAAGATGAAGAGTCACTCGTTAAACAGATTACCAATGCCCAGCAGGAAGCCGAGAAAGCTTTTGGTAATGGCGGCGTATATCTGGAGAAATATCTGACAGGTATGAAGCACGTTGAAGTGCAGATTATCGCCGACCGTCATGGCAATGCCGTGCATCTGGGCGAACGTGACTGTTCTGTACAGCGTCGCCGTCAGAAACTGGTCGAAGAAGCACCATGTCCGGTACTGTCTCCGGAGCTGCGTGCCGAAATGGGAGCAGCAGCTGTACGTGCAGCACAGGCGGTTAATTACTCCGGTGCCGGGACGCTTGAATTCCTGCTTGGTCAGGATGGCCAGTTCTACTTTATGGAGATGAATACGCGTATCCAGGTAGAACATCCGGTAACGGAGATGGTTACTGGTGTTGATTTGATTCAGGAAATGATCCACGTGGCTGAAGGCAACCCGCTTTCCTTTACCCAGGAAGAAGTGAAAATCAACGGCTGGTCGATCGAATGCCGTGTGAATGCGGAAGACCCGGAGCGCAACTTTATGCCAAGTCCCGGCAAAATCGGATTCTACCTGCCACCAGGTGGTCCAGGTGTACGTGTTGATAGTGGCGCATATCCAGGGTATACGATCTCGCCTTATTATGATTCGATGATCGCCAAGCTGATCGTATGGGCACCAACACGTGAAGAAGCGATTGCCAAAATGAAGCGTGCACTGGATGAATTCGCGATTGAAGGTATTCATACAACAATCCCGTTCCATATGCGTCTGCTGAGCCATGAGACGTTTGTGCGCGGTGATTTTGATATCAAGTTCCTCGAAGAAAACGAGGTATAATCCGGTTTGTCAACCAAACAGGGACGTGTTATATTTAGTTTATCTGGCAGGAGGTGTATAAAATGAGTACATTACCGACTGAATTCGAACGGACCGATATTGGAGAAATCCAGATTGCACCGGAAGTTATCGAAGTGATCGCCGGACTGGCTACGATTGAAGTGAACGGTGTAGCCGGAATGAGCGGTGGCTTTGCCGGTGGGATTGCTGAGCTGCTCGGACGCAAAAATCTGTCCCGTGGCGTAAAAGTGGAAGTTGGACAACGTGAAGCAGCTGTAGACGTATCTGTTATTATCAAATACGGACACCGTCTGCCTGAAGTGGCGGCTGAAATCCAGCGCAACGTCAAACGTTCAATCGAGACCATGACCGGACTGAATGTCGTAGAAGTAAACGTACAGATCCATGATGTTCATCTCGAGACAGTAGAGCGAATTGAAGAGACTGAGTTTACACAACGTGTGAAATAAATGAGCAGCATCAATCTGCTCAATACTGAACCCCCGACGTCACTGTCAGGGGTTTACTATAATGTAAGGAGGTCGCACATTCTTGGCTAAAATCATGGATCGGCTGTTATTGTTTATTTACAGCCTGAGTATTGGAATTTTATCTGTGCTGGCGATCCTGCTGCTAAGCGGACAGGTGCCGATGGAGCTTGATTACCGGAATGAGCAGACCCTTTATATTACCGTCATTGTGGTGGCGGTTATCCTGTTCTTGCTGAGTATTCGCTTTTTCTATGTATCGATCCGTACCGAGCGTGGTCATCTGAATGCTGTTCATCAGCGTACGGAATTCGGTGATATACAGATCTCGCTGGAGACGATTGAGAATATGGCGCTCAAAGCAGCAGAGCGTACACGTGGAGTTCGAGATGTCAAAACACGCGTACGTGTGGTAGAATCAGGTCTTGAGATTATGATCCGGGCGATTGTGGATGGAGAGCATTCCATACCAGGTCTATCGGAAGAAATGCAGAAAAGTATTCAAAAACAGATCGAGGATATTACCGGTATTCCGGTCTCGTCTGTTGCTGTATATATTGCCAATATCGTTCAGTCCCCTGCCTTCAAAAGCAGAGTGGAGTAGAAGGGAGTTCTCCTGATGATGTGGAAAGCGATCTGGGACACTCACGGTGGACGAATCCTTGGCGTACTTGCCGGTATCGGCTGCGGCATACTGTATCTGACCATTGGCTTTTGGGATATGTTGTTCTTTGCATTGTTAGTGTTCATAGGTTATATCGTCGGCCGTAACCGGGATCTCCGGTTGGGTCCAACCATTCCCTGGCAGCGGATCAGCGAATGGCTGGCAGACCGCTGGCGTCCATTTCGTTGAACCCTGTCATACATCATTCCCGGATTGCAATCCTATTTATAGCAGGCATTACCGGGAATGCTGAATGGCAGGTTTTTTTGTTGGTATGGACAGGTTCTACGTTTATATAACACAGGAAAACAACCGGTGTTCTTTTTCGTGAAGACAGCGGATTTGATAAACCGGCAGGTGCTGGCCGCCTGACCGTGAAAAATACAAGGTGAGCGTTCCGTAATGGATATTGCATTAGATCCATACACGCAATCACCAGGAGGATAATTAGTAATGAAAAGAAGATTAGCGCGGGAAATTACCGTACAAAGCCTGTACCAGATGGAAATGAACGAGGTGAAAGCAGAAGAAGCAATTATGATTCTGCTGGAAGAAGCAGCAGCCGATAACGAATCCGAAGTCGAGCTTAGTGATGAAGCCCAGCTCAAAACGTATGTACTCGACGTCGTTAACGGGATCTGGGAGAACAAGGAAGCGATTGACCAGCTGCTGGTAGATTATTTGCAGAACTGGCAGGTAAGCCGTCTGTCCCGTGTAGATCGTCAGATCCTGCGTCTGGCTGTCTATGAGATGGTATTTACCGAAGGTGTTCCAGCCAAAGTTGCTGTCAACGAAGCAATTGAACTGTCCAAGCATTTTGGAACCGAAGAATCCGGCAAGTTTGTTAACGGTGTACTCGGCAAAATGATTCATGACCTGGACAAATTGAAATCCCAAAAAGGCTGATAAACCGCAGCTAACGAATAGCATCCGCACCCTAGAATAGCCCACTGCATGAAAATCAATGATGGTAAGCTTAACCCTTATGCGTTACCCTATCAAAAATTAATTTTCTGAACAGATAAAGGAGCGATTATCATGGCAGCAACAATCATTAGCGGTAAACAGATTTCCGAGGAGATTCGTCAAGATATCAAACAGGAAGTGGACAAAATGAAAGCAGAAGGCTTCCAGCCAGGTCTGGCGGTTGTCCTCGTCGGTGATGATCCGGCTTCACATGTTTATGTACGCAATAAAGAAAAGGCCTGCCATGATCTAGGCTACTATTCCGAAGTACATCGTTTGTCGGCAGAGACTTCCCAGGAAGAACTGCTGGAGATGGTTCACAAGCTGAATAATCAGGATAATATTCACGGGATTCTCGTACAGCTGCCGCTACCGAAGCAGATTGAGGAGAAAGCAATTATCAACGCTATTTCTCCCGAAAAAGATGTGGATGGATTCCATCCGATCAATGTAGGGAATCTGGTCATCGGCGATGACAGTCTGCTGCCATGTACACCGGCTGGCGTGATCGAGATGATCAAGCGTACCGGTATCGAAATGTCCGGCAAGCATGCCGTAGTCATTGGCCGCAGCAATATCGTAGGCAAACCGGTCTCCCTGTTGCTGCAACGTGAGAATGCGACAGTAACGATGTGTCATTCCCGTACAACCAATATGAAAGAAATTGCCCGTCAAGCAGATATCCTCGTGGTAGCGATCGGTCGTGCCAATTTTGTGGATGCCAGCTATATTAAGCCGGGTGCAGTAGTTATTGATGTGGGCATGAACCGTCTGGACACTGGCAAGCTTGCCGGTGACGTCGATTTCGAAAGTGCCAAAGAAGTATCCGGTCCGATTACTCCGGTGCCGGGTGGCGTAGGACCGATGACGATTACCATGCTGATGAAGAACACGCTGGTAGCTGCCAGACGTGCCTACGGTTTGAACTGAGAAAGGGGATCTTATGCAGCAACAGCAGCGTATATACTCCATCAAGGAGATTAACAAATATATCCGGATGAAAATGGAGTCCGATTCGCTGCTCTCCGAAGTATGGCTGAGAGGCGAAATCTCGAACTTCACTCACCATTCCAGCGGACATATGTATTTTACCCTTAAGGACGAAAGCAGCCGTATCAAATCAATTATGTTTGCTTCGTACAATCAACGTCTTCCTTTTATTCCAAAAGAAGGCGCGCGCGTGATCGCCAAAGGCTATATCTCGGTATACGAACGGGATGGTCAATATCAGTTCTATGCTACCCAGATGCAGCCTGATGGTATTGGCAGTCTGTATCTCGCGTATGAACAGCTCAAGCAAAAGCTTGAACATGAAGGTTTATTTGATTCTGCACGTAAGCGTCCGCTACCACAGTATCCACGTACGATTGGTGTCATTACTTCGCCAACCGGCGCGGCAGTACGGGATATTTTGACTACCATTCGCAGACGCTATCCCGTCGTGAAGATTGTAGTCTATCCGGTACTTGTACAGGGTAAGGGAGCTGCACCATCCGTAGTCAAAGCCATTCGCAATCTAAACCGAATCGGTGAAGCCGATGTGCTGATTGTCGGTCGCGGTGGGGGTTCACTGGAAGAGCTATGGGCATTTAACGAAGAAATGGTGGCTCGTGCAATTGCGGAGTCCCGGATTCCAGTCATTTCGGCTGTGGGTCATGAGACCGATTTTACAATTGCCGATTTTGCTGCCGATCTTCGTGCTGCCACTCCTACGGCAGCCGCTGAACTGGCGGTACCGAATATTATCGAACTGCGCGCCCAGGTGCAGCAGATGCGTCGTCAGCTCAGACAGGGATTACTGCGTCTGTCCCAGCGTCAACGTGACCGGTTGAATCGTCTCAAGCGCTCACCGGCTTTGCTACATCCGCAGCGTCAGCTGGTGCAGCATATGACCCGTCTGGATATGCTGGAGCGTCGTCTGACGAGCAGTCTGCAGCGCCGTGCTCATATCCAGCGTGATCGTCTTGGGCGTTCCAATCAGCGATTGGCCAGACATAATCCACAGGAACAACTGATTTATGCACGCAGACGTACGGATACCGCACGTCGTCAGCTGGAGCTTCGTATGCAGCAGATTTTACGGCAAAAACAACAAAAACTCGGCTTCGGCCTCAAACAGCTGGATGCTCTGAGCCCTCTCAAGGTTATGGCCCGGGGATACAGCCTTGTATACGATGAGCAGCAGGAACAGCTCGTCAAGTCTGTCAATCAGGTGACGACCGGTGAGATGATCACCGTCAAGCTGGAAGACGGGCAATTGAATTGTCAGGTACAACATATCGAGGAGGCGGACAACAATGGCAAAGGCAGCAAAGGAACAGGAGCTTAATTTTGAACAGGCGATGGACCGGCTGGAAGAGATCGTCTCCGAACTGGAGCATGGCGATGTCCCGCTGGAAAAAGCAATCGATCTTTTTCAACAGGGAATGAAGCTGTCTCAGGTATGCGGCTCCAAACTGGAGGAAGTGGAACGCAAAATTGAAATGATCGTGGAGGAAGACGGAGAACTGCGCAAAAAGCCTTTTGACAGCGCAGAAAGCGGTGAACCGATTGAGTAACCGTCCGGAACTGAAGCAATATATTCAGGATATTTCCACCTATATGGAATCACATCTGCAAAATGCCCTGCCCACGAGCTGGCAGGTGCCGGATACACTGCAGCAATCCATGCTGTACTCGCTTATGGCAGGAGGCAAACGCCTGCGTCCTGTATTTGTCATTGCAGCCGCAGAAGCGCTTGGAGGCAGCAGGGAAGCTGCTGCTCCGGTTGCCTGTGCAGTGGAAATGGTGCATACGTACTCACTCGTTCATGACGATTTGCCTGCTATGGATAATGATGATTACCGGCGCGGCAAATTGACCAACCACAAAGTGTACGGTGAAGCGATGGCTATTCTGGCAGGAGATGCACTGCTAACGCATGCTTTTCATAGCGCAGCAGGAGCTCTTCAAACAGGTGTCCCTGCAGAAGCTGTCGTAGCCATCATCAGCGATCTGGCAGAGTATGCAGGACCGCGCGGTATGGTGGGTGGTCAGGTGGCGGATATGCAGGGCGAGCAGGGAATGACCGAACTGTCTCAGCTGCAGTACATTCATCTGCACAAGACAGCAGATTTGTTCATGTTTTCCCTGACAGCTGGAGCACGTACAGCGGGAGCCACGGAATCACAATTGGCTGCACTGCGCCAATTTGGTTCGGATATCGGCCTTGCTTTTCAGATTCAAGATGACATTCTGGATGTGATTGGCGACGAAGCCAAACTGGGCAAAAAAACGCAAAGTGACAGCAAGCTACAAAAAGTCACCTATCCGTATTTCATCGGTCTGGAAGAATCGCAGCGGGAAGTAGCCCGTCTGACAGCGAGTGCCAAGACAGCGCTGCAGCAGGCCGGACTGCAGGATTCGAGCCGACTGGAGGAAATTGCTGACTATCTGGTGCAACGTGATCATTAAAGGTTACGTATAGCCATGAAGGTTCGTCTATTCTATAGATAAGCGACACTTAGTGCCGCAAAAGTGACAAGATTTCGAAATAAGTCATGCTTGTGGTATAGTGAATAGTAATAATATATCGAAGAATAGCTGAATAAAATCAATTTGGATGTACATTAATGTGTCCAAAGGAAAGCGGGGAAATGGTGTGCTGCTTCCACAGATTCATCAACCAAGTGATCTTAAAGATCTGACAACAGAACAATTAACCGTACTGGCAGGAGAGATTCGTCAGTTTCTGATTGAAAAATTATCGGCAACCGGCGGACATCTGGCCTCCAACCTCGGGGTCGTGGAGCTTACCCTGGCACTGCATTATTTGTATGACAGTCCCAAAGACAAGTTTATTTTTGACGTAGGACATCAAGCGTACGTGCACAAAGTACTTACTGGACGCATGGATCGTTTTGATACCCTGCGTAAATACAAAGGATTATGCGGCTTTGTCAAACGAAATGAAAGCGAACACGATGTGTGGGAAGCTGGTCACAGCAGCACGTCGCTGTCTGCTGCCATGGGTATGGCACTTGCGCGTGATTTCAAAAAAGAAGACAACAAAGTCGTTGCCGTAATCGGCGACGGCGCGCTGACTGGTGGTATGGCTTTTGAAGCATTGAACCATATCGGTCATGAGCAGCGCAAACTGACCGTGGTACTGAACGATAACGAAATGTCCATCGCACCGAATGTAGGAGCCATGCACAAATATCTGGGTAAAATCCGCTCGGATAAAGGATATCTTCGTGCCAAGGATGAAGTTGAGCAGTTGATCAAAAAAATCCCGGCAATTGGCGGTAAAATTGCCAAAACGGCAGAAAAGCTCAAGGATACGCTGAAATATGCAATGGTATCCGGTGTACTGTTCGAAGAGCTGGGCTTTACTTACTTTGGACCGGTAGACGGACATGATCTGCCCAAACTGCTGGAAACATTCCGTCAGGCAGACAATGTGGATGGTCCTGTACTGATCCATATTGTGACGATCAAGGGTAAAGGTTATCTGCCGGCTGAAGCGGATTCATACAAATGGCATGGAATCACGCCATACAAAATCGAATCCGGTCAGGTCGTTAAAGCTGCGGGTCATCCAATGTATACCGAAGTATTTGGTCAGACACTGATCGAACTTGCGGAGCAGGATGAGCGTATTGTAGCTGTAACACCGGCGATGCCAGGCGGCTCGGGATTGTTCCCGTTTGCCAAGCGTTTCCCGGATCGGATGATTGATGTAGGTATCGCGGAACAGCACGCAGCAACAATGTGTGCGGCTCTGGCCATGGAAGGCATGAAGCCGGTCTATGCGGTATATTCTACCTTTATGCAGCGTGCATACGATCAGATCGTTCATGATATTTGTCGTCATAATGCAAATGTAATGTTTGCGATCGACCGGGCCGGCTTTGTCGGAGCGGACGGAGAGACTCATCAGGGGGTATATGATATCGCCTTTATGCGCCATATTCCGAATATCGTGATTATGATGCCAAAAGATGAGAATGAACTGCGTCACATGATGAAGACGGCGCTTGATTATAATGAAGGCCCTATTGCTTACCGTTATCCGCGTATTAACGGTCTTGGTGTAGCAATGGATCAACAGCTCGTTCCAATCCCGATCGGTACCTGGGAAAAAGTCCGTGAAGGCGATAATTATGCGATTCTCGCTTCTGGACCGATGGTACAGATGGGCATGGAAGTTGCCGAAGAACTCAAGCGTGATGGCATGAACGTGGCTGTAATCAATGCCCGTTTCATGAAGCCGCTGGATGAGCAAATGCTGCTGGAATTGGCGGACAAAGGTACACGCATGCTGGTTGTCGAAGAAGTATCCCAGGCAGGAAGCATGGGTAGTGCTGTACTGGAATTCTATGCTGCGAAAGGGCTGCATGATGTGACAGTAGGTCTGATGGGTATACCTGATGAATTTATCGAACATGGCAGCATTAAGGATCAGCAGTGTGAAGCAGGCCTGACACCGGAAAATATTGCCGCATCTCTGCGCGCACTGGCTCCCGGCAAAGCCTGGACGTTCCAGAAAAATTCCGTATAAATTACTGGTACCTGGAATACAACGGTGATATCGCAGGAACAAACTTTTTGTATCAAAAATTGTTCTGCATAACTACCGACAGTAACAAGTAAAATCGATAGTAACGAAGCGGGAGGGCATCTTTCCGCTTCGTTTGCTGTTTGAGCGGATGAATGAATGTTTATATCATTTTCACTGTATGCTCTAACGTTAATGTCAGGTGTGGCAGTACAATAGATGAGAGCTGCATAAGCATCTCATAGCAACTTGGCGTTCTACTCAGATAACAACCATCCCCACGGATTTATTATTAAAATGAAGGTAGGAGTTACTTACCATGGCAAGTGATAAAGAGCGGGTTGACGTACTACTCGTAGAGCAGGGCTATTATGAAAGCCGTGAAAAGGCCAAAGCAGCCGTTATGGCTGGTCTGGTCTATGCCGGCACCGAACGTTTGGAAAAGCCGGGAATGAAGATTGGCCGCGATACAGCGCTGAATGTTAAAGGCGCTATACATCCATATGTAAGTCGCGGTGGTCTGAAGCTGGAAAAGGCACTCAAGCATTTCGGGATTGATATGACCGGTCGGACGATGCTGGATATTGGTTCATCTACTGGAGGATTCACAGATTGTGCGCTGCAAAATGGTGCAGAATATGTCTATGCGATTGATGTAGGTTACAACCAGCTGGACTGGTCGCTGCGTAATCACCCTCAGGTCTGTGTAATGGAGCGAACTAATTTTCGCTATATGACGCCTGATCAGCTGGAAGGTCCCGTGCCGAACTTTGCCAGTATTGATGTATCCTTTATCTCGCTTCGTCTGATGCTGCCTCCGCTGAAGGAATTGCTGGACAAGCCAGCGGATATCGCAGCGCTGATCAAACCTCAGTTCGAGGCCGGACGGGAGAAAGTAGGAAAAACCGGCGTTGTACGCGATCCCAAAGTTCATCAGGAAGTACTGCTGAATGTATTATCTTTTGCCCGGGAAATGGGATATGTATTAAAAGATCTTACATTCTCGCCGATTACAGGGGGAGAAGGCAATATCGAGTTCCTCGCTCATTGGTATCTGCCATCCGGCGAGGGAGATGATACGATCGAGCAGCTAGATATACTGGATATTGAGCAATTGGCTGCCAAGACAGCCGCAGAAGCCTCACATACCTTTAGAGGTGGAGCAGCCAAACACCAGTAAAAGTGGATTTAGAGCAGCCATACAGAGGCAGTACGGCTTATAAAAATACGTATAAAACAAAGTTGAAATGACAGTGAGCCGACACAGAAAAGCTTGCTGCTAAGCTTCACGCTGGCAGCAGGCTTCTTGTGCTGGAGACTGGAGCAGCTGGAAGACAGGAGATAACGTTGTAAAAAATTTAACGATTAAAGTTTTATTTGGCTATTGATTTACGAACAGATATTCCTATATAATGAGAACGAACGTTCCGCCCAATAACCATTTTGGTACAGGGTTGGACCTTACCGTTCTGGATGTTACAATAGGATAATGTGCGAAGCTGGATTGAATGTCGTTAAATGGACTACAATATTTTCCATTTATACAAAGGATTATACCTGATCCATAGCGAATAATTATAGGTCTGATTGCATAAGATAAACCTATTATTCACAGGTATTTACGACAATAATCACTTGCATGCTAACTATAGAGCATACCATTAACGGAGGTCTGTATGAAGGGACAGCGACATATCAAAATTAGAGAAATTATTACACACCAGGATATCGAGACACAGGACGATCTGGTTGAAGCATTGCGTCAAGCGGGCTTCCAGGTTACCCAGGCTACCGTATCCAGGGATATCAAAGAACTATTGCTAATCAAAATTCCGACGGATGACGGAAGATATAAATATTCTTTACCAACGGATCAACGCTATAACCCCGTGCAAAAGCTCAAACGTGCACTGGTGGACAATTTCCTGCAAATTGATTTTACGACCAATCTGGTAGTTATGAGATGTCTGCCCGGTACAGCCAACTCCATTGCGTCCCTGATCGACAGCATGGAATGGTCACAGATTATGGGTACCATTTCCGGTGATGATACGATGCTGATCATTTGCCGTACCGAAGAAGACAGCCAGAAAGTAATCGAGCAGATTATGGGATTCATCTCCTAGTTACAGAATCTGCTTGATCCATGCGTCGTGTTCAATGCAGCCAGCCTGCGATTTGCCGGAAGTATAGTCTGTGGTGAAAAGCGTTGCTCCCTAGTCTTGTACACGAAGAGGAGTGAGCTCCATGCTGGTCATGCTGAGCATTAAAAACCTGGCTGTTATTGAAGAAATCGACGTTTACTTTCATAAAGGATTCCATGTACTGAGCGGTGAGACCGGTGCTGGTAAATCCATCATTATCGATGCGCTCGGTCTTATTGCAGGCGGAAGAGGCTCAGCGGATCTGGTTCGTTACGGATGCGACAAAGCAGAGATGGAAGCGCTGTTCGAACTGCGCGCGACCCATCCGGTATGGGATACCTTATCCCGTCTCGGTATTCAGGGAACAGCAGAGGAGCATCTGGTTATTCGCCGTGAAGTAACGGTAAATGGCAAAAGCACCGGACGCATTAACGGGCAGCTCGTCAATCTGTCGATGCTGCGTGAAGTAGGCGAACAGCTGGTTAACATCCACGGCCAGCATGAGCACCAGTCTCTGATGAAGCCGGAACGTCATCTGGGATTGCTGGATACATTCGGCGATGTCAAGATCGGTCCGGTCAAAATGAAATATCATGAGCAATACAATGCCTATATCAAGGTTGAACGCGAATTGCGTGATCTGCAGGAAACCAGTCAAAAAACGTATCAGATGATGGATCTGTATCGCTTCCAGCTCGAAGAGATCTCTTCTGCGAATCTGCAGCCGGGTGAAGATGAAGAGCTGCAGGAAGAGCGTCTGCGCCTTGCACATAGCGAGAAAATGATGGATTCCGTATCAGGTAGCTATCATAACCTGAATGGTGATGGCAGCATGGGCGCACTTAGCGTAGCATTGTCCCGTCTGGGCGATGTATCCCGCTATGACTCCAAAAATCTCGATCCTATTGTGGAGCAGCTGCAATCAGCCTATTATCAGCTGGAAGATGCTGTATACCAGCTGCGCAGTTATCAGGAGAATATTGAATTCAATCCGGGACGCCTTGAAGAAGTGGAATCCCGTCTGAATCTGATCTCCGGATTACGCCGCAAATACGGAGAGAATGTAGAACAGATTCTGGAGTATTATGAGAAAATCCAGCATGAAACAGATTTGCTGGAAAATAAGGATGAGCGTCTGCTTGAACTTACTGACAAACGTGATAAGCTACGTACCAAGCTGCTGGAGACTGGCGAAAAGCTCAGCAAACTGCGCCGCGAATGTGGACGGGAACTTGCCGAACAAGTAGAGGCAGAGCTGAAGGATCTGCAGATGCAGCGTACTTCACTGCGTGTCAATATTGATTATATTGAAGATACGAATGGTGCATGCTGGAATGGCCGTAATATTCGCATTACCCGCCAGGGTATCGATACAGCAGAATTCCTGATTTCACCGAATCCAGGTGAACCGCTTCGTCCACTCGGCAAAATTGCTTCCGGTGGTGAGCTGTCACGTATCATGTTGGCACTCAAAAGTATCTTTGCCCGTCATGATCAGGTACCTGTACTTGTATTCGATGAAGTGGATACTGGGGTTAGCGGCAGGGCAGCACAGTCGATTGCCGAGAAGCTATTCAAGTTGTCTTCGGAATGCCAGGTATTCTCGATCACTCACCTTCCGCAGGTCGCTTGTATGGCAGATCATCAATATCTGATTGAGAAGCAGATTGTTGGGGATCGTACAGCTACCCGTGTTGTATCCTTGCATGAAGATGGCCGGGTCGATGAACTGGCACGTATGCTGGGTGGCGTGGAGATTACCGAGAAAACGAATCATCATGCTCACGAGATGCTCAAATTGGCAGAAGCACGCAAAGATGATTCTTCCTATGCCGTGCATTAAGTTGCAATTGATGGATCTACCGACTGTAATCTAGGTTGTGATTACTTAGCGGGATCTGCTCATTTCAGTATACAACCATAATTATCACGAGGAGAGCTCAAAAGAAGCTCTCCTTTTTTATAGCCGATACATAAATACCATGTATTATTTGAAAAAATGGCAAAAAAACCCGATTTTTGTTTTCGACAGAAGGGATTATAATAAAAATGTCGAAACTATATAAAGTAAGGTGAAAAATCAACTAGACGATTGAATATTGTCGTATGGATATGAGTAATATGAGCAAGATTTCAAGAAATAACAACTATTTTAACCAATGACCCAAGGGGGAATTTTTGATGTCTACTATTCGAGTACTACTGGCTGATGATAACCGCGAATTTACCAATATGCTGGCTGAATATATTTCCAATCAAGAAGATATGGAAGTAGCAGGGGTCGCTTTTAACGGAGAAGAAGTATTGAAGACGATCGAGCAGCTGCCTGAACTGCCGGATATACTCATTTTGGATATTATTATGCCACATCTGGATGGATTGGGTGTACTGGAACGTCTGCGTGATATGAACCTGAATCCAACGCCAAAAGTAATTATGCTGACGGCATTTGGTCAAGAGAATATTACACAACGTGCAGTGCAGTTGGGCGCTTCTTATTACATTCTGAAGCCGTTTGATATGGAAGTACTGGTCAGTCGGGTGCGTCAATTGGTTGGTATACCGGTGACAGCAGGCGGTGGCACTATGCAGCCTTCAGGCACGAACAATACAATTAACAAATCATCGCTCTCTTCACCACCAAAAAGCCGTAATCTGGATGCCAGTATTACAGCCATCATCCACGAGATCGGTGTACCGGCTCATATTAAAGGATACCAGTATCTGCGCGAAGCGATTACAATGGTATATAACAATATTGAGATTCTGGGTTCGATTACCAAAACACTATATCCGGCAATCGCTGATAAATTCAAAACGACACCATCTCGTGTAGAGCGAGCGATTCGCCATGCGATTGAAGTCGCTTGGACCAGAGGGAATATTGACAGCATCAGCCATCTGTTTGGCTATACCATCAATATCAGCAAATCCAAGCCAACCAATAGCGAATTTATTGCGATGGTAGCCGACAAGCTGCGTATTGAAAATAAAGTGTCCAACTAACTCATCGATTTTCAAAAATATATCTGCACTTATCGAATCTATAACAAGATCAATAAACAAAACAATAATCAACTAACTAGATCCTGGCAAAAGCGTTCATCTTTAATAGGTGAACGCTTTTATGGTGTCATACACAGTGTATATGCTTGAAAGAGGGTATCATTACTAAGTTATAGATAGCAGTATTTCTTCGATGGTACAGTATTATTTTTCACGGATATACTGTTCATTCTAGCAAGTCTTTTTAATCAAAAGCTTATTTATCTTGTTTATAAAGTAATTCATTTTCTCACGTGCACAATGTACGGTAATAAGGAGGAACCATTGTTGTCTAGATCCCACAATCCATCTAGCGGGAAATCAACTTCTCATGTGAATTCCAAGCAAGCGCAGATACAAAATTTCGCAAAACAACCCATTTCCTTGAGAGAGCATTTACGGGCCGATTGCGAGCAATGTGTAGGGCTATGCTGCACGGCACTGGCTTTTAGTGCTTCGGCTGATTTTAATATGGATAAGCCTGCCGGACAGCCATGTCATCATTTACAGGAAGATTATCGCTGTGGCATTCACAACGAACTGCGTAATAAAGGATTCCGTGGCTGTACGGTCTACGACTGTTTTGGTGCAGGTCAGCAAATTGCGCGTTATACATTTGATGGAAAGTCCTGGAGGCAGCAAGAAACAGCGCAGAAGATGTTTGAAGTCTTTCCAATTATGCTGCATCTACATGAACTGATCTGGTATCTGGAGCAGCTTGTTACAATGGACGCGGCTGCAGCCTATCATACAGCAGCATCTGAATTGTCCAGAGAGCTGCTATCATTGACATATCTGGATCCTGCGAAGTTGCTGAAGCTTAATCGAGGCGAGCTTCATATGCGTGTAAATGTACTGCTGACAGAAGGCAGTGAACAAGTACGTTCTGAGGCGCGACGTCTATATCTTACAGCAGATAAGCAGCCACGTAATTATGAACGTGGAGTCGATTTGATTGGCAAAAATCTGCGTGCTGCTAATATGGTCGGTACTAATCTGCGGGGAGCATACCTAATTGCTGCTGATCTGAGAAAGGCGGATTTACGTGGAGCCGATCTGATTGGAGCGGATCTAAGAGATGCTGATATACGCGATACTAATCTGAGCGAAACTTTATTCCTGACGCAATCCCAGATCAATGCTGCGATAGGCAGTGAAAGTACTATTTTGCCAGATGCACTGCTCCGTCCTGCTCACTGGCAGGTGAAATAACATGCATGAGCATCAGCATACTGCTGTCTCTATGCTACCAATTCATACGATTTCATCAAAAGCTAGGGAAGATTTCTTTGTAAACCAGTGGGGGAGTACAGAAATGATTGTCTCTAGCGGAGTCTATCATTGTCTGGAACTGGATGGATATGCGTCTGTAACATCAGATCATTTTATTAATGGTATGATTACGTTTGTAACACGGTTGCCGGAATCCATCTGTGAAATCATTTCACTGGATAGTCTCCAAAAAGGCAAGGGAACAGGCAGCCAACTATTAATAGAGTCTGAGCAGACTGCTATGTTGGCAGGTTGTAGGGAAATGCGGATGATTACTACCAATGATAATCTGGAGGCACTTCGATTTTACCAGAAAAGAGGATACAGGCTGACAGCTGTGTATCCCGATGCTGTTCATCAAGCCAGATTACGTAAGCCGTCTATTCCACTTGTTGCGGAGAATGGAATTCCGATCAGGGATGAGCTATTGTTAAGCAAACTGCTTTGATATTGATTTCTTATGGCTGATTTATAATTGTTAAAATTACAGATGATACAGATAGATTGAAAAATGGTCTATAATTCATTACAATTTAACAGTATCGCAGGATCGGCAGATATTAGCGCGATCCACCGCATAAAGGAAAGGCAGAGAAAATAAATATCACCATAGGCTACAGACCCTGGTAGTTGATGTGAATAACGGATAGATTCTGTCATATTTCTCTGTAGTATACAAACCTATCAAACAAGAATGAATGGAGGAGATAATATGGAAAAGATGAATGCTTGGGTATTCGTTATTGCTACATATGTAGTAGCCGTTGGTGTATTTTTCGGCACATGGAAAATTAGCGATCTGCTGTTCTTCCAGTAAGTCGGCATAAAAGTTAACTTGGCTCTGCTGCACGATCATTTGTTTCGTGATCGACTATTTCCATCTTTCTGTACATATTGGACAATAGAAAGACGGCAGGGAAAATAAAGGGCTATCCGTTATCTACGGACAGCCCTTTATTTCGTAAATTGCTAAATGATTATATTATTCTGCACATCCAGTTACCACCATGCCTGCAGATCCGATTTTATCGCATACATATAAACAGAAATCAGATTAGAATAAAGAAAATATTTTTCGCCGTCAGAATAAACCTTCCACAACAGCTTCCGGAATAACATTTGCTCAGCATTTCAGCATTTCAGCATTTCAGCATTTCAGCATTTCAGCATTTCAGCATTTCAGCATTTCAGCATTTATGTCCATTCTTTGCGATAAGCAAGTGGTGTACAATCCACTCTAGCTTTGAACAAATTAATAAAATGCGACACATTGTAAATGCCGACTGCGCTGGCAATCTGCTGAATACTTTTATTCGAATAACGCAGCATATTTTTTGCAGCATTGATTCGGATATTAATTAGGTATTCAATTGGCGGCAATCCGATATACTGTTTGAAATCTCGACTGAGTTGAAACTTGTTCGTGTTGTATTTTTGGGCCAGATCGTCGAGAGTGATTGGATCTGTATAATGATTTTCCAGAAACTGCTGTAAATCCAGAATAGAAGCAGGGATTGCATTATTTTTCTCCCCGATATGAATCGAAGTCAGTACAACCTCAGTAAGCAGCTGGACAATGAGCTGGGAGCTTATTAGCTCTGTTTTATTATTCCGAGGAATCTGGACATGGAGCAGTTGGCGCATCAATTCAGGAATGCTTGAGGATTCGGCTGGATGACAAACAGGAATCTGTCTTTGGCAGAATTGTTCATAATATCCATCCAATGTTGATCCCTGAACATGCACCCACAGAAACTCCCAATCGTCTTCTTCCATTGCTTCATAACGCTGATACTCCATACAATTAATAAAAAACAGGTCGCCCTGACCAACTACATGCTGCTGCCCTTGATAATGCAATCTGCCACGTCCGGAGAGTGTGTGCAGAATTAAGTAAGAGTGCAGACGATCCCGCTCCGTAAAGTAAGGAAAGGTTGTCTTGAAGCGACCGATCTCCTGTACAAAAAAGTAAGTCGCTTGTGCAGTTGAAGACGGAGTAAGAATCAGACGGGTAGAATCGTCTGCCTCTATATATGAAGCTTTTTCCTGTTCGCTCATCATCAAATCGTCCTCCTGCATAGATCACATATATAGAGAAATGAATCTTAACTATGAATAGCCAGGGATGAATTACATTTAAATTGTAAGCGTTATCTTATAAATTGGCAATTACTTCATGTGTAAAGATGTAGGTATTTTTGCACAGTATGTATAGGATACGAGCAACAAGTACCTGAAAAGAGATTCAAAAGAACAAAACAAGTAACAGGACGGTTTCTCCAAAATACTATTATAAATAGAAAGAAACGATTCGACAAAAAAGCCGCTGTCCCTTTTTCAACATAGAAAAGCCCCCTTGTCCGGCCAGAAAGGAGGCAGCATACTAAAAGAAAATAACTGAAGCGTCTTACTGTGTAATAGGCTGAGCAGTGGTCGATTTTCCATCCTATCCATATAGTAAGGATGATAAAAGACAAAGTAAAAAGGCCACCCGCAGGTGGCCTTTCTAACCCAGATGGCGCTATTTAACTTTGACCGCATCCCGCGCCGCCGGAATTCTGATAATTAAACCAGAACCTCGGTTTGGGTAAAGGACGCGTTCAACATATGACTATTGATGTTGACGCACCTCCTTTCTGTATGAACTTATTTTAGCATAGGTTTACATAAACTTCTAGTACTATTTGCAAAAAAAGATAAAAATAAACTCTGTTGCGTGTGTAATGACATATGAAATACATCAGAAATGCATCAGAAATGCATCAAATTCATGATTATTTATTAAAGAGCTGAATTAATAGGTGAAATTTTGCCGAATTCCTGTATAATGCCTAATAAACACAGTCAAATTATACGGAATCTGTGAATCCAATAAATAAGCAGATGACAATCGATCATCTTCATTATAAAGTGTATCTACCGGTAATCACAAATGCCTCACTACCAAAAGTTTAAACGCATTAACTTGATAATTGCTATTACTCTGGTAAGATAGGTTTTGCACAGCGTTTGACTTTATATATGCTTATTTATAAAGGAATATTTTATGAAATTAGAAATCGAATTGATTCCCGATTCAACGATGATGATCAATCTTCGACAGCAGTTGAGCTCCTATCGTTGGCGCCAGCTGTCCAGACATATTCAGGAGCGAGATCAATATACATGTCAGATCTGCAGACGTGTCAAGGGTGAACAGATCGACAAACTTCATTGTCATGAAGTATGGGCTTTTGATGAAGAATATGGTATCCAGTATCTGATCGGTCTGCAATCTCTGTGCTTTAAGTGTCATATGATAAAGCACATTGGTTTTGCAGAAATGAATGGCTGGATTGAGAAATACCAACTGATCGAGCATTTTTGCTGGGTAAACCAAGTGGCATCTGCCGAGTATGCTATTCACTTTCATGAAGCGGTACAATTATGGATAGCTCGCAACCGGATTGACTGGATCGTCGATCTTGGCGATTATACCGCCTATGAGATGCCTAAGCGGGGAGTAGAATAAATTCGGATAATGTGAGCCTGGCTATTATGATTACATAGTCTCCTGCCTATGACTTGTTTATACATGCATTATAAAAAAACAAAGACACTGCAAAGGTAAGCGTGTAATTTAACACATCCGATATGTATACCATCTTTATTATAAATTGAACTCATATTAATCAAAACGCTGATGATTACGCGGTCCTGTCGCTGCTGAATTTCCAGAACCTATACAAAACTGGATAGCTTGACCGGAAGCCGGATATTCGTAGTAAAATCAAAGCTGATTGCGAATTGCATAACATGGAATTTTAGTTAAATTCACGCTTTGATTAAAACGATATTTTGTAGTACATTAGCTGTTGAAGAAAGAGGAGGTTTCTAATGTACTCAAGCAAACAGAGTGACGCTCTACACATCATGACCTACACCCTGAATAGTGGTATCAAGGGCACTGTGCCTTTATCTAACCAACAAATTGAAGAATGGCTTGAAAGTTACAGAACCAATACCCGTTTCATCACCAGTATCGGCAAGGAATTTTTCGGTTTGAATCCCGAACTGGTCGCTGATTTTAAAGTACAGAATCAATTTTCCGATTATCAGCGTGTGCTAGTGCCTAATCAGCCGGAAGAGGCTGTAGACCATCTAAGCTCCGCATATAAACAAAATGAGATTCTGATTAAAGTGGACTGCAAATGTGGAACCGCTTATACAACGGATTCGCCATTTATGCGTACCAAATGGTACTGCACCAAATGCAAGGAGATTGTTTTTCTGGATCCGAAAAAAGGCAAAGTCGAGACCTCACGCGGAGAAGCATTTTATATGACCAACAAATACTTCGTTGAGCGTGGTCCGATCGAATAACAAATACAGTCTGTAGACAGCGTGCTTCCTGTAACTCATACGGGGATATAGCTGGAAACAGACTGTTTGTGTGTCGTCCAAGGATGCATAACAATAAAAATAATATATAAGCCCAAATATGTCTTTTCGCAAATACAACTTGTTGTAAAGACATGCGGTGCATCCAAATAAAGACTTGCGGAAAGCCGTAACAGTCAACAGGAAAATAGCAGGCAAGAAGAGCATCGCAAATAGCTTTGTTCCTGGTCTGGAGCGGGATTTGCCGGTCATGCATGAACTGCAGTTCGCAGTATGTTATAATACGGGGCATGTGTCCGGGCAAATGTTCGGACTCAAGTTACCGAAAGGAGGATGCGATATGCGTTCATCAATGCCGTCATACCGTTCTCGTTCACTGCCGGTAGTCCGTTTGACGATCTGGATTGTACTGACCTTGTTATGGATGGGACTGATTTTCAGTGTATCCAACCAGCCGTATCAGCAGCAGGATATCAAGCCGCTATTGTCGGACTGGATCGCGGAACCGTCGCTTGAAGCGTTTACGCCATCACTTGAATTTACATATGGAGGGTATACGGTCAGCGGTCAACATCCTTATGATTTCTGGGAATTTTTTATTCGTAAAGCAGGTCATGTGAGTGAATTTGCACTGCTGACTTTTTTGTTGATCCGTGTATTTTCCCTGTTGACCGATGCTCGTTATGCTCCTCTGTTATGGGCTGGGCTTGTAGCTTATGCGTACGCGATGACAGATGAGTGGCATCAGAAATGGATTGCCGGTCGTACCGGTCATTTCTCGGATACGCTGATTGATGCTATCGGCATTGTGCTGATGGTTGTCATTTATATGCTGATACGGCGCCGCCGCTCCCGCAGCAGAGGCCTTCATTTTGGCTAAGTCAGAAACTGTACCTCTCCAGATGTAGGAATAAGATACGATAGAATAAAAGGAGGACAGGTACATCTAAACTGTACCCTTTGTAAAGGACATTTCAAAAAAAAGGTTAGGACACGTGAAGAAGCTGTTGCCTGTATGTTGCAGGCGGCAGCTTTTTTAAGTTCCACTGCCCACGTTCCAGATTGTAATACGTC